>OMFC01000924.1_pt1 | contig 13915 bp, 10 predicted proteins | sample 1645531 | NCBI WGS metagenome assembly OMFC01 (sample SAMEA103958112, study PRJEB25191) | human gut metagenome | biome: human-associated habitat [ENVO:00009003]; feature: intestine environment [ENVO:2100002]; material: feces | place: Germany | collected 2013/2015 | reverse complement strand
TCTTTTCAGACTTACAAAGCTATATGCTTAATCCCCCTGGTTTATCGGGTGAGCCTATTCTATTAGTATATCGATCTAAGATTCTCATGCTTTCTTACTCATTATTTCTTCAAGCATAGTCATAGCTTGTTCTGGAAGACTGGAATTACCAAAATGATCACAGAATAATTCACTATATTTGTTCTCAAATTCCGACAACTGATCTTTTTGAAGTTCATAATGAGACTTCAAAAACCGTATAAGCCTTGTGGTGACAAGATGGTCTGCCGCATAAGCAAGGTTTTTAGAATCTTCCTTGTCTGGCTTACATGCCAAAAACACAGGAATGAATCTTGCAGCCTGCTCCTCAAAGCGATTGCCCCATCCTAATTCCATGTCCGACATGAGCTTTCTAAAGGATCTATCATTGATAAAGTCATAAAAGTTTTTGCACTCTTTCTGATACATCTCCTCTGCATCCTTGAACTGCTGTTCCAACCACGAGTATGAGATATTATAGTGCTCTTGGGGTGAAGAAATATTCAATATAGGATGGTTTTTGGGCATCTCTATAAGATTCGAGCGATCATACGTTTTAGGGGCAAAATCCAATGTCGTTTCATCCTGATTTGCAGTACCAATAAAACGTACATTCTTTGGAACACGCAATTTGCCATTAACGACGGACTTAGGACATACTTCTTGCGGTGCCTTGATTGAAATATACCGTTGTTCATCTTCCTGTTCCAGCAGAGAAAGGAAATCTGCAAAATAGTGCTCTGGATGCGAAAGGTTCATCTCATCAAGGATAATGAGAAACAGCGTATCCTTATATTTAGATTGTCCTGCAAGGTATAAAGCCTTGAAGAAATCTGTTTCATTGTATTTATGTTCAAACGCATTGTAATATCCCATGAGATCCATGTTATCTCTCCATCCAGACTGTACAGCGCAGATTCGATACGGAGCATTGAGTCCTTTGTAATCAGGACTGGAGGCAAGTGCGCGCGTAAACTCACGAGGAAGACTGGTCTTACCCGTACCACTAATACCCTGGAGTAACGTTATGTTTGACATATGCAAACCGGCAAGGAATGCTGCAATTACCTGCTTGGTATAGTAAAAAGCTCTATCCCCATTCGCCATTACTTGCTGCACATAGTCGCACATATGTTCCAAATCATTAGGAGTATAAGCCCTGAAGCTCGTTCCTTGGATTTTTGCATCTTGGTCGTAATTGTAGGCAAATTCAAAGGCCTTGCTGTTTTTCTCACGCTCACCCTTCATTATTTCAATGGTTTCCAACATGCTATCCATTGATTTTCGGAGAGTCTTCTCGCGATATTCTGCAGCTTTAAGGGCTTTGTCCTTTGCTACAAGTTCTAATTGGAAAGAGTCGGAATTATCAAGTTGAGCCTTTAATCTTAATCTTTCGGTATCGTCATACTTGGCTTTGATTTCGTTATACTTGGCCTGTACTGTACTGAGTTTCTCCGTTATCAAATCGTAATCTGACTGAAGCGGGCGCGCTTCGAGCTGCTCCAACAGGTTCACCACTTCCTCCTGTTTTGTAGTCAAAATCTGAACCATCTCCTTAGGATTATTGCTACCATATGCAGCATAGATGGCATTCAGTGCTTCCCGAAGACCATTGACCTCTTCTGTTAGATGGGACGTTTTTCCTTTAAGAACAGAATTCTCTTGTTCAAGCTTGTTTTTTTTGTCAGCATACTGCATCTCAAGCTCCTCTCGAATACTCTCTCTTTGCAGATCCTCATCGATGGCCAAATTAGTTTTTTGACGTGAAAGAGATTTCTTCTCTTTTTCAAGAAGTAGTTTCTGCTTTTCCAATTCCTCCTTTTCCTGCTCAAGTTTCGTGAGCTCCTCAAGATGATGTTTATGCTTCTCTGAAATCTCAGTAACAAAGCTCTCCGTATCATCGAACACTTTCTTTTCAGACGCACGGAAAGATTCTAACAAAGATGCAATAACCTTGGAGTGTTCATTGTTGTCCAGATTCAATTCTCTTTCCAAAACAGAAGACTCGCGATTGTTCACTTCCTTCAATTTCTGCTTATATTCATCTTCAAGATTCTTTTTAAAAGAATCTTTCTCAGCATCCAGCTGTTTTTTATCCTGTTCATATTGTTTTTGATCAGCAGCCAGCTTTGTTAAAAGCTCGTCATACTTCTTTTGCATTTCTTCAGCACGTGTCTGAGAAGCCTTAAGAACATGATGCATTTTTTTCAGTTTCTCAAAATACGGAACTAAATCCATATTCTCTTTTGCCTTATCTATCAGTTCCTTATCACCGGGTGTGGAAAGGTCCGTCTGACCTTGTGTATCCATGCTAGAATCCGACTCAACATCCTCAGTTACGAGGTCGATTTCTGCCTTTACATCATCAGTTACAGGTTGAACCTTAACTGGTTTTAAGGTCTGCTGCTTCTTCTGATTCTTTTTATTATTTCGTGACATATACTTCTATATAATTATTGATAATATTTAGAAAAATTTCAAATGATTTTTTTACTATATCCTCTGTGAGTGACACCAATTTGCCTTCTTGGACACTACTTCCATGCTGTCTAGGATTTCGCAAGTCTGAAAGTTCGATCATCTCCTGCACCTTTCCTTGGATAATAGACAACAGCTTGCTGGACTTATCATACTTTAAGGAAAGGATGAACCATGCCATCCACCCTTTCAAAGCAGGATGTACAATTCTCGACTTTACAGTGCTTCTAAGTTTTTCGGGAGCTATTATCGCCTTCTTATCAAAATAAGTACGATAAAGGACATCAAGGTCATTTATTCGATATCCCCGATTACTGTTTCTCCAATCGACTTTTTCATAGAATATTTTCCTTACGTGATAGTCTAGATTGAAGATAGTCTCTAATGCCTTTTGGATATTACTTGTAAAGGTATCACTGGAGTTAACATTGTCGAACTTATAACTTCTTAAATCACAAAAAGCTCCAAACACAGATCTGATGTATTGTTGAAGATTCTGATCCAAGCCTCCCAAATCACCTTGAATTTTAGATTCTATTTCTTGGTTGATACTTTCTTCCCGAATTTGTCTATATTCCGTTCTACGTCTGTGCTCTATGGTACTTGCTTTGCTAAAACGCTTTTCCACTGTCTCCATGAGGTTTGTGTCATGAAGACTCAGAATATACGCTTTCAGAGACTGACTATTGTATTCAGTAAAGGGATCGAGTACACTCCAGTCAGATTCAAAAATATCATCATCGCCGTTATATCGTGGAAGATAGATGTAAGTTGATGCCCAAATCAAATGAGGGCGGTCATCAGAGAAAAATTCTATAGAGAGATTCTTCTTCTGCTTTTCTTCCTTCATGGGATCTTCAGCTCCAGGCAACATCATGGAAGCCTTTATAGCTTCTAATACATCATCATCGCTAGGAGCTGGTACGTCAGTTTTATCTTTTAACAAATACCCCACAATATACGACGGAGTGGTTTCATCAGAGCCATCGTCACGTGTTCCTGTCACAATGAATTTCTGATTTTTCTCTTTCGAATAAATGACATCGGTTTCTATCAACTTTTTGCTGTAAGAAGGCAACATCTCGTCCCTATCAACATACTTGAAGACGTAGCCAATCTCCTTTTTAGAAGAGTCCGTTACCAGTCCTTCCGCCTCTTTAAGTGCGAATATACCACTGTCCGTTAATTGACAATTTCGGTCGAGTAACTTTTTGTTTTTCAATTCACTCAGAACTATTTCAACTAATTTCTGATCTATTCCCAGTACCATAGAGATGTCTTCTACAGAGACGAGAGGATTAGCCTTAAGCCGCAAGACAGCTTTTTGGAAAAAATTGATGTCTGTCAGGAAAGAACTTGTCCTGATACGGTACATATACAATGGTATCGTTATCAAGAAGCACATGGGGGACGGTCTGCGTTCTATTCCCAAAATGTATTTATCAGATTCTGTTGCCATATTTTCCTACAGATAAATTGGTATAAAATTCATACAAACCACGCACATATGTCTTTGCATATTCATCGCTGAACATCTTTGCGTCGCCTACGGTAATAATTAGCTTCTCAGCTCTTGAAAAAGCAACATTCAACCGGTTGCTCAGAGTTAAAAAGCCAAAAACTTTATTCACATTATCATCACATCTTTCGAAGTCATTACTTCTTACAGTGCTCAGAATGACAATATCAAACTCTTTTCCTTGGAAAGAATCAACCGATCCTATTCTTAGCTTTTCTCTACCATCAGCCGTCATCTTGTATTTTTCTGAGATAGAATAAGACCCATCCGTCTCATATTCTGAAAATCCAAATTTTGATGCGGCATGAAAGATTTCATCTACCTGCTTGGCATAGAATGTTATGATGCCCACCGTCAGATTCTTAAAGGCAGGATCCTTTTCTAATTCGCATAAAATCTTGACAACTCTCTCTGCTTCAACAGGACGAATTTTGCTTCTTCCTTTTTCACCACCACATTCAGCAGGTACATTACAAAATACAGCCACTTTGTCTTTCACCCATGGCAAGTTCATATGATGTTGCTTTTTTGCTTCCATATTCCGGATTCCTGACTGTAGCTTTATGTTAGGATAATATATATCATTGATAAACCTTGCTATCACAGGATGCATACGGAACTGTGTTGTCAACGTCTTGTATCTTATCGGGTTTGCTCCCTTTTCGAGGTTCTTGAAGATGATGTCAAACAAGGATTCCTGGTAAATATTTCTGTTTTTTGCAATGACTTCTTGGTCATCAAATGTACTTAGCGCCTCGTTTTCGACATCTCGTTCAAGAATTTGAGGCAGCTGCTTTTGGTCGCCTACCATAATAATTCTTTTCTGTGCCACCATCATCGGTATAAGCAAGTCAAGCGGGTTGGAACGAGCTGCCTCTTCCAAGATAACATCCTCAAACTTAAGCTGCCTTACTTCTTTGCTACCTGCAGTTTGATTGGTGGCCGCCAAGGTCTCACCGTAATTCTGAATTGAACTACGGATATAAGAATCATTACCCTTCAGATTATCCCTAATCGATTCGAGAGCAGAGCACATGAAAGTATCTTTATCTTGAATATTTAGTGCTTCCTGCTTACTTGCATAAGCTATCGCCCTGTCAAACCAATTTGGCAGTGAGCTATAGCCTAATGATTCATCATTCGTTTTGTAATCATTAAGATATTTATTTTTGATACCTTGTAAAATAGACAACTGCTCTGTAGTAGGCTCTACAGGGGCAATTGTTTCTTCCAAGAATTTGCGATCCTCATCATCCAAGTTAATGGACGATCTAAGAAGTTTCCTTATATTTCTGTATACTGATGCATCGTATTCAGATGCTCCAGTTTTTAGAGCCTCTAAGATGGACAGTTCCTTATTAAAACGTCGTTCATCATCATGAGAATACTCTTTGAACAGATTCCAATCATCAACAATTTCCTCATCCATATCACTTCCTGCCAAGATGGAATCGACCTCATCTTTTATTTCTGTGATTGAATGTTCCTTAATGAACAATTCTTTCAATCGGGCAAGCTTTACAGAGAAGCGTGGTTGTGCCTTCTCGGAATAATAGTCGAGTGCTGAGTCTATTGATTTCTTAAGATGTTCTATAACTTGGTCTTCCGCATGAATTGTTTGACTCTCACGTCCAACTTTAACAGTTGGAAGTCCCAAAGTATAAATCTTTGAAGCAATATGTTCTACTGTGTCATTCTGAAACGCAGATACCAAAATAAGCTTTTTATTATTTTGATTTTCTTCTTCCTTCTCTGCTATTTCGAGTAATCTGTCACAAATGGCGGCAATAACTGTTGATTTTCCTGTTCCAGGAGGTCCCTGAATAACGGCTAAGTCAGGAGTATTCAGGGCAATCTCAATAGCATCCTTTTGATCTTGAGTAGGATCCTCGATACAAAATTTTTCTTTAAGGAACTTTTGAGTTCTGACTGTTATGGGCTTATAATGGTGTGGCAATTTATTGACAATAGCTGCACTCATTTGGTCCTCAATAGCAAACAGAAGATTTCGCTGAACCAAATTTGGGTGCTGCCTCAATGTCTTTAGAGCATTCATACGCCTTTTGTCAATAAATACATTACCTATAGTAGAGATTGTCAGTTCCCCATATCTTGGAAGATTTTCATATTCATCTACAATGTCGATTGATCCATCAGGGTTAATTGATTTGACATCGTAACGGTTATGTTCATCAATATCCCCACACTGAAAAGATGACTTCAAAAATTGTGCGCGATTATAGAAGATAGCGTCTTTCTGCTGTTCTGAAACAGTGATTCTTATGCGGCAAACGTGCGGTTGAGGATATTTTATAACATTATATTTTACTTTGCCTACCTTCGTCTGGTATTCCTCGGCCCTTTCTTTCTCCTTTGTTGAATAAATAGCCCAAAGCTTTAATATCGTCGCATTAGATTTTTCTCTCTCGCTAATGATGGCAAGAGCTTCCTTTGATTCTGACTCCTCAACAAATTTGAAGTTGGACAGTTTTCTCACTTCCAACTCTTGAAATGAACTGTATTTTTTGGGGAAGCTTTTCTTATTGTAGTTATCAAGTTTCCATACTCCGTTCTCCTTCTTTATAGATGCCCGATTAGTGAGTCCCTGAATTTGGAACATATCATCACTATTGGGATAAGTCTCAATGAAAATATAGAAAGAGCCATCATATTCAAAGCTAAATCTATTTAGCAGTTTTGATGGTATATTTTGTATATTATTTTGCTCCTTAAGAATAACATCATTACCATATCCGATCTCAAGTCCATTTCCATCTTCCATGTCTAATTCTACACCATTGCCACATTTCAGATACATGAGCTTGATCTGCTTTGTTTCTTGATTGATGGATTGAATCCAAATCAGCTTGTCAAAATGCCCCCGTGATGGCAGCTTGAAGCCGGGCTCTTCGTCACACCGGACATGAAGTGGCGTGCCATGATATGAAAGGACAAAATCGTGTCCTTCTATATTTACAGCTTCTATCAATATTGGGCATTCTACTCCCTTAGGCAATATAAAATCAGTAGTACCTGATATAATATTGCTTAGACTTTCCTCTTTATAGAAACTATCTAATATCTTAGTTAAATAAGCCATTTTTGTCTATTACTATTACATTTTGAGATATCGACAGATCATTTAGACTAATCATAATAATATCATCACTTTTTCTTAACCTAATATTTATCTCATGATCAACCACAACGGTTTGATTAGGATTTAGAGAAATATATAGTGAGGAACCATTAGTTGGATCTATATGAATGAAGTCGAAACCATTATATTGTAAGATTGAAATTGTAGCTATTTCTTTATCGCTCAAATTTTCATCTAGCCATTTCTCTGGTATGGATTGTAGAGTACTTGGATTGAGAACGGCCTTATATTCATTTTCTCCCATGAGATCCATAACGAGCTGTATATTTCCATTTTTGAACTCTTCTACTTTATTCCAATATCTGATGGCCAATGTATATACATGTGTAGAAACTGTCTTGCATTCCGGGCAGGAGCGTCCCTTAAGATAAGGATATGCAGTACCACAATTTGGACAAAGAATATATTTTGAAAGACATTTTTCCAAACAATTTCTCCACTCATCCATAGCAGGACGTATATTTATATTTTCTCTTCCTTTAATGAGAGAAGAGATAAGCATCTGTTGAATTTCCGGAGCTATGTATTGACAAGCATTTATGTCATCTGCTGTAATAGTAGAGGGGGCTATAGAGTGAAAGCATAACAACTCATATACCAAAAGTGCAAAGCTATAACAATCAGAAGAATATGTATTGGTAATAAAGCCACTGGCTACCTCTGGAGCTGTATATTTGTTAACAAACAATAACTCGCTCTAAATTGGACTTTGATTGAAAATCAAGAAATTGGGCGTTTGCCTATATTATATAGGTAACAATATGGAAACGAGCAGACTTCTGCTCGTTTCTGTATTTTGCAATATGCAAAGAACGCCTCAATTCGGGGACAAAGATACGATATTTTTCTAAATATCCAATGATTTACAAGAGGAATTTTATGGAAATTAGAACTTTTTATAGTAAAACCTTGCTTCGCAAGTAATTTGAGATTAGAAACATCAGTGAATCCAAATTTAATGTATATTGTCTGTTTCCACAATTTTCACCGTGGTACGACTCCCAACAATATGTACCACAGTAAAACTTCTTTTTTTATATAGTTGTGCGAAAAAAACATCAAGTCAATTCTTGTCATCATCTGTCGAGCCAATTCTTCAATTGCATGATTTTGTCTTTGCTGACCACAATTCGCAACTCAGGAAATCCATGAAGGCTAATGGTCATTTTGTATTTGAAGAAATTGGTGAGTTTGTCAATGCGCTCGATATTTACCATATATTGGCGGCTGACACGGAAGAACAAATTGGGATTCAGTTGCTGTTCCAAGTCACTCAAAGATTGATTGATGGTTACAGAATTACCATCACTAAGATATGCTCTAACGACACCATTCTCCGAGAAGAAATAACTAATGTCAGTAGTCTTGACAAGTTTGAAGCCATCATAGATATGCACAAGGAAATGGTCTCTCCATTTCTTGCCTGTTGCCATCCCCATTTTCTCCATCAGAGCTGAGTAATCTATGATTTTATTGCACAGGGCTTTAGCCTTTATTAGAGCTTTCTCCAATTCTTCTGGCAATATCGGTTTCTGAAGATAGGCGATGCCATTGCTCTTGAATGCTTCCAAGGCATATTCATTATAAGCCGTGGTGAATATCACAGGCGAAGTTGGGGCTATCTCCAAGAAAGCCTCGAACACATCACCATCGCCCAGTCTTATGTCCGCAAAGATTACATCCTCGTCATGCGGATTTTGCAGATAGTCGATGACCGCTCTCATTGTTGTTAACGGTCCTTCTATTTCCATAGAGTTGTCTATGTTTTGCAAGAGGCGTTTCAGTCTTGAAAAGCCACGTTCTTCGTCTTCTATAATTAAAACTTTCATGATTTTGATAAGATTGGAAGTTTAACTTCAAAATATTTATTGTCGTTACTAACGACTAGTTCCTTTCCTAATTGACTATAGCGCAGACGCAAGTTTGACAATCCCTTTTGTGTTGTAGGTAAAGTGCTCTTTATCGGATTCACTACATTTCTAACGATAATATATTCGCCATGACAATACACTGAGATAGAAAGCGGACTTTCCTTGGTATGACAGTTATGCTTTATCGCATTCTCTACCATCATTTGTATCGCCAATGGCAAGGTCTTATTCTTGCATCTTTCCAGTTCTTCGGCAATTTCCACATGTATGGTATGAGGAGAACTTATCTCTTGAAGCTCACAATAGTTCTTCACGAAATGAATCTCTTCATGTACAGGCACCGTCTCATCATCCAAATGGGTGACTACATATCTATAGATTTCAGAGAATTTCAGAGTGAAACTTTCTGCCTGTACAGGATTTTCCTCTATCAAATCTGCCAGCGTGTTGATGCTGTTGAATATGAAATGCGGATTTGTTTGCTGTCGCAAGAGATTATTGGTGAGTACTATATTTTCCTTCTCTTTCTTGATGAGGATGGAACAATAATATAGGCAGGTATTCACCATCGTCAGCAATGTAGCGATTAGTCCAAAGACATATATCCTGTCCCAATAAACCTCGTTCCCTGCATGCCAAAGACTATCGAATATGTTTTCAAAAGTGACAGCCCAAGCGAAGTTTGCTGTCAGCATGAGAAGTATATGAATGGCAAAGCGAGGATAGCTTATCCTGTCTTTTACAAAGATGTTCCCCAAAATATTTGAAATCAATAGGGAGAACATGGTATAGACAGAACAATACGCAATGTCAAAGCACAAGTCTTCGATGGTGATACCTGTGTCCACGAACGTGTCAAAATCCATCAATGCCCATAGTAAGTAGGAAAAGATGCACGTGGCGATAGATATGACAGCCCAAATCTTTATAAAGTTATTATATTTGCTCATATTGCTCATTTTTGCTTGCAAATTTAGTGATTTTTTGCGAGATAGACAACAGTAAGAGCCATGAATGACGAAAATTCTCCCATGAATCCGCTATTTTCGCTTATGAACCATCCATAGCATAGTAAGATAAGGTTCATCTGTGGTTTTGAGTGATTCACACCTCAATTTCTCCGAATCACGGTGATTGGGCTTGCACGAACCGAAGTAACGTTATAATTTTGCACCCGAAAAATTTAATGTTTTATCAAAAATTGTATTAAAATGAATTTAATTGTCAAACAAAAAATCTTTATGCTCCTATGCATTGTAACACTTATGTGTTCATTGTCAGCATGTGAGTCTGACGACAATGTAAGTGGCGTACTTGATGCCAAGAGTAATGTGAGTGATTTAACGATTAGTGAAACCGACGCTCAGAAATCTTTTGCTAAAATTCTGTCTATTGCAGTAGCAAAGAATGAAGCTTTAAGAACTTTTTTAAAGAGTGAAGCAGAGAAGCAGTATGATAAGGATTATGACGTGTTTTATCCATTTGTAAAAGACAAGACTGTCACGGATGGGAAAACCTTGCGTGACATACTTGTGTCCTATTCTTCTGAAAATGAAATAGCTACAATTGAGAAAAATTTACCTTTGCTGACGGTGATGATACCAGACTTAGCTTCTTTTGGTGCTTTTAGCATCAATAAGTGGGATACTTCAGATGAACAAGTTGCAGTTACATATGCAAAGGATAACGACAATTCTGTATTCTATGCAGAAGGGGATTCCCTTTTATCTTTGCCTAAGGGAGACTTACCTAATTTCCCTTTTATGGTGGTAAAGTCAAACGAAAGAATGAAAGTTGTAGGCAAAGAGGCAACTCGTTCTGGTGGCTATGCTGATATGAATGCGAACAAGTATGATTTTGTCGATTCTGCATTTGATGGAACAAAATCTTGTGAAACAAGGGCAAAGTTTTCTAATTATAACGAGGATAATACAGAAACTGCTCCAGAAGATAAACCATATTTGAAAGAAGCTGATGGTCTTGACAAAAGATGCATTACTGCCTATAATAATCATTATATCGACAAGTATTTGATAGATAGAGAATATGTCTATTATGATTTGTCACCAAATAACAAAGAAAATGGCAAGTTAGATCCAAATGTGAGAGAGAAACTTTATAAATTTAGAATTGACCCCCTAAAATATGGCAGCATTTCTGACAAACAGATAGGGGAAGATCCGCATCTTAAGAATGAGGCCTATTACAAAAAGGGGCATCCTTCTGATGAACAAATAGCAAAAGATTTGTGGACAGATGGAGCTTATGAAATTGTCTTTCAAGTTTATCTTGGAAACAGTAGTATGACCGAGACTAAAACAATTTCAGTAAATGGTTCTGATTTATTCTACATTAGTAAATTTCATGTTACCAAACAACACCATACAGGATTCCGTCATAGCAAATGGTGGTACACTACTACCCCAAAAGACCTTATGGGAAAATGGGTAGATGTTTCTTCAGAAAATCTATATCTTACAGGAACATGGGATCTTTCAAATAGCCCTGTAAGTATGTATATTAAGTTCTTTGAAAAAGATAATGGTACTATAAAGACAACAACGAGCAGTTACACAACAAGCTATACCACTAAAGCAGATGTGAGTGGTAGTGGGAAATATGATAAAGAAAGTTTTAATCTTGGATTTAGCAGCCAAGTCTCAGAACAAAAGACTTTCACTATTTCATATCAATACAAGGATGAAGATGATGATTTAGGCAGTCTATACCTAAACTTCAAAGATCCGATTATTATATCAGATAAATATGCTAGTTCAAAAGGCTATGAGATCAACTCTCTTAGCACAGGTGCGATAGATGTTGTTATAGCACCAACAAGTATCAGATAGTAATTGCTTTAGAATTATACGACTATGATTGTGGTAAAGAAAGTGTTGAAGAGTAAAAACTACAAGATGCTTGTATGGGTATTCTTTATGCTAATAGTATTGGCATCTTGCTCAAAAGATGACGAGCCAGAAGAAGTTATATATCATCAGAGTTATGTTAAGGGAAAGTTGAACGACACAGAAATCTCAATGAATGATATTAACGCATTGGTTTCTTCTGCAAAATCTGATTATAAATTTATTGTCAGAGAAAATGAAGAGAAGGTCTCTATGTTTGACTGGAAGGTAAAACTTGTAGATACACCAGATTCTGTTGTTACCCTTTGCCTTCATCTTGATAATATTTCAAGGACTAATTGTATGATAGCGTCACCTAACAATGACCCTACATCTGTTCAAACAAAGGACAAATGCTATATTACCGTAGAGAATCCAAGAACAGAAAATACTGTTACTTACACTCCTACGGAGCATTCTCAGATTTCTACCGAATGGAATTATTTTACGGTTACACCAGACTCTAAAACCGAGAAACATAATGGCGTGACGTGGGATTATTCAAATCGTGTTTGGTCTGGCATTGATGGCAGACTCTATGGGACGTTCACCAATAGTTCCGAACTCAATCAGACTATAAAACTTGACATTAATTTCAAGTTATATTAAGTTATCTAAAACAAAGATGTGCCAAGAGCTTCCAAACTTGGCACATCTTCATTTTCTTCGATTTTTTTAAGTTAAGTAATAAAATGGTGGAATTATGGGCAAAACAAGAAAATACTAATATTTGTTTCTTCTATCAGTACTATGCGTTCTGTCCTCTTGCTATAAGAATGAGGATGATACACGTTCCTTGACAGGTACTGTTTGGATACATCAATTTGACCATGAGGAAAATGTTGACGATGGTAGTGCAGCAGCCTTGTACTTTGGTAAAGAAACTGTTGAATACTATGCTCTTGATAATAATTTAAAGGTTTTGCGACTGATAGAAAAACTACAATATAGAGTAGTAGGGCAGAAACTTTCAATTGGTATAAAGGAAGGTGTTTTAGGTGACAACTATCTGACTTTCAAAAATGAACGATACTATCGGTCTGACAAGAAGATTACAGATATGCTTACTCCACAAAATAGCAAATAGATAACCTCTGTTTAAATCCCTAAAGTTAGAAATAGCACCTAACATTTGGGTACACGTAGTCCCGCTTCACAAAAACGACACTTTGTGGCAAGTCCTATTAAGGGCTGTTACAAAGTGTTATTTTGTTTACTTACAGATTTTATTCAAATACTTGTTTCCATAACGTTCTGTTGCTTACGATGATCCTGACATCGGCTTTCATATACTTTTGCAGTATAGGAGTATTTTGTCCCTGTGTACTCACTGTGGCTATAGCCATAAAATAGTTACCATCTTCCCTATGTATGAGTTTGGCATTATGGCTTATGATGTCGCAGTTACAAGATGCATTATCGTTGCCCTCGAAAGATACATGAGCCGTCCTTGGCTCATCGAAAAGATACAAATACTTGTATGGCACAAACACTTGCACTGTTCCTTGATTGATGACCTCACCATTAGTCTCTATGGATATAGGATAAGGTATCTTGTAGAAAGCAACTGCGAGAGCGAGGATTATTATCGTGATGATAACAGTCCCCAAGCTGACGAGGCGAGGAGGAACTTTGCCTATCACGTTCCTCACCTTCTCGCTTCTCAACTCGATATTATCTGATTCTTTTTCATTCTGTTCCATATCAAAAGCATTTTAGTTTCCTAATTCCAACTGATTCTTCACAAGGTTATAATATGCCCCTCGCTTGGCGGTCAAAGACTCATGGTTGCCTACCTCTACCACCTTACCATGGTCGATGACCACGATTTGGTCGGCATTCTTCACCGTGCTTAGGCGATGAGCCACAATCACAACAGTCTTGCCCTTGTAGAATTTATCCAAGTTCTCCACGATGCTTCTCTCATTGTTGGCATCGAGCGAGTTGGTCGCCTCGTCAAGGA
>OMFC01000920.1_pt1 | contig 13938 bp, 8 predicted proteins | sample 1645531 | NCBI WGS metagenome assembly OMFC01 (sample SAMEA103958112, study PRJEB25191) | human gut metagenome | biome: human-associated habitat [ENVO:00009003]; feature: intestine environment [ENVO:2100002]; material: feces | place: Germany | collected 2013/2015 | reverse complement strand
TCGGCGCACTCTACCCATTTTCCCTTTTCAAACCGGTTTTTAGAGGTTCCCATAACGAACATCTATATTGCAATAGAAAAAGCGTTACCTATCGAATTGAAAGGTAACGCTTTTTTTTATGCTCTGTTTAGCCTGCTAAGCTTTTTGACAAATAAAACGGAAATAATAAGCACAAGCGGAAATACACAGCCTGCAAACATACCCTTTTGAATATTATCTCCTGCATTTTGGGAAATACTACCCACAACTGCAGGCCCGAGTGCACCGCCCATATCTCCTGCCATTGCCAGAAGTGCAAACATGGCCGTACCTCCCGAAGGTATCTTAGCCGAACAGATGCTTATAGTTCCGGGCCACATTATTCCTACCGAAAAACCGCACACTATGCAGCCGACAAGTCCCAGCAGAGGTATCTCCGACAAAGATGCTGTAATATAGCAAGCAAAACAAAGAGCCCCCGAACCGATCATAAATTTCATAAGATCAATTTTTTCACCATATTTTCCGTACAATGACCGGCTTATACCCATTGTAACGGCGAACATACACGGGCCTGCGATATCTCCCATTGATTTGGAAAGACCCAGTGCAGATTCTGTAAACGCAGATGCCCACTGTGCCATCGAAAGTTCAGATGCACCTGCACATACCATAAGCAGAATGGAGAGCCAAAACAGCGGAACTTTAAGCAGACTGCCAATACTCATTCCCTTACCGCCCTCTGTCGGATGCTCGATTGGACATACTGCAAAATTGAATACATTATATAGCGGAATTATCGCCCAGATGCAGGAGAGCCATTTCCAGTTCTCTATCCCGAACAGTGCAAAGAACAGCGTTGAGAGCAGTATGACTGCGACCGACCCCCAGCAGTAGAAAGAATGGAGCAGGCTCATTGCCGCCTCCTTATGCTCAAAAGGGCACGCCTCAACGATAGGGCTTACAAGCACTTCCGTAAGACCGCTGCCTATGGCATAAAGTACTGTACTGATTATTATTCCTGCAAACGGATCGGGTGTGACCTGCGGAAGAAAAGCAAGTCCGATAAGTCCGACCGCCGAAAGCAGCTGCGAACCAACAACACAATTTCTGTAGCCTATAGTATCTGCAAAACGTGCACACAAAATATCAACAATAAGCTGTGTAATAAAAAACACAGATGAGATAAGCGCTATTTTTCCTAAAGAAATATTGTAATTATTATGAAAAGTAAGAAACAGCAGCGGTGCAAAATTTGCAGCTATTGCCTGTGTAACAAATCCCAAGTAACAGGCTATCAGCGTTTTTTTGTAATTCATATTTACGTTCCTTTCATTTTATTGAATAATAGCAGTATAAGGTAATTCTATTGTTTTCGCACAGACTTTTTACCTTATTGCAGTATTATAGTTTATATATTATGTAAACAGCTTCTCCGCCGATATTTCGACGGAGAAGCTGTTTCTTAATTAAGTGATATTTTTAAACCAATCGATAATTTATCCGATCTTCTTAAATACAGGCATAACATCAAGAGGTGCGGGAACGGTGACGGTCTGACCGCCGCTGTAGATCTTCTTGTCGGAGATGCTCTCCCACTGACCCTTTGGCAGATATACACTGCGCTCTCTTGCGCCAAGCTCAAGCACGGGAGCAACAAGATAATCGCTGCCAAACATATACTGCTCGGGAAGTTCCCAGCACTTTTCATCATCGGGGAACTCAAAGAACATTGTGCGGATAATAGGCGCGCCTGTCTTTGCGGTTTCTTCCATAAGTCCTGCAATATAATCCTTCATGGAAAGACGGATATCCAGCCACTTCTTCATGATCTCATAGGCTTCCTCACCGTAGCTCCAGAGCTCGTTGGGGTGACCTGTGTAAAGATATCCGCCGCCGAAATCACGGTCATCAAGCTTGGGGATATCCCAGTCGGGGCCGCGGTTTCCGTGCATACGCAGGATAGGGCAGAACACTCCGTACTGATACCAGCGTATGAGAAGCTCCTTGAAATCGGGGTCGTCCCAGTTGTCTGTCATAAATCCGCCGATGTCGGTGGTCCACCAGGGAATGCCCGCAAGGCCCATGTTCTGACCAGAGATGACCTGATCCTTAAAGGACTCAAAGTTGGACTGAACGTCGCCTGTCCAAACAAGTGTTCTGTACTTCTGGCTTCCTACCCATGCGGAACGGCAGAGGTTGACTGCCTCATGGTCGCCCTCGGCTTCCTGTCCGTTATAGAATGCCTCAACATACTTCTTGGGATATTCGCAGCCCACCTTTGAGCCTCGTCCGGTATAGTAGCGGTAGTTTTCAAAATCGTACTTGGTGCTGTCAGGCTCGGAGTTGTCCAGCCAGAAAAGGTCGATGCCCCAGTCACGGTAATTCTGCTTGCACTTGCCCCATACAAATTCCTGAGCTTCGGGATTGAAGAAATCAACCGTGCCGCAGTCGCCCTCATAATCATAGGTCTGCACCGAACCAACATCGGTGGTGCTCATGAGAGCCTTCTGCTCCATTTCATAATAGTTCTCGCTGCGCTTATCCACAGACGGCCATACGGATACCATGACCTTTGTTCCCATGGCATGAAGCTCATCGGTCATTGCCTTTACAGCGTCCCTGCTCCAGTATTTCTCGTCAAATCTCCAGTCGCCCTGATGCGGCCAGTGGAAAAAGTCGATAACGATAACGTCAAGCTTGATGCCCAGCTCCTTGTATTTTCTTGCGACCTCAAGCACCTCATCGGGAGTGCGGTAACGGAGCTTGCACTGCCAGAGACCAAGATAATCCTTGCTCATAACAGGCGCCCTGCCCACGCATTCGGTGTAGTTGGTCACGATCTGAGCGGGAGTATCGTCGGCGGTTATCCAGTAATCCACCATATCGCTCTCATCGGATATCCACTTGGTGATGTTGGTTCCGAAAGCCGCCTCGCCTGTTGAGGGATTGTTCCAGAGCATGCCGTAGCCCTTGTTTGATACCACAAAGGGAACGCTTACCTGGGAATTTCTCTGCTCAAGGGGAAGAACAGAGCCTTTAAGGTCAAGTATAGGCATCTGGTACTGACCCATACCGAACAGCTTTTCTTTGGGGTCGGACTCGAAGCGGACGGTTATCTTAAAGTCATCGGAAGCAAGTCCCTTGTATTCACGGGATCTTATCTTGTAGCAGATAGCCTCCTTGCGTATGGAGCCGTAATAATAGCTGTAATATTCCTGCAGGATAAGCTCATTGTCCTTGTAAAAGCAAATAATGCCCACGCCGTTTACAGTGGCTTTGATCTTTCCGTTCACTATCTCAGCCGTTTCGCTGCCCTCGGCAATGGTCACCTTTGCGCTGTGAGCCACGTCCTCGGTAAGAGCATGAGCGTCCTGGGGGAGCTTTTTCAGAAGTGTGGTCCTCACACGAAGAGCATTGTTGCCCCAGCCCTCTATGCGGATAGTTTCATTCCTCGAATGTGCAATAAGTGCGCCGTTTTCTTCAGTAAATCTTATCATTTTAATACCTCCGTAAAATTTCCGTGTTGACTGTTCACTGAATTTATAGTATAATTATAACATCAAAAAATACGGATAGGTATAAATATAATGTCCAAAACTGTGAAAATATCGTCAAGTGAGGAAACGTAATGTCTATTTTAGATTACAGTGTGCTGCGTAATGAGGATTACGGCACAAATCCGCCTTTTAAATCAGATGAAACGGGACTGCACGGAGATGCCGAATTTCCGATAGCCGTATATCATGCCGATGTCACAAACAATTTTGTAAGCTGGCACTGGCATGAGGAGCTTGAATTCGGATATGCGGTCGAGGGCAGCGTGCTTATGGAATGCGGCAAAAACAAGCACATACTGAACAAAGGCGATATTTATTTTATCAACACTCTTCACGCCATGTTCAAAGCGGAGACGGGGCAAAAAAGCGTGTTCCGCTCTGTTGTGATGCATGGTTCCATAGTGGGCGGAAAAGAGGACAGCATCTACCATCGGAAATATGTTGCGCCCATAACGGGCAACAGCGGACTGCGTGAGCTGATATTCACCCCCAAGGACGGCAGCTATTCAAAGATACTGGGGCTGCTCACAAACATCTGGAACACTGAAAATATCAGAGTGCCCAATCACGAGCTTATAGTACGCAACGAGCTTTCCGAGCTTTTCCGAATACTTATCCATATGTCGGAAAAGAATATGTCGGCGCGCCCTGCCGCCAGCATTGCCCAGGAGACAAGGCTCCGTGACATACTGCTTTTTATCCACGACCATTACGCCGAAAAGATCACTCTTGATGACATGGCAGCCGCCGCATTCATCAGTAAAAGCGAGGTGCTCAGGTGTTTCAGGAACATAACGGGTCAGTCCCCGTTTGAGTATCTGAAAAATTACCGTCTGCGAAATGCGGCGTACATGATACAGAACACCTCCGACCCCATAAACACCATCTGCGGTCTTTGCGGCTTTGACGACCACAGCTATTTCTCCAAGGCTTTTAAAGAGGTTTACGGGTGCAGCCCAAGGGAGTTTAAGAAATAAATAATAAAAACAACGTAAAATCGGCATTCCCGACCGTATATACCATGTTTCAACAGGTGTACCCGTGGCGAAAATAATGTTCTTCTCGCCGTAATTCTCGTTCAGGAACTGCGTTTTCATAAGAATATCCTCGCTCTTTTGAGCAGGGGTAGTCTGAACTCCCGAAACCCTGCTCATCTTCGATACCACAAGACCGTTTTTATAGTTATGGGCTTCGTCAACAACAAGGCTGTCAAAGCCTGATAGTCCTCAACATCAACCCAAGAAACACCGATACGGGCGGATATATCGCCAGCTTCGAGTTTCGGCGGCAAAACGGACGTCAGAGCCGCCACGTTCCGCTGATAATCGGGATTGTCCTTTGCATAGAGTTCAGCGGTGCGGAGTTTTTCACGGACATTTCCCGACAAATATTCGGACGCTTCCTCCCAACCCTCAATCGGATTGTCCTCGCTTGTTTTAAGCGGATTGAGGTATATCAGGTCGTCCGCTTTCAGCACATCAATCACCGCCTGCGGCTCTTGACCGCACAACTGCGCCATATACGGAATATCCATTTTACCCCGTGTATCAATGGAAACCTGCATAGCCTCCTGCGGAGTATCGACGTGGGTAATCTCGGCGGTATACTTGACGGTACGCTTGGCGAAGAAATCGGGCTTTTCAATAGTCTTTTTCTCCTCGTCAACGATTTCCAAAGCACACAGCGAGTTGTAGTCATCGTCCTTGCCGAAAACCTGTTCGTTTGCGCTGTCGTTAACATAACTGAATATGAACCACCCGCCCCATTATGAGGTGGGTGGTTTTTGCATCCGTATTCTTTGTTTAATGCGGCTCAAATTTTGACTTTACTTTTGCTCCTTCTTAGCAGTATTGCAGTTTCTGCCGCAGTACCGTACTTAACTTATAACACAAAGCCGCTATTTTTCAATGGAAAAAACTCTTTCCTCCCGAAAGAAGAAAAAACAGCAGCCCGAAAAAGAAAAAGCCGCACAAGGTCTGACCCCCTGCGCGGCTGAAACGCATTGAATCTATCAGTTTATTTGAGCAGCTTGTTTTCCACCCTGAAAAAGTCCACGTCGACATAACCTCCCGACTGCTTTGTCGGGAAATTGAATATCGCGTAACGGTATCCCATAAAATGCAGACCGTAATAATTCATTTGCAGCGTTTTTCCTATTTCCTTCCAGTTCTCGCCGTCGAGGCTGTAATAGAAATACGCCTTGTCCGCCGCGTTTTTGTAATCGCAGTCGACCCGCAGATACACTTCGTTTTCCGTTATTTCGACCCTTTCCGTTTCAAATTCCTGTTCAACGTCGTCGTTATCGTCATACCAAACCGTTACGATATATTTTTTCCCGTCCTCCATTTTTACGGCGACATAACCGTATTTTTCCGCGAAGGCGGCAAACCCCGCAACATCGCCATCTTTCATTTCCGAAACGTCGAGCTTTATATATCCGCCGCATTCCGGTCCGAAGGTTCGCTGCGAAATGGTGTTTCTCGCATCGGCAACAGTGTCGCAGACATCGACCGTTCTCAGCCTCAGATAGCCTTCTCTCTCGGTGAGCGACCAGAGGCGGTTGTCGGGATTGTGGTTCCATTGCCATTCCAACGCGAGGTTAGAGCCGTTATAATCGTTCTCGCCCGCTTCCTCGGGCGTGTCGGCAAAGTTGTGATATGATCTCACTATCTGTGAGTTGATAAATTCGTCGCTTGTGACGACGCTCTTTTTCTCGTGACCCGCGAAAGGAATCTTAGCGGTCTTGGGCACCTTTCCGTCAACGCCGACTACCGGCCAGCCGTCCTCCCATGTCATGGTCGACAAAACGGGAGTTCTGCCCACCGCCCCGTGATCCTGAAATACAAAGCAATACCAGTTGCCATCCTTATCGTCGACGATACCGCCCTGTGCGGCACCGTCATTCCTGAAGCCCATATTATCGTCGATTATCACTTTCATTTCCCACTCGCCGTCGAGCGTTTCGCTTCTGTAACAAAGCTGCGTTCTTCTGCCATGAGGAGGCCATGTTATGATAAAAATATAGTAATATCCGTTCAGCTTATAGACGTGAGAGCCCTCGGCAAGGCAGCCCTTGACAAGTCCCGCGTCGTTGATGAGTTTTCTCTTGGTTCCGGGCTTGACCGCGCTCAGATCCTTTTCCAGTTCAACGCACCATATCTGTCCGCCACCGTAAACAAGATACACCCTGCCGTCGTCGTCGAACAAAAGGCTCATATCATGGAAGCACTCGTCATACACGAACCTGTCCCATTTCCCGTTTTCTATATCGTCGGTATGATAGATATAAGTTCTTCCGGTGGAGAAGGAAGTGAAGCCGGCGTAATACACACCGTCGTTATATCTGAGGGTAGTCGCCCACTGACCCTTGCCGTAATTGTTTTCCCCGTTTCTTAAGGCAAGTTTATCACTGTCCTCCAGTGTATCAAAAACGTAATTTACCGTTTCCCAGTTTACAAGGTCGTAGGATTTCATTACGGGGCACCCCGGAGACAGGTGCATGGTCGTAGAAACCATATAAAACGCATCGTCGACGCGGATTATATCAATATCGGGCACGTCGGCGAAAATAACGGGATTTGTGTAGTTTCCGTTGCCGTCGTCGGTTGAAGTTATCGTGGATTTTATGATATCCTTATCAAGCATTGTGGGATCCTCCTCTTTTTCGGGCTCGGCGGTGACGCACGGTAGCGGATTCGACGTCACGGCGCCCGTGCCCACTTCCGCTGCGCATGCCGTCAGCGACAATACAGCCGTCAGCGCCGCGGCGAACCAAACAAGTCTTTTCATTTTTTCTCCTGATTTTCCGCTGCCGCCATCAGCCGTCAAGCTCAAGACCGCTTACGGTGACATTGTAAGTGATGGATGTGAACGGCGTCTCTTCGCCGTTTATTTTAAGTGCCAGACGATAGTTTATCCATTCTATGTCTGTTTTCACCGCGAATATTCCGCATTCCTCCGTGCCGTAAATCAGCGATCCGACCTCGGAGCCGCCCCAGCCGTTTTCAAGCCCGTTTTCCGTCGAGCTTGCGGGATTGAGTTCCTTATTTACGGGAATTTCAACCTCTCCGTTTTCGGTTGCCAGCGTCAGCGATCTCACAAGCACCTTATACTTCGCATCGGTATCGGTATTAATAAACCCGAGGTTGACTATGGCACTGTCCTTGTCAAAAGAAGAGGATTTTATGGAATAGTCCCCGTTCTTCGGAACGTCGAGCATCGCAGAGGGGCTCGGTCCGGGCTCGGTCTGTCCCGAAAATACCAGCGTCTTGTAGGGTATATCGGTGGAGGCTATGCTCTCTTCGGGACGAAGCTGCTCGTCGCCCTTTGAAAACTTCCACGACTTAAGCTCTATATCGGAGCCGGAAAATACGAAATAAACGTTATGGTTTCTTCCGTCAAACTGCGCAAAGCCGTCCGAGCGTATTTTGGTATAATCCGCGCAGTCGAACTCGACGAACGCGGCGGCTTCGGAGGAGATATCGTCAAGACGAACTTCTATTCTTCCCTTGCCCTTGACCTCGGCGATAAACTCTGATGCCCCGTAGCCGAAGTCCGCTCCTCTTACATATATCCACGCGCCGTCGGCAGTGCTTTTTGCGGCAGGATCCGTTACCTTGTCGTATCCGATATCCGCACTGGTGAACATCAGCGCGCCGCTGTTATAGGTATAGGGGTCTACCAGCTTTATCTGCGCTACGCCCTTCTTGCTTGCCGCAGTTATGGGGATATCGCCCGTCGCCTTGTCCATGGGCAGATAGTCTGCCATCATACTGCGGAAGCCCGCTTTTCCTCCCATAAGCTCCTCCAGAAGAAGCGTATGGTGAATGATGTAGTTTACGCCCTTATATTCAATGAAATGAGTGTGGTTGTTAGCCCAGCGAAGTCCGGAGGCCCCGTCGGCGTTCTCTCCCGCATTATAGAAATAGGGTCCTCTGCATTCCCAGCTATCCGCATCGAGAGGGGTCTTGGTGGTCATATACGCCATGCTGCACGCGGGCGGAACGTCGACCCCCTCGTACTCCTTCCAGCCGGTCTTGTGATCCTGCCAGTCAGTGCAGTATGTATAGTAATATACTCCGTCGATATAGTTCAGCTCGCTCGCCTCAAAAAAGTAGGGAGCGTCAATGGAAACAAATTCGCTGTCAAAGGAAAGCATATCCTTTCCCAGCTTTGCTATCTTCGGGATCTTGCTGTGCATGGTGTTGCCGTCTGCCGGTGTGCCTCCGCCGAAGGAGAGCCAGCCTACGCCATTTTCGTCAATGCACACGCCCGGGTCAAAGGGCGCGGGGCAATTCTCCAGCCCAGGCATATTCTGATAAACCAGAGGCTCGCCGAGCGGATCGGTCCACGGTCCCACGGGGTTGGTGGAGGTTATCACACCCACGCCCGCGCCGCTGTTTGAGAAGTAAAGGTAAAAATGCGTAAGTCCATCGTCCTCAACGCGGGAAACTATCGACGGTGCCCACGAGTTATATATCCACGGCGCGATCTCTCCGACCTCTATCCTGCCGTGATATATCCAGTTTACCATATCGTCGGTGGAAAATACCACAAGCGATTTGATATGGGCATAGTCGTTCTTTGTTCCCTCTTCCGACTGCTGTTGGTCGTTCGTGCCGTAAACGTAAAGCCTTCCGTTATATTCCACCGCGGTGGGATCGGCGCAGAATATGTTCGGCGAGATGGGATTTGCGTTACTCTCGTTTTTGTAGACATTTCCGCTTACCTCGTCGATTATTATTCCGTTGTTAAGGCTGTCGATTATTGTTTCGTTGTCAGGTTTGTCGCTTGTTTCCGCTTTGCTCACACTGTCTACGCTGTCGGCAGAGCTTTCTGTCTGCACAGATGAATCATTCGAGCCGTTCTGCTCGGAACAGCCGGAAACAAGCAGCATAGCCGCTGCACAAATCAAAGCCGTTATCTTCTTGTTCATGGTTACTCCTTTCATTCAGCCTGCCATCTTTCAAGGCAGATGTCCTTGCTTGAAAATGCAAAATATACATTGTGAATTCCTGTTATTTTTGTGGGAAGAACCACAGGAATTTTATCAAATCCATCACTTGCGAGTTCGATCACTCCCAACGGTTCGGCATTCCTGTCATCAAGACGAAGCTCGATAACGCCCATGCCCTTTGCGGTAACGAGCAGCTTTTCTGTGCCCTTGCCGAAATCAACGCCCTTTATGTAAGTCCATGCGCCCCCTGCCAGCGACTTCACAGCCATTTTGCCGGTGGATATCTGTTCGTACCACATATCTGCGCAGGTGAACATCTCCGCACCACTGTGAGCTTTATACGGGTCGAGCGGCTGAGTCTGCGTGACGCCTTCGCGTGTTGCCTTTGTGACGGGGAATTCCGTATCCGTGTAAGGCAGTAGATCCACGCACATACAGCGGAATCCTCCCTTTGTTTTCGTGCGCTCCTGAATGTGAAGTGTGTGGTGAAGAATGTACCTTGTTCCCTTATATTCGATAAGGTGGGTGTGATTGTTGCACCAGTCCATTCCGGAATCACCGGCGTTTAGGAAGAATCCGCCCCTGAACTGCCAGCTATCCGGGTCAAGGGGAGTTTTGCTCGTCATACAGCCCATGCTGCATATTCCCGGCGCCGGAACGTCCGTTCTGTTCCAGTTTTCTCTTGACTGCCAGTCCGTGCTGTATGTGTAGATAAACGTTCCGTTTTCGTAGTTCAGCTCGCTTGCCTCGAAGAAATACGGAGCGTCTATCGGAACGAAATCGCTGTCAAACGAAAGCATATCCTTTCCGAGCCGCACTATCTTAGGTACATTTGTGTGCAGCGTATTACTTGTAGGTGGGGTCCCTCCGCCGAACGCAAGCCAGCCTGTGCCGTTTTCGTCGATGCATACTCCCGGGTCAAAGGGCGCAGGACAGTTTTCAAGCCCCGGCATATTCTGATAGATTAGCGGCTTTCCGAGAGGGTCGCTCCACGGTCCGAGAGGGTGTTCCGCCGTAAGTACTCCTACACCGCAGCCGCTGTTCGAAAAGTAAAGGTAAAAATGAGTTTTTCCGTCCGCCTCAACTCGGGAAGCTACGGACGGCGCCCATGAATTCACTATCCAAGGTGCTATTTTTGCGACATCTATGAAGCCATGGTATTCCCAGTTCACCATATCGTCAGTTGACAGCATAACGATGGATTTTATGTGAGCATAGCCGTTCTTTCCGTCATCGCCGACTGCCTCGTATTCCTGATGGTCGTTAGTGCCGTAAATATAAAGTCTGCCGTTGTACTCAACGCCTGTCGGGTCGGCGCAGAATACATTCGGCGAAATTGGATTAGCCGTATTTTCCAGCTTGTAGCAATTTTCGCTTATTTTCATTAGCATCACCTCATTGTTTTTTTGGCAACACCGCACAAAGACCATTTATTGGATTTTGTGCGCGTCTTGCTTGCATCTTTTCCGTCATATTGCACAATACACGCACAATCTTTGCACGGTATTGCTTTTATTTTATTATACACATTGTAATGCAGAAATTCAACAGCATATATTCGTTTAATCCACCTTTTAATCATAATATGCACTTTTGCCCTTGATTTTAGTGCGGAATTAAGCTATACTGTAAACGGGGTGATATTATGCGCAGAAGAATAGCGGTCATTACCGCAAGAGCCGACGCTTCCGAACAGCGCGATATACTATACGGAATATCCGAAGCCGCATTCCGGAATGACACCGATGTTGTGGTCTACTCAAACATATACAACCACTGGCAGGACGATAATCTGCTGAATTATGAGAACATAATTTACTCCCTGATTGAGCCGGATTTATTTGACGGCGTTATTGTCACAGCCGAGGCATTCCGGGATATAACAATAATCAACGACACAATCGATAAAATAAGAGTTGCAAAAATCCCCGCCATTGTTATTGACGGGGAGTTGGATGGATTTAAGAGCGTTTATTCCGATGATGAAACCGACCTGGAGAAAATGACGGAACATCTGATAACGGTTCACGGTTTCACGGACATCGACATACTGACGGGAAGCAGTGACAACGCCGCTTCGCAAAAGCGTCTGAACGGCTGCAAGCGCGCATTCGGAAAGCACGGAATATGCTTTGATAATATCAGAGTGTATTACGGAAACTTCTGGAACGATTCCGGCGAGGAACTTGCCCGGCGGTATCTCAGCGGTGAAATTCCGCGACCTCAGGCGGTGATATGTACCAACGATTCAATGGCGTTCGGGCTGTGTGATGTTCTTTCGGAGGCAGGAGTGGATATTCCCGGCGAGCTGACAGTAACGGGCTACGACCAGACCGGCGGCGACCATACCGCAGGAAGGATATATCACTATCCGCTGCTGACGACTTACCGCAGAAACCGCCGTAAAATGGGACGTGACGCTGTGGTTGCTATTCTCGGCGGCAGTCCTATTCAAGACAATTCCGACAGGTTCGTAAGCGGAAACACCTGCTCCTGCGGCATCTGCCGTTCGCATCTTTTAGATGAGCTTATCGCGGAAAAGATAGACCAGTATCACACCATTATGAGCACCGTGGCACAGTTTTCCGGCAGGCTCACCACATCGCGTACTCTTGAGGAATACACCGGAGCGGTAAGCGAGTTTTTCTACCTGCTGCACGGCGCTGACAGGCTGTTTCTGTGCCTTGACAGCGCATGGAACAGTGAACGTTTCAACGGTGGTGAGTTCCTGTGCTGTGCGATAGGTAACGAGTATTCAGAACCTCCGATAAAGTTCAGCAGCGGCGAAACTCCCGTGCCGTTCATTACGGAGCACGATTCCCCTGCGATTTTCTATGTGAATCCCGTGTGCTTTCAGACAAGGCTTTACGGGTATACGGTGCTGGAATATAACCGCCCGGCGAGCTATGATTTCAGCTTCCGCGACTGGAACAAGACTGTTGCGGATACGCTGGAATTTCTGCGAATGAAGAATGATATCCACTATCTCACGCAATGCCAGCGGCAATCCGCACTGTATGATTCGCTGACGGGGTTCTACAATCTTCGTGAATTTGAAAGCATTGTGGAGGAAGCCGGGCATAACTTCTGCATTCAGGCGGTAAGGCTTAGTTTCCCGGACGGCGGAGAATACCTGTTTGGCGAAAACTACCGCAGCGATATAATCGCAGAAACAGCGTCAGCAATAAAACGTGTATGCACTCAGCATGAAATATGCTGCCGGACCGATGACAACACATTTCTTATCCTGTTCAAAAGGGAAAACGGAATGTTTCCTGAGAAACTGAAAATATCGCTCCACAACGAGGTTTATTCACGGCACGATGAACGGCAGGTTATTATCACATACCACAGTTCCGATAACACGCTGGTCGGAGAACTGCGCTCAGCCGTATCGCTGAATGCAGAGCACGATGTAGGTCTGATAAGCGAACGAAGAAGACTTCCGCATTATAACGAGCTTGCCGACATAAGGAACAGGATAATTTCAGTGCCTAATAAGATGCCTAAGCTTTCGGAAGTCAGCAGACAAATGTGCGTCAGCGAGGGGCATTTCCGCTTGATTTACCGGCAGTGCTTTGATGTAAGTTACAACCGCGACTGCATAAATTCAAGGGTAATGAAAGCCTGCTACTTACTGTATTCTACCGCCATGAGCATTTATGCAACAGCAGTAAGCTGCGGTTACGATGATGAAAAATTCTTCTCACGGCAGTTCAGGCAGGTGACCGGATTTTCTCCGGCAGAATACAGAAAAAAGATACTGCGGTGACGGCAAGAATATTGTGATGATCAATAAACGACAGACCGCTAAATTGAATATCATGTTCGCCCCGGCGAATCTGATTCTGGCTGACAGACCTCATCTGGCAGCTTGATTCAGTGCGCCCCGGCGAGCATGATGGGTAATTCACACGAATTCCACAGCATGTCACTTTTTATGGCAATGGGGCGTTAATTGTGCGGTGTTGCCTTACATCAAATACTGATGACCTTGTAGGGATGGGCATGATAAAATCATGATAATTTTCGTGATAATTCATGATGATTTTCCTTTTTATACTTAATAGAAAGTGATGTTTCTGCTGCTTTGATCGTAAAAATTGGCGCTGTGAAAATGTCACAACAGATGTTCTTCTTCAAATTTGCGAAGCGCTTGATTGTAATATTGAGGACATTATGGAACGAATACTGATTGAACATTGAAACGCTTATAGAAGAAACTTTCACGAAGGATGACTTTCCTCCGGTGGAATAATTGACAGACATCAATAGTTATACAATTGCAAAAATGCCGGATTTGCTGCTTCAAGGTAAACCTTTAACAAAAGCTCAGAACCGTGTGCAAATTGTATCAAAGTAGGTCACTTTTTTCATAACAGGACACTGATTTTGATACAATGCGTATCTTGATTGGTGTCCGTTTTCTTTATCCGAAAATCC
>OMFC01000919.1_pt1 | contig 13964 bp, 17 predicted proteins | sample 1645531 | NCBI WGS metagenome assembly OMFC01 (sample SAMEA103958112, study PRJEB25191) | human gut metagenome | biome: human-associated habitat [ENVO:00009003]; feature: intestine environment [ENVO:2100002]; material: feces | place: Germany | collected 2013/2015 | reverse complement strand
AAGGCGGGAAACGCGCAGGGAATCCGGCCCGGTGACGAGGCTGTCTTCAAAGCGGAGGATGGCCGCAGCCATCTTTCTTTCTATAGTATTCATTCGTTCAGATTGTCGATAAGTTGCACAAGCCGCTTGCCTTCCACGGTGTAGCAATGGCACCTGGCATGCAAATGCCACTCATTAAATTGAGCCAGGAAAAAAGCGGCGTCTCTTTCGGTAAGAAAAATTTTCATCCACTGCTCCTTTCCGGGTTCGTCCACAATGAGTATGTACAGGGTAGGCATGCGGAAACTATTGATTATTAACTAAAGGGAACTTGTAAGAAAAACTTTACAGTTGGTGTTATCGTCCGCACCGAGAAAAGTACAAGAGAATGGCCAGTGCAGTGAGCCATACCCCGATACCATATCCAGGTTCCCCTATACACATGAGGGTAAATCCCAAAACTGTTGCTGATAAAATGGCCATTAACGACAGAAAGAATTGTTCTTCATTCACTTTTCCAGCTTCCTTTCTATGTTTTCGATGCGCACGGCAAGCAGTTGAATCGCCTTGGCCGTCTCCACCTGGGCCTGCGTCTGCATGGTCATCAAATCACAAAGGCGGTCATTGTGGTGGCTGACCACCTCCCCGATGTACCAGCATGCCCCGCCGCATATCGTCAGCGACATCAGGACGCAGGCAAACACGGGGGAAGCCTTGGCAAAATCCAGGAAACGCGCCGGTACTTCGGAGAGCTTACACATGGCCTTATTTCTTGGAAGGTACGATCTGAACAACGGGCGGAACGTCCGTTTCCGGCAGGGCCTGACTGTAGGAGATATGCCCCTGCTCAATGACGAGGCAGGAGCCGTCTTTGCATACCACCGTCTTTTCCGGCGTCACGTCCACGGAATGGCCGCAGCCGGAGAGAGACATTCCCAAGCCGCCAAGGATGGCGCCAGCGATAACCGCTCCGGCTGCATATAGGGCCTTTTTCCACCAAGTGGACGCGCCGGAAGCCTTGAGGCCGAGATAGGCCCGAACATCTTCCAGCGCATGCTTACCGATGATCGGGAGGGCAGTATTTGCTACGGCAATCCATCCTTGTTGATCGTTTTCCGTCAGGTCTGCCCAGTGAGGGATTGGAGTGTTGGACTCATTGTGTGCCTGGGCTGCATAGTACATGTGCATTTCTCTGGCGATAGCCTCGGCATGATTGCATTGATTATTAGTAGTCATATGATTATGTTGTTATTGGTAGAGGTAGTGAAGTAATTGAAAAACTCCACGGCGGCGGGTTCCGTGATGATAAAAGCCGGGTAGTCCGAGACTGTAAAAATCCTGCGGCCTTTGGTCTCCGCATGGACGGCCTCAACGGTCAAAGACACCGCATCAATCATTGTATAGGCACCATCCTCCGCAAGGGTCAGGACATCTTTTCCCAGCCTTGCCCATACCTGGACGGCTTGCCAGTCCTCGCCCAGTTCCACCAGAGCGGCAACGACGGCGGCCATGGCCGGGGTCTGGTTCGCCGGAATTTCGTCCGCTGTGTAGCGGTCTGTCCGGGTGTAACCGTCCGCGTCCTGATAAATGGGCGTCAGGGTAAATTCATCCCACTGTCCCGGCTGGGGAAACTGAATCTGTATCTCTGCATTATTCATGATTAGAGAGGTATGTTAATGTCCACAAAATCTGCCGTTTCTTCGGTTTCAATACAGTTGCGGGATATCGCATCCAGACCATAGAAAACCGGATTAACATTTCCGGGATGGTAATAGGTGTACTCTCCGGTTCCCGCATAAACGGAAACATCGCCAGCCGTATTATTCACCACATCAGCCACCCATTGAGAAACGCCAACCCCGGTTTCAAAATTGCTGACCCCCCGGCATGTGGCAATTTGATACAAATTATACCCCTGACCTCCGGTGAGCATGAGCCAGAGCGCGCCCGTATCCTCATACTTGGCAATATTGGCTGCAGATTTCTGCTGGTAAATAACCTTGGCAATCGTCCACGGAACAGGCTCATTCTGACTGGCTGGGATGAAGCTGGTGGTGGTTTTCACCTGCCAGCCAGCCGCGGCTGTCAGCGCGTAAATCTCACGCACCTTTATTATATAACCGTTGCGCTGTGTGTCCCTGACATTGTCAAAAGTAATATCCAGAATTTCACCGTGATTGTAAGCCAAACCGTTTGCCGGGATAATACTGTAAGAATCTATGGAAAGGTCGGGACGAATCGTCTTCCCGCCGCGTCCGATACCAAAGGACAACTTTGCGGCATTGGTAGCGCGCCAAAGGAAAGAGAACCCGGCGAAACTGGAATAATTCCATTGAGGATTACTCACCTCAAATCTCGCCTGAATGGTCGAATGAGTACCCTTGGGAACCTTAATACCAGCCAAATGGTAGGGAACTGTTTTGGCGACTGTCGAAGATCCTGACGCGGTAATGGCATCCGTATTGAGGAAAGCATTAGAGGTTAGGATGCCCGTCACGCCGGCCATGCCCGCGGCATACAGACGGTTGACCGCCCCCGTATCGGTCGCCGCTCCCACGGCCAGCGGAATGTTCACCCCTCCGTTGGCGTTAATAGCCCCGGCCGCCGTCAGACCTCCGGCCAGCGTCATGTTGCCGGAGGCGTCCACTTGAGGCATGGCCGCCAGGGCGTTAGCCGCCGCCGTCGCGGAGTTGGCCGCGCTGGTGGCAGAGGTTGCGGCATTATCGGCAGCCGTGGCCGCGGCAGCGGCGGACTGGCCAGCCGTCTGCGCCGCAGCCTCGGCGGTCGCGGAAGATTGGCGCACATCCCGTCCCAGGCTATCCAGTTGCCGCGCGGTGGCCAGCTCCATCCCTCCCAGGGTGATGCCGTCGTCATAGTCCACTACTACGGTCATCAGCGGGGCCATCGTGCCGTTCACGGTGGGCGGGTTGGTCACCTCCGTCACCAGGCCGCGCCCAGGGACGGACGGAGTAAGCACGGCGTGCATGCCCAGCGCGTAGGGCGTCATCTCGGTCCCTTCGCATACCTGGATAATGATCTTGTCCCCGCGTTGCAACGTAACGCCCGGCGTAAATACCCACGTGGCCGTCTGGCCGCTGGAAAGGTTGGACACATAGGCGGAGGTGCCAATCAGGCTGTAAGCGCCGTCCGTCAGCCGCCAAATCCGCAGGCAATATTGATTAGCGGCCGGGGTTTCAAAAAAATACACGGTGGAAATGCTTCTCAGGCGGCAGCTGTCGGGCAGATGCCCCGCCAGAATCTCGTCTCCCCAAGTGAACGCGTAGCCTCCGACGATGGTCCAGGTGTCGGCGGCATCTCCACTGGACAAGGTGGATTGCCCGGTCACCGCTTCCAATTCCACGCCCGCATCCTTGAGCGCGGCCGGCAATTTATTTGCTACAGCCTCATTGACCAATTCCCCGCTTTCCACCTGTTCTTCCAGCGTTTCCACAAGCCGCGTTGCTTCATCCCGGGCCGCTTCGGCCTGTCGTACAAGTTCCTCGACCACAATGGACGGGTTTTCCACAATGGTTACGGAGCCGTCTTCCGTTTCGGGGATGGAGACATCAAGAGCGCCGGCCACGGCCGCGGCCTCATTCGTTCCATCCGGAGGCGTAACGCGGGACACTACATGCACGGATCCCTTCAACAAGGGGTATTCTTTTCCCGATGCGTCGGTCAGAAAAATATCATATGCGCCGCATCCGGCGGCCAGCCTCGGCCATGTCACCAATGCCGTACTCACCCCCGTAACGGCACAGTCCAGCATGATCACCCCATCCTGTACCACCGCGCCGCGTAGCGTCATGCCGCTGATGTCCATATCCTCACCGGAAGGAGAAATAAAATGCAGCGCAAGAGACTGCGGCAGGGATTCCGTGGCGTGTACGTTGTAGTTGGCGGCTTGCCTCATGCACGCATTATCGCCCCAACGTGAGGGAGGGTACAACAATGTCAAAATGGGCTACGAACAGTCCTAAATGGGATAAAATTTCCCCGTATGTTTGACGGCGTGCTGACTCTTGCCCACAATAGGCCTGTTGCCCTCTCCTGTCCAAACTCCGGAAGATCCACGAAAGGAAGCCCATATAGCCCCCAGCAAGGCGTCCGCGCGATCAGGAGAAGACAGGTTGCGAGCCTTCATTTTCTCCTTCTTCTCGTTCCTGAGCCTGGAATCGTCCGCATATTCTTTCTTCCGGGTAGTCAACTGCACGAAAAGCGTCTTGTCCGGCCGCCTGGACCTGATATGCACTCGCCCGGTCATGAGTTCCAGTCCGGCGTCATTCCAGCATTCCGCCGAGAGATTGATGTAGCGGTCGCGGTCTTCCGGAGGGTTGTTCCCAAAGAACTCATTCGGATACCAACCTGATTCATTAAAATCGCTGATGACAGCCAGGCCCATGCCCGGAGCGTCCACCCACAAATCACAATCCGCAATGCCCAGCCCCTTGAGGGTGGCAATGCACTTGCGGACACTCTGCACCGTGTCCCGCTGTCGTTCCGCGTATTCAATCCAGGCTTCGTTTCCGTCGCAGATGGCAAGGACTGTTTCATCCCCGCCCGCGGCAATGTCCAGGAAGGCCACGGGGCGCCCCCTGCGCGGCTCGTAGGGCTGCCGCTGACCCCATTCCAGTTTTCCAGGGTCAATGATGTACAAATCTCCTTCCAGCGTGAATTCCGCCAGCACGACGGAACGGAAATAGGAATCATCCTCATTACCCCCCACACGGGCCAGAATGCGGTCAATGCGCTCCTGGGAGATATGGGGGCAATCAAAGGCCGTTACCACCATCGGACAGAAGAGGTCTTTTTCCTCGTGGAAACAGCGATAAAATTGCCCTTCCGGCTTGCCTGGGGATGAAAGGTAGATGCAGAATTGAAGCGTACATCGTTCAATGGCGTCAAAGATTTCATCAGGAACCGTCTTTGCCTCGTCCACCACGAAAAACACGGGGGAAGAAGGATCATCCCCGGTAAACTCGTCAACGTCAAACAGACGGGCTTTCTTCTCGCTGCGGGGGTCTTCCTCCTCCTGTTCCTTCCGCTCATCCTTGAATTCGTCCGTCACACGCCCGTGCCAGCCTTCCGCCTTCCCGGCGTGGTTGGTGGAAAAGCCTTCGATGAATCCCCCTTCCGGCGTTTCCACGCGGCAATTCTTGAGCCATTTCCAGCCCGCAAGGGATGGGTTGTTCCGGTGCCGTTCCAGGGCAGGCCAGAGCTGGTTTTTTACCTGGCGCCATGAGCCGGACGTAATAGGCATACGCCCACGGGGGTAGCGCCAGAGAAACCATAGGGCAAGGATACCAATTACCTTGTCCGTCTTGCCGGAACCATTAGCAGCGCGCAGGGCAACCCGCTTTCCCCGGGCAGCCCTTTCAAGGGCCCGCATCTGCCATTTGTACAGCCCTGTTTCCCCCAGAATCAGGGCGGCAAAGATGACGGGAGAGTCTTCCGGCCTGACCGGAGCCCCTAGCTTTCTTCCTCTTCGGACCATATTTCTCTCAAGGCTGTCACTAACGGAACGATTGCTTCTGCTGGAAGTTTATGGGTCACCTCTACGTTTTTTTCTCCACCTTCCAGAGCCAACGCCGCACGGTCTCCGTACTTCTTCGGCATCAGCTTGGCAAGCATCCATTTGAGTGTGTCTATTTCCAACTTGACCGCCTGCAACATGGTTCCCCCTATTTCGGCACGTGGGGCCACTTCATGCCCTTTCTCCACAAGGTCAAGCAACTTGTCTTCTAGGGCGGCAAGCCGTTCCTCGCACGCGCGCGCGTATTGGTTTGCAAAATCCGCGTTCTCTCTGGCCCAATTCATCACCGTGGGATGGGGAATGCCTTCCTTTTCGGCAGCCTTCCTCAGACTATCCCCGCAACGTATATGACCGCAAATGCGTTCAGAGAGGGCAGCGCTATACCTGGAAACATTTCCCTTCTTCCCGGTCCTCTCTTTCTTCATTTCGCATACTCCTTGTTGATTTTTTCCCACCCTGCCGGAGGTATATCGTCCTGGCGGGGAACGTACGCCTTTCCGGAGAGTTTCACATATCCTTCAATCCAGCGCAGCCCTTCCGCGTCAATACAGCGTTCAAAGCTGGGGCAGTCCGCGTTATCGTAGAGGATACTATCAGGTTTACGCTCATAAGCGCTACATTCCATACTACCCGGGTTGAGCTTCTTCTTGGAGCACAAAAGGCATTTCATCAGGAGAGGGTGGGATGTTTTGCATCCTTTGAAATCAGACTCCCAAATTCTCTTGTGCGCTGGTGATGTTTCTTCTTTCATATCATTATTGTATCAATTCACAGTCAATGATCAATTTCCCGTTCTGATTATGGAATTGGAGAAATTTGAGGGTTCCTCCCTTCTGGATGATGATTTCATCTTCACTGCTAAAATAGGTTTGCGGGCTAAGGCCGTCCCAGTCCTTACCGGCCCCTGCCCCGAATCTGGAAAAGGGCTCTGCATAAATGGCACGGGTTTTCTTCTTCAGGAGAATTCTGAACAACACGGGACGGTTCATGAATCCTTTCCCCTCCGCTACGGCAGCAGACATGAAACCTTCGTCTTTGAGAGGGTTTCCCACTACGGAGAGATTGAGCATATCAACCAGCTCGTCTGTTATTTCTTCTCCTTTCCAGTTCAAAGCGTCTTTCAATTCCTTGTAAACCCCACAGCCACGGAAAACAACCATGTCTTGAGGCACTTTGCATCTGTCAATGACTTTGGCGATCTGTTTCGCCTTGGCGTTGGACTTCCCCTTCCTCAAATCGTTGTTGATGCGGGCATATCCATTTCCGGTGTAGGAAAACAAAGCGTTCTTTTCCAGTCTGGATGCCTTTGCCCACACTTCCCCGGTAACGCTTCGCAAAAGGTCATCAGCTTCCTTATCCGTCAACGGGGCAGGCATCTTCACCTTGGGGACATCTCCCAGGCTGACCGTGTGCGTGACGGCTGAGACTGGCGCAGGAATGGGAGCAGAGGGAACCTTGATGACTTTCTCCGCCGTTTCCCTGGCCTTTTTCGCCACTTCCTGTGAGGGAAAGACAACCTCATCAGATTTGTCCTGTTTGACTCCCCAGCGGTCTTCATAGACCTTTTTCAATTTGGCCTTCAGTTCCTCCGGCAACTTCGCCGTACTGGCCTTCTTGCCGTACCCGTACCGTTCAATCAGGTCAATCCCGAAGCGCTCCGCACCCCTTGGACGCTTCAACGGCTCCCCGGGTTTGAGTAGTCCCAGCCGTTCGCATTCTTCCCGGGAAACAGGCTCCTGATCCATGTAGGAGTTGAAGCCGAACGGCGGCCAGGGGACCTCAAAGCCCCCGAGGCTGGCGGCGTTCATTTCGTCTGCCCAAAAAGTAAAGTCGGTTTTAAGCCGGACAGCATCTTCGTTGACGACATGAACAAGCCGCTTTGTCTTGGCTCCCGGAAAGCGGATGAACCGGAAAGCAGGCCATGCTTTGAGATTGGCTGGTTTCATGGATGCCTCCCATTGAGCAGCCCCAATGCTTTGCCGGACGTTGGTCTTGAAAATGAGCTTCAGACGGGCCAGAGCACCGATGTTTTTAATATCGTTGTGATACTTCGGGCCTTCGGCGTCCGGTGGAACAAGTCCCTCGGTTTGGAGCCATTGAAGTGCCTGGTTGGAAAAGTCCGCGGCGCTTCCTACCTTGATAACCGTTTCCCCATTGGGTAAAGTCTCCTTTTCTCCTGTCAGATAATTCTTAATCAACCTGTGCAGCCGTTCCAGCAATCTGATATTCTCCACCTTGGAAGAGAAAAACTTGTTTTCCTTCATGGCAGCGTTCAGAGCAGCCCATTCCTTTGAATCCATGCCGGAGGGTGTGGGATGTTTTGCCAGGAATTTTTCCAGGGGTGTTACCATAGAGGCAATTCTGGATGTTCAAAGGGGGGAGGTTCAATCTTGCCAAATTGGGCTACGTGATGTTCCAGAATGCGGACGGCGGGAAGACGGTAGAGTCCGGCGGATTCCAGAGCATTGATAATGCTGTTGGCGCGTTCTTCGGCTTCCTGTCTGTCGTTAGTACCAAGTCCCAGCTCGACAAGTTTGCCTTTCTTTCTGGGATCCACCAGAAGCGTTAAGCGCAGTTTGTAGGATCCGGGCTTTCCTCGCCGCGTCGGCTTGTTTTTTCGCAGGGATGGTTTGGGGGGTCTCATTTGTTGGTGACGGGATAATTCTGTTCTTCCTCGTATTTTGTGAGTTCCGCGGTCCAGCGGAATTGAATACGCCCCAGCCGTCCGAAGCGGTTTTTGCCGATGATCCACTGCGCTTCCGTGGGGTCGTGCTTGTCGGGCTTGTACATGTAGGGGCGGTGGATCATGATGATCTGGTCGGCGTCCTGCTCAATGGAGCCGGAGTCGCGCAGGTCGGAAACGACCGGTTTGCCCTGGGCGTTCCCGGCTCTTTTTTCCACGTCGCGGTTGAGCTGGGCCAGCACCAGGACGGGAATATTGAGTTCCTTGGCCAGGGATTTGAGGCCGGCGGAGATTTCCGAGACTTCCCGTTCCCGGCTTCCCCGGGCCTGCTGGGTCGTGGAGCGCACCAGCTGCAGGTAGTCCACGCCGATGCATTTGACGCCGTGTTCCCGGACCATCCGGCGGCCCCGGGCTCTGATGCTGTCGATGGTGAGGGAGCTTTCGTCGTCGATGTGCAGCGGGGCGGCCGTGATTTTCCTGACGGCGGCCGTGAAATGCTGCTGCTGTCCGACCGTCATCGGCTTGCCGCGGCGGATGTCGTCGGAGTTGATGCCGGCCATGCCGTAGAGGATGCGTTCCAGGAGCTGGGATTTCGGCATTTCCAGGCTGAACATGCCCACGGGGGTTCCCTCAAGGCAGATGTTGGTGAGGATGTTGACCAGGGCGGCGGTTTTCCCGACTCCGGGCCGGGCGGCAAGCACGATCATGGCGCCGGGCTGCAGGCCGTCCAGGGTCAGGTCCAGGCGGCGGTATCCGGAGGAGATTCCTTTGATAGCTCCGGGGTTGTTCATGCGCCATTGCAGGTTTTCAATGATGGTTCCCACGGCTCCGCGGATGGTTTCGGTTTGGCGGACGCCACACCGGTCCCGCAGGGCGGACATGCCGCGCTCGGCTTCATCAAGGGCTTCTTCCGCGCTTTTGAGCTGATCGCCGGCGGCTTCCGCCATCCGGGAGGCAAACGCGAGCAGCGCATGTTTTTTGGCAGCTTCCGTGACCATTTCCAGGGCGGCGGCGGTTTTGTACCGGGCAAGGGCTCCGTAGGTGGCCGTCTCCACGACTCCGGCGTGCCCTCCCACGGCGTCAAGCTGGCCCTGGGCTTCAAGGCGCGCGATGACGGTGAGGGCGTCCACGGTTCCTCCCGTGCCGGCGACGGTTTCCAGAGCGGTCCAGATTTGCTGGTGCGCCGGGAGGCTGAATGTCTGGCGGCTGATGCCCTTGTCCCGGAGGTCCGCAAAGGCCAGGGAGCCGTCCATTGCCTGGGAGAGCACCAGTTTTTCGGCGTCGATGAGTGTCTGAGAGTCGATCATGTTTTTTTGAAATTGTTGATTGTTAAAGTTCTTCAAGGTTGCTGTAAGGGTCTTTGTCTCCGTTCCCAGGGGGTGGCGGATGGTTGACGGCGTAGGAGGTGGCGAAGCTGATGGCGTCGGATTGCCATTTGGTCACGGGGATGCCGTTGCGGGTCCAGTTGACGGCATCCCGGCTTCCCCAGTAGGCTGTGGCGCAGTCCGGTATCTGGTCGGGGGTTAAACGCACACGCCCCGCAAAGGCCGCGGCCCGAAGATGGTCTTCGACTTCTTCCACGGTGCACGGAAGGGGGGTAGAGGGGGTATTATTCGTCTTCGTCTCCGACTCCGTCTTAGTGTGCATATGCTGCGCATCTGCTAAGCATGTGCTGCGCATATGTGCATCAGGCGCAGGGTATTTGCTTTTCTTGCTCCGTACCTGTTGCCGGAAGTTGGTCACTTCCAGATATTCTTTTCCCTCGATGGAGTACAGGACGACGAGCCGGGCTGCCTCACAGGATTTGAGGCAACGTTGAACGGAATCCTCCCTCATGGAGTCGAGTTTCAAGGGGTACAGGGCAGAGCGTAGAACAGACGAACGGGCGTCAAAACGTCCAAAGTCGTCTACAACGGAGAGCAAGCGGCGGAAAAATACCTCCGCTTCCCAGCTCAGAGAATTAACCGCTTCGCTGGTTAAAATCCCTTCTCTGATTATTCTATTTGGCATATCAAAAAAGTGTCAGTTGGGGGTTGTAGATTTCATAAAGACCAGGAAGACGGTCTTCCCGCGGCGGTGTCCGAACAAAGGTTCATGGCTGGCCAGCTTCAACACTTCTGCCGTGCTGACCTGATCCTCACACCATTTGAACACCAGAACGCCGCCCGGTTCCAAAACCCGGAAACACTCCCGGAAACCGGCCTTCAAATCCTCCTGCCAAGTCTCCCTGTCCAGTTTTCCGTATTTCTTGGCCAGCCAGGACGATTCCCCGGCGTGAATCAGGTGCGGAGGGTCGAACACGACAAGGCGAAACGCCCCGTCACTGAAAGGCATGGCCCGGAAGTCTCCGACGACATCCGGCTTGATTTCCAGAGTGCGCCCGTCGCAAAGCGTGTGTGTTTCCTCCCGGCGGTCCATGAACACCACGTCAGGATGGCGGCGGTCAAACCAGAACATGCGGGAGCCGCAGCAGGCATCAAGCACAGGCTTCACTCTCCCTCCTTTCTCGGCTCCCAGTTGACAGCAAATCCCTCGTTGATGCAGGGGTTACAAACAACCGGCACGGGTTTAATATTTTTGTAAGCGCAGTTGTGGCAATCGCGATGGATTAAAGGCACCCACGCCCTGCACGCGGCCCGTTTCTGGCGAACGACATGAATTTTCGAGGCAAGGCCCATCGCGTTAATTAGGCATTTCTGTTCATGCATCATGAGACGGCGATATGGTTCCCCGAATCCATGAATGGCATTTTTGCGGATTTTATAAATTGTCCCTCTGAGAGATTCCACAGCTCGACCATATTCATAAAACGCTTTCTGTTCAGGCGTCATCTTCATTTTCTTTTTCCTCATATTTTAAGTAGACTTCAATCGCTTTAAGAAATCCTTTGTATTGGCCCGCTAAATAGCGGTAATACCCAAATGAGAAAATGGATACTAAAACAACTATAAGTTGCGCAATATCAAATATCATTGCTTCCTCCTTTCTGCTCAAGCTCCCAGGGCCATTGTTTAATCTCGTCCACATCGTAGGGAAGTGCATTCCCATATACATCCTGAAGATATATTTTCCCCCGGTCTACGTTTGTATAAAGTACTGTATGTGTATCATCACTAAAACGAACCATGACGTTATCACCCTGCCCTAACCGCATGATGGGGGGAAACTTGGAGACATATTCTTTCCATCCATCATGATGGTTGAATCCAATCTTGCAGGTAGGGCAACCAAACAATTTGGCCGTAGTAGCGTAATATGGATTAGTTCCTATTGCGCATAAGAAATATTCTGAATTTGTTCCGCACAGCGGGCATTTAGGCGTTTTCATCGGGTTCCTTTCTCAATCAAGGCTTTAAGTTCATCAGAACAACGGAGGCGTGAAGCATTTTTCACCGTGCAAATAAGGTGCTGCGCCCACCGGGCATGCCGTTTCGTGGGGTACTCCATTCGATAGCGGGCGATAAGCCCTTTGTGGTGAACAATCGCGGCCTGAACTTCATATTTCCCATCGTCGGTTTTCTTCATGGGGCAAACCTGCTGGACGATGATGTGAGGGTTCCGTTTCATGGTTCCTCCTTCTTCTTAAATTGTTCAACGCTCTTAACCTGAAAGGCCTTGAATCCTGTTCCGTCCAGATAGCAGCGCCCAAACTGGCAAAGGCCGAACGCATCGGCGGCATTGTTATTGCCGATTTCAACGAGCCAGTTCCTAAGGCAATGCATCATCATGGCGGCTTTTTCCGCCTGCCCTTTCCCGGTAACAAATTTTTTCAATGTCGCCGGGGCGACGGCAATGTACCGATACCCCATGCGGTGAAGAGACAGGCGGACAACACCGCCCAGTTCCGCAAGGGCCGCCAGGCTTAGAGAGTTGCCGAAGGCATAGTTTTCAATCACGACAAGATCGGGCATTTCCGCCTCAACGAGGCGTGTAATGGCGTCATCTATATAATCAAGCCGGGACGCCCCCCGCCTGGCAGTTTTAATGACGCCCCATTTACGGCGTTCGTCGGCGGCGTCTATCGCCCACCCCGTAGAGGTGAGCGACAGATCAAGACCCAGTACACAGTTGTTCATGGCTGTTGATTAGAAGGGGATTTCGTCTTCTTCCGCCGGCGGTCCCGCCGTGGCGCTCATGTGGTTGTTGGCCGGCAGGTCCGCCGGGCGCGGAGGCAGGGACGCTCCGCCGCGCCCTGCCGCTGCCCTGTCCTGAGCCGCCATGATGGCCCGGGCTTCGTCCGGCCCCAGCACGTCTTCGCAGTTGCTGAATTCGGGATAAGTCCCGTCCGCCCTGGGCTTGTCTCCCTGTCTGACGCTGAGCCGGACGTAGCAGGGTTTGCCGAGGTATTCCGCCGGGTTGATGATGACCTGCTGGCCGGGTTGGTAGACGTTCCCGGTGACGTTTTTGACGAACAGGTCGATTTTCCAGGCCAGGTCTTTCGAGGCGGTCAGGTAGTAACGGACCGTCGCCGCCCCTTCAGGGCCGAAGGCTCTGATGTGGACGGCCAGCTGCGGGCATCCCCGCGTTTTGGCGCCTTGGGAGATTCCTTCTTCCATTTTGACGATTTTTCCTTCGTAGACGCCCGCGGGGAGAAATCCGTATTCGCTGGGCTCGCCTTCTGATATGTAACTGAACATAATGGTTATTTGGTGGTTGCGGTTTTGGAGACGGAGATTTTTTTAACGTAGGAGGAGCCGGCCCCCGTCCTGACCAGTTCTTCCGGGAATTGTTGTTCCGGCAATGCTTCCGCGAACAAGGCGCGGAAGACGTCCGCCTTGAGCGGGCCATAGGATTTCAGGAGTTTCGGGACGCCAATCCAGGTGGCGTATTTGGCGACGTCTTCCGGAGCGACGGTGTCCGTGCCTTTCCGGGAGACGCGCCTGAATCCGGGGACTTCCGTGCCGTTGTTGAGGTAGTCGAGGATTTTTTCTTTTCCCTTTTTGACGTAACTTTCCAGCACAGCCGCCTTGGTGACGAATTCCGCCAGCCTGGACGGGTTTTCCGCGATTTCGGCGAAGCTCGCTTCCAGCGTTCCGGCTTCCGCCAGGGTCAGCATTTCCTGCGCCGCCCGGTTCCGCAGCGGGCAGGTGTCCTGCGAGGCGCACCAGCCGCAGTAGTCGCAGAGGCGCGGCCCGGCGTCCACCACTCCGTTGACGATGGAGATGGCTTCCCGGTAGGTGAATTTCCGGGTGACGATTTGCTGCTGGTCGCAGTAGAGGAGGTGGCAGGTGATTTCATCCATGAATTCCCGTTCCATGAAGGATTTCGCGTAAGAGGCCTGCTGTTCCCAGTAGTTGCGGATTTGGCCGCTTTTGAGGTCGAAGAGTTTGCCCAGCGCGGGACAGAGGCAGTCCGCTTCCCCGCCTGTCACGCGGGGGTGCCATTGCGGGAAGGCGCAGCGGTTTTTGTCGGCAATGATTTCTTCGCCGGAGCAGAGCGTCCGGACCGTTTTCACCGCCCAGAGGATGGATTCTTTTTCATCGGCTTTCAGGTGTTCACACGCCCTGAATTCGTCCACGCCCATGAGCAGGGACCGGAAGGCGGCGTCCATCCGGGTTCCCCGCTGGGCCGCTTCCCCCGCGTCGGGGGAGGAGACGTAGCAGGGGCATTGCGCCAGCTTGGGGAGCAGGGACGGCCTCAATAGTTCCGTGGCCGGGGCCGGACGGGGCCCGGCAATGTCAGCGAGGATTTTTTGCAGGTCGTCCAGGCTGACGGCGTATTCCGCTCCGTCCAGGGAGAGGACGGCATGCCCGGTTTCGCGGGCGACGT
>OMFC01000918.1_pt1 | contig 13966 bp, 10 predicted proteins | sample 1645531 | NCBI WGS metagenome assembly OMFC01 (sample SAMEA103958112, study PRJEB25191) | human gut metagenome | biome: human-associated habitat [ENVO:00009003]; feature: intestine environment [ENVO:2100002]; material: feces | place: Germany | collected 2013/2015 | reverse complement strand
TATCATTCGACCGGAAACAGATGATGCAGAACCTTTGCAGGCGCAGAACTACCCGCTGGAAGGACTGTTGCTGGATGAGCCGAGCATTTACCATGCCATGGATACCAGGGGCACCGGTGCCTTTGTGCCCCTCAGCTTCAGCGCCAAAACCGGGGAGCCAACGGCACAGTCGGCCAAAGCGCGGCTGGCGGACCGGGAAAAGTTCAACCGCATCCGGGACCACCTGGATGGAATGCTGACCGATATGGCCAAGAACCTGTACAGCGGTGAAATCGACGCGGCCCCGCTGGTGCCCAATGCAGGCAAAAGCCCCTGCCTTTGGTGTGAGTACCGCACCGTCTGCCGTCATGCGGACGGCGAAGGGGAGCGCACACCGCTTAAACCGGACGACCCGTTTGGCGCAGAGTAAACCGGCGGGGCAGCTGGAAAGTCAAGAATTCAGCCTCTTTCGACCAAACACAGCTGAATTCTGTGTTAAAAAGCATTGGAATTCGTCTTGTGTTTGTAAAATTGTCGTTATTTTCTTTGCTTTCAGATATACCTTAAAATGCAAAAACGCCGGACAAGGAGACAACAATGGCGGAAGCGAAAATTCAATTTACCCCGGCGCAGGCCGCGGCCATTCAGGCCCGCGGGTGCTGGTGGAACGTGTGGCAGGGCTGATCACCGACCCGGACCACCCGGTGGATGCAGATTCTCTGTTGATCATGACATTTACCAATGCGGCAGCGGCCAAGCTGCGGGCGGATATTACCAAGCGCCTGGCAGCAGAGATTCGCCAGCATCCACAGGATGTGCGCCTGCGCCGCCAGCAGATGCGGCTGCAGCGGGCATCCATCGGCACAGTGGATGCGTTCTGCCTGCATTTTGTGCAGCAGAACTTTTCGGCTCTGGATGTTCCGCCGGATTTTACCATTGCGGATGACGCTACCCTGGTGCGCCTGCAGCAGGAAACCCTTTCCACCGTGCTGGAACAGGCATATACTGATCCTGACTTCTGTGCCTTTGCGGACCTGTATGACCGCGGCCGGACGGATGATACCACAGGCCGGGCGGTGCAGGAACTGTATCACTTTACCCAGGCGCTGCCACACCCGGCGCAGGCGCTGCAGCGCTTTGTTGAAATGTGGCAGAGCGATGCCCCACCGGAAAAGACCCAGTGGGGGCAGGCCGTTCTGCGGGAAACCTCTGCGCGGATCAAGGGCGTATTGCGCCTTTTGCGCACGGCGCAAAAAATTGCAGCGAAGGACCCGGCGGCGGATAAAGCCCTGACAGCCGTACTGATGGATGACGAAGACCGCATGCTGCTGGTGCTGGATCGGCTCGATCACGGCGCGTGGGACACCGTTCCGGAAGCACTGGATAACGCAGATAACTGGCGCAGAGCCGGGCGGGTGCCCGGTGGGATCGCATCCAACATAGCGGCAATGTCGGCCAATATGCTGCGGGACCGCGCCAAAAAACATATAGCGACCCTGAGAACGGACTTTTTGCTCTGCCCGGCAGCTGACTATCAGGCAGACCGCCGCCGCGCCGCCCCGCTTGTGGCTGCGCTGGTCCGCGCAGTGGAGCAGTACCGCCGCACACTGCTGGAAGCTAAACTGGCAGAAAAAGTGCTGGACTATGCAGACCTGGAGCACATGACGCTGGAACTGCTGCTGACACCGGAGTACGAGCGCACCAGCCTGTGCCGCACCGTCAGCGCGCGGTACTCTGCTGTGCTGGTGGACGAATACCAGGATACCAACGCGCTGCAGGATGCCATCTACTTTGCCCTTGCCGCGCCGGATGCTTCTAACCTGTTTTTTGTGGGGGATATCAAGCAGAGCATTTACCGTTTCCGCCAGGCGGACCCCTCCGTCTTTGTGGGCAAGCAGACGGCGTGGCAGCCCTACCCGGCCGATGCCCCGGTACCTTACCCGGCACCGATGCTATGCTGGCGCTGGATGCCAACTTCCGCAGTGCGCCGGATGTAATCCGGGGGATCAACTACTTTTTTGAAACGTTTTTCTCCCGGCGGCTCGGCGGCATTGATTACGGCGATGGCCAGCGCCTTGTGGTGGGCAGAAAAGACGAAACCTACCCCGGCCTGTGCGAGCTGGATGTGATCCGCGAAGCCGATACCGCGGCAGATGCCCGCACCATTGCTGCACGCATTGCCCAGATGATGGCGGATGGTTACCCCGTGCGGGACGCCGAACCCGGCAAAACCCGCCCCTGCCAGTATGACGATTTCTGTATTCTGCTGCGCGGCCGTTCGGACTTTGCGCTGTATGAAGCTGCCCTGACCGCGCTGGATATCCCGGTTTATGCCGATGTGGCGGCTGACCTGCTGGACGCCCCTCATGTGCGCCCCTTTGCCGCACTGCTGCGTGTGCTGGATAACCCGGCACAGGATGTGGAGCTTTCCTCTGTGCTGCTCAGCCCGCTGTACCCTTACACGCCGGATGATCTGGTGCAGCTGCGCGCGGCTGTGCGCGGCGGCAGCCTGTATGCGGCGGTGCTGCACGGCAGCGACCCGCGCTTTGCACCGTTTTTGCAGGATATGGAGGTTTACCGCGAGCTGGCCCGTACCCTGACGGTGGGGCAGCTGATCGAAGAGCTGTTTGCCCGCACGGGTTACCTGGCGGCGGTTGGCGCCATGCCGGACGGTGCCCGCTGCCGGGATGACCTGCTGGCATTTGCCGCGTGGGCAGCGAACGCCGGGGCGCGCGGTCTTTCGGCCCTGGTGCGCGCAATGGATGCCGCCAAGGCGGGCAGCGGGGTGCAGGCGCCTTCCATCGGCCAAAGCCGCCCCGGCTGCGTGAGCATTATGACGGTCCACCGCTCCAAAGGGCTGGAATTCCCGGTGGTGTTTGTGGCCAACACCTCCCACAAGTTCAACCAGAGCGATGCCATCTATCCGGTGCTGTATCATAAGGAACTGGGCATTGGCCTGATGCTGCGCGCGGGCAGCAGTGCCAGCCGCTACAAAACGCTGCCTTATACCGCCGTGGTGCAGACGATCAAACGTGAAACACTCAGTGAGGAAATGCGCATTTTATATGTGGCGCTGACCCGTGCGCAGGATGCGCTGATCATTACGGTACCGCTGAAAAGACCGGAAAGTGAATTGAAAAATCCGGCCATGTTTGCCAGCGCCGAGGCAACGGATGCCGAGGCCATGCTGGGGGCACAGAACTGGGCGCTCTGGCTGCTGACGGCAGCTATGCTGCACCCGGCCAGTGAGGAACTGTGGAAATACAGCGAACTGCTGCCCCATCATATCCCAACGGAAGCGCCGCTGAACATCCGCCTGCTGGACCCGCCCCCCGCGGTGCAGGCAGCGGAGCCGGAAGCCCCGGCCCTGCCGGACGATGCCCTGACCGAACGCCTGCTGGAAGCGTTTACATGGCAAAGCCCCAACAAAGCGCTGGAAACCATCCCGGTTAAAGTCAGTGTCAGCGCCGTGACCCACACCAAACAGGAACTGACCCTGCGCCGCCCGGCCTTTTTGCAAAAGTCCGGCATGACCGGGGCGGAACGCGGCACGGCCATCCATGCGTTTTTGCAGAGCGTCCCCTTTGGCCCGCAGCCGCCAGAGCTGGAAGCCGAAGTGCAGCGCCAGCTGGACCTGCACCTGCTGGACCCGGAGCTGGCCAAAGTGCTGGATCTGGAACAGGTACGCCCGTTTTTTGCCAGCGGGGTATGGCAGCGCATTGCCGCTGCCCGCCAGGTCCTGCGGGAAGAACCGTTCATTACCGCGCTGCCGGCCGGAGAAGTCGTCCCCGAAGCGGCGGGGCAGGGGAGAGCGGCCAAGGCCCCGGTGCTGGTGCAGGGCATTGCCGATGTGGTGCTGGTGTTTGACGACCACGCCGAAATTCTGGACTATAAAACCGATAAAAGCCGCAATGCCACCTATTATATTGAGAGCTATGCCGCGCAGCTGCGGCTGTACCGCCGTGCGTTTGCCCTGCGTTTGCCGGTGCCGGTAACAAAGCTGACCATCTACTCGTTCGCCATGCAGGATGAGATCGATATCCCGCTGGAATATGCCGCCTTTGGAATAGGCGATAAACTTTTGGGCAGATAACGTGATTTTTTCTGCCTGCCCCCTTGACGCACGGGGGTTGGTATGCTATTATAGTAATACCTCTTTTGCGGGTCTATTTTTTTGTGCCCATTTTTAGGCACAAGGCCCGCGGGCGCAAAGGGCGGCAACCCTTTGCACAACGAGGGAGGCCTTTGGGCGCAGCGCAAAGCATCAAGCTTTAACTTCGGTGCTGCACCCGTATAAACCGTTAATTGGAGGTGCCGAACGAATGACTGTCAAGATCACCCTGGCCTGCACCGAGTGCAAGCAGCGTAACTACAACAAGGAAAAGAACAAGAAGAACAATCCGGATCGTCTTGAGATGAAGAAGTATTGCCGTTTCTGCAAGAAGCATACTGTTCACCGCGAAACAAAGTAAGTTTGAAGGAGCTTTTAAGATGGCTGATAACAAAGCGGTAAACCAGACCGCCGCCAAGCCGGAAGAAGCTAAAGCCGACAAAAAGGCTAAGGCAAACGACGGCAAAAAGAAGGTTCCCTTCACTGCCAAGGTCAAGAACTTTTTTGGCCGTATCACCAAGTATTTCCGTGATACCAAAAGCGAGCTGAAAAAGGTTGTGTGGCCCAGCAAGGAAGACACCCGCAACAATACCATTACCGTTATTGTGGTTGTGGTAATCGCGGCTGTTGTGCTGGTGCTGCTGGACATGGCGTTTGGCGGTATCATTCACCTGCTGATCGGCGCGTGAACCGGCTTTTGAGCGGAGGCAACTATGGCTGAACAAGCATATTGGTATGTTGTGCATACCTATTCCGGCTATGAAAACAAAGTCGCAACGGATCTGATGACCATGGTGGAAAACCGCCGCATTCAGGATCTTATCTGCGATGTCAAGGTCCCCACCGAGACCGTGATGGAGGATCAGTTTGATAAAACCGGCAATAAGATCGGCGAAAAAGAAGTTCAGCGCAAGATCTACCCCGGCTATGTCTTTGTCAAAATGGTCATGAACGATAATACCTGGTACATTGTCCGCAACACCCGCGGCTGCACCGGTTTTGTCGGCCCGGCTTCCAAGCCGGAACCCCTCTCGGAGGAGGAAGTCGCCAAGCTCGGCGTTGATAACGGCGTTGCCGCGCCCGAAGTCGATTATGCCGTGGGCGACAATGTCGAGATCACTTCCGGCACAATGGAAGGCTCCATCGGTACGGTGGAAGAGATCAATCTCGACGAACGCAAGGTCCGCATCAAGATCAACATGTTTGGCCGCGAAATTCCGGCAGAACTTGGTCTGCACGAAGTCAAACTTCTGTAAGCGGAACTTAGCGCAAATCGCCTGGCAACAGGCAAGTAATTCCGGTAGAAACTGCGCATGAGCAGTTTTTATAGAGCGTGCGAGGGTCGCATGCTCGTGGGAGGCCTGCACCGCGGGCCGCAACTCACCACAAATTTTGGAGGTGCAATTTATCATGGCACAGAAAATCACTGGCTACATTAAGCTGCAAATTCCCGCCGGCAAGGCAACTCCGGCTCCCCCTGTTGGTCCTGCTCTGGGCCAGAAGGGCGTTAACATCATGGCGTTCACCAAGGAGTTCAACGAACGTACCAAGGGCCAGATCGGCATGATCATCCCCGTTGTCATCACTGTTTACGCTGACCGTTCCTTCAGCTTCATCACCAAGACCCCGCCGGCTCCGGTCCTGATCAAGAAGGCCGCTGGCATCGACACCGCCTCTGGCGTGCCCAACAAGAACAAGGTTGGCTCCATCACTCTGGCTCAGGCCGAAGAGATCGCCAAGACCAAAATGCCTGACCTGAACGCTGCTTCTCTGGAAGCTGCCGTCAGCATGATCAAGGGCACCTGCCGCAGCATGGGCGTCACCGTCGAGGGCTGATCAAGCTCTTTTGCGTGGGAGGATAAATCCGATAACTACCACAATGGAGGAATAAAGTAATGAATCACGGTAAACATTATGTCGACAGCGCTAAGCTGATCGACCGTACCAAGACCTACGAGCCCCAGGAAGCCCTGGAGCTGTGCTGCAAGACCGCTAAGGCCAAGTTCGACGAGACCGTTGAGCTGCATGTCCGCCTTGGCGTTGACAGCCGCCATGCTGATCAGCAGGTCCGCGGCGCTGTTGTTCTGCCCAACGGCACTGGCAAAAACGTTCGCGTTGTTGCTATCTGCAAGGGCGACGCTGCTAAGGCTGCTGAGGCTGCCGGTGCTCAGGAAGTTGGCGATGATGATCTGATCGCCAAGATTCAGGGCGGCTACCTGGACTTCGACGTTCTGGTTACCACCCCGGATATGATGGGCCGCGTTGGCCGCTTGGGTAAGATCCTCGGACCTCGTGGTCTGATGCCGAACCCGAAGGCTGGCACTGTTACCCCCGACGTTGGCAAGGCTGTTACCGATGCCAAAGCCGGTAAGATCGAGTACCGCCTGGACAAGCAGAACATCATCCATGTTCCCGTTGGCAAGGCTTCTTTTGGCGCTGAAAAGCTGATGGCCAACCTGGACACCGTCCTGGAAGCCATTGCTAAGGCTAAGCCGGCTGCTGCCAAGGGCCAGTACTTCAAGAGCGCAACCATCGCCACCACCATGGGCCCCGGCGTTCGCGTTGCCACCAACAAGTATGGTGTATAAGAGAATTTTCTCTTAAAAAATGCTTGACAAACGCACATTCCCGTGCTATTATAATTAAGCTGTTTTTAAGACAGCAGGCGCCCTTTGGGGCCTAACGGGTTTGACCCACCTGCCGAGAAACGTGCGTTTTGAATTTGCTTCAAAGCCATTTTCCCGGCAACGGGAAAGTGGCTTTTTCTTTTGATAGAGCCGCTTGCCTGTATATCTTACAAGCGGAATGAGGTGAAAACAAATGCCCAGTGCAAAGATTCTGGAAGCCAAGAAGGCTTATGTTGCAGAACTGAACACCAAGATCGCTGGTTCTCTGGCTGGCGTTGTCGTTTCTTACAACGGCATCAGCGTTGCTGATGATACCAAGATGCGTAAGGAACTGCGTGAAGCTGGCGTTGAGTACATGGTTGTCAAAAACACCATGCTGCGCCGTGCTGTTGCTGGCACCCAGTACGAAGCTCTTGCTGAGTACTTCAAGGGTGATACCGCAATTGCTCTGTCTGCTGAGGACCCGGCTGCTGCTGCCCGCATCCTGTGCAAGGTTGCTGACGCAGACAAGTCCAAGCGCTTCACTGTTAAGGGTGGCTTCTGCGACGGCCAGGTGCTGGATGCCGCTGGCGTCAAGAGCCTGTCCACCATGCCCAACCGCGAAGGCCTGCTCTCTATGCTGGCTGGCTCCCTCAACGGGATCATCGGCGGTCTGGCTGTTGCGATCCAGGGGATCGTCGACAAGCAGGAAGAAACCCCCGCTGCCTGATTTATCTTGCAGCATGAGGAAAGCGGCGTAAACCTCAACAAAACCGCCGCACACAAACAATTATAAAAATTATGGAGGTAACTACCATGGCTTCTGAAAAGATCACTGCCATTGTCGAGTCTGTCAAGACTATGACCGTTCTCGAGCTGAAAGAGCTCGTTGATACCATTTGCGAAGAGTTCGGCGTTTCCGCTGTTGCTGCTGCCGCTCCGGCTGCTGCTGGCGCTGCTGCTCCTGTTGAGGAAGAGAAGACCGAGTTCGATGTCATCCTGGCTGATGTCGGCGCTAACAAGATGCAGGTCATCAAGGCTGTTAAGGAGCTGACCGGCGCTTCTCTGATGGAAGCTAAGAAGCTCGTTGAGACTGCCAACGCTAAGCTGAAGGAGCAGGCTTCCAAGGCTGACGCTGAGGAAATGAAGAAGAAGCTGGAAGAAGTCGGCGCTAAGGTTGAGCTGAAGTAATTCTTCTTACTTGAATCTTTTCCAAACCGCCCCGTGGTGTAAACCGCGGGGCGGTTTTTGTATGTCAGCCACCTGGATCCCCTTTGCGCGAAATACACAAATCACGGTTTTATTTTTGTACAAAAACGAGAATTTGACAGTGTGATTTTACAAATGTTCAAGATATATCCATTTCTTTCTGACACAAAAATCCTTATAATAATAATGATATAAATAAAGTGCTCTCTGCGCCCGGTTCCATATAAAAATAGGGCAGGAGAGTGCCGATAAAATTATTGGGTGTTAAGTACGGGAAAGGCACAGCCACACACCATGCACCGGCAAAACATGCACGGTGCTGTTGGCTTTGTGCTTTTGGTACTGTGGTTAATCAGGTAAGGAGTGTGTATATGGAGGAGCAAAAGCCAAAAGGCAGCGGTATGGAAAAAATCGCTACCTTTATTGTGGATAAGCGCAACCTGTTCTTTCTACTTTATGCATTTGCGTTAATTTTCAGTATTGTAGCAACCGGCTGGGTCAAGGTGGAAAATGATATTACTACCTACCTGCCGGAGGATACCGAAACCCGCCAGGGCCTGACCGTGATGAATGATAACTTTGTTACATACGGCACAGCCCGCGTGATGGTTTCCAATGTTACATATGAAACCGCCGAGAATATCTGCAGTGACCTGGAAAGCATTGATGGCGTTACCAGCGTGGATTTTGATGATACCACGGACCACTACAAATCCGCTTCGGCGCTGTTCAGCGTAACGTTTGACGGTACCACAACAGACGATATCAGCGTCCATGCGCTGCATACCATCCGGGATATGCTGGCCGGGTACGATACCTATATTGATACCGAAGTCGGCGTAGATACCTCCGCAGACCTGCAAAGCGAGATGAGCGTCATTCTGGTACTGGCGGCCATCGTCATCGTGCTGGTGCTTACCCTTACGTCCCGTTCCTATGCCGAGGTTCCGGTTCTGATTATGACCTTTGGCGCGGCGGCTTTGCTGAATATGGGCACCAACTTCCTGTGTGGCACCATTTCCTTTATCTCCAACTCCGTTACCGTTATTCTGCAGCTGGCACTGGCCATTGACTACGCCATCATCCTGTGCCACCGCTTCTCGGATGAGCACGAAACCAAGGATACGCGGGAGGCCTGTATCGCGGCATTGTCCAAGGCAATCCCCGAAATCAGCTCTTCCTCTCTGACCACCATTTCCGGCTTGGGGGCTTTGGCGTTCATGCACTTTGGCATTGGCCGCGATATGGCAACCGTGCTGATCAAGGCTATTCTGTTCAGCTTGCTGTCGGTATTTACATTGATGCCCGGCCTGCTGATGGTGTTCAGCAAAAAGATCGATGCAACCCGCCATAAAAACCTGATCCCCAAGATCACCTTCCTGGGCAAGTTTGATGTCGCCACCCGGTTCATTGTCCCACCGATTTTTGCCGTTGTGGTTGTAGTCACCGCAGTGCTGGCCAACAAGTGCCCCTACTGCTACAGCTATACAGACCTGGTCACCGCCAAGCAGAGTGAAAGCCAGATTGCCCACCAGAAAATCAAGAACACTTTTGGTGTCAACAACATGGTGGCGGTGATCGTGCCGACAGGGGATTATGATTCCGAACGCCAGCTGCTCAAGGACTTGGATTCCTGCGCGGAAGTAAAATCCACCCAGGGCCTGGCCAACATTGACGCTATGGATGGCTACAAACTGGCCGATGCCCTGACCCCGCGCCAGATGTCGGAACTGGCCGGGCTGGATTACGAGGTGGCCGAAGCCCTGTACGCCGCCTATGCCGTGGACCAGAACGAATACGGCAAGTTGATCAGCGGCCTTGGCGATTATAAAGTACCGCTGTTTGATATGTTTATGTTCCTGCAGCGGGAGATGAAAGACGGCAACATTACGCTGGACGGCGACATTCAGGAAACGCTGGATGACCTGTTTGAACAGCTGAACAAGGCACAGCTGCAGCTGCAAAGCGATAAATACAGCCGCCTGGTTGTCTACCTGAACCTGCCGGAAGAAAGTGACGAGACCATGGACTTCCTGGATACGATGCACGCCTTGATTGCTAAGTATTACAGCAGCGATACCTACATTGTCGGCAACTCCACCAACGTCAAAGATCTGTCCAGCTCCTTTGGCGAGGATAATATGCTGATCAGTGTGCTGTCCGCTTTGTTTGTTGTCATTATCCTGCTGTTCACCTTCAAATCGGCCGGTCTGCCGGTGCTGCTCATCGTTGTCATTCAGGGCAGTATCTGGATCAACTTCTCGGTGCCGACCATCCAACATGAATCGCTGTACTTCCTGGGTTACCTGATTGTCAACTCCATCCAGATGGGTGCAAACATTGACTATGCTATCGTTATTTCCAGCCATTACACTGACCTGAAAAAAGAAATGCGGCCCAAAGAGGCAATTGTCGCCGCATTGAACGAAGCGTTCCCTACCATCTTTACATCCGGCACCATTCTGGCGGTGGCCGGTGCGTTGATCGGCGTTATGACCACCAATCCGGTCATCGCTGCCATCGGCACCTGCCTGGGCCGCGGCACGGTCATTTCCATTGTGCTGGTTATGGCGGTTCTGCCCCAGATCCTGCTCATCGGCGATACCATTGTGGAGCGCACCAGCTTTGATGTAAAAGTTCCTGTGGATCTGTCCCGCGTCAACCGCACGGCCAGCGGCAACATGCGCGTCAGCGGCCGGGTGCGCGGCTATGTGAACGGTGTGATCGATGCCGAGATCAAGGGTACGTTGAACGGTACGTTGAAAGCCTCTGTTACCAGCGGCACAACGATAGAACCAACAAAGCCTGATTTTTATCTGCCGGAAAGCAAGGAACAAGCGGCGGCTGAATGGGCAGAAAATTATACGGAAGGGGAGGAAGTCTGATGGAACGCAATACAGCAAAACGCACGCTGGAAAAACTCCTCTCTGTGTGTATCTGCCTGTGTATGCTGGGGGCCATGCTGCCCGCCCAGGTGTTTGCCGAGGAAGCCGACACCGCCCAGACCGAAACCGTGCAGGATACGGCCCCAAAAGATACGGTCTACCTTTCCAGCGCGGATGACCTGATCCAGCTGGCCAAGAACTGCCGCCTGGACAGCTGGAGCCAGAACCGCACAGTTGTGCTGGAAGCCGATATTGACCTTTCCAGCGTTGACTTTAACGGTATCCCCAGCTTTGGCGGCACATGGGAAGGCCAGAACCACGCCATTACCGGCCTTTCCCTCAGCCAGGACGGCAGCGTACAGGGCTTATTCCGCTATGTGCAGCAGGGGGCCCTGGTGCGCGATATGACGGTAAAGGGCCGCATCAAGCCGGGCGGCACCCGCGCCAGCGTGGGCGGCATTGCAGGCAGTAACGCCGGTACGATTGAAAATTGCGCGTTTGACGGCGTGGTATCCGGCACCAGCCAGATTGGCGGCATTGCCGGTGTCAATACGGTCAAGGGCAGCATCAACGGCTGCGCGGTAAGCGGCACAGTGTACGGCAGCCACTTTGTGGGCGGCGTTGTGGGCCAGAATGACGGCGTGGCTGCCAACTGCACCAATGCGGCCAGCGTGAATACCACCGTGAGCCAGAACGAAGTCAAGCTGAATGACCTGACCCTGGACAATGTGCTGAAAACCGAAAAGGCCAACGATGTGACCGATGCAGGCGGCATTGCGGGCAACAATGCCGGTGTGCTGCGCGCCTGCATCAACCGCGGAACCATTGGCTACAGCCACATTGGCTATAATGTCGGCGGTATTGCCGGCAGCCAGACCGGCTATGTGGAAGGCTGCGTGAACTATGGCACCGTCAACGCCCGTAAGGAGGGCGGCGGCATTGTGGGCCAGATGGAACCCTCCAGCGTGCTGCAATATAACCAGGATACCTTGCAGGAATTGCAGGGCGAACTGGATACCCTTTCTGCCCTGATGAACAAGGCCACCAACGATGCCTCGGCTTCTTCCAGTGAGCTGACCAGCCAGCTGAATGACCTGACCGGCCGGGTGGACAGCGCGCGCGAAGCTGTGGATACCCTGATCGATAAGACGGTCAACGGGTTTGATATCGGCACCCAGACCATCAACATTACCGACCTGACCAAACTGACCGGGCAGGGTACGATCAATGGCAGCGGCAACGGCAGCGCCAACGGGTCCGGCAATGGCAACATCAACGGCACCATTGAACTGGTGCCCACCCCGGAGCCGACCGAAGAACCGGAGGAAACCCCGGAACCCACCGAAACGCCGGCTGTGACGCAAGCGCCGGCCGTGACGGAAGCCCCCACCGCGGCCCCTGACCCGGATCCGACTGCGGCGCCTGCCCCGGAGCCGGACCAGCCTGACGACCAGCCCGCAGAGCAGAGCGAGGACGACCGCGAGGGCGAAGCACATGGCCGCCCCCGCCGCAATGAACCCACTTTTGATGTGGATCTCGATTTTGGCGGGGAAGGCGGCGGTAACGCTGGTGGCGATGTGACCATCGACCATGGCGGCGAAGGCCAGATCGACAGCAACATTGACCTGACGGTGCCCAGTATTACGCTGAGCGACCGCGATTCCATCACCGCAGCCCGCAGCAGCCTGAACGGCAGCCTGGCTTCCATCATTGACGGTGTCAGCAGCCTGAACACCAACACCGGCAGCCACACCCAGGCTTTGATCCAGGATGTGCAGGCCATCAGCAGCCAGCTGAACAAAATTGGCGATACGCTGGCTGGTGCTGCAGACCAGAGCGAGGACGACAACAACCTGTTTGAAGATGTTTCAGACAGCGATACCGATGGCGATACCGAAGGTAAAGTGTTCAACTGCATGAACCTTGGCGAGGTAAACGCCGATATCAATGCAGGCGGCATTACCGGCGCCATGGCCCGTGAAAACGACCTGGACCCAGAAGATGATACCAAAACCAGCGGCAGCAGCTCACTGAATGTGACCTACAAGACTCGCATCGTGGTGCGGGACTGCATCAATAAGGGGGCTGTCAATGTCAAGAAAAAAGGCGGCGGTGGCATCGTTGGCAGCATGGATATGGGCTCGGTGCTGCAAAGCTATAACTTTGGCAATCTGGAATCGGACGATGCGGATTATGTTGGAGGTATTGCCGGGCAGAGCAAGTCCATCATCCGCCGCAGCGCAGCCAAGTGCCGCCTGAGCGGTGATAACTATGTCGGCGGCATTGCGGGCAGCGGCTTTACCATTACCGGCAGCCGCAGCTTTGTGCTGGCGGGTGGCGACGAGTATGTCGGCGCGATTGCCGGTGGGCTGGAAAGCAGCAATTCCATCACCAACCTGAACAGCGCACTTCAGGATTCTGAGTCCGAGCAGAGCGGCAACTATTTTGTCAGCGAAACGCTGGGCGGCATTGACGGCGTAAGTTATGCAGGTCAGGCGGAACCGCTTTCGTTCCAGGAATTCTGTGACCTGACGGCACAGGAGGGCATGCCGGGTGAATTCCGCAATGTTACCCTGAAATTTGTCGCCAACCAGGTTACGGTGGAAGCTGTTACGGTGGAGTACGGTGCGGCCTTTGATATGGCCAATGCGCCGGAGCTGCCTGTCAAGGGCGGCTATACGGCAGAATGGTCGGACTTTGACCATGATCATGTTGTGTTTGACCAGACGATTGAAGCAGTATACACCCCGCTGGATTCCGTGGTGCAGAGCGGCGATACCCGCAACGGCCTGCCTATCCTGTTGGCAGAGGGCGCTTTTGGCACGGCGGAAGTAACGCTGACCCCGTCCAGCGAAAGCCCCGGCGCGGTGGGAACGCTGCTGGAATGCTGGGAAATCACCCTGCCGGAGGACCACTCCGACAGCCATGTGCTGCATTATCTGGCACCTTCGGACAATACTGTGGTATACCTGCGCGATGCTGACGGCAGCTGGCGCAAAGCAGACACCACCGAGGACGGCAGCTATCTGGTGTTTACCGCCATGACGGACGAAACGACCCTTGCCGCAGTAGAAAAGCCCGGCATTCCGCTGCCAATTCTGATCGGCGGCGCCGTGGCAGCGGTGCTGCTGGTTATCCTGTCCATTCTGGGCCACAAACACCGCAAAAAGCGCCTG
>OMFC01000898.1_pt1 | contig 14146 bp, 19 predicted proteins | sample 1645531 | NCBI WGS metagenome assembly OMFC01 (sample SAMEA103958112, study PRJEB25191) | human gut metagenome | biome: human-associated habitat [ENVO:00009003]; feature: intestine environment [ENVO:2100002]; material: feces | place: Germany | collected 2013/2015 | reverse complement strand
TATTCACGCTTATTATGAGCCGGAAGAACTGGTTGGAAAGACTCTTATCGCTATCGTAAATCTTCCACCGAGAGCCATGATGGGAATTGATTCCTGTGGAATGTTACTTAGTGCAATCCATGAGGAAGAAGGAGAAGAAAAACTTCATCTTCTGATGGTAGATGACCACATCCCGGCAGGTGCAAAGCTGTACTAAAATTAAATATAAAATCTCTAAAACCATGATGTCAGACCACAGTTGACAACAATTTGACAACAAAATTTGGAATAATAATGAATCGTTATGAAGCATGACGAATTTCAGGTGAAAGGACACAGGTTTGAGAATGAAATCAAAATTGATTCACTGAATCAATGATTGATATGCATGACAACAAGAGCACTTCTTAGAGTTAATCTGAGAGGTGCTTTTTTTCGTACAAAAATATATCCCGGCAGTCAACTTCTGTAAAACAGTAAATCTAATTTTGGAGGAAAACATCATGGATAAAAATTATAAACCAATCAAAAGTATGAAAGAAGTACCAGAGCAGCTTAGAAAATTGCGCCGACAGTATCTGCGTTATCAACAGGCAGAGATTATTTACAGCATTTCTCATAAGAAACTTTTTGAACTCGCCAGTGATGCAGGTGCGATTTACAGAATAGATGGAACCGTATTGATCAACCGGGATATTTTTGATGACTATCTGGAGCGTTTTCATGAACCGGCGACAGGAAAGGGTAAGGAGATAAAAGATGAGCGGTAATGTATGGATGTTTTCAGATGAAATTGATGATGAAGATCTGGAATTTATGAGCCATGACTACGTGACCTATAACATGGCGTGCGAATACTACAGACTTGGAATCAAACCCGTTGTCCGTATGGCACATGAAGCAGGGGCGGTATATAAAATCGGGAAAAAAGTGCTGATTCGAAGAAGTATATTTGAAGCATATCTGAGAGAACAGAGAAAGATTTGATGGAGGAGAAGAACATGAGCAATCAGAGAAAAATACTACATGATGACAGGAATGGATTAGATTATGTGTTGGTAGGAGATTATTACCTGCCGATGATAGGCTTGCCAGAGGAAACCAGACCGATTGGTTACTGGGGAATGCTTCGGAAAGAATATCTGAAAAAACATAAATCGGGAATGTATTCTTATTTTTTGTTGACCGGAAAACTGGACAACTATCTGGCAGATCTTAACGAACAGGCACAGGAACGGTATGAGCTGATTGAAGCACAAATGAGAAGTGTGGAAGGTGTAACAGAGGCATTAAAAGCACGAAATCCTATGGGGTGGGTGCGACAGTGTAATAATATCAGGAATCGTGTGCAGGAAATTGTATTGAGTGAATTGGTATATGTATAGGAGGAGCGTATGAGATACAGGATTGAATATGCTGATGGAAGATGTTGCAATTTCGCAAACAGCAGAAAAGATTTACTGGATTGGTTGAAACTTCTGAAAGATGAACAGATTGTTGATATCCGTAAAATCTATAAAAGCGGTGTTACAGATTCAGTTCTGGATAGTTACCGAAGATATTTAAAACAGTGAAAGGGGTAGGCAGTCATGGTAGTTGTAAAAATTATTATAAGGATTTTGTTATTGCCAGTGCGGATATGCCTGACGTTGATACAACTGATGCTTATGTTCAGCACATGGCTGTCTGCAACTGTATTTCATGCCCTGTCGGGAATCATCTGCATTACAGCAGTCTTAGGCTATGGATTCGGACAGGAAACAGGCACAGAAGCGAGCAGAATGTTTTTGGTAGGTTTTATACTTTATATCCTGCCTGTACTTTTTGGCTGGGCGGTGATGTGGCTGGAAACAATCAAAATCAGATTGATGGGAGATTAAAAAGATGGAATTAACGGAAAATATGGAAGAGTTCCTGAATGATCTGATCGGAAAAAGAATGGAACAGGTTTATCAGGAAAATGATGGAGAGCAGTATGATCCATTCAATGAAGAACTGGAACTGAAAGTGCAAAAGGTAATTCGGAAGTTACCGCCAAAACAAGGAAAAGTCATTTTTGACTATATGACAGAAACCTCAAATAATAACAGTGACCTGAATGAGTTCTATTACCGTATGGGATTGAGAGATGGGCTAAAGCTGAGAGAAGCTATCCAAACTATACTGGACACATTGATGGAGTAGGGTACTGGAGAAAGGAATGGGATTTACAAATGAAAATGACAAAAGAAATTGAAGAATTTATCAATCTGACAATAACGGAACACATGGGAAAATCATATGCAGATTGGAAGTTGAGCCAGTCATCTGTGACAGAACCAGATGAAATTGAGGAAGAGTACAAAAAAGTGATTGAGACACTTCCGGCAGAGCAAGAAGAAATTATTACAAAATATTGTGATGCGATATTTAACAGCGGGGCAGAAACAGAGGAATTCTTTTATCGGTTAGGCTTAAAAGACGGAATGAAGTTAAAGAAGTTAATAAAACTGATTATAGAAGAATTATCATAAATGAAAAACAATTTTATAAAATGATGGACAAATAATAGTGAGCATAATATAATATTTTGAGTATGATAGTTCACAAAAACGGAGGAAACGCTTAAATGAATAGGGTGCAGGAAATTAGAAAAGAGAGAAATATTACACAGGTACAATTAGCCAAATATGCTGGCATTAGTAGAAAATATCTTTCAAATGTAGAAAATCAGCTTGCAAATCCTTCTGTAGATGTTGCATTTCGAATATCTACAGCATTAAGTGTTGATATTGATAAGATATTTTTTGATGTACCTAAATCAAACATAACAGTATATCCAAAACCGTTGAGATATATTGATTTATTCTGCGGAATCGGAGGATTTAGATACGCCAGTAAGGGGGCTTTTGATAAGCTTGGGATAAATGGTAAGTGTGTGTTTAGCAGTGATATTGATAAATATGCACAACAGGCCTATGAAGCCAACTTTGGTGAGAAGCCTGTTGGGGATATAACGAAAGTTGATGCAGAAAGTATACCTGATTTTGATTTGTTGTTTGGAGGATTTCCATGTCAGGCATTTTCAATTTGTGGTTTAATGAAAGGATTTGAAGATAAAACAAGAGGAACATTATTTTTTGATATAGCAAGAATTATAAAAGAAAAACAACCGCAAGCTTTTGTATTGGAAAATGTAAAGAATTTGGCAAGCCACGATGGAGGTAAGACACTTCAAACAATATTAGAAACATTAAGAGATGAATTAGGTTATCATGTCGATTATCATTTGTTAAATGCTCTTGATTTCGGCTTGCCTCAAAAACGAGAGCGAATAATTATTGTGGGATCAAAAAAACCATTTAAGATGGACTGGAATTTTGAAATAAAAAATAAAAAAACATTAAATGATATTTTAGAAAAGAAAGTTGATTCTAAACATTATGCTTCACCAGAAATTGTTGCAAAAAGAAAAGCAATGCATACGGCAAAAGTTTTTCCATCGATATGGCATGAGAATAAATCAGGAAATATTTCTTCGTATCCATATAGTTGTGCACTGCGTGCAGGTGCTAGTTATAATTATTTATTGGTAAATGGTGAAAGAAGATTAACTCCAAGAGAAATGTTAAGATTGCAAGGATTTCCCGATGATTTTAAAATAGTTGTATCAGATTGCCAAACTAGAAAACAGGCGGGAAATGCAATACCAGTAGATATGGTAAAAATGGTAATTGAAAGATTTATTCCAATGGCATTTTAAGCATAATTGTGTTAAAATTACTTCATATATTTAATGTTTGGAGGAATGCGGCACATGGCTGAGCCAAGATTAAGAACAGTGAATAAGGCAGTTGCCCCGTTTGCAGTAAATAAGTTTCCGTCATCATTTGTGGAAACATTAGCTCAAAATATTGTATATATGATGGCTACTAAACAGAGTATGTCATTAGAAGGAAATGAATGGGAGCAGATATTTGCAGAATGTGTAGGAGCAGAGTGGAAACCGTCAAATGTAGGACTTGATGATGTTGTTTTGGACAATTGTTGCTGGGGTGCGAAAACTGTCTTTGGACAAACTGATATTGAACATCAAGATAAGGTTAGATTAATATGTGGTAGAAATGCTGTTACATATAGCTTTGGAGTAGACAATTATTCAGAGGTTGATCCAAATGAGTTGGGAAAGATGGTTTTGCAAATTTGGAATGAAAGAGTGTCGGCAGTACGTCAGATTTTTAAATTTGTGAGAACGGTTGTTTTGGTCAAATCAAAAGATTATAAGGATTACCTCATATTTGAATTTGATACAATTCGATATGATCCGGAATTATACGAATTTAAGTGGAATAAGCGTGGAAATTTAGAGGGGTATGAAAAAGAATCTGGATTACATAAGTTTACATGGCAACCAGGAGGTAGCCAGTTTACAATTATAGAAAAAATACCGCAAGAGCGATTACATATTTCTATAAAACAACCTGATCAGATGGATAAATCAACAATTTTGAAAGCAGTAGGTTTTGATAAATCATGGTATGAGATAGTTTCTGAAAAATTGCCCCCAAAAGATCAAAAAGCTCGGCAGACGGAAAGGATAGAAATCTACAAAGAAAAACTTAATAACTAGCACAGAAGGCATTAACTTGTAGTGGGTTAATGCCTTTGCACTATATTTAGAAAGGAAAGAATTTTATGGAAAAAGTAAGACGGCAACATTATGTGCCGAGAATGTATTTAAAAAGATTCGGGTATGGAAATATAGACGATGAATATATTTCTGTTCTCAAGCTGGATAATGGTATTGTTTTGGATAATCGAAAAGTTAAAAATTTTGCGGTGGAAAATTATTTCTATGACGCAGATAAAGAACAAATCGTAGAAATATTAAAAGAAGATTTGAAAGTTTTTCCAGAACTCTGTGACAATGAAAAGTTATCAGATGAACAATTTACAGAACACGCATTAGCAAGAGAAGAATCAGCTATTAGTAAAATGCTTAATGAATTACAGGAAGATCTCAGCAGAATTCATATAAGCTCAAATAGAAATTTAATGATAATATTTTTACATTCCCTGGCATATAGAACGAAACAGTTTAGAGATCAAATGGATGCTATAAACAACAAAACAGAGAAATGGTTAAGTTCTATGTGTGATAATTTGGGACTTGATGAAGAGACAAAGAAAAAAACTATTGAGACAAATTGTTCTACAGGAAAGAATACACAACTATATCAAATTTTAGGAATAAAACCTGTTTTAGAAACTATGCAGATGTTACAGTATAATTATGAGTGGTATGAAGCGGTGAATAATACAGAGTTGGATTTTGTTATTAGCGATAATCCAGCACAGACTGTAAGGAATGGATTTAATGATATATGTATTCCTGTTTCATCCAATAAGGCTATTATATTCAGAATAAAAGATAAAACAGCACCTCTTATTTCTAAAGATTTGCCAGAGAATGGAGTTATAAATTTATCATTAAATAGTGTAATCGCATATAACTGTATGCAGCTTGCAATGGGACAAAAATTTTTGTTTGGTACATCGAATACGATTAAATATATGAAAAAAATGTGGGAAGCAAGATCAGCAGGAAGAAATAAGAGAAAATAGAATAAAGATCAATTCAAGAAGCATTAACCGTAAAAGTTAGTGCTTCTTTTTTTGCCTTTTTTCAAAAGACTCTGACATTGTACGCTTTGCCACATGTAATTAGTGGAAAATAAATTTTTTTAGAAAAGCACCGTCCAAATACCCTTTGAAACTTGCAATTAGTGAAGAAATATTTCGTTTACGCATAAAAAACTTGCAAAAAGGGGTTGGTAAATACCATTTCCAACGCTTTATAGGTAGAGGAATAATTATTTTTCAAAAATTCCCCAAATCATGTCCGATTTTGTCGCTCCCAATACAGAGTATATGAAGGGACTAACGAAAGTAAAAGAAAAAATGATAAAAATGTAAAAAAATATCACGAATTTTTTGCATTGTGCCAAGTCATTTGACTTTAGTAATTAGAGGACGTTTTGGAATGTTCCTTCGCTGAACCTTGACAATTGATAAGTGCACCCTGAAAGCCTACCAGGAGTTCTGCCATGACCTTTCTTTTCTGAAAGCAAGCGGAATCATAATGACACTCCCGATGATGGGCGGCTGACCAGAGCCTTATGGTCAGTGACCTGCTGATGCAGGCAGAGGCAGTCTGAGACGGCTGCAGGTGACAGGGAAACGCACAATAGACCGTTGATGCAACAAGTAACTAATAACAATGATTAAAGGGTAAAATGCCCGGAAAGGATGTAGTAATTATGAATAGAGTGATTTTGATGGGAAGACTGACAAAGAATCCGGAGATCAAATATGCCGGAAAAGATAATGATATGGCAGTAGCAAGATATACACTGGCAGTGAACAGAAAATATAAACGTGATGGTGAACAGGAAGCGGATTTTATTTCGTGTGTAACATTTGGTAAGAGTGCAGAGTTTGCACAGAAATATCTTCACAAGGGAATGCGGATTGTGATCGGTGGTCGCATCAGCACTGGCAGTTATAAGGATGGAAAGACGATTTATACCACAGATGTGATTGTGGAAGAACATGAATTTGCCCAGGACAAGGACAGCGGTGCTGGAGCAGATTCATCAGAAACTCCGAAAACAGATAAAGACGGATTTATGGAAGCGAAGGATGGAGAAATTCCGTTTGACTAATAAAAGCAGAAATCTGTCTAATAAAAATGTGGAGGTTATTTATGGGTGTAAGTTATAACAGATTGTGGAAAAAGCTCATTGATAAAAATATGAAGCGGATAGAAATGCAACATCTCACCGGAATTAGTGCAAATATCCTTGCCAGGATGGGGAAGAATCAATATGTATCAATGGAAACAGTCGAGAAAATTTGTAAGAAAATGAATTGTACTATTGACGAGATGATGGAATTTATAGATTAAAGATAGCAAGCCGGATACGGCATAATTCTCTTAGCAAAGCTAAGAGCGCACTTCTATACAGGCAATTACATCTGCCTGTATCGTGCGACCTGCGGTGCCATTCCCGATTTTGAAGAATTTCAATCCGGGAATCTAGCGAAATCATAGATTTCGGACAAGGGGATAATTTCCCCTTGCGGCACAAGGCCTATCTTGTTGTAGCAATTAAAGATTTTTAAGATTACAGAGGTCAGTATGTCCTTATTGTGGAACGACGACCTCAGTTTTTTATATTCAAGAATCGGCATTTGTGAAAAGACCGGTTCTTTTTATTTACAGAAAGAGTAGGAGGTTGAAAACTTGAGCAGAGCGAAAAATCCAAAATATGAATCCATGTCACTGGAAGAACTGAAAGCCAACATGGAAAAAAGTAAAAAGGAACTGGAACATGCGCTCCACAATAAAAATATTCTGGAGCAGAGAAAGAAGTTGGTGGAACGAAAGGAACGTTCCCACAGATTGATTGTTAAAGGTGCAGAGTTTGAGAAAGCATTTCCATTATCCAGAGATTTGGAACAGGAAGATGTTCAGGATGTTATGGAACAGTTGCAGAACAGTAGTTACAACAAGAGTGTTGTGCGACAGGTTTACATAGCAGCCTTACACAAAGAAAAACAGCAGATTACAGAAGCAGTTGAAAAAGCAGAAAGAGGAGATGACAGCTAATGGCACTGTATCATTTTTCGGTAAAGCAGGTCTCCAGAGGAAAAGGTCAGACAGTGGTTAATTCCGCAGCTTATATTTCGGGGCAGAAGCTTTATAACGATTATTATGGACAGACGCATGACTATACAAAAAAGTCTGGAGTAGTTTTCACAGAAATTCTGACGCCGGAATTTGTGCCGGAACGTCTGACTGATCGGGAAACACTCTGGAATGAGGTAGAAAAGGTGGAGAAAAGTAAACGGGCACAGTTAGCTTATTCTTTTGATATTGCTTTGCAAAATGAACTGACGCTGGATGAAAATATAGAACTGGCAAGAGCGTTTTGCCGGGAGCAGTTCGTAGCACGTGGCATGATTGTAGATCTGGCAGTTCATGAGGGAAAATCAAAGAATGAGGATGAACCAGATAATCCACATTTTCATGTACTTGCTCCAATCCGTCCTTTTACAGAAGATGGAAGATGGGGCAACAAGCAGAAACGGGAATATGTTCTGGATGAAGATGGAAACCGGATAAAAGATGCTAAAGGGAAGGATATATTCAATGCTGTTTCCACTACCGGGTGGAATGATCCGGAGCTTTTAAAGGAATGGAGAAGAGCGTGGACGGAGAAAGTAAATGAAAAATTCTGGGAGTGCCATATGGCAGCCAGAATTGATCATCGTTCTTACAAAGAGCAGGGAATTGACCTGATTCCGACCATACATGAGGGATATGAAGTTCGGGCGATGGAGAAAAAGGGGATTAAAACAATCATCGGGGAACTGAACAGAGCTATTCGACAGTTCAATCAGATGTTTATTTCTTTGAAAGAATCCATTCAGTGGATGAAGACAGCTTATGAAGAAATGAAGGTAGAACTGGATCGCAGACAGAACCCTACACTTCTGGAAAGCCTGCAAGATTATTATGATAAAAAGACACAGGGCAGACCACCACTTCCCAATTTCTATGCGGAGATGAAACGGAGAGGGAAGAATCTCTCCAACTTACAGGAGTTTGCAAAGTCTATCAATTATCTTCAGACACATCAGATAGAGACAATGGATGACTTGAAGGAACGGATTGATGAACTGAACGGTGTTGTTTCTGTCGGTAAAAAGGAAATTTCCGAAAAGCGAGAGCAGTTAAAGAAATTGGAAAATCTGGAAAAGATGGCAGAAGTAATAAAGACAAACCAGCCATTGATAGACGAGTACAACCATTTCTTTTTCTCAAAAAAACGGGAGAAATACTATCAGCAGCACAAGAAAGAAATCAATTACTATCGCAAATGTGAACGGGAGCTGAAACAGCATCTGGATAAAAATGGAAAAGTGCCAACTGCCAGATGGAAACGGGAAAAAGAAGAACTCCGGACAGCGATCGAAGAGCTGAAAGCAGATAAGCAGCCCTATCAAGATGAGTTGGCTTTTGTGAAAAAAGTACAGACCTGTGCAGATATTGCCAGACGTGATCGGGAAATGGCAGAAGCAGATACTTCCGGGCGTTCAGAAGAAAAAAGCGAGAAGCAGACAAAGTTCCCAGCATTTCACGCAGCTCAGACGGAAGATATTTTTGAAGAAAGCGGTAAAGCAGAGCAACAGCCGGTGAATCAGCAGGAGAAGAAGCCAGAAAAGAAGACTTCTCTTCTGAGAAAATTGGATGAAAAGAAGAAAGAGTGTGCAGAGCGTGATGCAAAACAACAGGCAGTGAAGAAAAAACGGAACCATGAGATGAGTTTATAACAGTCTGTCAGCAGGACAGACAGGAAAGGATGATAAAAATGCAGTATACAGAAGAACAGATTGCAAAAGCAAACAATACCGATCTTGTTTCTTTTCTGAACGCACAGGGAGAACAGTTGGTGAAAAGTGGCAGAGAATACCGTTGGAAAAAGCATGACAGTGTAACGATATCTGGAAACCGATGGTATCGGCATAGTCAGAGTAAGGGCGGTTATCCGGTAGACTTTGTGATGGAATTTTATTATGCAACATTCCCGGAAGCAGTGAAAATTCTGATTGGGGAAGAAGGCGAAGGCAGGCAGAAGTCCTGCCCCGCCCCGTCCAAAGACTTCCGATTACCGGAGAAAAATGAGGATAATGAAAAAATCATGAAGTATCTGACAGAAAAAAGAGAGATTGAGAAAACACTGGTGGAAGATTGGATTGACAGAGGTGATATTTACGAAGAAAAGGAGCATCATAATGTTATATTTGTCGGCAGAGATGCAGATGGTATTCCGAGATATGCACACTGCCGGGGAACTGGTGAAATAAAATATCGTGGAGATGTAGCAGGTTCTGACAAATCTTATGGATTCAGTTACAGAGGAACAGATAATCAGTTGTTTGTATTTGAAGCAGCTATTGATCTGCTCTCTTTTATTCAGTTGTTTCCCAAAGACTGGAAGAAACGAAGCTACCTGAGTCTGGGTGGTGTCTCCAGTATGGCACTGATGACTTTTCTTTCTGAACGCCCTCAGATTACTTCTATTTTCCTGTGCCTGGATAATGACCAGGCAGGGAATGAGGCTTGTGAGAAACTGGCAGGAGAAATCTCAGAAGGATACAGTGTAATTCGTCTGAAACCATCACGAAAAGACTGGAACGAAATTCTCTGTGATAAAAACGCTGACAGAAAGAAAGCAATTGCAGAAACAATCACAATCAAAGTACCAGAAACAGAAGAGCTGGTGCCGATGTTGTGTTATGAAGACATTGAACAGACCAGTGTGGAATGGCTGTGGTTTCCTTATATTCCATTTGGAAAACTGACAATCATTCAAGGAAATCCGGGAGAAGGAAAAACTTATTTTGCTATGATGCTGACTGCAGCCTGTACCAACAGAAAATTGTTTCCGAATATGGAAGATATCGAACCATTCAATGTAATCTATCAGACTGCGGAGGATGGCATGGGTGATACAATCAAGCCAAGATTGGTGGAAGCAGGTGCAGATCTAAGCAGGGTTATGGTGATTGATGATACAGAAGAAGCATTGACTTTATCTGATGATCGAATTGAAAAGGCAGTCAGACAGAATCATGTGAGGCTTGTAATCATTGATCCGGTACAGGCATTTATTGGAGCAGATGTGGATATGAACCGTGCAAATGAAGTACGTCCGGTGTTCCGAAAACTGGGAATGATTGCCGAGAAGACCGGATGTGCCATTGTGCTGATCGGACATCTGAATAAATCTTCCGGGACACAGAGCACGTATCGGGGACTTGGCTCTATTGATATTATGGCAGCGGTGCGAAGCCTGATTTTCATCGGGAAGGTAAGAAAAGATCCAACCACGAGGGTATTGATTCATGAAAAAAGTTCTCTTGCGCCACCAGGGGAGACAATGGCGTTTAAACTGGAAGACGAAGATGGTTTTCGATGGGTGGGAGCCTATGAGATTTCCGCAGATGAATTGTTAGATGGGAAAGAAGGAAAAGCAACAGAAACAAAGCTGGAGAGAGGGGCAAAGCTGATCAAGGAACTGCTTGCTGATAAAAAAGAAATTTCAATCAGGGAATTAGACGAAAAGGCAAAGGAGCAGGGAATATCCGGGCGAACAATGCGTGATGTGAGAAGTCGGATGAAGAATGAGCTGGAATATCGGGTAAATGAAAAACAGGAAAATAGTATTCGATTAAAAGAATGATGGTGGCAGAATTATTGGAGTAAGTACCGATTTTTATAGATACCTTATCTGCCGCCTGCCGTCTGCCGGGGAATGAATATTCTGAAGTGTACAGGAATAAATAAAATTGGATTGACAGAAAATATAGAAAAGCGTATTATAATAATAAAAGGTGGGATTTCCCACACAAATGCTTGCGTAGGAGGTGTTGATAATGGAAGCAATGAAAGATTATGTTGCCCATCTGGATAACAAAAAAAGAATTACGCTCAGAGGAGCTGCTTATCAGTATTACAATGTAAAAGAATACGGAAATGGCTGCATTATTCTGGAACCTCGGGAACTGGCAGTGCCAGAGAGCATTTCAGCCAGAACTCTGGCAGATATGGATCGTGCAGTAAGTAACTTTAAGAAAGGCGATGTTTCTCCGGTTATTGACCTGTCAGACTTTTAAAAGGAATAAGAGATGAATTTTAATATACGAATGGGAATTCCTGAAATGCAGGAACTTTGGTTAGATCTGCAGGAGAAATATCGTTCCGGTAATATAAAAAAGAAGGAAGAACAGTTGTATAAAAAATGGGGAAAGGCTTTAAAGCTGTTGTCGGCTGATCCGGGTTATCCGAGTCTTCAAACCCATGAAATAGAGCCATTATCCAGACGTTATGGAATGAAAGTGTGGCAATCATATCTGGAAAATAAAACCAGTGGTGCAATGAGAATGTACTGGGTTTACGGTCCGGATCAGAAGGATATTACCATTATTGGATTGGAGCCACACCCGGAAGATAAGAAAAATGGTGCATACGACCGAATTTCACTGTCGAATTTGTAGAACAAAACTGAATATGGAATTTAACACAAGCAGTTAGTCTATGAAAAATAGGTTAGCTGCTTTTTTCATGCAAAAAAGGAGGTGCCGTGTATGGGATATGCACGTAGAGATGTAGAGAAAACAAAGAAAATAGCGAAGAAATTTGTCCGTTATCAGGAAGGGGCAGAGCTTTACAGCATTGGGCTGACGAAATTCCAAGAGCTGGCGAAAGAAGCCAAAGCAGTGTATAAGATTGACAAAGTTGCTCTTGTAAACTGTGAGATATTTGAAAAGTATCTGGAGACATTCCGGATTGCGTAGTGGAGAGAAGAAAACTGTGGAAGGACGAAAAACAGGGATTGACTTTTTGTCATACGAAAACTATAATGAAGATGTGGAGGAATAAGAACAGATATGGCGAAGACAGGAAGACCAAAGTCGGATAATGTAAAAAAGAAAGTATTGAGTATCCGAGTGGAAGATTCTATGTATAAGCGTATTTGTGATTATGCCGGAAAATACAAAATGACTGTGACAGAAGTTGTCCTGCAGGGACTGGAAAAAATATTGAACAGACCTGAATAACATGAAGTCCTTCCTTTATTTGAAGGAGGATTTTATATGGCACAGACAAGAAAAGATCTGCGGGGCAGAGTCCTGCGGAAAGGTGAATCACAGAGACGTTCAGACGGGAGATATGTATATACTTATACGGATCCTCTCGGAAGACGTAAATATGTTTATGCACAAGACCTTGTAACGCTTCGGGAAAAAGAAGCACAGCTCATGAAAGATCAGATGGACGGTCTGGATATTTATGTTGCCGGAAAGGCTACAATAAATTTTGTATTTGACCGTTACATGAGTCTCAAAAACAATCTGAAACCAACGACCAAGAGCAATTATCTTTATATGTATGACCGATTTATCCGGGAGACATTTGGAAAGCGGAATATAGCAGAGATCAAGTATTCTGATGTGGTGCAGTTCTATAATCATCTGACCAAGAAGCAGGAACTGAAAATCAACACGTTGGAAACCATTCATACGTTATTGCATCCGACTTTTCAACTGGCTGTAAGGGATGACATTATCAGAAAAAATCCTACGGATGGAGTCATGGCAGAATTAAAGAAAAACTTAGGCATGAAAACCGGTGTGAGACATGCACTGACAATTCCGCAGCAGAGAGCATTTATGGAATATATTGCTACGCATCCGGTTTATTTTCACTGGTGGCCGATTTTTACGATTTTTCTTGGAACCGGGTGCCGAATCGGCGAAGTTTTAGGGCTTCGATGGGAAGATATCGATTATGAGAAGCGGATTATCAGCATCAATCATAATCTAACGTATTATCCGGTAGGAGAAGACCGGGCATCGGAAAATCATATTTCAACGCCGAAAACAGAAGCCGGAATGCGTACGATTCCCATGTTGGATACAGTGAAAGATGCTTTTGAAATGATCTGGGAAGAGCAGAAAGAAAATGGCTGGACAGATGCAGAGATTGATGGGATGACAGGCTTTGTTTTCTGTAACCGTTATGGAAATGTAATGAATGCTCAGTCAGTCAATCGGGCAATCAAGAGAATATCTTCTGCCTATAATGCGACGGAAGAAGTAGAAGCAAAGAAAGAGCATCGGGAGCCGGTGCTGTTGCCGAACTTTTCAGCGCACAGTTTGAGACACACATTCTGTACAAGGCTTTGTGAAAGAGAAACCAACCTGAAAATAATCCAGTCGATCATGGGGCATAAGGATATCCAGACCACTATGGATATCTATGCAGAGGCGACAGAGGAGAAAAAACAGGAAACATTTGAACATTTGGCTGCAACAATGGATGTATTTTAAGAAGGGCTTATGAACCCTTTCATCTGACAACAGAAATAACCAAATGACATCAAATTGACAACAGATATGATTTGACAATGATTCATCATGAATAGTGATGAAGAGAAGACAATTTAATAGAAATAGCACAGCGAAGCATCACGAAGGGTAATGAAGAAAAATCAAAAAAATTCCCGACAATGAAGTCCTTAGATGGTGTAAATAAGAAAAATGATGTAAATAATAC
>OMFC01000889.1_pt1 | contig 14223 bp, 14 predicted proteins | sample 1645531 | NCBI WGS metagenome assembly OMFC01 (sample SAMEA103958112, study PRJEB25191) | human gut metagenome | biome: human-associated habitat [ENVO:00009003]; feature: intestine environment [ENVO:2100002]; material: feces | place: Germany | collected 2013/2015 | reverse complement strand
TAATATTTATGATTTCAGCTTGAAGGATTTCGATAAGAATCGTGAAAAAGTGGAAGAATTGGCATCTTTTATTGCCGAAACTCTCTGTGGAAAGAGGTCATCCCTTCTGATCGAAGTGGAAGCCTTCGTACTTATGGGAAAAGGACAGGAAATTTATCCCAGCGAAGAACTGATTCTTGATAAAGGAAAAGGTAAAAAGAGCAAGGTTCTTTACCAGGTGGACGGTACGGCCGCTATGCACTCACAGAAACTCAGCAATGCCATCAGAACCGTCGACACTTGGTATCCCCAGGAAGAGGGGAGACGGATACCGATTGCCATTGAACCCTATGGTGCGGTCACCACTCTTGGGAAAGCCTACCGCACCCCAAAAGAGAAAAAAGATTTTTATACCCTGTTTGATCAGTGGTCAACCGGCAGTGAACCGGATGATGAAAATGACAAAAATTATGTCATGGCTGTTCTCGTCCGCGGCGGTGTTTTTGGTCAGAGTGAAAAGGAATAAGCTATGGAATACTATCAGGAAATTACTTTGCTCCCCTGTGCGGAAGTATCGCTTGCCTTCCTTTGGACCAAAGTGTTTACCCAGCTCCATATTGCTTTTGCAGATGAAAAGAATAAAAGCGGACATAACCCTTATGCCGTTTCATTTCCCGAATATAGGGAAACAGGTCTGGGAGAAAAAATCCGTGTCTTTGCGGAAGCACAAGAATTGGAAAGACTCAACCTGTCCAAAGTACTGGGACGCCTCCTTGATTATGTGCACTGTACAAGCATAAGGAAAGTGCCGGAAAGAAAAGTACAGGAAAGAAAAACTTATGCCATATATAGCAGGTACCAGCCTGAGGGCTCAATCCGGGTAAAAGCGAAACGCTATGCAAAAAGACATCCGGGAGTAACGATTGAAGAGGCTGCCCGGCTTCTGCAAGGAAAGAGAAAATCTGTCAGATTGCCGTACATACAGATGAAAAGCCTTTCCCGCGGAGGAACATTTAGCCTTTTTATAAAAAAGCGGGTAGAAGAAGAATCTGCCTTGACAGAATGCGGAACCTATGGTTTAAGTAATAACAGAACTGTTCCGGAATTTTAACCCAAATTTTTATGGCGTTTGAAAAATGCGATTAAATCAATATATTTCAAAGCAGGAATAAATTTGGGTCAAAGTGGGAGAAAGATGTATAAGCGTACGTGCTGTCGGATTCTTTTTCCGCTCCCGCATCGTTAACTGCCGCATAGGTAGTTTAGAAATTTTTTGTGCCTCTCCTAATGCGCTTAGAAAAGTTAACTGCCGCATAGGTAGTTTAGAAATTTCACAGTATATGGAAGCTGGCGTCGAGAAAGTTAACTGCCGCATAGGTAGTTTAGAAATCAAGAAAGAACGCTTTAGCCAACGGGCGATCGTTAACTGCCGCATAGGTAGTTTAGAAATGAGTCCGTCGGGTTTGAAAAAAGCTGTCTTAGTTAACTGCCGCATAGGTAGTTTAGAAAATCATATACCGGGAGTTTTTTAAGTTCTTCTGGTTAACTGCCGCATAGGTAGTTTAGAAATAAAGAACCTCCGATTCGGGATGAAATTGCCCGTTAACTGCCGCATAGGTAGTTTAGAAAATAAGCCGCGCGTTAAGTTCTTTTTTGGTTTCGTTAACTGCCGCATAGGTAGTTTAGAAATTAAAGGCGTAAGAAGACAGATCGCCGGATTCGTTAACTGCCGCATAGGTAGTTTAGAAATATCAAAAAAAATATACGTTAAACCGTTGACAGTTAACTGCCGCATAGGTAGTTTAGAAATTTTGTAAAAAAAAAATAACACGTATTAGTTAGTTAACTGCCGCATAGGTAGTTTAGAAAACAACGGAAAAATATTCTGTGACAACATCAAAGTTAACTGCCGCATAGGTAGTTTAGAAATGTAACGATTGCAATATTGCCGAAAGTGTATAGTTAACTGCCGCATAGGTAGTTTAGAAATTTTAAAAGAGTTCCAGAAAGTACAGTGTTTTGTTAACTGCCGCATAGGTAGTTTAGAAAATCGTGTCTTTTTTCAGGGTGTGCATGGAGAAGTTAACTGCCGCATAGGTAGTTTAGAAAAATGGAAATGGTAAGGAAAGCAACAGGGCAAAGTTAACTGCCGCATAGGTAGTTTAGAAATTGCTGTGCTGTTCGAGCGTTGTCAAGTTCATGTTAACTGCCGCATAGGTAGTTTAGAAATCTCCATTTTTCCGGAGAAGCAATATGTCCGTGTTAACTGCCGCATAGGTAGTTTAGAAATTGATTATTATAGATTTCCAGTCCAGTTGACTGTTAACTGCCGCATAGGTAGTTTAGAAAGATATCCATGTTCACTGTATACACTCTGCCTAGTTAACTGCCGCATAGGTAGTTTAGAAATCCATCTTTTGAAACGTTTATCTCTGTAAAATGTTAACTGCCGCATAGGTAGTTTAGAAAAGTAACCGGTATCCTTTGTTTGCGCAGTCTTGGTTAACTGCCGCATAGGTAGTTTAGAAAGCTGGAAGTACGGACGGATGATGAAGGATATGGTTAACTGCCGCATAGGTAGTTTAGAAAATAGAGACTTATTTTGCAAGTCAAGTAGATGCGTTAACTGCCGCATAGGTAGTTTAGAAAATTTGAGTTAGACGAAAATAGCACCAGAAAATGTTAACTGCCGCATAGGTAGTTTAGAAACGCCGAAAAAGCGGCATTTCAGAGCTATTGCGAGTTAACTGCCGCATAGGTAGTTTAGAAATTAGAGCTTTTCCACGCCTGCTGGCTTCCTTTGTTAACTGCCGCATAGGTAGTTTAGAAAAGTAGAATACAAAGCGGATTCTATTGATGGATGTTAACTGCCGCATAGGTAGCTTGGAAAGGTTCGATCTTGTTTAACAGGTTTATCATTTTAGAGAGGAGTTTTCATAAATCATTAACTTGTTTTGATATTTTAAGTATAATTAAATATAGTGTAAAGATAAGATTTTATTATGCGATGGAGAGGATAAGGAAAAATGAGTGAGAAAATTTCTTTAGCCTTAAAGGCGGGACTGCTGCATGATGTAGGGAAGGTATGCATACGTGCTACTCATGAGAGACAGAGACATTCTATTCTTGGGGCGGAGTTTATTAGATCCTTTTTGGCTGATACGGAAGCGGACAAGCAGCTGTTGCGCTGTATAAAATATCATCATGGAAGGGAATTGTCCGGCGCCGGATTGGATATTGATGATTTGGCATATGTTATATATGAAGCGGATAATATTGCTGCCGGTGCAGACCGGCGGGAAGCGGAAGGAGATCTTAATGACAGGGGTGCGAAGTTTGATTCCGATTTGTGCCTGGAAAATATATTTAATGTCTTTTCGGGGGACGCGGAACCGTCTTATTTTTCTTTACGTGAATTAGACGCGATGAAAAAAGAAAATTTTCCCCATGGAAATAAAAGTATAGCGACACAAGGACAATATGCATCCATCATGCGGTATCTGGAAGAGAATTTTCGGATTAAATCACCGATTTCCATGGAAGAAAATGAGCTCCTGCGCATATTGGAAGACACGCTGATCTATGTACCGTCAAGCACAAATACGGAGGAACATGCGGATATTTCTTTATATGACCACATGAAAATGACCGGCGCGACAGCAGCTGTTCTGATGAAGTACATGAAGACGTTGGGAATCACGGATTATAAAGAGTTTTGCTTTACTCATAATAAAGAAAACAGAAATAAGGATGTATTCCTGATGATTTCCGGTGATTTCTCAGGCATACAGAAATTTATATATCATATCCGATCTGAAGGTGCGATGCGTATGCTTCGCGGGCGTTCTTTTTACTTGGATATCGCACTGGAGAATATAGTAGACGAACTTTTAAACGCATTGCATCTTTCCCGATCGAATCTGATTTATTGCAGCGGCGGGCACTTTTATATTCTGGCGGATAATACAAAGGAAACACAGGATGCGTTAAAAGATGTCGCGAAAAAAATAAATCAGGGACTGGTGAAGCTGTTTTCCGGGACTTTGTATTTAGCGATAGGGTGTGAACCACTTTGCGCCAATGATTTAATGGCGGAATCTGATACAGTACATCACAAAAAGAATATATTTCGTTCTGTGTCCGAAAAGGTTTCTATGGCTAAGTTATCCAGGTATGATCCGGATATATTGACGGAATTATTTGATGAGAACAGCAATGTAAATAGGGTGGATCAGGGGGCTCGTGAATGTGGTATATGCCATATCTCGACAGATCAATTGAGTTCTTATAAAGGGAATAGACCAAATGCTGGTACAGATATACAGGCTTGTGAAGTCTGCAACGGGCTGTATGATTTAGGAAAAGCACTGATTGATGATAAAAGAAGTGTCTTTGCTGTTCTTTCAGAAAAAGCGGAAGGGTCGGCCAGAGCAATACCGATTTCCGCGTGTTCCGGTTTATGCTGGCTTACAGCAGCTTCTCCGGATGATTTGAAGCAGTGGGCTGAAGCCGGAATACTGAAACGGATTTATGATAAAAATGGTTCTTATACGTCGTCATTTATGGCATCCCGTTTGTGGGTGGCAGATTATGCGGCAAAGAATGAGATAGGGAAAGTGCTTGATTTCAATGAGCTGGCAGAAAGTTCCGGAGATAAGACCGGAAAGGGGATTAAACGCCTTGGCGTGCTTCGGGCAGATGTAGATGGATTGGGAGCAGCCTTTATTGCTGGCTTTATACATAAGGAGAATAAAAATCCGGAAGCCTATGCGACTTTATCCCGATATGCTGCCCTATCACGCAGTATGGCGCTGTTTTTTAGAAAGATAATCAAGGGTATTTGTAAAAAAGAATTGCCGGAAGGCATAAAGCCGTTTTATCTTTTTGAGGATAAAGACGGTGAGCCGAGAAAAATTCATGTAGTGTATTCCGGCGGTGATGATCTTTTTCTTGTCGGCGCCTGGGATGATCTGATGGGATTCGCCGTTGATCTGAAACGTGTCTTTTCGGTTTATACTAACGGAAAGCTTACCTTTTCCGCCGGTTTGGGATTGTATTCTTCCACATATCCGATCAGCCGTATGGCGGAAGTCACCGGAGAATTGGAAGAGTTAGCGAAGAACAGTCCTGGAAAAAATAGTATCGCTTTATTTGGCAGCGGTACGGAATATCATCGAAATGAAAAGAATGGCGGTGCAGCGGAAAAAGAAAATGCTGCTGTTTATACGTGGGATGAATTCATAGAGAAAGTTCACGGTGAAAAAATAAAGTTCCTTATGGAGCATATGCTGCTGGATGGTATCAATGGCAACAGTAAAAGAAATGATCGTATCCCCGCAGGTAAATCGCTTTTATACAGATTAATGAACTTACTGCAGGGAGCTGCCGGGGATAGGATGGACTTGGCGCGGTTTGCTTACACATTGGCGCGATTGAAGCCGAAGGAGAAAGAATTGCAGCCCTGTTATGAGAAGGTAAGAAGCCGGTTTTATCAGTGGGCGGTGAAGGAAAAAGAACGAAAAGAATTAGTGACGGCTCTTCAATTCATTATTTATCGTATGCGTGACAAGGAGGAAGCATGATGCTGGAAGAAAATAAGATTGTGGATCAGGCGCAGCAGGTGATGGGAAATTTATCTCAAAAAGGGCATATGGTTACTACATCGCAGATACGGAAATTTTTGACAGCCGTAAATACAGTGACCGAAAAAGTGAATGCCTATAAATTAGAGAAGACAGATGACTATGATACATTACCTGTGGAATTGCAGGCGCAAATCAAGTATCTGAAAGTAAAGTTAGCTTATCAGATTGGACGGAATAGGAGTAAATGGGGAAATCCGGTTGAAGACTTCGAAAAAGAAGCTAGATTAATGAGCCTGATTGACGGGATAAAAAGCAGTACAAAAGAATATGAAAAATTTGCCCATTATATTGAAGCATTGGTGGCTTTTCATAAATTTTACGGAGGGAAGGACTAATCATGGCACAGGTACAGTTAAAAGGGAAATTGCTGATTGGAGCGGTACTTACAGTGAAGACGGGATTACATATCGGTGATTCCAGCGATTTTGCGCCGATTGGCGCCGTAGACAGTCCTTTTATCAGGGATCCGTTGACAAAGGCGCCAATCATTCCGGGGAGTTCTTTGAAGGGAAAGATGAGGACACTTTTAGCCAGGGTACGGGACGACATGATTGAGCTTCATTTGCCGAAACCGGAAGAAGATGAAGCGGTCGTAGCCAGATTATTCGGCATCAGTTCAAAAACAGAAACAAAACCTGCGCGTTTGCAGTTCAGGGACGCATTCGTCAAAGCAGAAAGCAGGAATAAGTTTAAGAACTTAGATACAGATACCTACTTAGGGGAGATTAAAGCGGAAAATACGATTAATCGGGGGACCGGTGTGGCCAATCCCCGAATGATTGAACGGGTACCGGCAGGGATGGAATTTGATTTCCAGCTGGTTTATAACATCGAAGACGAGAGCCAGATGGAAGAGGATATGGAAGTGCTATGCAGAGGATTCCGCCTGTTGCAGTTAGACTATCTTGGGGGACATGGATCCCGTGGTTATGGCAGGATTGCATTTTCCTCGTTCTGTGTGCAGAAAATGAATCCGCAGACAGTAGAAATGGAAGAGCAGGCTGCATTGGCGCAGGCGTTTGAGGAATCAAAATTATGAGGTATGAAATCATACTGTTCCGTTTTACATCTCCTGTACATTTCGGTGATGCGGCAGAAGGCGGAGATCTTGGAGAAATTTTATCTTATTGCAGGGCGGATACCTTTTTCAGTGCACTTTGCAGAGAAGCTGCGGATATTTCACAGGAACTGCTGGCGTGTGTAGTAGAAGGGGTTCAAAGGGGAAAACTGCGGTTTTCGGACTTGTTTCCATGGAAAAAGAGGAAGGATTGTAATGAATTGTACCTGCCCCGTCCTGTCATGAACATCTCTCATGACGAGTGCGGGAAAACATTATCCTATGAAGAGGTGCGGGAACAGTCGGCGGAACGGAAAAAAGAAAAGAAGCGCTCTTTTATCCGTGCCTCGGAAATGGAGTCTTACTTACAGGGGCGGGATATATCTGCCCAGCCTGATTTTGGGAAAGAAGAACTACGTACGCAATACAACGCCAGAGAAAAACTTCCCTATGGGATTGGCGGATATCATTTTATATCTGATGCCGGATTATATCTGATCCTTTCGGGAAATGAAGAATGTATAGCGCGGCTGGAGCCATTGATTACCCTTTTGGGAATGACAGGGATTGGCGGGAAAAGGAGCAGCGGATGGGGTAAATATCGTTTAGAAGATGATCCTTTGGAACTGAGTGAAGATGATTTTTATGGGGGAGATGATGCTGCTCTGTATAAGATGCTGAGTTCTGACCATGCCGAGTACTATATGACACTGTCTTCTTTCCTTCCGTCTCTTGAGGAGGTAAAAGATGCGGCGGCCGGTACGGGGAGAATCATTAAGCGGGGCGGTTTTGCCTGGTCAAGGGAAATGACGGGGGCGGCGAAGGTCAGTAGTGTGTATATGATGGAATCAGGATCCTGCTTTTCCAAACGGCTTGACGGACGGATTGCGGATGTGAATAACGGTTCGGCACCGCATCCTGTCTATAAATATGGTAAGGGATTATTTGTGGGGCTACCGATATGATGAAATATTGGAAGATGAAACTGACCTGCCAGTCGCCGGTACATATCGGCAGCGGGGATATATATCAAAAAAATCAGTATGTATATGAGGAAGATGGAAAAAGGGCTCATATTTATTTTCTGAACGAGTCAAAATGGGCGGAGTTTTTAGAAAACGAAAAACTGTTGGACAGCTTTGTCTCTGAAATTCACAGAAAATTCATACATTTTTCCATTTATGATTTTTTGAATGCCTATAGAGGAAATAATTGCCAGCCGGAATCGTTAAAAGGACTCATGAAGAAATTGGTCGATAGCGGTGTACTGTTAAAACCGGAAACGGCAGATGTTCCTTACTCAAAGAATCCGAGGAATGCCTTAAATGATATTCATACCTTTATCAAGGACAGTGAGGGCAGGATGTATATCCCCGGTTCCAGTCTGAAAGGAGCCTTCCGTACAGCCATAATCGCTACCATGATAAGAAAAGATAGAAGAAGGTATGAAAAATGCTGGAATGAAATATTTAATATCGCTAAGAGAAACTATCATCTGAAGCGAAATATAGGGAATGTCCTGGATAAGCTGGAAAAGGAGGTCTTTATACCCCAAGGCACTGACGGAAAACGAAATATGGTCAACAGCTGCCTCCGCGGGCTTACGGTGGGAGACAGTACAGCGGCTACCCTGCCGGGGCTTATTGTGCAAAAGGCGGACTTGGGAGAAACCGAAGAAAGACCGCATACCATTTCCCTTTGGCGGGAGTGCATGGCGCCCGGTGATACAGTGACTTTTAAGCTGGGAATTGACAGTGTGGAAATGAAAGCTTTGGGAATCTCTGATGCGAAAGGGCTTATTCAGTGCCTTCAGGATTTTGTTGATTTTCAGTGTGATTTGCTGTGGCAGTCATTTGGAGATACCAATGAAATACAGGAAATGCAGCATACTGATTTATTGCTCGGCGGGGGATCCGGATTTTTGAGTAAAACGGTGATATACACACTGGCACCTGATGTCCAAAGCGGACTGGATGTAGTGAAACGGCTGATGGCGGAACAATTCAAGCGGGGACATCACGATCAGAGAGAGCATATCTCTCCTCATACTTTGAAATTGGCGAAGCGGGGGAATTCTTATCAAGTCATGGGAATGTGTAAGTTAGAAATGGAAGAAGAATTATGCTGACATTGGCAGAAACGGAACTGCATCTGCCGGAGGGAATCCTGCTCAATCAATCTTTCGGCTCCGTTTTCCACGGCGCGTTAATCAGTGAGTTGGATAGAGAATGGGCGGAAAAGATGCATGAACAGCGGGTTCGCCCGTACAGCCAATATCTTTTGGTGAAAGAGGGGAAGCCTTACTGGCGTCTGGCAGCACTGACAGAAGAGGCTTTTTGCCACATACTTCAGCCAATGATGCGGAAAGGTTCTCTTTTTTTGGAGCAAAAAGGCTATGAAGTGGGATTGGGCGATTTTCATATGGTGAAACAGGATTCTTTTCAGGGACTGGAAGAGCGGTTCTGGACGGGGACGGACAAGGTACATCATATTGACATGGAGTTTCTGACATCCGCCTCATTTAAGAAAAATGGGGAGTACATGATATTTCCTGAGCTTCCGCTTGTTTTTAATAACTTAATCCGGAAATGGAATGTATATTCTGACAGCATGATATTGGGAGAAGAACGGCTGGGAGATAAACTGGCGGAATCTATGTGCATTACGGACTATCGGCTGCATACTCATCCTTTTTCGGTAGAAGGGCGGCGCATACGGGCATTCCGGGGAAATATACGGCTTGGTCTTTTTAAAGATGATATAACACGTCGTATGGCGTCTATGCTTGCTGCTTTTGCCGATTATGCGGGGATAGGTATAAAGACAGCTATGGGGATGGGCGCGGTTCATTTGGATATTGCTTATTATCAGAAAAAGGAGCGGTTATGAGAGTCTTATTTACACCTGTGGGAGATACGGATCCCGTCAGAGGGTATCATGATGGCGGGATGCTGCATATTCTCCGTCACTATGCGCCGGTAGACCGTGTCTTTGTATTTCTCACGAAAGAAATGGAAGATAAGGAAACAGAGAGCGGATGTTATACAAAAGGGATACAAAAAGTAGCGCCCCAATGTAAGATCGAATTCATCAGGAGCGGAATTACCGAGCCCCATATATATGAAAGACTGACGGTTTTGCAGGATGTATTTCAGGAAAAATATGAACAGTATCCGAATGAGGAATGGCTGCTGAATTTGAGCTCCGGCACGCCGCAGATGAAATCGGTCATGTCTCTTATCGGTCTGGATCATCCGCAGGTGAAAGCGATCCAGGTTTTCAGTCCGGCAAAAGGATCAAACAATAAAAGTCATCCGGAGAAAACGCCGGAAATGCTTGAAATGCTGTATCATTTCAATGATGACGATGATCCATCTTCTTCCAATCGATGCAATGAACCAGAGCTTTCCCTTTTAAAAAAGCATAGTGTGAAAATGCAAATCATATCTCTCGTGAACAATTATGAATATGAAGGGGCGCTGCAGCTTCTGAAACAGAATCGGAGCCTGTTTTCTGATATATCAGAAAAGCTGTTGAAGCATGCGGTTCACCGCAGAAATCTGATGTGGCGGGATGCGAACAAAATCATTTCGTCTTATAAAGGAAATCCATTGATCAGCAAGGCAGGAGATTTCGAGGAATTTTTCCGTGTCATGGAACTTAGGCAAAGGAAAAAGCAACTGCCGGAATTTATCGTAAAAATAACACCAATTTGTACGAAATTGGTGACAGATTATGCAATGTCTTTGGCACAGAGAATGTTATTTGACTTAAACGCATGTAGTGAGATTCGCAGAGATGAAGATGGGAGTATCAGATACGTCTTAAAAAGAGAAAAAATAGGACGACATAATAATATGTTGTTGGAGCATTTGAATCGTAAATATAAAGGCGGATTTAAGGATAGTGAGTTATCTATTTCAAATATGGCATATATTTGTGAATGGATCATTAATTCTGGAATATCTTCAAATAGGCGAGATATTGAAATTAAGAAAATATTTGCTCGTTTAAGCATTGTATCAGAAAATATAAGAAATAAAGTAGCACATAAAATAGTCATGAACTTGACGGAAAATATTATAAGGGAGTGGTCGAAGGGCAAAGAAAGAAGCGGAATTGCTGATGCAGGATTAGCTTCTCGGGATATATTAAATTATTTACATCGAGCATCAGATTTGATTCGAGGTCAAAAGTTCCAATGGGATTATGATGAATTAAATAATTTCATCATAGACAGTTTATAGAAAGAAGGTTATCGGACGTGAGCTGGATCTATGTGACAGAACCCGGAGCCAAGCTGGCGAAGCAAGGCGGCCGGTATGTGATCAGTCGTGAGAATGAAACGATCTGCGAAGTACCGTCTGCCGTGGTAGAAGGTGTCACATTGTTTGACTCTATCCAGATATCATCATCCGTCATTGTAGATTTTTTGGAAAGAAATATTCCTCTGACATGGCTGTCTTCCACCGGACGCTTTTTCGGCCGGCTGGAATCCACGGATCATCAGAATGTATTGCGCCAGAAAGAACAGTTTGACGCGTTGGCAGATAAGGACTTCTGCCTTGCGCTTGCGAAAAGAGTCGTGTTTGGGAAAGTATATAATCAAAGAACTATATTGCGGAATTATAACCGCCGTGCCGAGGACCCGTTTATTGAAAAAGTAAGAAGTGACATACGGATATTAGCAGATAAGCTGCATATGGCTCATTCCGTCGAAGAAGTCATGGGATATGAAGGGATGATGGCACGAATCTATTTTCAGGCGATTGGGCATATCCTTCCTGAAGAATTCCGGTTTGAAAAGCGTACGAAGCGTCCTCCCCGGGATTATTTCAATTCCCTTCTTAGTTTCGGGTATACCCTCCTTATGTATGATTTTTACAGTGCAATCGTAAACTGCGGCCTTCATCCTTATATAGGATTTCTTCATGCACTGAGAAATGGACATCCGGCGTTGGCGTCTGATCTCATGGAGCCATGGAGACCGGCTGTCGTGGATGCTTTCTGCCTTTCCCTTGTGACGCACCGGGAAATATCTAAAGATTACTTTGTGAAAGGAGAAAATGGGGGGATTTATCTGAATCGGATTGGACGGCGCATATTCCTGCAAGCATATGAAAGGAAAATGCGTACGGTGAATCGTTATTTTCAGGGAACATATTCCTGGCGCCATACCATACAAATGGAATGTGACTCCTATAGTCTTGCTGTGCATCAAAGAGATGTAGAGAAATTAAAGCCGATGGTTATACGATAATGGAAGAAATAGAAATCAGAGTGCGGCCGACAGACGATAATCGGTATATTGTTCTCATCATTTATGACATCACGGATAATAAAAGGAGATTATCTATGGTACGCTGTCTGGAGCAGTTTGCTGTGCGCGTGCAAAAATCCGCATTTGAAGGATTTCTGACACCTAAACAATACGAATGTATATCGGAACTGGCGAGCAGAATCATAAATGCGGAGCAAGATTCATTGCGTATTTATATTCTCTATGACCATACAAGAGTAAGATCGTGGGGCATAGGTGATATAAAAGAAGACGATGTGATAATATATTGATTAAGAGGAATTGGAGACGGTACAATATGGATGAAAAAAGATTTAATCCGCGCCGATGCCGATGGGTACGGAGAGAAATGTATGGATTGCGTCAGAGGGAAGCCTTTTTGTGCAAGGAGATGGAGGATCCGCCGAAAGATAGCAAAAATGTTCAGACTTGGCGGCATATCATAACGACAGGATAAAAAAAGAATCCCCGAATGAGGGGACGGAAACAAAATCGGGGGAAAGTGAGAGATGAAATGAACGTGAAATTAATAAAAAAAGAATCCCCGAATGAGGGGACGGAAACAAGAACAGTTTCACCGATCATTGATTTTTTTACCCGGGAAATAAAAAAAGAATCCCCGAATGAGGGGACGGAAACTCATTTTCCAGTAGTTCTGGTTCTGCAAATAGCAGTAATCATAAAAAAAGAATCCCCGAATGAGGGGACGGAAACGAAGAATTACATTTCCGGCATCATCAATCTCATAAATAAAAAAAGAATCCCCGAATGAGGGGACGGAAACGCTTGATAGCCGCGTACATGATCAGAACAATAAACAGTACAATAAAAAAAGAATCCCCGAATGAGGGGACGGAAACGCTTCTATCCACGCTGTAAGCTGCAGGGGGCTGTTCGGATAAAAAAAGAATCCCCGAATGAGGGGACGGAAACTGGGCTCGTATTTTGCCATAACGCGACAAGTTGCTTATAAAAAAAGAATCCCCGAATGAGGGGACGGAAACACGATTACATTAATCACGATTGCGATTAGCCACTGCCAATAAAAAAAGAATCCCCGAATGAGGGGACGGAAACCCGGATTATCTCGGTAAGTTTTGATGATGTCTTTCAGCATATAAAAAAAGAATCCCCGAATAAGGGGACGGAAACGCCAGATCATTAGGATTATTCGTTTCATACTTGCGGACAATAAAAAAAGAATCCCTGAATGAGGGGGCGGAAAAAACGATGATGGAGTAACTTCAATGTTTCAGTATGCAGATCACATTTGACTATTGCATTTCTTTTTACTTACAATAATAAGAAAGGAAGAGAGTGGTAAATAGAGAGGCGCTATGGGAAATACAGCTTTCGGACGGATGGGTGAGGATCGGGCTTGTTTGTACCTGGAGGAGAAGGGGATGACTTTGGTCACCCGGAATTTCAGGTGTAAACATGGGGAAATCGATCTCATCATGAAGGACGGAAGCGTTTTTGTATTTGTCGAGGTGAAGACCCGGCGGAGCCGTTTGTATGGGGAGCCGATTGAAGCGGTGACTGTGTATAAGCAGCGGCATATCCGTTATACGGCGGAGGTATTTCTTTTAGCGCGTCATTTGCGTGATATCCGGATCCGTTTTGATGTGGTGGAAGTCATGATGGCGCCGTGGCGTGCGGTGCGGTTGCGTCATACGAGGAATGCGTTCTGAGAGAGGGAGATGCTATGTTTGCGCAGGTGTTTGGGACATGTACGTTTGGTTTGAATGGACATGTGATTACTGTGGAGGTGGATATCAGCCGTGCGTCACCGGCTTTTGATATTGTCGGGCTGCCTGCGGTTTCCGTGAAGGAGTCGAAGGAGCGTGTCCAGTCGGCGATACGGAATTCCGGATATTTTTTTCCTATCGAAAAGGTGACAGTGAATTTGGCGCCTGCGGATTTGAAGAAGGACGGTTCCTGTCTTGATCTGCCGATTGCCATGGGGGTGCTGGCGGCAAGCGGGGTGATTCCGAAGGAGGTTCTTGCATCGGTGATGTTTATCGGCGAGCTTTCTTTGCAGGGGGAAATACGCTCGGTGCCCGGTGTGCTTTCCATGGTTCTTGCCGGGCGGGAAGCGGGGATCTCTACTTTTTTTATGAGCCCCGCGGTTGCCGGAGAGGCTCTTCTTTGTGAAAATGTGACTGTATACGCACCCAGGACACTTGGCGAACTGGTGGAGTATCTTTTGGGGCATAGCCCGATGGCTCCTGCCAAGCGGCGGG
>OMFC01000887.1_pt1 | contig 14252 bp, 7 predicted proteins | sample 1645531 | NCBI WGS metagenome assembly OMFC01 (sample SAMEA103958112, study PRJEB25191) | human gut metagenome | biome: human-associated habitat [ENVO:00009003]; feature: intestine environment [ENVO:2100002]; material: feces | place: Germany | collected 2013/2015 | reverse complement strand
CGCTGATGGTCGTCAATGAAGCGACTTCTTCCATTCAGGCCAAGGGCACAAAGACAGTGATCGCTGCAGCCGCTGCTGCAATGATCGCGGGCGGTGCTGTGGCTGCTCAGCCGGAAGAAGGTCAGGATACTGACGTTTACATCGGCACCGGTGTCACTCACTCTCTGGTTGGCACGACCACAACATCCAAGGGTAACCAGATCTGGGATGCCACCAACAAGGCGTGGAAAACGGCAGAGGAAAACGCACCGCTTGATGCCCAGAAAACTGTGATTCTCGATGGAACACTCAATGTAGGCGTTAAGCTTGGTTCTGCTGCAGATACCTCAGCAACACTTGCTATTGCCTCTTTAAAGAGCACAGGTGTTGTGAATGTTACGGCTGGTAATGCGGCCGAATCAAGTGCCGCAACCGCAAAAATCACCACAACAGGGAATGCTGATCTTATCGGCGGCCAACTCAACTTCTTGGCGAATCCAAAAGCCACGACTAAGCCGGCAGCCGCATCTGCTGACGGGCAGACCGCAGCTAAAACCTATGGTGCTCTGAGCTTGGAATCGACCGGTGACGTAACTCTTGGTCAGGCCGCCACTACCGACCAGGCGGCTTCGGTTCTTGCTGTGAAGGTAGACAAGGATATTTCCGCCACCATTAAGGGTGCCAATGTCAACGTGACCAATGCCACGTTTGCTAATGAAGGTGTTCTGACACTGGAAGCCACGAAGGTTGACTTTGCTTCCGACTATACCAAGGGCGCTGGTAATGATGGGCAGCTTACGGTTAGCGGTGCATCCACATTCTCCGGTAACGTGAATGTTGACTCCGTAAAAGTTGATGCAACACGCTCTGCGACCGATACCCAAGCCGGTACGGTTGAAGAAACAGTTCTTCTGAATGGTGCTGTGACAGTCAGCAGCACCGATGCTAAGAAGCCTGCTTCGTTTACAACGGGCCTTCTTAATGTAACGGCTAATTCCTTCACTGTTGGTGCCAATGCAACGGCTGATTTGGGCACGGTTACTGTTGGTGGCACGGCTACGGGTCTCACCGTTGCTGCTTCCGGTGCTGCGACTGCCTCCAAGATGACGGTTTCTAAAGGCACGCTGACTGTTGCCGGTGATCTCACTGTTAACAAGGCGGCTGATACGCCGGCTGTTGCAGCTGCAACGGATCCTGTATATGACCTGACCATTGGTACGGCAGGTAATACTGTCGCAGGCAAGCTGACGGCAGGTACGGTGCTGATTGGTGCGACGACCGCATCTGATCTTGCTGTTACAGGCACAATGCAGGCTGATGCTGTGACCCTGAAGGGCGATGCATCTGCTAAGCTCGCTGTGAACGGTGCTGATTCGTCTGCAACGCTCGGAACGCTGACATTCGACAAGAACGGCACGGTTGAAGTAGGTGCTTCCGGTACGCTCGTTGTCACGGGTGATACAACCTTTACAAAAGATGCCGGTAGTCTCGCTGTGAATGCTGCGGGTGCCAAAGCCACTCTGCAGAATGTAACGTTTGCCGAAGGTGCTACGGGCAAGATCGAGGTCACCAATGGCGATGTGACCGTTAACGGCACACTGACTGCAAACGCAGGTTCTCTGACTGTCAATGGGGCCGATGTGGCTAAAGCCACTGTCAACGGCAAGGTTGTTGCTGCCGGCACGACAACGAGTGGTCTCGTTGTTCTGACGAACGGTACACTGGCTCTTGGCGCAACGGCTGATATCGGGACGGGGGCTGACGTTGTTACCCTGACAGCCGGTACTCTTGAGGCTACGTCTGCGTTGCTGACAGCCAACCTGAAAACAACGCTGACGGCAGAACAGCAGAAGGAAGCGCTTAACCAGGCTCTGAAGTTCACTCAAGGCAGTGTTGCGGTCACCGTTTCTGATGACAAGCTTTCCACGGATCAGATTGTTGATCTGCAGAAGCGCATTACTGCGACAGCTGGTGCCAATAAGGCGGCCTTCGCAGTGACAGCCATTACCGACAGCACGGGTAAGGAATACACGGAACTGTTCCTGCGCAACGACAAGCAGACAACTCCGTCCTTCAACATTTCCACGCTCGCCGGCGATGTTCATCTGAAGAACATTGACGCCAAGGTCAATACGAACGAGAAGACGGATTTGGCCACATCGCTTGCAGTTGGTGCAACAGGCGGCACTAACGGCAATGAATTCGCCAACAACCTGGGTGTTCAGTCCTTGATCTTCGCAACGACTGCTCCGACTGGGACGACGGCTCCGGTGGCTGTGACGGTTGATGGTGGTAAGTCTCTCACCCTTTACGGTTCTCTGACCGATACGGCCAAGGAACTGGTTCAGGCGTACACCTACACGGATGAGACCACCAAGAAAGTGAAGCCCACTACTATTGAGGTGAAGAATGCATCATCCAAATTGGTCTTGGGCGACGCAACCGCAGGTGCTGCACAGCGCTACGGTAACCTCAATGCGGCTGTTACGGTGACCGACGGTGGTTTCGATGTCTATAACGGCGTCTTTACCGTCAAGTCTCTCAAGGTTGAGGCCAACAAGGGTGCACAGGTTCTCGATAACGGTAATCTGACGATCAAGAGCCTGGAAGGTGCCGGTAAAGTCTCTGTCGGTGGAACTGGTGTTCTGACTGTCGAAAGCCTGGCTTCCGGAACAACGGCTCAGGTTGCTGTGACGGGTTCTGGCGCTTCTGAAACAGCTCCGAAGGCTAAGGTTGCCAAGTACTTCCGTCTGGCTGAAGCTACGAGCAAGACGGATGCTGCCACAACGCTCGGCGCCATTGTCATGGGCAACGCTTCGCAGCTCGTTGTCGGTACGACTGATGACTCTGTCCTGACGAAGTTCATGGCAGATAACCAGTACACCTACGACTACGTTGATGACACCGCTGATCCTTTCAGCGATATTAAACATGTCGACTCGGCGACTCTGATTGCCACGAACGTGAATGTAGAAGCTGGTACGGCAATGACAGGGCTGACAGTCTTTGACATGGGTTCCATCGTTGTTGAAAAGGATCAGCTTGGCAACAACAAGGCAATTGTCCGCGGCGGTACTGTCTCCGGCGAAATCGGCCTCGCGAATGTTTCCGGCAAGTCTCTGACGTGGGACGCCAAGACCGGTATCGGTTCTCTGGCTCTGTTTACGGCAGCTCACGAGGAGAACAGACTGACTGTCGGCGACGCTATGCTCGATGGTAAGGTTGTTAATGGCACGGCTCAGGTGAAGGTCCAGAACGCCGAAGAAGTCATGCCCGGCTTCTTCCTCAACAAGGACATGCAGCGCATCTACGATGAGCATCTCTTTGATGCCGCTTCCTCGGACGCTCAGATCGCCATGCTCACCCAGTTCTCGCAGGCCGTTAACGGCATGACGAGCATGGGTGAATTCAAGGCGGCTTCTCAGGCTCTGGAAGAAGGTTCGAACTCCGCGGTGCTGGGCGGTGCGTATAACGCAGCGCTTGACGCCGGCGAACAGTTCAATAAGGCCCTGGACCGCCGCATGACGGTTGCCAATGGTCTTAACCGTGCCGAAGGCTTCACCCTCTGGGCTGATGTCATCGGTACGTCGAACCAGGCCAAGAAGCTCTACGGCAACTCCGGCTACGACCTCGACCTCTACGGTGGTGTTCTGGGCGGTGACTACACGTTTGCTCAGTATGACGCCACGCTCGGTGCGGCTCTTACGGTCGGTACCGGTTCCGGCGGCTCCAAGGGCACGGCTACCTCGATCGACAACGATGTTGACTTCGTGGGCTTCTCTGTCTACGGCAACAAGCGCTGCCCGATCGTGAACTCCAAGTTCGATCTCGGCTACATGCAGACCAAGAGCGACATCTCCGCCGCCAACAGCATGGGCAACTGGAGCAGTGACGTCAAGGCCAAGGCCTTCACGTTCGGCTTCGGTGTGGAACTGCCGACCACGGTGGGTATCGTCAACGTGACGCCGCACGCCGGCATCCGTTACACGCGTCTTGATGTGGAAGGCCGTGACGGTCTCTTCGGTACGGACGACGATAAGTTGAACGTCTTCCAGGCTCCCTTGGGTGTGACCTTCTCGGGTGCCTTCGAGACGAGCGGCTGGAACCTCGCCCCGACGTTCGACCTCTCTGTGGTGCCCGCCTTCGGCGACAAGGATGCTACGACGAAGTACAACGGTCTGACGACCGAAGTCATCACCCGCGTTGTTGACAGCTCGCCTGTGCAGGCAACCCTGGGCCTTTCTGCTCAGAAGGACGCCTTCACGTTCGGCATCAACTACACGCTCGGTGCCGGCAGCGACGAACGTCAGAACCACTCGTTCAACGCCAACGTCCGCTACACGTTCTAACCGAGAGGTTTGAACGTCAGACCTTCCGGCCGGTTTCTGCGGGAACGAGATTCGGCCGGAAGAGCACCGGTTAGGAGAGGGGAGAAATTCTGACTCACCACGAGGCGGATTCGTCTCCCGTCTCCCGACGGTGCATGAGCAATACAAAGCGGTTTCCTTTACGGAAATCCCCGGTTTTGCTTGAGCCGGTTGATTCGGTCTCCGAGACTTAGAGACCGGATATCAAAACTCCATGTCAGGCAAGTTTCAAACCCCGTTTCCCGGATCGGAAGCGGGGTCTTTTTTAACCGATTTCTTTCTCCGGCATACGGCCATGAGGACAAAAGAAGAAGCAGAGCACAGAAAAGCCACGGAACGAAAACCGGGGTGCGCGAGTGAAGAAAAGCGCCGCTGGGCGGTGGATCTTTTTGAGCACGGTTACGGTTACACGAAGGCCGCCGCAATTCTGGAACTGGCGCCTTACACGGTCCGCGACTGGGCGAGAGCCTGGCGCGCAGGGCGTTTTACGGTGGAGATTCCCGCCAACCAGAAGCAGCACCCGAAATACATCCGCCTGCGTGTGCTCACGTTGCGCGCGAAGGGGCTCTCCTGGCGCAAGATTGAGGAAAAGACGGGCGTCAATATGTCCACCTGCCGTAAGTGGGTGGCTAAGCACAGTAACGACACAGAAGAGAAGAAGGAATCCTGACGTCCCAGGGGTTGAAAACTTTCTGTGGTCCGTTTGTGCTGTTTCTTTCTCTTCATCGGTTTTTCTCTTCCTGCCGCAGGTCTTTCGGGCCGCCGGCTCTTGTTGTCACACCAATTTGTCGGGAAAGACACTCCCGCCGCTAGTGGCGCCGGGCCCGGTTGTGCTGACGAGAGCGCTGTGTTGTTAACAGAGCCGACTGCGCCGCTGTCACTGATGAATCGTTTCGTTGTAAGCGTGCGTTGTGCCGCCTTGGGCGTTAAGTGTTTCTCTTTGAAAGACTGTTGTGCCGGTCAGCGTGTGCAGCGAGCCGGAGAGCGGAGGGCACCGTGCCGGTTTCGTGATTGGGCGCAAACCGTCGTTGTGGCTGCTTCTTTTCGGAATTCCTGCGGGTGTGTGGTACATAACACAGAGAAGATCTGTTACCCCGTGTTCTGAGCACCCGTAAAAAATCTTTTTTCCGAAAATCTGAGGTGAAAATCATCCGAATTGTTGCTGAAAAACAACAGAGACCAAAAATTTCGCTCAAAACTGCTGAAAAATATAAGGGAATACCCCCCCCCAGTAGACAAACGCAGAAATTCTTATTCTGCGGGTGTACCGCCTCGATAGGCGGGGGTGCGCGGGGCACACAAAGCTCCGTGCAGAAAAACGAAAATTTTCGGAGTTTTGTTAAATGAACAAGTCTTTTAAGGTCGTCTTCTCCAAGGCGCGTTCTGCGCTGATGGTCGTCAATGAAGCGACTTCTTCCATTCAGGCCAAGGGCACAAAGACGGTGATCGCTGTTGCGGCAGCGATGGTTGCCGGCGGTGCGATGGCTGGAAACGGTGTCACGATCTCTCCCAATATGGATATGGTGACCCCTTCGGGTACGGATAAAGCAACGCATGCTGCAGTTGTTGCCCGCCCGTCTGTTGAGCAATCAATTTTCTATAACGGGCTTTCTTTCGGTACTGCCGCAAAAGTGGAAGGCGTTAAGCTGTCCTACGATTATCAGGCACCTAAGAAAGACAATGATGGCCATGAGGTAGCTCAGCCTAATGTTTTGAGTTTGGTTGGTGGAACCCTTTCCGGCTTTGATGTCGCTGTTGCAACAACTAATGGTGATGCAGGTTTTCAAGTCGGCTTGGGCGGCTCAGTTTTTGAAGCAATTGCAGCTCCGAATAGCAGCACCGGTGCAACAAATAACCTTAATGTGCTTGTTGACGGCGTGACCTTTGCTGACAACCACGCTACCGCCCGCGGTGGTGTTGGTTTTATTTCCGGTGTGGCAGATTTCAAGATTCAGAACTCCATTCATACCGGCAATAAGGTTGATGCTGACGGTGGTGTCTACCAGATCGGTAACCAGTCGACTGGCACCATCATTGGCAGCACCTTCTCCGGCAACAGCGCCGAAAAGAGTGGTGGTGCCCTTCGTGTAAGTAAGTCCACGGTTACCATTGACAAGTCTGTTTTCGACGGTAATACGGCGAAGGTTGCCGGCGGTGCCATCACAGTTGATAACGATTCCAAACTCACGGTCGAGAACAGTGTGTTCACGAACAACGTGGTTGGGGAAGGCAAGACCGGTCACGGTGGTGCTGTTTTTGTGAGCGGTACAAGCCAAGTTAACGTTACTTCTTCCGAATTTGCCGGCAACAAAGCGGGCCACGGCGGCGCCTTCTACATTCAAGGTCAGACGGCAGAGTTCACTGATACCGTCTTCACGAATAATGAAGCGTATGAATACGGTGGTGCACTGCGTGTGAACACCGGTAACGTCACGTTTAAAGTGACGAAGGGTGACGTTGCCTACACCGGCAACAAGGCCGGCACTGCAGCAGATTCTGTTGCGGGTCAGCGTTACAACGGCAAGACGGGCGGTTTCCTCTATCTGCAGTCTGCTGCGGGTGCGAATGGATCCGGTGCGGCTACGTTTGATGTGGACAAAGGCGCAACGCTCACGATCGGTAAGGACGCAACGGCTGACAGCATTGCTTCTTACTCCAAGGCGGATGTCGTTTCCACGATTACCAAGACCGGTGCCGGTGACTTGGTTGTCAACGGTGATATGAGCGCCTTTGTTGGTGCGCTGACGGTTTCCTCCGGCTCGATGACGATTGCCGGTGGTATCGGTGAGTATGACCTGGCTGTTCAGGAAGCGGTGAATGCCGCTAAAGAAGGTGAGACGGTATCTGCGACCAGCGTCGGCACAAATGTTACCGTTGCCGCTCCTGCCACTTTGACTGTCGGTAATCTGAACGTTACCAATGCACTGAGTGTTACTGCCTACGGCGACTTTACGGCCGGCAACATTACCGTTACCAAGGGTACTTATAAGGATCTTAAGGTTGCTACCGGTGAAAAGGCTGGGGCTGACCACAGCACAACTGGTGCCGCAACCATTACTGTTGCCGATAAGAAGACTGCAAAGGTCGGTGACATCACGGTTGATGCCGGTACGTTTGAAAAGCTTGGTGCCGGTTCTCTGACTGCTGGCAATGCCGCTGTTAATTCCGGCACGATGAAGGTCTCTTCCGGTTCTCTGTCTGTGAAGGACATCAGCGTTGGTACTTCCGGTACGGCTACGGTCGCTGCCGATACAAAACTTGAAGTCACAGGCACGATCACGGGCGAAAAGCAGAAGCTGGGTGTTACCGGCACTCTCGCTACGACGCTTGGCAATGTGGTTGACTATGCGGACGGAAAAGCTACGACCAAGCAGAATGCCGTTGTTAAGTTCGAGACAAATTCCTCCTTTGAGGTTACGGACGAGGGCCTGCAGTACACGACAACTCAGTGGAACAGCATCCAGACGGCCGCTGGTTCTACAAACCTCAAGATTGCTAACGGTACGCTCGTTGCAGCAGATGCAAAGACGCCTCTGACGCTGGCCGATGTCAAGACTGTTCAGGGGTATGCCGGTGCTGCGGATATCGTTGAAACAGCAACGGCAGGCACTTACACGAATGGTGCGCTCGCAACACCGACGACCATCGGCAAGCTGACGGTTAACGCCAAGGATGCCAATACCAAGCTCACCAGCGTGACGCTTAATGGTACGGAACAGAGTAAGTTCACGCTTCGCGGTAACGCCAAGGGTGAAGTTTTTGCTGTTCCGACGGACGTCACGGCTATTGATATCAGCTATGTCCGCTTTGGCGAAAAGGCTGCTGACCATGGTGTTGTGACGAACGCTCTGAAGGTCATGAAGGATGCTGGTGTTGATGCCGGTTCCTTTGACTTCAAGGGAGACGTCGAACTTAATGGTGCCTTTAGCGTTGCAAAGGATGCGACTGCTCGTTTCCTCGGTGATGTGAAGGACGGTACAGCCACCGACCGCGCCGTTCTGAACAAGGGTATCAATAACGAAGGTACCACTGTTGTCGGTACTGTTCCCGCAGCCGATGCAACAGACAAGACGCTGCAGGTGAATGCCTCTACTCAGACGCTCAACGGCGGTCTGACAGTTTTCGGTGCGAAGCATGAAGCCGCTGCCCTGCAGTACAAGGCTGCCGCTGCAGACAACAACGTTATCTACGTCGGCGAACAGACGACTCTGAATAAGAGCCAGCAGTTCGGTACTACGGCTACTAGCGGCACGAACGTTGTTGCCATCGACCTTGCTTCTGTGGCTGCCAACGGTTACACCGCTAAGAGCGGCGCTATTCTGAAGACCGCAGATGCAACAGTTACTGTTGCTGCTGACCAGTCTACGTACTCTGTTGATCTTCTGAACCTCAACAGCAAGGTTCTCACGATTGCTGAAACCGGTGCAACTCTCAATCTCGGCACGGCTTTTGCTGAGAATACTGCAGTTAAGCTCGGCAATGCCTTCTACAACGACGGCACAGTTGCAACTGACGGCACGTTCGCTGTCGTGACGGATGAAGAAGCTGTTCTCGAAGTTGAAACCTCTGGTCTGCACACGGCCGGCGCTGTTGTTCAGGCTGTTCGTTCCTACGAAAAGCCGACCAACGGAATCGCTGCCATCGTGTACAACAATTGGGAAGCCTGGAATCAGGAATACAAGAAGTCTTTCTTTGAACAGGCTAAGGCGGCTGGTTTGCTTAACGATCATGTGACACTTGAAGAGTTCAACCCCGAGACATCCTTTGCTGCCGGTAAGCAGGCTGCATTCCTGCAGCTCGGTGAGCAGATCGGTAATGCTCAGTGGACGGCGATCACCAACGCTGAACATGCTGCCACCAATATGGCAGTTCTCGGCGGCGCCTTCACGACGACCCTTGATGTGAATGACCAGGTGACGGCAGTTCTCAACCGCCGTATGAGCCTCGCAAACCTCAACGTTTCCCGTAACGAAGCCGGTGTGACCCCCTGGGTTGACGTCTTCGGCACGATGAACGAAGGTAAGCGCCTCTTCGGTAACGGCATGGGCTACGAAGCCGACATCTACGGTGCGGTCCTCGGTTTTGACTACACCGCCACCTGCGGCAGCATCCTCGGCCTCGCGATCAACGTCGGTACGTCCGACGGCAACTCCACCGGCAACGGCCAGAAGGTTGACAACGACCAGGACTTCTACGGTGTGTCTGCCTACGCTTCCCGTCAGTTCGGCAGCTTCAACACGAAGCTTGACTTGGGTTACCTCGTCACGAAGAACGATCTGAAGACCGCTTCCTCCTACTTCGGCGCCACGAGCGAGAAGTTGGATGCCAAGGTATTCACGGTTGGTCTCGGCGCTGAGTTCCTGGCGTCCGCCGGTGCCGTCAACGTTGTGCCGCACGCCGGCATCCGTCTGACGACGATCGACATGGACGAAAGCAACTTCGGTGCTGACTACGACAAGATGACGGTCTATCAGCTGCCGTTGGGCGTCACGTTCTCCGGCTCGTTTGACGCGGCCGGCTGGCAGGTTGCTCCGCAGTTTGACCTCTCTGTTGTTCCGACCTTCGGTGACAAGGACGCTGTCGCGACCTACGCCGGCAATGTCAAGGACACGACCCGTGTTGTTGACACCAACCCGGTTCAGGCCACGCTCGGCGTGTCTGCTCAGAACGGTGCGTGGACCTTCGGTCTTAACTACGGTCTCACGGCCGGCGGCGACGACCGCATGAACAACTCGCTCAATGCGAACGTCCGCTACACGTTCTAACCGCAAGGTTTGAACGGCAGGACTTCCGGCCGTCTTCTGCGGGAAACAGAGTCGGCCGGAAGAGCACCGAAGGGGAGAGGGGAAAAAGGAATAACCATCCCGGTGAGATCCTCAATTCCCTTTTCCAGCTGGTGCGATAAGCAGTACGAAGTGGTTTCCTTAACGGAAATCCCCGGTTTTGCTTGAGCCGGTTGATCCGGACTCCGAGACTTAGAGTCCGGGCGTCAAAACTCCATGTCAGGCAAATTTCAAACCCCGTTTCCCGTCGGAAGCGGGGTCTTTTTCCTTTTGCGTTCGGAAGAAAAAGGCAATGACAACGCAGACAGTTTCTCAATCTGCCCGCCCGGTGAGAATCCGGCCGGACTTTGCGCCGGACATGAAACGCCGTCACGCGGCGGAATTGTTTGCGCACGGCCTGGGTTACCAGAAAACCGCTGAGATTCTGGGTTTGTCGCCTTATACCGTCCGGGACTGGGCCAGAGCCTATAAGGCCGGGCGATTCGGCACGGTTCTTGCCGCCAATCAGATGCGCTACAGCGAGGAAGAGCGCGAAAAGGTGCTCGCATTGAGGGCGCAGGGTCTATCCTGGCGTGCTATTGCTGAGCAGACCGGTGTGAAAATGGCTACCTGCCGCAAGTGGGTGATGGCCGCTCAGAACCCCAAGACCGAATAGTCGAGGATGTAATGTTTTTTGTGTCCAGGCGATAATAGCGCTCCCGTAGGGCGCGAAAGGAATCACCGTGGCACACCGTACACCCAAAATAAACGACACCGTAAAATTTACCGACCAGCAGCAGGCCATTCTGAACGATGCCGTAGAGCAACTGATGGAAGCCGGCGGCTTAACGGCCTTAACGCAGGCTCATTTCAACGAAGCGATGAAGATCGTAGCCCAACGCTTCATCAACGCCGCCCTGCAAGGGGAACTGAAGCACCATTTGACACAGGAAGACGAAAATCTCAATCGGCCGCGCTGGACACCGCAACGTGCACCCTCGGGGCGGTTGCTCCTGCTGTCTGCTTTTCAACAACGCGGGAGAGCAGTTGCTTGGCCTCTTCTGACAGAAACGCCGAAGCTCTCGCTTCAAAGGTCGTAAGAAGCGGGAGAAGGGCCGCTTGCGCCCTCGCGGCCGGCTCTTCAAAACCGTCCTGTGCTCCTTTTTTGACGAGATGCGCAAGTTCAATCAGTTCCTTGTCAAATCGGCGGCAGCCCTCAACGGCCGCAAAAAACCGGTGCATGATTAAAGCACGCACCGGTTCGTGACGGGTGAAAGAAGCCCGGAAAGGGCTTTAAGGCCCGGTTATTCCGGAAGTGCCTGGGTTGTGAGATCAAGCGCTTCAGCGGGCGTTTCACTTTCGGGGGCGGTTCCGTTCGTCACGTCCCCCGTTTCAGGAACGAGAGCCGGTGCGTCACCGGGTTTTCTCACCGGTGCGGACTCGGCCTGGCGCTTTAACCTTGAGCCGTGGGTGACGACCTGGAAGGCGATGAGTTCGTCGGCAGGCATCACGTTAATGGCGCCCCCCGTGATCATCGCGGTCTGTCCCCGGCGGTGCACAACCGGGGAATGCTCGAGGTCATAGGTGAGCCTCCCTGTGAGCCCGTCAATCGTTTCGCGGATGCTGCCCTTGGCCATCGTAAGAGCGACAGTCAGGGCATCGGACCCCAAGGCAAAGAGCCGGCGCTCGAGCATCGTTTTGGGCGCCACGGTCTTATATTTTTCTTCAAAGGCTGCGGGGTCAAAGGTAAGGACAAAGGGACTGTCCACAAGTCCCACCTGACGGAGGTCATAGGTGAGGGCCTTGGCGTCTGCGTCATGCGCGGCGTCGCCGGGGTTCACCGCGGACGTCGCCCAAAGGCGCGAGCGCATCGGAAGGCGCGAGCGCACCAAAGAGGCCGTAGGCGACTCAAGCGCTAAGAAAATCGCGTGGTACGGGGGTTCAGCCAAGGCGGCGCGCGCACGCAACGCGGCTTCTTCGCGCCTGAGCCTGATCTGCTGCTGGCGCCACCCCTGGGGGTCGGCTTCCTGGTCAATCAATTCCTCTTCGGGCATTGTCTCATCGCGTTCAACCACGAGCTGGAAGAACTGGTTGACTCTCCGGTAGGCATCAAGGTCCACGGTGAGACGGTCCGGCGCAAAGCCCGCAAGCGTCAAAGACTTTTCAAAAGCCTGCGAGATGCGCTTTTCCAGGGGGCTGTTGCCGTCAATAAGTAACACTTTGGGGCGCTTACCCGATTCGGTCAGGCGCGGCAGGGCCTTTAAGCCCAGTTCGGTGACATACAGGGCATCTTCTTCCATCGAGAGCCCCAGCATTAAAAACTGGTGCGGAAAGACCTTGGGCTCGTAGCGCACCGACGGGGGCGGGAGGTCTTCGGCGGCGGTAAAGCCGGGGACCGAGATCTTCGCGGCAATGCTGCCGGTACCAAGGAGATCCACTTCCTGAGAGGGTTCTTCGGCCGCAGTGCTTCCCACCACTTCTGTGGTGTCGGCGACATTGAGTTCCCGCTGCGCTTCGTCGGCTAAAAGCGCTGCTTCACGCGCGAGCTGCTGTTCCTTAAGTTCTTCCGGCGTCAAGGGCACTTCCTTATCGATTTCGATCTGGTTCAGTGTCACGATCGGAAGCGGCAGGTAATTGAGTTTGGCCAAAGTTTCCACCGCCGTGCGGTCAATGGGGCCGATCGCGGCAACCGCGCCGGCTTCAGCCGCCTTTTGCGCTTGCTTTACGATGTTTCCTGAGGCGTCCGGGTGCACCAGAAGAATTTCAGCCGGTTTTTCCGCCGCATAATTCGATGCGACAATACCGTTTAAGGCGGACTGTGTGACGCCCGAGAAGACCGAGTCTTTCGAGGGCAGCAGCACCGCGATTTTGACGGGGGGCTCGGCGGGGGCGGTATTTGCATCCGTGTTCGGTGCGTCACCGGCTGTGGCGCCTTCGGACACCGGGGGCGTTGCGGCGGTTGCGTGAGCGGCGGGGGCAGACTCAGACGTCACGGGCGCCAGCGGTGCGGAGGGCAGCGCAGGGGCGGTCTCTGAGGTAGCGGTCGCCGCCTGAGGCGTCATTGCAGGTGCGGCAGCCGGGACCGGCGTCTGAGCCGAGGCCGTGAGCGCCGTCAGAGCGGCACAAAAACCAACAAAAAAGGAATGTTTCAGCGTCATGACGTCTGAAAATTTGGAAAACGTTAATTCAGCGGGACCGGAAGGGATTGCGTCCGTGCCGGAACTTTTTTCCGGTACGGCACTGGTGCGCGCCTCCGGGGTGGATGAACAGCTTTTCCCGAAAGCAGCGCTTTACATTGTAGGGCTTCCGATCGGTAATGCCGCAGATATTACCGTACGCGCCTTATGGATTCTTAGCGTCGCGGACGCCGTTGCCTGCGAGGACACCCGGGAAACACGTAAGCTTCTGGAGCGCTACGGGATCCGCGCACGAACAATCAGCGTGCACGAGCACAATGAAGCGAAGGCGAGCGAAACCCTTATCCGGGAGTTGGAGAAGGGCGCCCGGATTGCCCTGGTGACGGATGCCGGCACCCCGGCGGTGAGTGACCCCGGCGCCAAGGCCGTGGCGGCTGTGCGGGAAGCGGGTTTCCGCGTCATTCCGGTGCCGGGGTGCTCGGCCGTCATTACCGCACTGAGTGCGGCGGGGCTTAACGCCTACCGATTTACCTTTGCCGGCTTTGTGGCGCCGCAGGCCAAACAGCGCCATGCAGACCTTGCGGTGCTGTGCGGCCGGGGTGAAGCGTTTGTCCTTTACGAGGCGCCGCACCGGGTGAAGGAGTTGCTCACTGACCTCGCCACTCTTTTAGAGCCTGAGCGCACCGTTGTGGTGGGGCGTGAGGTTACCAAGCGCTTTGAAACGTTTGAGCGGGTGAAGGCTTCGGAGATCCCCGCGTGGCTTACGACGCACGAAGCGCGCGGCGAATACGTGATCTGCGTGGATGAGGCGGAAAGGCGTGATGCGGTCCTCACGGATGATGTGATGAAGTGGGCGAGAGCGGCGGCCGCAGAACTGCCTTTGAGCCGCACTGCAGCGCTTGCGGCCAAGGTTTCGGGGGTGAAGCGCGATCTCATCTATAAGGCGCTTTTGGCGGAGAGCGGAAAGGCGGAGGACTAAACAACCCGCGCTTGAAAGCGCGGGGTTT
>OMFC01000880.1_pt1 | contig 14389 bp, 7 predicted proteins | sample 1645531 | NCBI WGS metagenome assembly OMFC01 (sample SAMEA103958112, study PRJEB25191) | human gut metagenome | biome: human-associated habitat [ENVO:00009003]; feature: intestine environment [ENVO:2100002]; material: feces | place: Germany | collected 2013/2015 | reverse complement strand
CCTGGCTTGGGAAAGTCAGGGCTTTGTGAGTTTTTGGGTGTTTTGACACACCCTCCTGCAAGAGGGATGGTTTTCAAAGTCTCCCCACGGGGAGATTCGCAAAACCATGCAGGGTTCTCTCCCCTGCTTGCGTGCTGACGAGCCCCACGGCAAGGCACTTTGATACCGCAAGGTACATGCCCCAGCCGTAAGAAAACCAAAAGGAAATTTATTTTTAAATGTTTAATTAATCTTTTAATCGTATGAACAAAAAGAAGGTTTTCAGTTACCTGTTCATCGGCCTGCTCGCAGTGGGCGCAACAGGTACAGTAACTTCCTGTAAGGACTACGATGATGACATCAACAACCTGCAGGGCCAGATAAAGGCCAATGCAGATAAGATCGCCGAGATTGAGAAACTCATCAAGGGCGGTTCTGTCATCACTAACGTGGCTCAGTCGGAGACGGGTGTCACCGTTACCTTGAGCGACGGCAAGTCATTCAACCTCACCAACGGCAAGGACGGTGCACAGGGCATCCAAGGCGAACCGGGCAAACCTGGTACCGCATGGACAATCGGTGAAGACGGCTATTGGTACTGCGACGGCAAGCCGACCAAGTATCTCGCACGTGGCCCACAAGGCGAAAAGGGCGAGCAGGGCGAGCAAGGCGAGCAAGGCGTGCCTGGAGCAGCAGCATCAGTTGAGTATTATGTGCCAGAGACCCACCACTTCGACATCTACAAGGATGGCAAATTTGCAAAGGACTCTGGCATCTCATTCGTCAGCGACCAGAGCGGCACCATCACCGGAACACTTGACAACGCACGCAAGAACCTCATTCTCTCTGGTTTGACAGGCTATAGCGATGACGTGGTGATTTCTCTGACTGGCAACCTCACAAGCCTCGTGTTCATGCCTAAGCTCTATATGGACGGCATCGAGACCGTGAATTATCCTTACCTCACTGGTAAGACTTTGGTAGCAAAGGATCAGAGCAACTTGAAGAACCATCAGGGTAAGCCGATAGCGGGTGATATCGTCGATTACCAGTCAAACCTCCTGCCTAACGAATATATTGAGGCAACAGGTGGCGAAGATTATGTCTATGGTCCCACATGGACTGTGCAGTATCACATGAATCCTGCCAACGCCAATACAGAGTATAGCGACGTTAAGGGTTACAACGTGCTGCAGCCTGAGGTGATGTACGTGAAGACACGCGCCGGGAAGGATCCTGCAAAGGTGCTTGGCGTGACATCTCCTGAGAAGAAAGACAATGGCGCAGCCGCATTCTTGAACAGCAACGGTATCCTGACAGCAGGTCTTAAGATTGCACATCCAGACAAGCTGAACGAGACACCAACAAGCAAAACTTACCAGAAGGACAACACGATTGCCCTGCAGGTGAAGTCTAAGGACAACAAGCTCGCTACCGAGGACGCCACTGTCACTTCCGACTACGCTCTCCTCAACCCACTGAAGGCTAAGCTCGAGGCTCTCGCATGGGCTATCAAGCCAATGTACGGCGAGATGGATCTTGAGAAGCGCACGCAGACAGGTGACGAGAAGGGTCTTGCTGGTTTCGGTGACGAAAACGCCAAGGTGCACATCTGGGATTCTCCTAAGGAGGCTTTGGCAGATGACCGTGGCGCAGCCCTTGAGCTCTACTACAATGGCGACATCGACTTGAAGCAGTATATCAACATACACTATGCCGTGCAAGACTACAAGAAACTTGACAAGGCTTATGTTGATTCGACCATGACTCTTGACCAGGCTCGCGAATGGGGTCTGACCTACGAGTTCAAGCTCGTGGACTACAAGGTTGACGGCAACAAGACCGCTGACAGCAAGTTCGCCACATGGAAGGATGAGGCCAACGGCGTGCTGAAGGCCAACAACGTTGACGAGAACGGCAATCCTGCCAAGGATAACCGCGCAGCCATTGACCGTGAGCCTCTGGTACAGGTGCTTGTGAAGAACGCTGACGGCAACGTTGTGCTCGATGGTTACATCTTGCTCCACATCACGGAGAAGGCTCCTGAGGACAAGATAGCCACACTCGACACTTATCCTGCCGGTGATGCCCAGTTTGACCTTTGCAACGCTGTTGACGGTGTACAGACAACATGGTCTCAATTCAACAAGTTCGTGCTTTCAGACTTCTTCACAGAGGTTGATGCCAACGGCTTGAAGAAGGAGGAGTTTGATGCCATGTATACTCCTGAGGTGCAGACAGAAAACGCAGGAACAACAGGAGATGGCAACGAGATTGACTACTTGCAGCTCTATACCACAACAGACGGCAAGACCTTCACCAAGTCAGAGCTTGGAGTTCTCGCTTATGTTGCAAACGACAAGGGTACAACCAACCACACTTGGACATGGACACTTTCTGAGGAAGAGGTCGAGAAGTTGACCCACCACAAGACCAAGTATCCTGTGACCGTGACTCGCTACTTCCGCTACAACCTCAAGGAGGCTGTCGTAGGTACGAAGATCGCTCCTTACAAGTACATCTATGTCAAGGTTACCGTGAACCTCACACGTAAGCAGAACACCGCGGTTGCCCTCACCGAGAAGATTAGCAACCACTGGTTTGACGCCGTAACGGGTGCTGATGGTGGCAAGACGGCCATTGTAAACGATATCCACGAGCCTATCAGCGGTGGTTATGCCAACACGTTCAACAACAGCATTGCCAAGACATTCGTCGGCAACAAGGCTGCTACGGGCGATCTGGAGAACAAGTACTACTTCGTTCCTAAGAATGTTGAAATTACCGCTCAGAATGGCAAGAAATACACCATCACAGCCAAGAGTTCCGCTACAGACACGAAGTGGAACGCTTTGGTAGACAAGTATGTTGAGGACCACTCTGATGTCTACGACGAGGCTAAGCTCGCTGAGCAGCTCAACGCTTGCGCAGTGGATTACAATGAGGGCGTGTTCACCAACAAGTCTCTCTACGCTGTGTATAATGGCAAATACACAAAGATCGCCACTCTTACTCAGGATGGCGCAAGCGCTGGCCAGTTGAAGCTCATCAACAACTCAGCCACTAAGGATGTGCTCAACGCTATCGGCTACAAGGCCAACCATGGCAACATCGCCGATGAGCTTCGCACATACGTTGGAGTTATCGCTTCAAGCGGTTGCGGTGTCGCCGTTCCTGTGACCGACGGTTCATTCCTCGTTAGCTGGCAGCGTCCTATCAACCTCAACACAATTGCTCCTCAGCAGGTAATTGACGCTAAGGAAGACGGTAACATCATCTACCTGAGTGACCTGTTGAACCTCTACGACTGGCGTAACGACTCCATGGAGGGCGCAAACAAGTGGTACTGGGCATATTATGGCGTGAATGCCGTTACGGTCAACGTCAACCCATCAGTTGTTGAGACTAACATGCACCAGGCAGACGAGAACACATTCGTCAAGCTTGGCACTATCACCAAGAAGGCTGAACTCTACACTCACAATGGCACAGCTACCGTGAACAAGGGCGCCTATAAGTTCATATTCGACCTCTCAGATTACAACAGCTCTGAGAAGAACCAAGCGCTTCTTGACAAGATCGCAGCCGACAAGGCTATCTTCGGTGCCATCTACTACAAGAACAACGGTGAGAACGTGACCAAGTTCACTCTCAAGATCCCTGTGACAATCAGCTACACTTGGGGTGACTTCTACACTGAACTCGTCGTGACTGTTGACAGGACGAAGAACAACTAATCGCACGTTATTTCTTATATCAAATATAAGCTCTTAATTGAGAGGGTGTGTCTACAAAAGAGCAGACACACCCTCTTTTTTATAATATAAACGTTTACCTATGAAAAAGACATTCAGTTTATTGTTTGCTTTAGGCATGCTCTCTTCGTCTTTCTTCACTTCTTGCTCCTCCTGCTCTTCCAACAAGGAGAAGCCACGCGAGGAAAGAGTGGCGGAATTCAGAAGCACGCTCAACCATGAAGACACCACCCAGATGCTTAAGCTTTGCGACGACGCCATGGCCCAGCTCAAGGCTGGCCAAGTGGAGAGAGTCTTGAGCAGCTTGTATGAATACAACGACTCCACCAAGGAGGTGAAGCCGTTGACCAAGCAGACTGCCGACCGCTACCGCAAGCGTTTTCGCATGTTCCCGGTGCTCGACTATAGCCGCCAGTTTTTCTCTTTCCAGTTGGAAGGATGCAACGACGTGCGCTACAACGTGACATGGGCAAAGGCTGAGCAGACTGGTACGGATTCACCCGCTAAGACGGCTTATATGTTTAATCCCGTCAAGGTAGATGGCTCGTGGAAGCTCTGCGTCAAGACGCAAGCCGACGAGACAGACCCAGACATGAGATAACACGTCTTGTTTATGAAACACTTTTTACTGTTACTGACATTGCTGTGCTCGCTGGCTGGTTATGGACAGAGCACCAAGAAAGCCACGTTTAATTTTTCCTCCCCGTCATCATTGAGCCCGTCGTATCACGACAAGGACTTTACCACAGACGCCGGCCCAGCCGTCAAGGTATCCAACGTGACGTTCAAGTCTGGCGACGTATCATTGTCTTTCACCGAGACAGGAAGCTGCCCTGGTGTCTGGCTTGCAAAGGAGGACAATGGATATTGGTTTGAACCCAAGGTCAACTCCACGGTCATATTCTCTGTTCCAAGTGGCGCGAAAATTGAGTCAATAGTTGTTGACAAGAACAGCGAGCAGGGTGGATTTAGCCCTGATAGAAACCAGGGTGGCAAGTTTGATTATACATCAAGCAGCTATTGTTGCAAGTGGACTGCCAATGGTGGAACTTACACACAGATAAGGTTCTTCATCAGTGGCGAGGGAACGGCAATCAACAAGATTACCGTAACCTACACTCCACGCGCCGACGTGCTCACTCCCGTCTCCACTTCCATAGCCAATGGTGCCACGGTAGGCAGCTTCTCGTCTATCGACCTGACATTTAGCAGCACCATAACCTTAAACAGTGGCGTTAATGCCGAGTTGCGTGCGGATGACGCGGAACCTCAAACGTTGACGGCAAGCGTCAGCGGCTCCAAGCTGACATTAAGCATCGCCAACGCCATAACCGAGAACGGCCAGTACGCTATCAGCGTGCCAGAAGGCATGGTGAAAACAAGCAGCGGTTATACCAATACCGCGCTGCGTTATGCTTTCACCGTGAAGAAAGACCAAGCCACGTTCAATCCAGAGTCAGTGTCGCCAGCCGAGGGATATCAAGAGAACATGTCGCTTAAAGATCCCATCGTCATCACGTTCCCAGAGCTCATTGGTAAAGTGAGCGACGAGGCTTTACCCCTCTGTTTAGAAGGAAAGGCCAAGAACGGAGTGACCTTTACGATTGGCTCGGACAACAAGAGCATCATCGGCAAGTTCAACGTGAAGCAGCCCATGACCACTCCCGGCACATACACGCTGACCATTCCCGAGGGTTTTGTCCACAACGCGTTGTGGAACATCGAAGGCTCGGACGCGTGGAACAAGGCCGTGACATACACATGGGTGGTGTCCAACAAGAAACCTGACACGGAGACCATGAAAGCCGCGAAAGCGCTGCTTTTGAAGACCGGCGTGGGCTATCCGTCAGCCACGAGCAAGTCTCGCAAGGAGTTGGAAAAAGCCGTCGAAGCCGAGGAGGTGCCTACCGACGAGCAGTTGACAACACTGATGTCGGCTTTCTACAGTGAGACCGACGTGGAACTGCCTTCAACAGACAAGTACTACAAGATTTGCGGCATTAATGACAAGGGTGACAAACTGTACCTGAGCTATGACGGGGCCGCTGTCAGCCTAACCTCCAACGCATCCAGCGCTTATCCATTCAAGGCAGAGAAAAAAGGTGAAAACAAAGTCGCCTTCTCTACACTTGATGGCAAGTACCTGCACTTGCTCACGACAGACAATAAGTACACGGGCTCATCATCTAAGAACGTGACCGAGGCTTATGACGCTTCCATTAACGACTTGACCTTAGCTCGCTTCTCAATTGATGAAGTTGAGAATGCCAAGACCATGGGTAAATTCAGCATTCATGGCAGTCTTGGCACTGACCCCGTGACCAATAAGGCGGTATCGGCTTTCAACCTGCTCGACTTCTCCTTGAAGATGATTCTCACAGACCCAACGTATCAGACACTCATGTTCAACGACAAGATCTCCAACGCCTTTGTCTTCGAGGAGAGCGAGAAGCCTGCCTTGGAGAGTGCCGACATTGACGTGCAGCTCGACAAGACCGTTATCTCAAGTACCGACGAGACCATTCGCCTGACATTCACCCACGATGATGGAGTGACATTGAAAGCTGGCGTAGCACCTACCATTACCGATGCCAACGGCAATGTGGTAAGCGGAGCCACGGCAACCATAGCCCCCGTGGACAACTCCACAATGGACTTTGACATCTCGTTCAGCGGCCTATCAGATGGCGATTATTTCCTCATCATACCCAAGGGGGCATTCAGCTTCGCGCAAGATGGCAAGCAGGTGACTTCCAATGAGTACAAGACTTCGTTCAAGGTCTCGAGCAAAGAAGACCCGACACCAGGCCCACTGCCATCGGGTTTCAAGCATTACCAGAGTTGGAGCAAACTGCCCAAGGAAAACCAAAACGAATATCCAGCCGATTACCTTACGCAGTTTATTGTTTACATAGACCGCGCACAATCAAAGAACGGTCTTGTCGGCAACCCCAATGTCAAGGTACAGCTTAAAGAGAATTGGAACAACAAACTGGTGGGCGAAGGACATTTCGAGGAAGACCCCGAACACACCGATAACATTAACTATGCTGTTAAGCTTGTTTGGGATTCACCTATCGACATGGTAAAGGTCAGGTCAACCCAATACATCTTCATCATCCCCGAAGGCGCGTTTGGCGACGGCAACTATGGCAAGTACCTGCAAAATGCGTCGAGCGTCAGTCCGTCACAATGCACTGTCAACGAAAGCTACACAAGGTGCTATGACATCAATACCGCCATTCCTTCCAGCATCAATGGTGTACAGGCCGATGACAACGCCGCCAAGGTCATTTACGACCTTCAGGGCCGTCGTGTGGAGCGTGTCACGAAGACTGGCATCTACATCGTGAACGGCAAGAAGACCGTGATTTGGAAGTAATAATCCGTTTCCATAACGGGAGCCATGACAAATAAGGAGGCGCGCCACAAAGATTGGCGCGCCTCCTTTGTTTTTGATATTATCTATCAACTAATACTTCCAACGCAAGAAATATGTCCGAAGTCCCACAAAAAATACGGTTCAATAATTACCTATACACTATCTAAAGTTTCGCGACCACCTCCTCACTTAAACCAGTGTATTTGGCTATCAAGGCCGTGGGCATACCGTCAGCCTTCATGGCCTTGGCGCTTGCCATGGCACTGTCGTGCGCACCTTGCGCCAAACCCTGCTTCATGCCTTCTGCCAAACCTTCTGCCAAACCTTCTGCCAAACCTTCTGCCTTGCCTTTCTCGCGTTCTCTTCTCACTGAGGAGTGAAGGGTGCGCTCAACGCTGACCATGTCCCAGAAATGGTCATAACCTGCCATCTGCGCGTCGCTGTAAGCCGACTCCTCAACGATGTCGAGCGCTTTGCGGGTCTCTGGGTTCTCCAGCAGTTCCTTGGGAGCGATTTTCGTGTCCCCGTCTATCTCGGTCAGGAATCGGAGCCACAGTGCCGTCATCTTCTTCTCAGTGAAAGAATGCGGCTTGAACTTCGGCAGCTCGATGAAGATGACGTGCATGTCCTCGATGACATGGCCGGGATACTTGAACTCCATTAACCCGTAGTCGTGATACCACTCATCGGTGTCGTGAAGGAAGGCCTCGTTGATGAGGTTGAGCGAATACACGGGCTGCAGGTCGGAATAGTCATCCCCGCTCTTGAGCTGCTTGACGTAAGCCTTGGAGGAGTTGAAAAGCACGCGCTTGAAGAAGTCGGCCGTCCATATCATTTGCATCTCAACGATAAACTGCCGCTTCAGCTGGTCCTCGCAACGCACGTCGACGATGGTGTCCTTCTTCAACGGCATGGTTGGTATAAGCTCAAACGGAAGGTACTCGATGCTTGTCACCTGCCCGTCGTCGGGCAATGGCAACATGGCATTGAGGAAGCTTATCATCAAGTCCTTGTGGTCGGCAAAGACCTTCTTGAATGTCAAATCGGCTCTTGGATCAAGGTATTTTCCCATACTCGTGCTGTTTTCCGCAAAGTTAATGATTTTATTCGTTACGAGAAAGTTTTTAGCCTATTTCCGCAACAATGACTTTAATGATTTGCGGTATCAGAGCCGAACCATCGGGATTAAAACAATTCAGGGAGGAGCAAACCCACCGGTTTGCCCCTCCCTGAATTGTTTATACGGATGCCACTTAGGGCATTAATAAATAGTCATTGGCTAACGAGCTTACCACACGTGGGCACGCTTGTTCTTTGGCACGAACATCTTGTCGCCTTTCTTCACGTTGAAAGCCTTGTACCAAGCGTCTATCATAGGAAGCGCGGCATTGACTCGAGCGTAGTTCGGAGAGTGGACATCCACGGTGAGGAGATACTTCACCACCTCGTCGGTCATGTTTGAGGCCCACACTCTACCCCACGCGAGGAAGAAACGCTGCTCAGGCGTGAAACCGTCTTTCACGGCCAGTGGATGCTCCTTCATGGAGTTCTGCAAAGCGCGGAACGAGATGTTCAGTCCGCCGTTGTCGCCAATGTTCTCGCCAAGGGTTTGCTTGCCGTTGACCTTGATGCCTGGCAGCACGTCGAACGAGGAGAACCAGTCGGCAAGCACCTTGGTGCGCGCGTCGAAATTTTTCTTGTCTTGCGCCGTCCACCAGTTGCGTTGGTTTCCGTACTTGTCGAATTGTGAGCCTTGATCGTCGAAGCCATGGCTCATCTCGTGACCTATAACGCCGCCAATGGCACCGTAGTTGACGGCATCGTCGGCATTAGGATCGAAGAATGGCGGCTGCAGTATGGCCGCGGGGAAGCAAATCTCGTTTGTCGACGGGTCGTAGTAGGCGTTGATGGTCTGTGGGGTCATCTGCCACAACGTCTTGTCCACCTTCTTGTTCACGCGCTTGGCTATATAGTCATCGGTGGCCCAGCGAGAGATGTTGCACAGGTTCTCGTAGAGCGAAAGGCTGTCGTTGACCTGCAAGCCGTCGTAGTTTTTCCACTTGTCGGGATAGCCAATCTTGACGATGAAGTTGGACAGCTTGTCCTTAGCCTGCGCCTTCGTGGCATCTCCCATCCACGTGGCCTCATCGATGCGCTGTGCGAGAGCCGTCTGCAGGTTGCGCACGAGTTCAAGCATGCGTTTCTTGCTCGACTCGGGGAAATACCTCTCCACGTACATCTTGCCTATCGCCTCGCCCAACCTGTCGCTCACCACGGCCACGGCGCGTTTCCATCGCGGCTGGTCTTGCTTTGAGCCGACCATGGCCTTCCTGAGCTCGAACGAAGCCTTGCGGAAGTCGTCGCTGAGCTTGCTGGTGGCACCACTGATGACCTTGGCCTGAGCATAGGTCTTGAGGTCATCGAGAGGCGTTTCGGCGAGAATCTTCTCTACGGCGTGTATAGGCTCAGGCTGGCCAACGTCAACATAATCGAAAGCCGGGAAGCCAGAGGCGAGGAACACGTTGCCCCAGTCGATGCCGGGGAAGTCGCTGATGAGCTGCGTGTATGTCATCTTATGATAGTTGGCGTCGATGTCGCGCTGCTTCACCTTGTCGTAGCTTGCCTTGGCAATCTCCGTCTCAATGGCTATGACGGCCTGCGTCTTCTTCTCCGCCGTGGCCTCGTCGGCCCCGGTCAGCGTGAACAGCTTTTTCAGGTATTGCTTGTAAGCCTCCAGCACGCGCTTGTTTTGCGCGTCATCGGAGAGATAATAGTCGCGCTCGCCAAGTCCGAGTCCGCCCTGCCCCACGGCCACAAGGTTCCACTCAGAGTCTTTTTGGTCGGCCCCCGCGCCAAAGCCGAACATCATCGTCGACTCACCGTTGCGGTCGAGCTGCGCGCACACCAGCTGGTATTCCTTGCGGTTCTTTATTGCCGCTATCTTGTCGAGCGTAGGCTTGATGGGTCTCCATCCCTCACGGTTCAGGCGAACGGAGTCCATCAAGAGGTTGTAAAGAGAGCCTATCTTCTGCCCCAGCGTGCCTTGCTTTTGCGGTTTTGAGGCAAAGCCGAGAATGATGTCCTGGATGCGTTTCTGGCTCTGCTCGTACAAGTCGGTGAAGGCACCGTTCTGCACATGCTCAGCATCGAGCGGGTGCGACTTGAGCCATCCTCCCGCGGCATAGTGGTAGAAGTCGTCGCCCGGCTTCACCGAGGTGTCGAGGTTCTTCAGGTCAATGCCCGAGGAAAGGTTGCCCTGTGCGAACGCGCCCGTGGCGCACAGCAAGAGCCCCAAAAGAAAAGTCTTTTTCTTCATTTTTCGTGTTATATTAAAAAAGCGAACCCCACCGCGCCCATTATTATCATGCGCCCGATGAGATTCGCGTTGTTTAAGACATTGTTACTTATTTCACGTTGCCCACCTTGATGAGGTATTCGGCAATCTGCACGGCGTTGAGCGCCGCGCCCTTGCGTATCTGGTCGCCCGTGAGCCACAGCGTGCAACCGTTGTCGTCGGCCAAGTCCTTGCGCACGCGTCCCACGTAGACGTCGTCCTTGCCCGCGCTCTCCAATGGCATGGGGTAGACATACTGGTCGTCGGGATCCTGCACGAGAGTCACGCCCGGCGCGCTCTTCAGAGCCTCTTGGATGTCCTTGACCTCCAACGGCTTCTCCGTCTCAAACCACACGCTCTCTGAGTGGGAACGAAGCGATGACACGCGCACACAGGTGGCTGACGTGCGAACGTCGGAATGCATTATCTTCCGGGTCTCATTATACATCTTCATCTCCTCCTTGGTATAGTCGTTGGGCGTCATCTTGTCGATTTGCGGAATGACGTTGTAAGCCAACTGGTGAGGGAATTTCTCCACGGTGCTGACGTGGCCCGTCTCCACCATCTCCTTGTATTGCTGCTCCAGCTCCTTCATGGCCGCCGCTCCGGCACCCGACGCGCTCTGATAGGAAGACACGTGAATCTTCTTGATATGACTGAGCTTGTCTATCGGGTTCAGCACCACAACCATCATTATGGTAGTGCAGTTAGGGTTTGCGATGATTCCCTTCGGGCGGTCCAACGCATCCTCTGGGTTTATCTCAGGCACCACGAGCGGCACCTGCGGATCCATGCGCCACTGCGAGCTGTTGTCTATCATCACCGCGCCATGTTTCGTTATGGTCTCCGCAAACTCCGCCGACGTACCGCCACCGGCTGAGACAAAAGCGATGTCCACGCCCTTGAAGTCATCGTTGTGCTGCAACTCCTTCACGGTATAAGCCTTGCCGCGGAAGGTGTATTGCCTGCCCGCGCTGCGCTTGGAGCCGAAAAGCAGAAGGTCATCGATGGGGAACTCTCTCTCTGCAAGGATGCGCAGGAACTCTTGTCCCACGGCACCGCTTGCGCCTACAATAGCTACTCTCATAATTGTGTAATAATTGAAACCTTTGGGCAAAATTACAACAAATATGCGAAAATATGAGTAACTTTGCCACTAAAATAGGAATCAAAGATAACAAATGGCAACTTTTGCCTCATATTTCCCCATCACCGACCCCACGCTGGTGTTCTTCGTGGTGCTCATCATCATTCTCCTTGCCCCTGTCATCATGGGCAAGCTGCGCATCCCCCACCTCATAGGCATGGTCCTCGCCGGCGTAGCCATTGGCAAGTATGGCCTCAACGTCCTCGTGAGGGATTCCAGCTTTGAGCTCTTCGGCAGGGTGGGACTCTATTACATCATGTTCCTCGCCTCCTTGGAGATGGACATGGAAGACCTTCGCAAGAACAAGTGGCGAACACTGACCTTCGGGTTGCTCACCTTCGGCTGCCCATTCTTCCTGACATGGCTGATGGGCATCGACATCCTCGGTTATGCGCCCATCGCAGCCCTGTTGCTGGCTTGCGTCATGGCATCAAACACGCTTGTCTCCTACCCCATCGTCTCTCGATATGGCATACAGCAGCAGAAGAGCGTCACGCTGTCGGTGGGTTCCACGATGGTGAGCCTCTTCCTTGCCCTCGTGGTGCTCGCCGCGTTGGTGGCTTCCAATGAAGGCAAGAGCGACGTGTTGTTCTGGCTGTGGTTCGTTGGCAAGCTCGCCATATACGTGGTGGGCATACTTCTCACCATCCCACGCCTGACACGATGGTTCCTCCGCCGCTACAGCGACGCGGTGATGCAGTTTATCTTTGTAATGGCCGTGCTCTTCCTCTGCGCCGCGCTGTCGGAACTTGTCGGCTTGGAAGGCATCTTCGGCGCGTTCTTCGCCGGTCTGGTGATGAACCGCTACATACCGCAACTCTCGCCTTTGATGAACCGCATCGAGTTCATAGGCAACGCACTGTTTATCCCCTATTTCCTCATCGGCGTGGGCATGCTCATCAACGTGCGACTCCTCTTCCACGGCGGAGGCATCCTGTTTGTGGTGGCTTGCATAGTGGTCTTCGGCACGGTGGGCAAGGCCATCGCTGCTTACGTGGCGGCATTCTTCTTCCGCCTGCCCACATTGGCCGGGCACATGATGTTCGGCCTCACCTCAGCCCATGCCGCCGGAGCCATAGCCATGGTCATGGTGGGCATGAACATGACCACCGCCAACGGCAAGCCCCTCATAGACGAGGTGATGCTCAACGGCATCGTCATCATGATACTCTTCACCTGCGTCATCTCGTCGCTCATCACGGAATGGGCGTCAAGGAAGACCGTGCTCAGGGAGCGCGAGCTGCCATCTGAGGACGTGCCCGATGACGATGAGCGCATTCTCGTACCCGTGAAGTACAAGGAGTATGCCAACCGCTTGGTCAACTTGGCGATAATGGCACGCAACCAAAAGCTCAACCGCTCAATAGTGGCCATCAACGTGGTCTACGACGACTCCAACATGCGGCGCAACCAGAGAGACGGGCAGCAGCTCCTTGAACAGATACAACAGTATGCCGCAGGCTCCGACGTGAAAGTTGATACCCAAGTGAGGATTGCCGCCAACATAGCCAATGGCATCAAACACGCCTTCAAGGAGTTTCAGGCCTCAGAGATTCTCATAGGCATGCACATGCACGACATAGAAACGACGGCTTTTTGGGGACAGTTCCACCGGAGCCTGTTCAACGGCGTGAACCGGCAAATCATCATGGCGCGCCTCTACCATCCTCTCGCCACGCTGAGGCGCATCGTCGTAGCCGTGCCCTCACGCGCGCAATATGAGCCAGGATTCTTCCGCTGGATGGAACGGCTGTCGCGAATAGCCGAGAACCTCGAGTGCCGCATACAGTTCCACGGCAGGATGGACACCCTGCAGATGGTAAACCAGTTCATCACGAACCGCCACCCCAACCTCCGCGCCTCATGCGTGGAGATGCCCCACTGGAACGAGCTGCCTCGACTCGCCTCCACGATAGCCGACGACAATCTTTTCGTGGTGGTGACGGCGCGTCAAGGCACAGTGTCGTTCAAGTCGGCAATGGAACGCTTGCCAGAGGAGCTGACAAGGTGGTTCAAGGGGAAGAACCTCATGATAGTGTTCCCCGACCAGTATGGCGACGACAAACAGACCATGACGTTCGCGCAGTCGCAGCACACGGAGGAGACTTCGGCCTACGACGCCCTGGCAAAGTGGCTGAGAGGTGTCATAGGAGGCAGAAGGAGATATAGACGAGGATAGACGCTTATAGAACTATATAGACTGAGTAGACAAAAACAGGCAGGATAGACCAAATAGACTGATATAGACTAAATAGACTGATATAGACTAAATAGACTAAATAGACTAATATAGACAGAATAGTACAAACAATGATAGACGTTAAAGGAATAACCAAATCGTTTGGAAAATTGCAGGTGCTCAAGGGCATTGACCTGCATATCGACAAGGGCGAGGTGGTAAGCATAGTGGGGCCGTCGGGTGCCGGCAAGACCACGCTCCTGCAGATTATAGGAACCCTCGACAAGCCCGATGGCGGCACGGTCGTGGTAGACGGCGTGGACGTGGGTGGCCTTTCAGCCAAGAAGCTCGCCGACTTCCGCAACCAGCACATCGGATTCGTGTTTCAGTTTCACCAGTTGCTGCCAGAGTTCACGGCTCTGGAGAATATCATGATTCCGGCGTTCATAGCCGGCAAGGGACGTCAAGAAGCGCGCAAGCGCGCAGAAGAGTTGCTCGACTTCATGGGCCTGAGCGAACGTGCCTCGCATAAGCCCAACGAGCTGTCGGGCGGCGAGAAGCAGCGCGTGGCTGTGGCTCGCGCCCTTGTCAACAACCCGGCCGTGGTGCTTGC
>OMFC01000877.1_pt1 | contig 14435 bp, 13 predicted proteins | sample 1645531 | NCBI WGS metagenome assembly OMFC01 (sample SAMEA103958112, study PRJEB25191) | human gut metagenome | biome: human-associated habitat [ENVO:00009003]; feature: intestine environment [ENVO:2100002]; material: feces | place: Germany | collected 2013/2015 | reverse complement strand
TGACGTTTCCTTCGCCGTAACGGTTGTCATTTTTGCGGGTGAAGCGCCCTGTGCTGCGGACATCCTCTTCGGGCATGCGCTGTGGCAGTGAAAGCGTCTGACGGCGCTGCTCAAAAGGATCGCTCTCCCGGCGGGCGGTGCTGCCCCGGCGGCCAGGCTGCCGGTCTTTGCGGTTGCCGAAATTGTCGTCGTCGCGCTCAGTGCGATCACGCCGGTCATTGCGGGGGCCGCGGCGGTTTGCGTCGGCAGTTCTGGCGCGGGCGTTGCGGGTTGCCTGAGCTTCTTGCCCCCGGTTTTCTTTCACGGCCTGCGCCTTGCGGACCACTTTCTTTACAAAGCGCTCTTCCGGATTTTCCGTCGTTTCGGCATGAGAGGCTTTCTTTAAAAGCGCTTCCGAGGCCCGGGCCTTTTTGCGCGGTGCCTCGCCGTTACGTTCCCGGGTCCTGCGGCGGGATTCGCGCAGACGGGCGAGTTCCTCGGCACGGGCCTTGTCGCGCTCGGCGTTATCCCGGGCGATGTCTTCGGGGACCTCCCCGTCGTAACCTTCTGCCTTTGTAAGATCAATGCGGCGCTTTAAGAGCTTTTCAATGGCTCTTAACAGATCGCGCTCTTCGGGTGCCACAAGGCTTACGGCATGGCCTTCCATGCCGGCGCGCCCCGTGCGGCCGATGCGGTGTACGTAGTCTTCGGCCACTTCGGGAAGTTCAAAATTCACGACGTGGGGAAGCCCCTCGATATCGAGCCCCCGCGCGGCGATGTCGGTCGCAACGAGCACGCGGATCGTGTGGTTTTTAAAGCCCGCAAGCGCTTTGGTGCGCGCCGACTGGCTCTTGTTGCCGTGAATGGCCGCTGCCGTGATGCCATCTTTTTCAAGCTGCTGGGCAAGACGGTTGGCGGTGTGCTTCATGCGGGTGAAGACGAGCACCTGATCCCAGGCGTTGTCGACGATGAGATCTCTCAAAAGCTCGCGCTTACGCTTTTTGGCAATGGCAAGCGCCTCCTGATGAATGAGGGTGCTCTCCTTGTTGCGCGCGATTTCCACTGTGAGGGGATCGGTGAGGAAGGTGTCGGCAAGCGCCTTGATCTCATCGCTGAAGGTGGCGGAAAACAGAAGCGTCTGGCGCTTAACGGGCAGAAACTTCAGAATCTTGCGGATGTCGTGGATAAAGCCCATGTCAAGCATGCGGTCGGCTTCATCAAGCACAAGAAACCCGACGTTTTCAAGCGTCACGTTTTTCTGCCCGAGGTGGTCGAGAAGTCTCCCCGGCGTGGCGACCAGAAAATCGACGCCCTTGGCAAGCGCCGCCGTCTGCGGCTTAATGTTCACACCCCCGAAAACGAGTGCCGTCTTCAAATCCGTACGGGCCGCATAGGCACGGATGTTTTCGTCAATCTGAGCGGCAAGCTCGCGGGTCGGGGCAAGCACCAGGGCTCTTACGGACTTAGGTGTCCGTTTTTCCGGGCGCGCGAGCATCTGCGCCAGAATCGGCAGCGCAAAGGCGGCGGTCTTGCCGGTGCCGGTCTGAGCGGCCGCGAGCATGTCGCGGCCCTTTAAGAGTTCCGGAATCGACTGAGTCTGAATCGGAGTCGGTGTTTCGTAGCCCATGTCGGCTACGGCAGCAGTCAGTGCTTCGGGCAGACCCAAAGCGGCAAATGTATTCGTCACTTAGAAAACCTGAAAAAGACAGAACTGCGTGACTGCACGGGGCGTTGGCGCAACCGGCCTGAAAACAACTCAGAGGCCGTGCGTTTGAAGTACGCCGTCCGACCGGCAGACGCAGGCTGAGGCGAGAAAAGCCGTCAGACTCCCGCTTGTTTGTTAGTCGGCGGCAGACTTCAAGGGCTACCGCAAAGATGCGCGGGACTGCATGAAAGAAAGCGGCAGAAACAGAATGTGCCTTTCGGTCGGAAGAAAGTGCACCGACGCCGCAGTGAATTCGGGCGCATTCTATAGGAAAGAGGACTGCGGGGAAGTCCTAAAACGCCGAATTTTTGAAACCGATACAAAGTGAGCTCGGCAGAGGATCCCGGCACAAGGAAGGTAACGGCGAATGCCGGCTGTGTTGAGACAGCCGGCAGAGGCGGGCACGCGGCAGCTCGGGTGGTTTTACCGGAGCGCTCCGACGGTTGCGGCCTTCATGGTACGCACGTAGTCGGTGAGCGCAGCAAGCATCGCTTCGGTTCTATCGAGATGTTCGTTAATGATGCGGACAATCGCCGAACCCACGATGACGCCTGCGACACCCGCGGCCATCGCACGGGTGACGTCAGACGGTTTGGAAATGCCAAAGCCCAAAAGCAGCGGTGCCGCGTGATTTTCTTTCAGCACACGAACGACCTCTTCAACGGGGGTGCCCGCAGCATGGTCGGTGCCTGTGATCCCGACGCGCGAGAGAAGATACGTGTAGCCGTCGCTTGCCTCAGCGGCTTCCTCTAAAAAGGCGGTGTCAGCCTTCGGGGGCACGAGGTTGACGAGTTTTACGCCGTGGCGCGCCGCTTCTTGGGCAAACACCGGGTCGGCCTTGCGCATCACAAGCGGAAGGTCCGGAATCAGTACTGCGTCAACGCCCGCCTTGGCGGCACGCTCAAAAAAGGCCGCCACGCCCGGCGCAAAAACGAGGTTTGCGTAAAGCATGACGCTCACCGGTGTTGTTTTGTTTTCGGCGCGGAAGGCTTCAATCACTTTCAGGCACTTTTCCGTGGTGGCGCCGTTGCGGACCGGGCCGTCGGCACTCGGATCCGAAAAGGGAATGCCGAGCTCAAGCGCATCTGCGCCTGCGGCCACCAGTGTTTTCAGAATCCGAAGGCTCGTTGCTTCATCGGGATCGCAGAGATTGACAAAGGGGACAAAAGCGCCGTTTCTTTCCTGAGAAAGACGGGCAAAGGTATCGGCAAAACGGTCAGTCATATTTTTGTATCCTTTTTGTATCTCTGAAGTATTACTTTGCCGCCGCAATACGGGTTCTCAGTGCTTCAAGCATCCCCGGAACGATGCGGCCCCCCTTCATGAAGCCCGCTTTTTCAAGGTAGGCGGAGACCTGGAAGATATCCTTGTCGCCGCGCCCGGAGAGGTTCACGAGAAGCGTCTGTTCTTTTTCGGGGTTTTCGCGCACAAGCTTTAAGGCGTAGGCCAGGGCGTGTGAGCTTTCCAGAGCCGGAATAATGCCTTCTTCCATCGAAAGCGTCATGAAGGCTTCAAGCGCCTCAAGGTCGGTTGCGGCCACATAACTGACACGCCCGATATCCTTGAGGTAGGCGTGTTCCGGGCCCACCGACGGGAAGTCCAGGCCCGCGGAAATCGAGTAGGACTCGTTGATCTGGCCTTCTTCGGTCTGCATGTTGAAGGTGCGGGCGCCGAAAAAGATCCCGACCTTGCCGTTTTCAAGCTTCATGCCGTTTTCCGGGGTGTCGGCACCGAGTCCCGCGGGTTCCACGCCGTAAAGCTTCACATCCTTTTCGCCGATAAAGTCGGTGAACATGCCGATCGCGTTGCTGCCGCCGCCGATACAGGCAAGAACGGCATCCGGGAGCTTGTGCTCAAAGGCAAGAATCTGCTTTTTGGCTTCCTCTCCGATGATTTTCTGAAACTCACGCACGATTGTGGGGAAGGGGTGGGGACCGGCGGCGGTGCCGAGCATGTAGTGCGTCGTTTCAAAACTTTCGGACCAGTCTCTGAGAGCTTCATTGCAGGCTTCTTTAAGCGTCCCTCTGCCGTGGCGCACGGGGACGACTTCTGCGCCCATGAGTTCCATACGGAAAACATTGGGCTTTTGGCGCTCCACGTCCTTGGCCCCCATGTAGACGCGGCATTTCAGCCCCAAAAGGGCGCACACGAGCGCTGTTGCCACACCGTGCTGGCCGGCACCGGTTTCAGCGATGATGCGGGTTTTGCCCATGCGTTTGGCCAAAAGCGCCTGTCCCAATACCTGATTGGTTTTGTGCGCGCCTCCGTGCACGAGGTCTTCGCGCTTTAGGTAAATCTTTGCCTTTGTGCCGCGGGTGAGATTGCGGCAGAGTGTGAGGGGCGTGGGGCGCCCCGCGTAATTGACGAGGAGGTCTGTGAGCTCCTTCTGAAACGCGGGATCCTTCTGTGCGTCGACAAAAGCCGCTTCCAGCTGGTTTAAAGCGGGGATCAGAAGTTCGGCCACGTACTGGCCGCCGTAATTGCCGAAATAGGGGTTAAGCAGCATGATGAGTCTCTTTGGTGGTAAAACGGTTGTTGGTGGCGGGAGCGGCTTTGTGCCGGGCAAAAGCGCGGTGCTCGGCAATGACTTCAAGGCCCTTGCCGGAATCGAGAACGGCGTACGCAAGTTCCATTGCTTCGGGAAGGGTTTCGGCCTTGCCGCCCGCAATCAGAAGCAGCGCAAGGTTGGCGGCCACGACGGCGCGGTGGGCGGGTTTGCCCTTGCCGCCCAGAATATCGAGGACGCTCTGCGCGTTTTCTTCGGGGCTGCCGCCCTTAATGTCGTCCAGGCTGTAGGGCGTTTCAACACCGAAGTCCGCCGGCGTAAAGGTGCCGCGGCGGATCGTGCCGTCAGCGCAGAGTTCCGCGTACTCGGTTTCGCCGTGTACGGCCGCTTCATCGGCTCCGGCGCCGTGCACCACAAAGGCGCGGCGCATACCCTGCAGTTTCAGAACGTTTGCAACGGTCTCAAGAAGTGCCGGACTGTAGACGCCGATCACGGCGTAGTCGGGATGCGCGGGGTTCGTGAGCGGCCCCAGAATATTGAAAATTGTCCGGGTTTTGAGTTCCGCCCTCACGGGGCCGGCAAAGCGCATCGCCGGGTGATAGAGCTTGGCGTAGCAGAAGGCAAAGCCCGTGTCCTTCAAAAGCTTTGCGCTTTCTTCAGGCGTTGCCTTGATGTCAAAGCCAAGGGACGTGAGAACGTCTGAAGCCCCGGAACGCGAGGAAACGCCGCTGTTGCCGTGCTTGGCGATAAAAAGACCCGCAGCCGCGGCGGCAATGGCTGCCGTCGTGGAAATGTTGATGCTCTGAGTGCCGTCCCCGCCGGTACCGACGATTTCGCCGATCGTGAGGCCCTCGGGACGCGGGACGGGGAGCGCGGCACCCCGCATCGCTGCCGCAGCACCCGCGATTTCTTCGGGTTTTTCGCCCCGCATTTTGAGCGCGGTGAGAATGCCTGCGAGCGCAACGGGGGCAACCTTGCCTTCAAAAATTGCTTCAAAGAGCGTGCGGCCTTCGCCTTCGGTGAGAGTTTTGCCTTCGTAAATGCTTTTGATGATGGAGTCCATGATGGTGTCCTTGGCTGTAAATGATGAAACGTGCGTTTGTCAATCAGTCACAGGGACGCCATCGAAAGAAAGGCCGGGCTGTCTTTCGCGGGAGGATTCTGGTGTTTGTCATCGTTTCTGCCTTTTAAAAAAACTTTCGCTTTCGGCAGTTTTCGTGACGTACTGATGAAAAACCCGCCGGACCTAAGTTCTCAGCGGGTTTCGTTGTCTGCTTTTTTATGCGTACGACATTGCGGCCCCGCCCTATGGGAGGTGCCAGCGCCAATATGCAGAAAAAAGACGGTTTGTCATGGAAGCAGACCTTTTTTAGTGGTTCCGTAAAAAAGCACGGGGCTTCTTTTTTTCAGTGACGTGTATCGTAACCGAGGAGAAAAAGTCCTGTCAATAAGGCGCTTTGCCTAACACAAAGAGCTCAGGAGGAGGCCGCCCGAGCGGGCGCAGAAAGCACCGAGCCGCTAAAATGCCCGCTCTTATGCCGCAAAAGCGGCCGCATAACAGGAAAAAATATGTCAGAACTCAAAATTGTTGATACGGTTGCCGGAGAAGGTGAGGCCGTCAAGGCCGGAGATCAGGTGCGCGTGCACTACACGGGGCGCCTTACCGACGGCACGGTGTTTGATTCAAGCCACAACCGCAATGAACCGTTTGAGTTCAAAGTCGGTGCCGGTCAGGTGATCCGCGGCTGGGACGAAGGCCTCATCGGCATGAAAAAGGGCGGCAAGCGCACGCTCACCGTTCCTCCTGAGATGGGCTACGGCGAACGCGGCATCGGTCCGATTCCTCCGAATGCCACGCTCGTTTTTGACATTGAACTGCTCGACATCGTGGAAGTGCCGCCCGAAGGGGAACTTGAAATCGAAGAAGTCGCCGAAGGTTCGGGCGCAGCGGCAGAATTCGGCAAGACCGTGCGCGTGCACTACATCGGCAAACTCACCGACGGCACGATTTTTGATGAAAGCTACAGCCGCGGTGAGCCTATTGAATTTCCGCTCGGCGCCGGCATGGTGATTCAGGGCTGGGATCAGGGCCTTGTGGGCCTGAAGGCGGGCGGCAAGCGTAAGCTCACCATTCCCTATAACCTCGCTTACGGCGCGCAGGGCTATCCCGGTGTGATTCCTCCCTACGCCACGCTCATTTTTGACGTCGAACTCGTAGAAGTGAAGTAACGGCGGGAATTTTCCCAAAAACAAAAAAGGCACGGCAACCGCTTTGGGTCCGTGCCTTTGTTTTTAGGCTTTGCCCGCGTCAGAAAGCGGTGAGTCCCAGAGGCCGCAGAAGAGCTCCGGTTTCAAAAACCGGGAGCCCCATGATGCCGCTGTAGCTGCCGGTGATCTCGCGGATAAAAAGGCCCGCAAGTCCCTGAATGCCGTAGCCGCCTGCCTTGTCGTAAGGCTCCTCGGTGGCGATGTAGGCTTCAATGATTTCATCCGTGAGCGGCGCAAAGTTCACTTTGGAAACGCTTACCGCGGAGCGGATCAGCCCGGAGGGCATTGCCAGACAAACGGCGGTCCGCACTTCATGCGTGCGGCCCGAGAGAATGCGCATAAATTCACGGGCTTCATCGCGGCCGTCTGGTTTTCCGAGAATCGTGTCGCCCGCAATCACCACGGTGTCGGCGGAAAGCACGGGGGCGGGCGCTTTGCCGGCGTTTTTGATGACGGCAAGACAGGCTTCGGCCTTTTCCTTTGCCGTTCTCACCACGTAGTCGGCGGGGCGCTCGTCGGGGAGCTGCTCTTCGTCACCCGCACAGTACGTGAGAACCTCAGCCTTCCCCACAGGAAGAATTTCGAAGTCTTTAACCCCCATCGTCGTAAGAATTTCGCGGCGGCGGGGGCTTTTGCTCGCAAGATAAAGACTGGGCATGGTTATGCGCGGTGATAGGGGTGGTTGTTCAGAATGGACCAGACGCGGTAGATCTGCTCAACGAGCATCACACGCGCAAAGGCGTGCGGCAGCGTCATGGAAGAAAGCCTTAACATCATGCGGGCGCTTTTTTTGAGTTCGGCATCAAGTCCGTCGGCGCCGCCGATTAAAAAGGTCACGCCGCAGCCTTCGTTTTTCCAGCCTTCAAACTTTTTGGCAAAGTCCATGGTGGTGAAGTCACGGCCGTGCTCATCCATGGCAACGACAATGTCGCCCGAAGGTATTGCTTTTCTGATGCGTTCAGCCTCAAGTTCCATAAGGCGTTTGGCGGGCTGTCCGGCGCGGGGCTCGGCTTTGACTTCCTTAACCGACACCGAAAAGTCTTTGGGAAAACGGCCGAGATAGTCTTTGACGGCGGCATTGGCCCACTCAGGCTGCCTTAAGCCCACGGCAACAACAGTGATGTGCATGGCGGTTTAAGCGGGTTCAGCGGGACGCTTCATGGGAGTGGGGCCCCAGAGTTCCGCAAGGTTGTAATAGTCCCGGACCGCAGGCTGCATGCAGTGCACAATGACGCTGCCGCAGTCCACGAGCACCCATTCGCCCGTTTCCAGACCCTCGATCCCGTGAACGGGAAGGCCCGCCGTTTTCACGGCGCGCGCAGCCGAAATTGCAAGCGCCCGGGTCTGACGGTTACTCGTGCCCGAGACCACGATGACGCGCTCAAAGGCGCTTGTTTTGTCAGTGGTGTCGTAGACGCGGATGTCCTGACCCTTGACGTCGTCAAGCGCATCGACAATGAGTTGAACTAAAGCGTTGTTATCCATGAGAAGAGTGTAAAGGCCGTCCTCACCGGGCGGCATCAGTAGATTTTCTTTTGCGCAATCGTAACGGCAACAGGGGCGGGAAGCCAATGCTGCAGGCGCTTTAAGGCTTCGGTGCGGGGAAAACGGGCAAAGGTCGCGCGGATAGCGGAGGAGTTGGCCAGATGCGGCACCATCGAAAAGCGGGTGATTTTTCCGCAGGCGTAATTGCGGATGAGTTCCGGGGCAACCTCTTTATGTTCGGCCCAGCGTAAGACTTCCGCAACAGCCTCCGCGTTTTCGCCGCCTCTGCGGCACACGGCAACAGAGCAGTAGTCAGTGAAGTCGCGCCAGTGCTTCCAGGTATGAAAGTTCGCCCACTGATCGCACCCGATGATCAGCACGAGGGGCTCAGAGGGGCCGAGCTCATCTCTGAGCACCTTGAGCGTGTCGATCGTGTAGGTGGCGCCGTCCCTTAAAACCTCGGTGAGGTTGACGCGCATATGGGCTTCGTGCGCCAGGGCGTCTTCGGCCATCCGTACCCTCAGATCCACGGGCGTGAGCACATTTTTCTGCCAGGGCGCTGAGGCCACAAGCAGCTCAATGCGCTGCAGCCTTAATGTGCGCAGTGCCTCACGGGCCAGTGCCAGATGCCCGTTGTGGATCGGATCAAAGGTACCGCCCAAAAGGCCGATACCGCGCGGATAGGTGACTGACATAACCGGTGTATGCCGCGGGAGTATTTCGGTTAAACACTCCCGCGCGGGTTTTCTTACTTGCCGAGTGCCCGGAAGCCGATGTCACTGCGCATCTGCATGCCGTCAAAGTGCACTTCCCGCGCAGCTTCGTAGGCGGCGTCATGCGCTTTCTGAAGCGTGTCGCCCAAGCCCACGGCGCACAGAACGCGGCCGCCCGCGACGACAAGCTCACCCTTGGCGTTTTTCGCCGTACCGGCATGAAAGAGGTGATGATCGGCGTCGTTACAGGGAAGGTCCGTGATCACGGCGCCTTTTTCCGGATGTTCCGGATAACCGCGGGCGGCAATCACCACCCCCAGGGCACTGCGGTTGTCCCAGGTGAGTTCGGCTTCGTTTAACTTCCCGTCGCAGGCGGCCTTGAGAACCTTGGCAAAGTCCCCGGTGATGCGGCTCATGATAGGCTGCGTTTCGGGGTCACCCATACGGCAGTTAAATTCCAGGGTCTTCACGGTGGGCGTACCGTCCGCAGCCTTACTGATCATGAGACCGGCATAAAGAAACCCTGTAAAGGGAATGCCGTCGGCGGCCATGCCGCGGATTGTGGGTTCGATGATTTCCCGCATCACCTTGGCGTGAATTTCAGGGGTGACGACGGGAGCCGGGCTGTAGGCGCCCATGCCGCCCGTGTTGGGGCCTTGGTCTGCGTCCAAAAGGCGCTTGTGGTCCTGGCTTGTGGCAAGCGGCAGAACGTGCACGCCGTCACTCATCACGATGAAGCTGGCTTCTTCACCGGCCAAGTAGTCTTCAATCACGACGCGCGCGCCCGCGGCACCAAACTTGTGGCCTTCGAGCATGTCGTCAACGGCAGCGTGCGCGGTTTCTTCGTCCATCGCGACCACAACGCCCTTGCCGGCCGCCAGGCCGTCGGCCTTGATCACAATCGGAGCGCCCTTGCGGCGGATGTAGTCGTGGGCCGCGGCCGGGTCGGAAAACGTTTCGTAGTCGGCCGTGGGAATGCCGTGGCGCTTCATGAAGGCCTTGGCAAAGTCCTTGCTGCTTTCAAGCTGCGCGGCTTCCTTGGTGGGGCCGAAAACGGCAAGACCTTCGGCGCGGAAAACGTTCACGAGGCCCTTCGCGAGCGGCGCTTCCGGGCCCACGACCGTGAGGTCAATCCCTTCTTTTTTGGCAAAGGCCGCAAGTTCCGCGATGTCGGTCACCGCCACATTGGTGATGCCTTTTTCAGCGGCCGTGCCGGGATTGCCGGGCGCGGCAAAAACGGCATCCACACTGTCAGCCAGAGAAAGACGCCAGGCGAGGGCGTGTTCGCGGCCGCCGCTGCCGACAACGAGAACTTTCATGGGTTATCTCCGATAGGGAAAAAAGAAACTCAATAAGTGATGATACAAAAAAGGCGGCGCTCCGTAGTTTTGAGGCGTCGCCTTTTTCAGCAAAACAAACCGGTTATTCGGCCGGTTCGTCTTCAAAAACGGCGCTCGTGTAGACGTGGCTCACGTCGTCGAGATCTTCGAGTGCGTCAATGAGGCGGCGCATCTTCTCGGCGTCTTCGCCCTTTAATTCCACTTCGTTTAAGGGCTTCATCGTGACGTCGGAGGCAACCGGGGTGAGTCCGGCCGTTTCAAAGGCCTTGGCAACCGCATCAAAAGCCGCGGGGTCGCAGACCACTTCAATCGAGCCGTCTTCGGCGGTCATTACGTCGTCGGCACCGGCTTCCAGAGCCGTTTCCATAACCTTGTCTTCGTCCGTGCCCGGGGCAAAGAGGAATTCGCCGCAGTGCTTGAACTGGAAGGAAACGGAGCCTTCGGTGCCGAGGTTTCCGCCGTGCTTGGAAAGGATGTGACGGACGTCAGCCACCGTACGGGTGCGGTTGTCGGTCGTGCAGTCGATGATAAGGCTCGCGCCGCCGATGCCGTAGCCTTCGTAGCGGACTTCTTCGTAGCTCACGCCTTCAAGCTGACCCGTGCCCTTCAGAATGGCATTGTTGATCGTGTCCTTGGGCACATTGCCTTCACGGGCCTTTAAGACCGCAAGGCGCAGGCGGGAATTCATGTCGGGGTCTCCGCCGCCGCCCACACGGGCTGCAACAATGATTTCACGGACCAGTTTGGTCCAGAGATTGGAGCGCTTGGCGTCCTGACGGCCTTTACGATGCTGAATATTGGCCCATTTGGAATGACCGGACATGAGTTCGACCCTTTTGTAATTAACCTGAAACGCCTGCCGTAAGCCCGGCTCTTTGTAGTGGTCCGTGAGGACTTTGTTGTCTGAAACAGAAGCTTCGGCAGAAAGAAAACGGGATTTTAGCGCGGGAGCGGGAAGTGGAAAAGTGTTTTTTTTGCGGGGGAGGTTCTCGGTTAAGCGCCTGATGACAGTGAGAAAAGGTCGTCCGGGTCTTTTTCCTGAAAGGCTCTTTTTCTCAGCCGGTGCAGGAAATTGTGCACAAAGTTCGAAAAAGGTCTGAAAATCGGACATAGTCGTTTCCGGCCGGTCGTGTCCGGCGGAATCGGCAACATCAAAGGAGAAGAAAAAATGCAGAGACGTATGTTTGCGCAGTGCCTCGCTGTACCTTAAGCAAAAACTATGTGCATGGTTTGGCTGCGTTTGGGCCAAGATTAAAAAATTTCGAAAGCCCGCATTCCTCCCGGGGCTCAAGCCCCGGGCTTCCTGCGGGAAATTCTGTGAATCAGGAAGCGCTGTCTGCGGCCGTTGTGTCTGCGGGCGGCGCTTTTTTTGACCGGCCGCAAAAGCCTCATATCAGGCTGATGCTGTATTGTTGCGCCCGCATCTGATATTTCACCGCTTTTTGCCGACACCATGCTTATTCATCCGCAGTTTGATCCCGTGGCCGTTCAGTTGGGTCCCGTGGCCGTGCACTGGTACGGCATCATGTATTTGGTGGGATTTGCGCTTTTTCTCATTCTCGGACGCAGAAGGGCAGAGGACGCCTGGCGCGGCATGACAAAGGCTGACCTTGAGGATCTTCTCTTTTACGGGGTGCTCGGCGTGGTGCTGGGCGGGCGCCTGGGGTTTTGCCTCTTTTATCAGCCGGCCTGGTTTACTTCGCATCCCCTGGACGTCTTTAAGGTCTGGCAGGGCGGCATGAGCGCGCACGGCGGCATGATCGGCTGCATCATCGCGATGCTTGTGTTTGCCCGCACGCGCGGCAAAAGTTTCTGGACCGTGTCGGACTTTACGGCGCCCCTGGTGCCGCTCGGACTTTTTGCGGGCCGTATCGGTAACTTTATTAACGGAGAACTCTGGGGGAGAGCGGCTTTGCCGGATCTGCCCTGGGCCATGCTCTTTCCGCAGACCGGGGACAATATCCCGCGCCATCCTTCGCAGCTTTACGAAGCGGGGCTTGAGGGGCTCTGTCTTTTTGCGCTGCTTTGGTGGGCGTCGGCCAAAAACCGCGGCCGCGGGTTTGTTTCGGCGCTTTTTTGCATCGGCTACGGTGTTGCCCGCTTTTTTGTCGAGTACTTCCGGGAACCGGACAGCTATCTCGGTTTGGGGTTACTCGGACTTTCGCGCGGCCAGTGGCTGTCACTGCCGCTCATTTTGACCGGCATCGCCGTTTTGATTTGGGTTTGGCGTCCCTCGCACCGTGAGCGGGCTGTCTGATGCATTTTTCGGACTTAAGGCAAACCGAAGAAAAGGCGCTGCCCCTTTTTGAGCGGCTCGGCAAAAAGGCCGTGCTTGCAGCCGCTGCGGCGCTCCTTTTGCTCTCCGTCGGACTTTTTCTCCTGATGAGAGGCGTTGAACTTCTTTTGATGCCGGCACCTGTCATGACTCAAAAAACAGAAGTTTCGGCGGCAGAGCGCCTTGTTGAGCCGCCATCGCGGTTTCTCACGACAGAGGAGCGCATCAACATCATCAGCATCCGCTTGACCGAGAGCATTGCCGGGCTGTGGCATAAGTCCAAACTCGAAGCCCGCACGATTGTGGACGAAGCCGTGCGGCTTGGTAAACAGTTTGACCTTGATCCGCTGCTCATACTTTCGGTTATTACGGTCGAATCCGGCTTTAACGAGCGCGCGGTGAGTAAAGCCGGTGCCGTAGGCCTCATGCAGGTGCACGTTCCCGCGCACGGCAAAAAGTTTGAGGACCACGGCGGAAAAGAGGCCCTGTTTGACGTGCGGGCCAATATGACCGTGGGAGCGGGAATTTTGGCAAACTACCTCACAAAGCAGGGCACCGTGAAAAAAGCGCTCAAGTACTACGTCGGAGCGGCAAACCTTCGCGGCGACGGCAGCTATTCGCGTCGCGTCTTTGTGGCACAGAGCCGGTTGCTTCTGGCCGCAGAGGGAGAGGTTGAGCGGGCGAAGGTTCTGACGCTCAGAAAGAAAGCCGGCCCGAGCTACCGGATTCTTGCCGGAAAACCGGGTACCTGGAGTGATTTCCTCGCACTTGTCCGAAAGGTTAAGACGCGCTGATGCGGTAGTCCCCGAAAAGGGTATTGACGGCGCAGGCGGCAGCCAAGGCCGCGGTTTCCGTACGTAAGACGCGGGGGCCCAGAACAGCGCACTGCCAGCCCGCTTCCTGAGCCGCTTTGATTTCTTCCGGCGAAAAGCCGCCTTCAGGGCCCACGGCAAAGGCAAAGCTGCGGCAGTCCTTCTTGACCGTCAGTGCGTCTGATTCCCCGGGATGCATAAACCAGCGGCAGCCCGCCTTAACGTCCGTGAGCGCCGTATTAAGCGAGGGAAGGGCCTCAATCACGGGCACCACGTTGCGGCCGCACTGCTCACAGGCAGCGACTGCAATGTCATTCCAGCGGGTAAGGCGTTTTTCAAGGCGCTCGCCCGCGAGTTTGGTGACGCTTCGCGCCGCAGGCACAAGGATGATGCGCGAAATGCCGGCTTCAACGGCCTTTTCGACAATAAAGTCGATTTTTTCGTTGCTTACCATCGCCTGGATAAGCGTCATGTGTGCGGGGCTTTCTGTCTGCGGTCTTTCAATGCTATGAACCGTAATCCAGGCATCCTTGCCTTCAAAGGCAATGGGACCGGCGGCAACTTCTCCCGAACCGTCAAAAAGCGCCACGGTGTCACCGGCAACCGCGCGGATGACGCGTCCTGCGTGGTGGCGCGCTTTTTCGCTTAAAAGCGCACGCTCTCCGACGGCAAAAGGTTTTTCCTGAGGTGAATAAAAACGAGCGACAACGGCCATAAAACGACGTCCGGAAAAAGTCACGGGCCGCACGTAAAAAGTCCCTGCCCGGAAGCGGGCGCGCGGCCATCCTTTGTTACAATACCAAAGATAGGCAGGTGCCGCGCGGACTGAGACTTTCTGCTTAGAAGCGGAAGGCTTCTTGCGCGCGGAATCTGTTGAGGATGCAGTTTTCTCAAATTTTCCAGAATTATCCGACCTTTATGTCCGATTCCGTCTCCGCGCAGATGATGGCCAACGCCGTCCGTGCTCTCTCCATTGATGCTGTTCAAAAGGCCAAAAGCGGCCACCCCGGCATGCCCATGGGTATGGCCGATATCGCTGTAGCTCTTTGGACGCGGCATCTGCGTCACAACCCGGCCGACCCGCACTGGATCGGCCGCGATCGTTTCATCCTTTCCAACGGCCACGGCTCGATGCTGCAGTATTCGCTGCTGCATCTCACCGGTTACGACCTCTCGATGGATGACATCAAAAACTTCCGTCAGATGGGAAGTAAAACGCCGGGCCACCCCGAAGTGGGCGTGACCCCGGGCGTTGAAACGACGACGGGCCCCCTCGGACAGGGTATCGCCAACGCCGTGGGTATGGCGCTTGCGGAAAAAATGCTTGCCGCGGAATTTAACCGTGAAGGGTT
>OMFC01000872.1_pt1 | contig 14471 bp, 8 predicted proteins | sample 1645531 | NCBI WGS metagenome assembly OMFC01 (sample SAMEA103958112, study PRJEB25191) | human gut metagenome | biome: human-associated habitat [ENVO:00009003]; feature: intestine environment [ENVO:2100002]; material: feces | place: Germany | collected 2013/2015 | reverse complement strand
TCAGAACGTAAACCTGACCTGAGAACTTTGTGTATGGGTGAATGGAACCTGGCTTACAAAGAACCTGGCCTCTCTGAATGTCAGATCTCTGGATACCACGGAGAAGTGCACCGATGTTGTCGCCTGCCTCAGCGTAGTCAAGGATCTTTCTAAACATCTCGATACCTGTTACAACAGTCTTTGGTCTCTCAGTTGAAAGTCCGAGGATCTCAACTTCGTCACCAGTCTTGAGCTGACCTCTTTCAACTCTACCAGTAGCAACTGTACCACGACCTGTGATTGTGAATACGTCCTCAACAGGCATCAGGAATGGGAGATCAGACTTTCTGTCTGGTGTTGGGATAAATGTGTCAACAGCGTCCATAAGGTCAAGGATTGGCTTGTAAGCTGGATCTGAAAGATCGTCTGGAGCTTCAAGAGCTGCAAGAGCTGAACCCTTGATGATTGGAGTCTCGTCGCCAGGGAAATCGTACTTGTCGAGGAGCTCTCTGATATCCATCTCAACGAGATCGAGAAGCTCTTCATCGTCAACCTGGTCAGCCTTGTTCATGAAAACAACGATAGCTGGAACGCCTACCTGTCTAGCAAGGAGAAGGTGCTCTCTTGTCTGAGCCATAGGACCATCAGAAGCAGCAACTACGAGGATAGCGCCGTCCATCTGAGCAGCACCAGTGATCATGTTCTTTACATAGTCAGCGTGGCCTGGGCAGTCAACGTGAGCATAGTGACGGTTCTTTGTCTCATACTCAACGTGAGCTGTGTTGATTGTAATTCCTCTCTCTCTCTCCTCTGGAGCTGAGTCGATGTTGTTGTAATCCTTCTTCTCAGCAAGACCTTCAAGAGCAAGAGTCTTTGTGATAGCAGCAGTAAGAGTTGTCTTACCGTGGTCAACGTGACCGATTGTACCAATGTTAACGTGTGGTTTGGTTCTTTCGAAATGTGCCTTTGCCATAGGAATTTTCCTCCTTAAAATTTAATAGTTTCCGATTTAACATACCGTAGTATAATTATATCAAATAAAATGCAAATTTGCAATAGAAAAAGCAGAAAATTTTCCGCAAATTTATTAGTCCTTGTTTCTTGAAGCCATGATCTTCTCAGAGATAGACTTTGGTACCTGAATGTAGCTGTCAGGCTCCATTGTGTACTGTCCACGGCCCTGTGTCTTAGAACGCAGGTCATTTGAGTAACCAAACATTTCAGACAGTGGAACGAGAGCGTCTACCTGAACAGCACCAGTTCTCTGCTCCTGACCGAGGATCTGTCCACGACGGGAGTTGAGGTCGCCTATAACTGTTCCGAGATAATCATCAGGAGCGATAACGCAAACCTTCATGATAGGCTCAAGAATGATTGGTGAAGCCTTTCTCATAGCCTCCTTGAACGCCATAGAACCGGCGATCTTAAATGCCATTTCAGAAGAGTCGACTTCGTGATAAGATCCATCGTACAGCTCGACCTTAACGTCAACTACCTGGAAGCCTGCGAGAACACCATTCTCCATAGCGCCCCTGATACCTGCATCAACTGCTGGGATGTATTCCTTAGGAATAGCACCGCCGACAACCTTGTTGATGAACTCATAGCCCTTACCGGACTCGTTTGGCTCAACGTTGATCTTAACGTGACCGTACTGACCCTTACCACCTGACTGCTTAGCGTACTTGTAATCAACGCTTGCAGGAGCAGTGATTGTTTCCTTATATGAAACCTGAGGAGCGCCGACATTAGCCTCTACCTTGAACTCACGGAGAAGTCTGTCTACGATGATCTCAAGGTGCAGCTCGCCCATTCCGGCGATAATTGTCTGACCTGTTTCCTCAGAAGTATAAGTTCTGAATGTTGGGTCCTCTTCAGCAAGCTTTGCAAGAGCGATACCCATCTTTTCCTGACCTGCCTTAGTCTTAGGCTCGATAGCGAGCTGGATAACAGGCTCAGGGAATTCCATTGACTCAAGAAGTACAGGATGCTCTTCATCACAAAGAGTGTCACCTGTTGTTGTGTTCTTCAGACCGATAGCGGCACCGATATCACCAGCGTAGATAGTATCGATATCCTTTCTAGCGTTAGAGTGCATCTGAACGATTCTTCCGATTCTCTCGTCCTTATCCTTAGTGGAGTTATAAACTGTAGAACCGGCTGTCAGAACACCTGAATAAACTCTGAAGTAGCAGAGCTTACCAACGAATGGGTCTGTAGCGATCTTGAATGCGAGAGCAGCGAATGGCTGATCGTCGCCTGAAATTCTCTCAACTTCCTCACCTGTATTTACGTCAGTACCCTTGATGTGTGGTACGTCGATAGGTGAAGGCATATAATCTACAATAGCGTCAAGAAGCTTCTGAACGCCCTTGTTTCTGTATGAAGTTCCGCAGGTAACAGGTACCATTGTGTTAGCGATAGTACTCTTTCTGATTACCTTCTTCATCTCGTCGATAGTGATCTCTTCGTCTGCGAAATACTTCTCAGCGAGATCGTCATCAACTTCTGCAAGATGCTCGATAAGGTCAGCGTGATACTGTTCAGCCTTTTCCTTAAGGTCCTCAGGGATCTCTTCCTGACGGATATCCTTTCCAAGGTCATCATAGTATACATAAGCCTTCATTTCGAGCAGATCGACGATACCCTTGAAGTCATCCTCAGCACCGATAGGGAGCTGGATAGGAACGGCATTACAATGAAGTCTTTCATGGAGCATATTCAAAACGTTGTAGAAGTTTGCACCCATGATATCCATCTTGTTGACATATACCATTCTTGGTACCTGATAGTTATCAGCCTGTCTCCAAACTGTTTCAGTCTGAGGCTCAACACCACCCTTAGCACAAAGAACTGTTACAGAACCGTCGAGTACACGAAGTGAACGCTCAACCTCAACTGTAAAGTCAACGTGGCCCGGAGTATCTATAATGTTAAGTCTGTGACCCTTCCAGTAGCAAGTAGTAGCAGCAGAAGTAATTGTGATACCTCTCTCCTTCTCCTGTGCCATCCAGTCCATTGTAGATGCACCGTCGTGTGTTTCACCGATCTTATAGTTTACACCGGTATAAAACAGGATACGCTCTGTAGTAGTAGTCTTGCCGGCGTCGATGTGTGCCATGATACCGATATTACGGTAATCCTGCAATTTACATTCTCTTGCCATATATATCCTCCTTTATACCTCTTACCATCTGTAATGAGCGAAAGCCTTGTTAGCTTCAGCCATCTTATGAGTTTCGTCACGCTTCTTGCATGAACCGCCAACGCCGTTAAGAGCGTCGAGGATCTCTGCTGCGAGTCTCTCTCTCATTGTATCCTCGTTTCTCTCACGAGAATACTTTGTTATCCATCTCAGACCAAGTGTCTGTCTTCTGTCAGGACGAACCTCCATTGGTACCTGGTAAGTCGCACCGCCTACACGGCGAGCCTTGACCTCCAGCTCAGGCATGATGTTATCCATAGCCTCCTGGAATACTTCAAGAGCAGGTCTGCCTGTCTTTTCTTCGACAATTTCAAATGCTCCGTAAACGATCTTCTGGGCAACACCCTTCTTACCGTCAAGCATGATGTTGTTTACAAGACGTGTAACAAGCTTAGAATTGTATACTGGATCCTGAAGCACGTCTCTCTTTGTAACTCTACCTCTTCTTGGCACTTTAATTCCCTCCTTCACAAATAATGAATTCACAGGTACTCGCTCTGTAACCACGGCACACAGCCGTTTTACAGCCCCGTCAGTTCCTTGTAGAGTCAACTAATATATATTAATCACTCCACATAAACTGTGGTCTTCGCAATATGCGACAATGAGTTATTACCTTGTTACTAAAATGAGCTTTTCAGTTTTTGATTACTTGGCTGCTCCTGCCTTTGGCTTCTTAGCGCCATACTTGGATCTCGCCTGCATTCTCTTAGCAACGCCCTGAGCGTCGAGAGTGCCTCTGATGATGTGATATCTTACACCAGGGAGGTCCTTAACACGTCCGCCTCTGATAAGAACAACGGAGTGCTCCTGAAGATTGTGTCCGATACCAGGGATGTAAGCTGTAACTTCGTTTCCGTTTGTGAGCTTAACTCTGGCAACCTTTCTCATAGCTGAGTTTGGCTTTTTAGGTGTAGCAGTTCTTACTACTGTGCAAACGCCACGCTTCTGTGGGCAGCTCTGATCGATAACTACCTTCTTCTTTGAGTTGAAACCCTTCTGAAGAGCAGGAGCTGTAGACTTGTCTGCAAGGACATTTCTTCCTTTTCTTACTAACTGGTTAAAGGTTGGCATATTTTCTCTCCTTTCATAGATTTGATACTATACGCTGATATACAATACATCAGCATACCTTGATATTATACACTATTCTCCGTCTCTTGTCAAGCACTTTTTCTTGACTTTTTTAACTTTTTGAAAATTTCAGTTAAATTTTCTGTCAAAAGCTATAAAAAGCACAGGGCAGCGGCTTTTCACGCCCTGCCCTGCAAATATATTCCCTCATTCCGTCTTGCTGTCTGTATCTAAAATTTCTCCTTTATCCGCCACTTCGACCTCTGTCTCGCTGAATCTATGATAAGTTATAACACAATCGCTGTCGTCAGTCTTGTCCGAATAGGTTATATCGTTTTGTACTTCGTTGATATAAAGTTTCAGATCATCACTAAAATAGGTGTTTGCACCCGTTGCGAATTTAATTGCAACGAGCCATTCATTTTCATCAAAGGAGTAATTTCTGTTGTTCTTTACCGTCGCACTTTGGGAACCGTACCATTCATTATTAGTATCGTCCTGCTCCACAATATCCTTATAATTGGAAGTTATACTGAAATATCTTCCGTCCACCTTGATAATTATGCCTTCCTTTGACCCTCCTGCTGTGGAAACGTTTATGGCTTTACCCTTTTCAATTGGTGTTATTATCAGCGGATAGATAATATCCCTTTCGTAATTGTCAGCATCATAATTGATATGCTTAACATAATTTACCAACGTATCATTTTTAAATCCCCAGTCCTTTTCCACAGGATTTAGCACAATGCTGAAGTCGTCAGCTTGCAGTATCATATCTTCGTACATATGCTGTACACTATCAAGAATGAGCTTATCAAGCTTTTCCTTGCCTGTGTCCTTTGAACTGTCGATATCATAAGCATAGGCTATTGATGATCTCAGTGAATAATAGAAGTCTGTTCCAAAGCTGTCACCACCGACCATTTCGTCAAGACCTGTTGCGATCTCATCCGAGTTCCAATTACTCAGATCATCGCAGTTTATACCGACTGCGATTTTTTCGCCCACTTTCAGTTCGTCCATATAAGCAAACTTCCCTGTGGTAACATCTTTCGCTCTGAAATCAAGTTTAAACGCAGCATAAGAGTGGTATTTCAGGTATTCATATTCATTCACAGTAACATAGTCGATCAATTCGCCCTTTTCAGAGGTGTATTTCTCAACATATATCTTATCGACAAAAAGATATCCCGTTCCGTCCGAGCCGCAGCCTGCATACATTCCGACCGCCGTTATCTCTTTGTCTTTAACGACCTGCTTAAGCGCATTTTGTGCCTGTTCTAAATCAGCCGTAAGCTCAGTGCTGTCAAGGCTTTCCGAACTGTCTATACTTGGCTGCTGCATACCGACATTGATCTTATGCTCATCACCGCTGCGATAAAGGGTCAGCGCACCGCCCACCACCAGAAGCAAAGCCGCAAGCACCGCACCTGCAAGCTGAAAGCCTGTAAGCTTCGTTTTCTTTTTCTCTATAGGTCTGTCATACATAAGCGCACGCTCCTTCCAATCCGAAGGAGTTTTAATGCAGTAAAAAGCATTTATCTTTTTCATTTGCTGCCCCTTTCTGTGATATCCTCATTGCAAACTATACCTTTAGTCAATGTTATGCTGAAAGTCCAGCCCCTACATAATAGTTTTTACCTCTTTTGTAGTGGACGGCGTCCTCGACGTCCCGATACTTTATGTCTTTATTGACATTCATATAGTTCACAACATTATCATATCCTTCAGTTGTTCTCTTCCACGTTTGAGATGTGTTTTTATCGTGTTTTCCTTGATATTTGTCAGCTCAGCTATCTCCTGCACTGACAGCTCCTCAAAGTAATAAAGATAAATACTATCCCGATATTTCGGGGGAAGTCTGAAAATAAGGTCAAGTATCTCTATGTCGCTGCCGTCCTTTGAGAAAGACGTTATGCTGCTCAGATCGACTGTGTTTTTCCTCAAACGATACCGCAAAACACTCCGGCATTCGTTGAGAGCCACTCTGATGAGCCACGCTTTCGGGTTTGGCAGACTGCCTTTTTTCATCTGCTTGAAAAGCTTGAAGAACACGTTCTGATAGCAGTCCTCAGCGTCGGAAAAATTTCCCGTGTGCACCACGCAAAGCCTTGTTACCATATCCGAATACTCCTCTACAAGTTGGCGGTATTCGCTTTCGGTCATATTCTTCATGCTTTCACTTCCCTTCATATACTAAAACGCCGTGGCAGGCAAAAAGGTTTCATACAAAATAAAAAAATCAGCCCGCATGAATGAACCATGCAGGCTGATATAAAAGTCATTAGTACAACGGTGTTTCTGCGGTGTTATGGTTAGCCGCACTCTCATTCTTGACCACCTGAACGTTGTTGTAAACGTCCATACCGGTGCCGGCAGGAATGAGCTTACCGATAATAACATTTTCCTTAAGACCCATGAGCTTATCGGTCTTGCCTCTGATAGCTGCGTCTGTAAGAGCCTTAGTTGTCTCCTGGAATGAAGCAGCCGACAGGAATGAATCCGAGTAGCTTGAAGCCTTTGTGATACCCTGAAGAACAGGAACAGTTGTGATAAGTCTTGCGTTCTCGTCGCCAGCGTCGATCTGAGCCTGTATCTCCTCGTTGAGTCTTGCGACCTCTCCTCTGTCGATAAGTGAACCAGGGAGCAGATAGCTTGAACCGGAGTCGTCGATCTTGACCTTTCTCATCATCTGACGAACAATAACTTCGATGTGCTTATCGTTGATATCAACACCCTGCAGACGGTAAACCTTCTGAACTTCGGTGATGATGTAGTTCTGAACAGCCTTAGGACCATTAACTGCAAGGATATCAGCTGGGTTGATAGAACCCTCTGTGAGTGGCTCACCGGCTGTAACAGCCTGTCCCTCACGAACTCTTATCTTGTAGCCGTATGGTATAGCATAAGACTCCTGCTCAGGATTTTCAGTGTCCTCGCTTGTAACAGTGATCTGCTTGGTCTTCTTGACCTCCTCGATCCTAACCACGCCGTCGATCCTTGTGATGATAGCAGCACCCTTTGGACGTCTGCTCTCAAACAGTTCCTCGACTCTAGGAAGACCCTGTGTGATATCTTCCGCAGAAGCGATACCACCTGTGTGGAAGGTTCTCATTGTAAGCTGTGTACCAGGCTCACCGATAGACTGAGCGGAGATTACACCGACAGCCTCACCGACCTGAACGATATTTCCGTTTGCAAGGTTAGCGCCGTAGCACTTAGCGCAAACGCCATGCTTAGCCTGACACTGAAGAACTGATCTGATAGAGATAGAATCCTTGCCCTCAGCTTCGAGTGCAGCAACTATTCTTTCAGCGTCATGAACGTTTATGAGCTTGTTTCTTGAGCATATCATCTCGCCTGTCTTAGGATCCTTAAGATCCTCAACAAGATATCTGCCCACAAGTCTCTCGCTGAGAGGCTCGATCATTTCGTTTCCGTTCTTTATGTCGAATATCTCGATACCAACGTGAGTACCGCAATCCTCCTGACGAATGATAACGTCCTGAGAAACGTCAACAAGACGTCTTGTAAGGTAACCTGAGTCAGCAGTACGAAGAGCTGTATCGGCAAGTCCCTTTCTCGCACCTCTGGAAGAAATGAAGTATTCCAGAATGTTAAGACCTTCACGGTAGTTAGCTCTGATAGGCATCTCAATTGTTGAACCTGATGTGTTGGCGATAAGTCCACGCATACCTGCCAGCTGTCTGATCTGGTTGATAGAACCACGGGCACCTGAGTCAGCCATCATGTTGATAGGGTTATATGGGTCAAGGTTAGCTTTCAGAGCCTCTGTAACTTCGTCTGTAGCGTTGTTCCAGATCTCAATGAACTTCTTTGACTTCTCTTCTCTTGAAATATAACCTCTCTTATACTGCTTGTCTATCTTGTCTACAAGACTGTCAGCCTTAGCAAGGATATCCTTCTTAGCCTCAGGGATAGAAGCGTCGCATACCGCAACTGTGATAGCAGACTTTGTAGAATACTTATAACCAAGGCTCTTGATGTTGTCGAGAACTTCGGAAGTCGTAGTCGTACCGTGCTTCTGGATACATTTATCAATGATATCAGAAAGCTGCTTCTTCTTTACAAGGAAGCTTATCTCAAGATCGAACTGCTTTTCTGAATTTGTTCTGTCAACAAAGCCAAGGTTCTGAGGAATGATAGAGTTGAAGATAAGTCTTCCGACTGTAGCGTCTATCACCTTTGATACCTGCTTGTCGCCTATCTGCTTGGTAATTCTTACCTTGATAGCAGCGTGAAGTGAAACGATGTGCTGATCGTAAGCCATAAGAGCCTCGTTCACATCTCTGAACACCTTGCCCTCGCCAGGCTCGCCGTCCTTCTTCAGTGTCAGGTAGTAAGAACCAAGTATCATATCCTGTGTAGGAACTGCAACAGGGCGTCCGTCTGAAGGCTTCAACAGGTTGTTGGCAGCCAGCATAAGGAATCTTGCCTCAGCCTGAGCCTCTGCTGAGATCGGCAGGTGAACAGCCATCTGGTCGCCGTCGAAGTCAGCGTTGAACGCTGTACAAACCAGTGGGTGAAGCTTGATAGCTCTACCCTCTACAAGGATAGGCTCGAATGCCTGAATACCAAGTCTGTGAAGTGTAGGCGCACGGTTGAGCATTACAGGGTGACCCTGAATAACGTTTTCAAGTGCGTCCCAAACCTCTGGCTCAGCTCTGTCTACCTTTTTCCTTGCAGATTTGATGTTGATAGTAGGATTTGTGTCAACAAGTCTTTTCATAACGAAAGGCTTGAACAGCTCAAGAGCCATTTCCTTTGGCAGACCGCACTGATACATCTTAAGCTCAGGGCCTACGACGATAACAGAACGTCCTGAATAGTCAACACGCTTACCAAGAAGGTTCTGTCTGAAACGTCCCTGCTTACCTTTGAGCATATCTGAAAGTGACTTGTATGCTCTGTTGTTAGGACCTGTAACAGGTCTGCCGTGTCTGCCGTTGTCGATAAGTGCGTCAACAGCTTCCTGAAGCATTCTCTTTTCGTTTCTAACGATGATGTCAGGTGCTTCAAGCTCCAGCATTTTCTTAAGACGGTTATTTCTGTTGATAACACGTCTGTAAAGGTCATTAAGGTCGCTGGTTGCGTATCTTCCGCCGTCCAGCAGTACCATAGGTCTGATATCAGGTGGTATAACAGGTATAGCCTCCAGTATCATCCACTCAGGTCTGTTGCCTGATGTTCTGAAAGCTTCAACGATCTCCAGTCTTTTCAGAAGCTTGATACGCTTCTGACCCGCAGGAAGATCCTTAAGCTCAGTTTTAAGCTCTTCTGAAAGCTTCTCGAGGTCGATCTCTTCAAGAAGCTCCTTGATAGCCTCAGCTCCCATGCCGGCTCTGAACTCGTCCTCGTCATACTTTTCCTGCATTTCGCTATAATCCTTTTCAGTAAGGAGCTGACCCTTGATAAGCTCAGTGTTACCTGGATCTATAACGATGTATTTTGTGAAGTAAAGAACTTCTTCAAGTCTTTTCTGTGATATTTCAAGCATCTGTCCTATTCTTGACGGAGTTCCCTTGAAATACCAAATGTGAGAAACAGGTGCAGCAAGCTCGATGTGACCCATTCTCTCTCTACGAACCTTGGCTCTTGTTACCTCAACGCCGCAACGCTCGCAGACTTTGCCTTTAAAGCGAATTTTCTTATATTTACCGCAGTGACACTCCCAGTCCTTTGAAGGTCCGAATATCTTTTCGCAGAACAATCCGTCCTTTTCTGGCTTCTGAGTACGATAGTTTATTGTTTCAGGTCTGGTAACAACGCCGTAAGACCACTCACGGATCTTCTGAGGCGAAGCAAGACCGATCTTGATTGATGCAAACTCATTGAATTCCAACAGCAGTACCCTCTTCCTGTTTAGTTTGAAGCACGGCAACAGCCGACTTCTATATGAAACGGTCGCAGGGGCGGAGCCTTCCGCCCTTTGACCTCAGCTTATTTAGTTACTGTGCAAAATTATTCACCGTCATTAAGGAACAGATCAGACTCGTCGGAAGCTGCGCTGCCCTCCAGTTCGGAAGTGCCGTTCTCGTCTTCAGCCATGAAGCCCTCGTCGAGATCGCCCTCGTCAACGCCGAAATCGATATGATCTTCGATAGCAGGCTGTGGAACAAGCTCCTCGTCCTCGTCAAACGACTGCTTAAGATCTATTTCCTCGTTATTGATGTTGAGTACCTTGAGATCCAGACCAAGTGACTGAAGCTCCTTAACAAGTACCTTGAACGCCTCAGGAACACCAGGCTTAGGAACATTCTGTCCCTTAACGATAGCCTCGTATGTCTTGACTCTTCCCACAGTATCGTCAGACTTAACTGTAAGGATCTCCTGAAGTGTGTAAGCAGCACCGTAAGCCTCGAGCGCCCAAACTTCCATTTCTCCGAATCTCTGACCACCGAACTGAGCCTTACCGCCGAGTGGCTGCTGTGTTACCAGTGAGTAAGGACCAACTGAACGTGCGTGTATCTTATCGTCTACGAGGTGGTGGAGCTTCAGGTAGTACATATAACCGACTGTAACTCTGTTATCGAACTTCTCGCCTGTTCTTCCGTCATAAACAGTGAACTTGCCGTCCTCGCTCATGCTCAGTGCGTTAGGGTTGATGACCTCGTCCATTGTGTGGAGAGTGAACTCATCGTCCTTATGCTCCAGATAATTCTGCTGAGCCATTTTGAAGCATTCTCTGATGTCTGCCTCGTGAGCACCGTCGAATACAGGGGTCCAGCCAAGAGCCTTTGCCGCCATACCAAGATGAACCTCAAGCACCTGACCGATGTTCATACGAGAAGGTACGCCCAATGGGTTAAGACAGATATCAAGCGGAGTACCGTCCTCAAGGAATGGCATATCCTCCTGTGGGAGTATTCTTGAAACGACACCCTTGTTACCGTGACGACCCGCCATCTTATCGCCCACAGAGATCTTTCTCTTCTGTGCGATGTAGCATCTGACGAGCATATTTACTCCAGGAGAAAGCTCGTCGCAGTTCTCTCTTGTGAATATCTTAACATCAATGATAGTACCGGCCTCGCCGTGAGGTACCTTAAGAGAATTATCTCTAACTTCTCTAGCCTTTTCGCCAAAGATAGCTCTGAGCAGTCTTTCTTCTGCTGTCAGCTCAGTTTCACCCTTAGGTGTTACCTTACCAACAAGTATATCTCCTGAGCGAACCTCTGCGCCTATTCTGATGATACCGTTCTCGTCCAGATCCTTAAGAGCGTCCTCACCAACGTTAGGGATATCTCTTGTGATCTCCTCAGGTCCGAGCTTTGTATCTCTGGCTTCTGTCTCATACTCTTCAATATGGATAGAAGTGTACTTATCCTGCTTTACAAGGTTTTCGTTCAGAAGAACGGCGTCCTCGTAGTTGTAACCTTCCCAAGTCATGAAGCCGATAAGAGCGTTCTTACCAAGTGAAAGCTCACCGTTTGAGGTAGCAGGGCCGTCACCGATTATCTGATTAGCTTCAATTCTCTCGCCCTTATTGACGATAGGTCTCTGGTTTGTGCAAGTACCTGCGTTTGAACGCTTGAACTTAGTCAGCTCATAAGTTCTGAGCATACCGCTGTCCTCACGGATAACGATCTTGTCAGCGTCAACGCTCTCAACAACACCTGCGTTCTTAGAAACAACAGCAACGCCTGAATCAAGACAAGCCTTGTATTCCATACCAGTACCAACGATAGGAGACTCAGTCTTGAGCAGCGGCACAGCCTGTCTCTGCATGTTTGAACCCATGAGCGCACGGTTAGCGTCATCGTTCTCAAGGAACGGGATACAAGCAGTAGCCACAGAAACTACCATTTTAGGCGAAACGTCCATGAAGTCGATCTTCTCTCTCTCTATCTCGAGGATCTGATCTCTGTATCTGCCGTTTACCTTAGGTCTGGCAAACTTGTTATCCTCAGTAAGAGGCTCGTTTGCCTGAGCGACCATGTAGTTATCTTCAACGTCAGCCGTCATATAAACAACTTCGTCAGTTACAACGCCTGTTTCCTTGTCAACACGTCTGTAAGGAGCTTCGATAAAGCCGTACTCGTTTATCCTTGCGAAAGAAGCAAGGTAAGAGATAAGTCCGATGTTAGGACCTTCAGGGGTTTCGATAGGAAGTCTTCTCTTATGAGTAAGCTCAGCCAGAGGGTTGTTCTGATCCATGAACTGTGACAGTGGAGAAGAACCGAAGAACTCTCTGATAGCCGCAGTGATAGGTCTTATATTGATAAGAGCTGTAGGAGTAACGACCTCAGTGCCCTGTGACTGAATGTTCATTCTCTCACGGATAACTCTTTCCATTCTTGTGAAACCGATCCTGAACTGGTTCTGAAGAAGCTCGCCTACTGAACGGATTCTTCTGTTGCCAAGATGGTCGATATCGTCAACAGTACCAACGCCCTCGCAAAGGTTGAGGAAGTAAGAAACTGTAGCGATAATATCATCGATAGTGATGTGCTTTGGAACGAGGTCGTCAGCCTTAAGTTTGATGTTCTCCTTAAGCTCTTCCTCATTCTCAGAATCTTCAAGAACTTCCTTGAGAGCCTTGAAAGATACCTTTTCGTTGATGCCAAGCTCAGTGCAGTCAAAATCAACATAAGCGTTGATGTCTACCATGCCGTTGCCTATGATCTTAACTTCGCACTCTTCAAGCTTTGTAACAGCCTCGCCTGTTGCGGAAGTAAGATGTTCCTTTACCTCAACGTCAACGTAAGCCTCCATAACACCTGCGGTCTCGATCTCCATAGCCTTATCAAAGCTGATAAGATCGCCAGCCTCAGCCATTACCTCGCCTGTCATAGGATTTACAACAGGTCTTGAAAGTCTGTGACCTGAAAGTCTTGAACCAACCCCAAGCTTCTTGTTGTACTTATATCTGCCAAATCTTGAAAGATCGTATCTCTTAGCGTCAAAGAACAGGTTGTTCAGGTGAGTAACAGCAGAATCTACTGTAGGAGGCTCGCCCGGACGGAGCTTCTTGTAAACTTCAAGAAGAGCTTCCTCTCTGTTAGCAGTCTGATCCTTCTGCATGATAGTCTGAGTAAGTCTTTCATCAGGACCGAAAACTTCCTCGATCTCCTCGTTAGTACCAATACCCAGCGATCTCAGGAAAGTAGTAAGAGGGATCTTTCTGTTTTTATCGATTCTGACATAAACCACGTCGTTAGAATCCATTTCATATTCAAGCCAAGCACCTCTGTTAGGGATAACAGTTGTCTTGAACAGATCCTTACCGGTCTTGTCCTTATCAAAAGCGTAATAAACACCTGGTGAACGCACCAACTGAGAAACGATAACACGCTCTGCACCGTTGATAACAAAAGTTCCGCTGTCGGTCATTTTAGGGAAGTCACCCATAAATACCTCGGACTCCTTGATCTCGCCGGTCTCGGTATTGTTAAGTCTTGCAGTAACTCTCAGTGGCACTGCATAAGTTACATCTCTCGCCTTGCACTCTGCAACAGAATACTTAGCCTCTTCGTCGAAATGGTATCCAACAAAAGTCAGCTCCAGCGTACCATTATAATCAGTAATAGCTGAAACATCTCTGAAGACCTCCTTCAGACCTTCATCGAGGAACCACTGATAAGAGTTCTTCTGCACTTCAATAAGGTTAGGCATCTCCAGAACCTCATTGATCTTGGCAAAGCTCTTTCTCGTGTTCTTACCAAGTTTTACGTCCTTGACATTCACCATAGGCTCAATCACTCCTTAATTTATTTGGAAAATACATTTATATAACACTATATAACAATCGTATTCGCCAGTGGTTTTGGCGGTGTTTTCCATGGTTTTATGCACTCAAAAACGCATGAAATAGGTGGAAAACTCCATTATGATACAGTATACTATTATATAATATTAGCAAGCCCTTGTCAAGCATTTTAGCTTACACATCTCGCCGATTTTCCTATTTTCTCCGATTTGAACAAAAATCGCACAATTCGACGCAGAAACTTCTACTATTACCAATGTGTTATCAAATCGTAAATTTTTCGTTTACCCATCTGCTTTTATCACCCTCCGCCTCATTACCTCCGCCCTAACCTACCCTTTATTTCATCACTATCTGCACCAACTTGTCTGCCATTACATAATAATTCCGATTCACTTGTCATATCCAACAAAAAATCACTTAACAAATTGTGCAAACAAATGATTTATATTTTAATTTGGCAACATTTCTGCAATTGTTGCA
>OMFC01000821.1_pt1 | contig 15213 bp, 8 predicted proteins | sample 1645531 | NCBI WGS metagenome assembly OMFC01 (sample SAMEA103958112, study PRJEB25191) | human gut metagenome | biome: human-associated habitat [ENVO:00009003]; feature: intestine environment [ENVO:2100002]; material: feces | place: Germany | collected 2013/2015 | reverse complement strand
TTGTAAAATATTTTATCCTATAAAATCGATGCCATTTGTCGCTTTGCAGGGGCGGCCCCTGCAAAGCGCTACGATTGGGTATGCCATCACTCCAAATCCCGTAAGACCAAAAAGTTGGACTGATTTCCTTGCAAAGAAGATACAAAAAGCGCCACCAGAACCAAGTCTTTTCGATTAGGAGGGCTTACTTTTGAAAAAACAACCCCAAAAGTCCTATTTTACGGGGCTTCGGGGAGGATTTTTTATGCTCTTTGGAGTTTTACCGGAAAGCAATAATTGACTATATCACTCGAAATGTCGGATGAGCCTTTATTTCATTACCTTGCGAGCCTTGCCGTTGTTGTCGACAACGATAGTGAGGCCCTTTGCGGCAGCGTTGCTCTTCGCACCGGCGATGGTGTAATAGGCTGCGGGAGCCGCGGTTGTGCCCTTCACGACACCGATGCCTGAAGGAGTGTGCTTCTGGATAGAGATGGTCATGGCCGCTACGTCTACCTTAACGTCATAGGTTCCTGCCTCGGCGATGTTCCACTTGTTGTCGTCGCCGCCAAACACCATTTTGGTGTCATCTGAAAGGTCACGAAGATAGAAGGTCTGGTTAAAACCGCCATACTTGTTGACAGCGACCTTCATCTCACCAGGCACGAGGTCGGCGGTAGCGGAGAACACGCATGGGTTGGCGGCATCCTGAACGAGCAAGATGCCATCGCTAAGACTCCAGCTGCCGGGTGTGGCGCTACCGATCATCCACAGGGCGGGGTGGTTGATCTCATGGTCCTGATAAGCAGCCTTGGTGACCGTAACCTTGTTGTTTGTAAGATCGCACACGATGTCATAGTTGGCTTTCTCGCTCACCTTAAACTTGCAGTCTTTGCCTTTGTCGTTGTCTGACGACACGAGGGCTGTAGCCACACCGCTGTTAAGCACAACGTCGTTGTCGCCGGCACGAAACTCAAGACCGCCCCAACATGCCTCGGTAAGAAACTTGAAGCCGGCATCGGCCTTGAGGTTTACGGTAGCCTTCCATACGTCGGGCTGCTCTGCTGTGTTAAACATCACGATGCTGTTGTCAATCGACCAACCGCCCCACACACCGTCACCGACCACCATCAGACGCTCTACAGCGTTGGCTGTCATGACACACGCTGCGAACAGAACGCAGCTCAACACTCGACGAGTAAAATTCATAATTCTCATAATTTAACAGTTTTAATTTTTATAAAATGTTAGTTGTCAGTTATGAAGCATGTCTTCAATCAAGATCATGTCTCTTCGTTTTTTTCTTCTTTCTTTTTCTTGTTTTTCCTCACTCCTCACAGTCAAACCAGCAGTCATATTGCTCCTTGCCCAAAGCCACTTCAGGATTCATCTGCTCGTTTTTCGTCTCAAGTTCTTGGCTTCGTTTTGTCGAATTGAAATTGTCGAGCAAGCAAGAGCCTTGCAAAGGCACCACATTGACAAGAGGACGTGTATATTTTGCTTTTTCCATAATAGCATTTTTTTGATAACATCTTTTTGTAAGATTCATATATTCGATTAATTATGAACACCTACCTAACAACAACCTTCTTGCCTTTCTCCACATGCAAGCCCTTCGTTGAGGCAGGTATCCTGATGCCAGCGAGGTTGTAACAGCTGTTGGACGTTGGACTGTTGGCAGCAGAAGAAGCTATCGAGGTTGTGGCGTTGCCAAGATCTATCATTACGGCTTTGGCACCAGCCATGTCTGAAGGGAGAGCGAGGTAAGCCTTGTTTGCAGCGATGGTGCCGTCTTTGGTAGGATAGAAACCAATGCCCTCGTTGCCTTTGGCAAGGATATAGTGGGTAAAGCCGTCGGCTTCGCTTTTAATTTCGGTATTCGTGAGCACTCCGCGCAGAAGGTTGTCTACATGAGCGCCGTTGTCCTTGCAGAAAGGAAGGACGTAAGAACCTTGTGCGCCATGAAGCAACAAGCCTGTACCTGGCGACGAAAGGTCCAACGGTTTCATCGTGACCTTTGTGATGGCACCGTTGGCGCTTGCGGAGCCGCCATTGCTTGTTTGGCCGTCCGTCTTTGTGGCCACAGCCACATAAGCATCGAGACCCGACACCGAGGCCCAGTTGATGGGTTTGTCGCAACAATAGGTAGCATAGCCCGATGGGCCGACATTGACGGTGGTCTGGCTTTCTATGCTCACATCGTTGGTGAGCTTGTTCACGGTCACGAAATAGTAGCCGTCGTTGGGTGCGACCCACTTGCGGTCGACGCTGTTCAGGACTGTCATTTTGTCTGCCGACTCACCCATGCCGAACATCGTCTGATCCCAATATTCGTCGATGGTGCGTGTGGCAAACTTAAAGGTGTTGCCTTCCTTTATAGGTAGCTGACCTGTGAGGACATAAGGCTTTGAAAGGTCTGTAGGCACAAGAGGCGTGGCCTGCGAGAGGTACCAGTTATCCTCAGCGCCAACAACATAAAGAGCAGGGAAGCGGTCAACGGGTTTATCCTGGTAAGCCGACTTGTCTACCTTTATGGTCATGTGGGCAAGGTCGAGCGTGATGTCGTAGTTGGCATCCTCGCTCACCGTATATTTATAATCTTTCGAACCGCAGAAGAGCACGATGGCCCTGTTAAAGCCCTGCTTGAACTCAAAGTTTTCATACTCGGCATTATAGCTTTTGCAGACATCCCAACTGAAATTGTTGTTCGAGTTTATCGACTTTGTGCTCACGGTAACAAACTTAAACGGCTTGCCTTTCGTTATGTAGGCCGTAGCAGTGAACACATCGTTGTCGCCCTTGATCATCTGTATGCCGTCTTTAATGCTCCAGGCAATGCTTTCATCTTTCTGCACGCCGTCGCCCGTTATGAAGATGTTGTCTTCAACATTTTTATATTCAACCACCGCCATGGTCCAATATTCCACTGAAGGAAGGACGAACGAGAGGTCGGAACCGTTTTGCGAGAACGACAACTCCTTCACGGCGCCACCGTCGATGTCTGGACTTGCAACCCACAACTTGCCTACAGGGCGTGCGACCTTTACCGTTACGGGGATGTTGGTCTTCAATGCTGGCGCGGGGCGTGTGCCGTTGACATCGCGCCACGACAGGTCGTCGGTGTTGGTGAAGTTGAGGAAGTGGACAACATCCTTGTCTTCGATCCTCTTCGCGAACGTTGTCATGGTGTGTGCCTTGGGCGGCCATGCGGTTATGGCCACATCGGAAGCAGAGGTGGAGACCTCAGCCTTGAGCTCCGACTGGTCCAACGACGTGCCACGAAGAAGGTTCTGGTAGGCGGTGAGGAAGTCGTAATAGTGGACAAGGCGTTGCTTCAGCTCATCATCCATCTGCAAGGGGGCGGCAGGGAAATACTCGCGTGTGAGCATGTGGTCACCGATCTCAAGATGAGAGCCGCCGAGGGCAAACATCACGGCATCGGCAAGCAGTACGCCAGGGGTGTTGACCTTGGTGTCGGGACGTTTGTCGTTGCCCGCCTTGTCGTAGTTGATGTAGGCGGCGAAGACCGTGGAGCGCTGTTGGTTGCTGCACTTGTCGTTCTCCTTTATGATGTCGTAGAGGTTGGCAAAATCCTGTTCTGCCGCTCCGCCATAGCCGTTGCCGTTGCCCCACACCTCGTTATAGCAGAAGTCGACATTGGCCTTCACGATATAATCGGTGCCGAAGCCCGACACAGCGTTCATGACAAGCGTTTTCTCGGGATGCGCCGTCTTCATGGCAGCGAGGAAAGGCTCATAGGCCTTGTTGAGCTCCACTTTGTTGTGGCTATAGTCGAACACCTCGCCACGATTGCCGAGCTGGTCGACCTGAAAGCCGTCGAAGCCGAAATTGTTGTAAACCTCGTCGCAGCGGTCTTTCATGTAGCTTATCCACCCCTCATTGCCTGGGTTCTGAAGGTAGATGTTGCTCGCCCATGACGACGGCAGGCCGTGATAATCTTGAGAGAAGCGGCCATCCGCATCTTTCTTTAGCAATGCCCATTCGGGCTTCACACCATCTTTGTCGGCATCCTTCCACGCGCCGAAGCAGAGGTCGTAGAAGATCGATTTCATGCCATACTTATGCTGCTCGGCGATGTAGTTTTTCACATATTCCACTCCCACCCATCGATTGCTTATGTCCTGATACCATTGTGTGAGCGAACCGTTGGCTTCAAACCTTACAGGCTTGTGGTGCTTCCACTGCCAGTCTTGAAACTGCACACCGTTGATGTGGAGACGGTTCAGATATGCCATCTCCGTCTTTATGTTAGCGTTCTTGTCGACGGTGTTGTTGTAATTGTCAAAATCGGCCACGAAGCCATAGCGCGGGAAGCGCGTCCACTGGCTCGACACATCAACAGCGATGGTGCCCACTATTGTCTCGGTGCCGTCGGCAGCGGTGGTGAACAGCTCTGCCATGTAGCCCTGATAATCAGCCGTCGGCGGTGTCCATGTCCATGAGCTTGACGTAAGCCGTGCGGTCTCCACGACGGCAGAGCCGTGGCGGTAACGTATGCTGGTGTTGGCGGGCATGGTGCCCACAGCCTTGAACGTGACCGTCTGTCCGGGCGCGTAGCACGCCTTGTCTGTTGTAACGTCAAGCGAGGAAACCCATGTGGCAGCAGGGGCAGAGAGAGCTGAAGCGCATGTCAGCACGCATGAGAACAGAATGTTTTTATAACTTTGCATCATCTATAGTTTAAAGAATTACGCAATCAATAGATTTTAAGATTGGTTTTATCAAAGGATCGGTTTGCAGCGCCAATGATCTTGATTTGCTGCACCAATGTTTTCTATGTGCTGCATCAAAGGATAGGTAAAAGAAATGGCCGATAAAATCTATTTTTTCAACATATCTATGTTCTATAGTTTTTTAACGACCATTTTCTTCCTAAAGTTTTAAAAGATCAGTTTACCACAACCTTTTTGACAACCGATTCGCCAGAGGCAGTGGCCTTAACCACATACACCCCTTTGGAAAGGTTTGACGCCACGATACCGTTTGACATTGCCATGTGTGAAGCGACGAGCTGTCCGCTACCCGCATGAACGGTAACATCGGCGGGGACTGATGAAGACACAACATTTATCGTGCCGTGGCTGGCAGCTATGCAGATGTCGAAAACGTCGCATGAGCCATCATTACGCTTGATGTTGTTTATGCCTGTCACCTCGTTGTCCTTGGCTTCGGTCTGGGCAGCGCCGAGATACTCGCCACGAAGAGTCTCCTTGAACGTGTTCACCGTCAGGCGGTAACGTCCGTTGCGCGAGATAGTCCACTTGGCGTCGGGACCGCCTGTTGAGCGCAGATTGCTGGTGCCCTCAACTGGAGCGTCGGCGGTGTAACGATGGAATGTTGTCTCAAACCAGCTCTGTGTGGTGAGGATCTTAAGCTTTGACGGCTCCTCGCGCGACTCTTTCCAGTCGGTGGTGAGCACACCCTCCCACACCATCTCTTCGTCGTTGGCGGGGTTGTTGGTGAAACGTATTGTAGAGGGCGAGTCCCAATAGTTCCATGAGAGTTGGCAGCAGCCGCCCACGACATACAGTTCCTTACAGGGCTTGAACATCGTTCCGTAGACCGAATTGTTGTCTTTCACGGCATAGACGGTATATTTGCCCGGCACGCACACGCTCCATCCTTCAGCCTCAGCATCGGTTGTGGTCTTGAGGGGAGCGGCTAAACCCTTTCCGAACGTTATGTCGACACCCTCGAGCAGAGGGGTGTAATAAACGGTCGAGGCGGTGGACGTGGCGGTGTTCATGAGGATGATGTTACCCGCCTTCAGTTCGAGGGCCGCCTTAAACTCCACTCCGCCAAACGCCTGCACCTCAACGGTCTTGCCGTCAAGAGCAGAGCCCGTGGCATAGAGCTTCTCAGGAAGCACCGCGTCGACGGTCTTCTCATAGACCGTCATCTTCATGCTTCGCAGATCCACATAAACGGTGTACTCGCCCGTTGCCGCAGGCTTAAACTTACGGTCTTTGCTGCAAAGCCCTGTCGGCATAGAAGTCGAGGTCATAGGTATGGCCTGCCTCTATCTTCTGGTCCGAGGTTGAGCTCACGATGTGCTTGTGCCATTCGCGTGTGTTCATAAACTTAAACTCCTTGCCTTCCGTCAGCTTGCCTGTCCAACGGAACACGCCCTCGTCAATTTTCTGCATGTCGGGGGTGCCGCCGATGTCCCACGAATAAGGCGTAGCGTCGCCTATGACATAAAGCTGCGTCAGCTCAAGCGAGTTGGACATGTCGCCTGCCTTTGCCGCGAAAGCAACGAGGGCAAGGCATATAATGGTTAAAAGCTTTTTCATAATTGTTTTTTTCTGATGTTCATTGATGAAACAGATCTTCAAGAGAAGACTATTCCTTTACAAACTTGGTGACGAAGGTCTCGCCGTCAGCCACCACCTTACTGATGTAAAGCTGCGGCTGAAGCATAGACATGTCTGCCGAAAAGCCCGAAACGTTATGGTAAGAGCCGTTAAGCATGGTCTTGCCCATGCCGTTGCTCACGAGCATCGACACATCCTTGCAGTTGTTGGCGAACGAGCCTACAAGACATTTTGTTGCGGCGTTGTAGCCCACCTTCGAGCTGTTGCTGCTGATGTTGTCGACAGCCGTTGCGCTGTCAAAACTGACCTTTATGACGCGGGCCTTGCTGCAATCGTCGGTGGCGACCTCTATGGTTGTGGTCTTTGTGGCAGCATCGAAGGTGAATGGGGTCTGCTTGCCGTCCACGCTTACCGAGAGCGGCTTACGGCTGTTGCACACGCGAACCTCATAAGCACGCTTCTGCGGAGCCTTGGCAGCATAACCGTTGCGGGCAGAGACGGTGACGGTTGCCTCGTTGCCGCTGACCGTCTGCGAGAGCGTTGTGACGGCGTTGTTTGAAACGTAGTCGGCGTTGTCGCCGTCATCCTCATAGATCGATCCCTCGCCGTTGCTTCCTGCCACGACGTTGAGAATGAGCTTGTCGGGACGCTCCGTTACGTTCATCACGGTTGCGGGGTTATAAGGAACAATTGCTCCCTGACGGAAGAAATAGGGAATCTGCGCATCTGTAAACTGCATGGTTTTCTTGCACGGGCCTTCAATAAGTTCGTTTGTGGACACGCTCCACCATTTTCCTTCGGGGAACCAGATGGTCTTCTGGGTCTTTGTTTCGCCTTCCTTGGGAGCCTCTGTTATAGGAGCCACGAGAATGTCGTCGCCGAAGAAATATTCGTTGTCATAGGTGTAGGCCTCCTCCACGTCGGGATACTCATAATAGAGCGGACGGCAGATCGAGATGCCTGTGTCGTAGGTCTTGCGGGCCATCGTGTAGATGTAGGGGAAGAGCGAGTAGCGCAGACGCACAGCCTCAAGGATTGTGGGGAAGTTGTCAAACTTCCAGATGCGGCGTTCAATGCGCGAGTCGTTGGTGGCATGGGTGCGGAAGATGGGTGTGAACACGCCAAACTGGATCCAACGCAACACGAGATTGGGGTTGTTGACGAGCTTCTCGTTGGAGAACATGTGTCCGCCGAGGTCGTGACCCCAGTAGCCATAGCCCACGTTCGATGCGGTGGCGGTGAAGTAAGGCTCAAAGCCGAGAGCCTCGTAGCTGATGTTGGCATCGCCTGAGAAGCCGATCTGGTAACGGTGGCTGCCCAGTCCGCCCCAACGGTGGAAGATTACAGGGCGCTTGCCCTCACGCTTGGCTGCCTCGTTGAAGAACACATGGTTGCACCAGAAGGTCTCGCTCAGCGAGTTGGTGTAAGGTGAGGTGAGCCACTGTTGCCAGTCGAGCCACCAGAAGTCGACACCCTCGCTCTCGTGGTCGCGGATGATGTTCTTAAAGAAGCTGTTGGTGAAGTCGGGGTAGTCGATGTTCCAACTGATGTTGTCGCCCGCGTCGTTGAGATACTTGCCTCCCAGCTCGGCGTTCATCTTGGCAAAATAGTCGGGACTCTCGGTCTTGTTCACACCGTCTGCCGGGTGAAGGTTAAGGGCTGTCTTGAAGTGTTGGTCGTGCATCTCCTTGAGCAGACCCTTGCCGTCGGGAATGAGGTTCGTGTTCCATGACCATCCTGTCCATCCGCCACGGCCCTCAGACATGCTGCCGGCGTTGCCGTTCCAGTGCCAGTCCATGTCGAGAATCATAACATCGGCAGGGATGTTGTTGCTCTTCAAGTCGGACATGATCTTACGGTAGTCGTCGGCCGAGTAAGACGAATACTTGCTGTACCAGTAGCCAAACACATAGTCGGGAGGGAGAGGGATGCTTCCTGCTATCTTCGTATAATCGGCCAGCGCCTGCTTGTAGTTGTTGCCATAGCCCAGGAGATAGGTGTCCATGGCGTGACTGTCGGCACGTTCTGCCCACCAGTCGTAGCCCACGGTGGCGTTGGGAGCGAGGGCGTAAGAGCGTCCGCCGTCGGAGCGGGGCGTGGTCCACGAGTCGTCAATGACAGCCCAGCCCGAGCGCGACACCAGTCCGTTCTCCATCTCTGAGCGCTTGCCCTCGCCCATCAGTCCGTCGAGCGTGCGGCAGGTGCCCTTGAGGTTCAGAGGGTCGGGCTTGCCGGGATACCATGTGGTCTTGCCCGTGTGGTTCTTAACCACCACCGACAGGTTTGTCGACGAGGCAGGCACGGTGCGCGGGTCTGAGCCCTTGCGATATTTCAGTTCGAGAGCTGAGGTGGTGATATAGAGGTATTGTGAATCTTCTTTCTTTGTAAACTGTGGCACCGTGAGGTTACGGTTTACCACGGTGAAGGTGGCGCGGTCTTCGAATGCAGCCTTGTCGCTATATTCTATACGGATCATCTCTGGCGTGAGCACGGTGAACCGCGCGTTGCCACAAGTCACCACCGCCTTGTCGTTGGCCTTCGGGTTGTTGGCAACCTGTGCAAGAGCTGCCGTGAGCGCCAAGGCGTTGAGGGTCACAAACGAGAACAAGCGTTTGATCTGTCGTGACTTAAAGGTTTGGGTAAAAAATGTTTTCATAAAATTACAGTTGTTTGGAGATAAATTGTTGCAAGTAGAAAAGAAAAACCTCTGGAACGGCGTTGCTTGTATAATAATGATGCTTATGTGAAGCAATCTAAAATAAAGACGCTATATGAAACAAGCCAATAAAAGCTACATGAAGCTAACCAATGTTATAAGGTAGCAACGCCGTCCAGAGGTCGAAAATCAGAAGTTTCCTATTCAAACATAAAACCAATCTACGATTAGAAACCGTTCTTACTTTGTAAGCTTGACAATCTTGCAGCCATGGGCAGGCACGTTGGCTGTCAGCGATGAAGCCTTGCCCTCGTCCACATGCTTCCAGAGGTCGCGAACGTTCATCTCACCACTTATGCCGAGCTGGCTGAAGTCGACGGTCATGGTGGCGGTGTTCTCGTCGCGGTTGAACAGGCCGACAACCCAGTCACCGTTCTTCATCTGTCCGTACCACACCTCGTTGTTATCGCCAAGCTTGTCGCTCAGGGGCTTACCCACAAAACCGTCGGCATTGAGAGCGAGCAGTTCGCTGTTGGTGTAGAACTTAAGGTTGTCGCCTATAGATCCTGGCTGGTCGGCAACGGCCACAGGGCCACCGGCGAGGAGCTGCAACGACACGGCGGTCTGACGCTCGTTGTCGTTGTCGAAGGTGTTGAGACGCAGGAAATCGCCGTCAAGGATGACCTTGTCGCGGCCAGCGATGTGTGACCAATACTTGAAGCCATCAAACTGGTTCATGCAGTTGGGCCATGTGGTGTACGACTTGCCCTTGTCCTGAGCTGAGCAATGCCACCAGGTGCCTGTGCCGGTGTCGGCAACGATGCGCACCATGTTGCCATACTTGGCCTCCACAACAGCGTCATCATACATGTGAGGCATGACGAGAGAGGTGAACACGCCATATTTCTTTGCCGATGCAGCGATGTAAGCCAGGGCACGGGCATAGCTCTCACGACCGTAGCCACGTCCCTGTATGCCGGCGTAGCGGTCCTTGCCATCCTCATACCATGAGAGGAAGTCCATGCGAATGAAGTCGACACCCAGCTCCTTGTAATACTTGAAGAAGCCATCGATAAACTCCTCGCAGCCAGGGTTCTCTGCCACGGCCCAGTTGAATATCTCCTTGGCGTTGGGATTCATCACCGTCGACTTGTGGTTCCATTTCAGACCGGCATACTTGTAGGTGGTGCCTTCCACCACGCAGTCGTCGTCACTATGAATCCACAGCGGGTTGTCATAGACGCCGAGCTTCAGGCCCTTGGCCTTACACTTGGCCACGAGATCCTTCAGCGCCATCTTGCCATAGTGGGTCATGTAGCCGCGGTGCTCCTTGTCGAGCATGGGTATGAAGCCGTCGGTACAGATCATGTCGTAGCCATAGGGCTTGAGGTTGGTGGCAACCCAGTCGATGATGTTGTCCCACTCGGCCTCGCTGATGTCGAGGTCTTCGCCGGTGTGGCCCTGACGCTCCTGTAGATAGCAGTTCTCATACACGCTCCAATAGAGAGGAGCCTTCTGGTTCTCGTGAATGCCCTCAACCGTTGGCAGCTCAGGCAACTCATATTTTGGCGGGTAGCGCATCTCTATCTCGTCCTTGCAAGAACAGAACATGGAGAGAGCGGCCAGAGCCGTTGCAAACAAAAATGTCTTTTTCATATTTTTATGTTACGAGGTTTAGTGTTAATCTTTCTTCTCCACCTTGATGGTGTAATGCTCCAGGTCGAGGGTTATGCGATACTTGCCTGCCTCCTTAACCTCCCACTGGTCGTCGGGAGAGGTGGTGAAGACGAAGTCGTCGGCTGCAACACCCTGCTTGGTGATGGCCACGTTGGCAGAAGAGGGACGTATAAAGGCAGCGCTGAAGTCTTTCTTTGTGCATGCCTTGAAGGTGCCAACCTTGAGATCACCTTCCCATGTGAAGAGATACTTGTTGTTCGCATCTTTGGTGTACTGTGCGGCATCGTCGAGCGACCAGCCGCCGGGGGTGGCGGTGCCGATCATCCACACGTTGTCTGCCACGATGGGGTCTTTTGCCTCTTCAATTTCTCCTAGGAACTCGGCTTTCAGTGTGTAGTGTTCAAGGTCGAAGGTAAGGCGATAGTTGCCTGGGGCTTCTACCTTCCACTTGTTGTCGGGACTTGCGGTGAACACAAAGTCGGGGCTCTCGACACCGTCTTTGTTGATCTTCACACCTTCAGCATCGGGACGAACGAAGGGCTGTCCCCAGTCGCCGGTCTTCAAGCAGCACTTGAGGTCGCCAGCCTTCAGCTCACCCTCGTAGACGAACACATAGTTGCTTTGCTTTGTAAGCACCGTGGGAGCATCGATGTTCCAGCCGTTGGGTGTGGCATCGCCCACCATGTAGAGGGTCTCTGCCTCGATAGGCTCAACGGCAGGCTTCTCCTTCTCGCCCAGATATTCGGTAGAGAAGGTCCAGTTGCGCATGTCGAACGACAGCTTGTACTTGCCGTCCTCTGTCACCTTCCATTTGTTGTCGGGATCGCCAGCGTGCATGTCGAACGTCTTGTTCGTGATGTTGGTCTTGCTGATCTCCTCACCCGCTGTCATGGGACGGATGAAAGCAGCGTCCCAGCTGCCCGTTGTGAGGCAGAGCTTCATCTCGCCCTTGTTCAGTGAGCCTGTCCACTCGAAGACCATGGGGTCGGCCTCAGAGGCTGTGAACGGTGTGGGGGCGTCGATGCTCCATCCGTTGGGCGTGGCATCGCCCACCATAAACAAGGTAGAGGTCTTGATGGGCAGGTTGCCCTCAATGATCTTGAGGTCTTTCTCGCCGTCACAACTTGCCAGCATCTGCATGAACAGGAGGCAAAGCAGCGCGAAGAGCGACGTATGTTTGAAATTGATGTTTCGTTTCATAACGTTGAAGTGTTTTTTGTTGTTTCTTTGTTTAACACATTGCTCTCTTCTCACCCGTTACTTGTTGTAGCCCGGGTTCTGCACCAACTTGAGGTTGGCGTTGAGGATGGGTCGCATGATGGGGAAAATCTCGGTGTGGTTGTCGGCATCGGCACCCTTGTCCCACCATGTGCCTCCTGTAGAGAACTTGCCGTAACGGATGAGGTCTATGCGTCGGCGGCTCTCGGCGAAGAACTCGCGTCCCCACTCGTCAAGCATCTCGTCCATATCGAGCTTTGCCTCGCCCTCGGGAGCGTAGAGGTTCTTGTGAAGCATTGCGGCGGGATAGTTGCGCTTGCGCACGCTGTTCAACAGCTTGGCTGCTCCAGCGGTGTCGCCAGCACGCAGCTTACACTCGGCAAGCGAGTAGATGACCTCGGGCAGACGGATCTCGGTGTAGTCGCTCTCCATCTGGTGCTCGTCCTCGTCGCTGTAGAACGGATACTTGGCAAAATGCCATCCTGAGTTGTGGTCGCCGTCGCGCAGGGTGCTTGTTGCCACGTTCAGCCACTTGTTGGGGTTCAGGCCCTGGAACTTGCCCACGGCGTCTCTGATATACAGCTCATAATCGACCTCAGGAGCCTTCACACGCTTGGTATTGCCGTTCTCATCCTTATATTCGAGGTAGCCATAGAGGAACATTCCCTCGCGCTTGCTGTTGCCGAGGTTCTTGTAGAGCTTCATGCGCTCGTCGCCCTCATACTTGCGGAACTTCTGGATGGGCATGCCCAACTTGTAGGTCATGAGCACACCGTTGGGGGCGTAGCTCGGTGAGGCAGCATACTTGGTGTTGTGGTCGCCAGCCTCGGCCTTGGCATCATTGAAATAGTAGCGAGCGCGTGCAGGAGCCGTCCACCAGTAGGTGTCGCTCTGATAATGCCAGTAGGTATAATTGGCTGAGCCGGGGAATCCGAAGATCACCTCGTCGCAGTTGTCGTTGTCCCAGTCGAAGGCAGCGTCCCAACGGTCGGCAACCTGATATTTGCCATACTTGCCGTCAAGGATGTCCTGTGCCACCTGTGCGCAGTCGCTATAATGGTCTTCGCCAATGTAGACCTTGGCGTTGAGGTAGAGACGCACGAGCAGGGCGGCAGCACCTGCCTTGGTCCACTGTCCTTGAAGGGTGGCGTTAGTGCCCAACTCGGTTTTAGCGGTAAGCATGGGTATGCACGCCTTGAGGTCGCTCTCGATAAGGTCGTAGATGACCTTTGGCTCCACCTGTGTCTCGGTGTTCTTTGACACATCGCTGAAGCTCACCGACAACGGCACGTGGCGGAAGGCATCGAGCAGACGGATGTAGAACCAGGCGCGGAGCACGCGACACTGGGCCTTGAGGTTGTTAAACTCGGCGTCAGAGAAACCGAACTTCTCGGGAGAGATCTTGTCGAGATCCTCTATTACATAATTGCACTGGCCGATGCCCTGGAAGCAGCCGTTCCACTCGGTCTGGGCGTCACCACCATCCTCAACGTTCCACTCGTGATAGTGGAGCTTGCGCCATTTGCCGCTGTCGTCCCACCAACCGTCACGGGTCGGCGTGATGAGCTGGTCGGCAGAAAGCTCGTTGAGCACATGACGGCTCTGGATGCTCCAGAAGGCGTGCTCGAAAGGACGGAATGTGGCTCGCACCACATCCATCTTGGTGTTATAATAGTTTTGTGTTCCTACCTGATCGTAAAGCGTTTCGCTCAGATCAGTACAGCTGGCAAGAGAGAGTGTGCACAGCGCTGCGGATACTATATATTTAGATATTGTCATATTTTATCTGTTATATGTTAAATATTTTATCAGAAGTCTACTTGCAAGCCTACGATAATTTGGCGTGTCGAGGGGAAGTAGGTGCGTGAGCCCTCTGCTCCCGGTGTCAGACCGTTAACCTGGTAGGTAGAGGGGTCTACGCCGCTAAACTTGGTCAGCGTGAACACGTTCTTCATGGTGCCGTAGAGACGCACGCGGTCGAGGAAGCGGCAGCTCTTGGGGTTGAAGGTGTAACCCAGCGTCACCATGTCGAGTTTCAGGTAGTCGCCCTTCTCCAGGAAGTAGTCGCAAACCACGGGGTTGGCGGTGGCAGAGATCTGGAAGTTCTTGCCATAGGCCTTGTGTAAGCGGTTACCTGTGAAGTTGCGTGTGCCATAGTAGAAGTCATGAATGTTGAAGATGTCATAACCGAAGGCACCGCGGAAGAACAGCGAGAGGTCGAAGTTGCGGTAGCGGAAGTTATGGCTTGACGACATTGTGAACTTAGGCATGCCGTTGCCCACCTTCTGGCGGTCGGCGTCGCTTGCCTGTGAAGCACGAATGATGTCGCCGTCCTTGTCGTAGACGAGCCATTCGCCGTCGGTGGTGTGGCCGGCATATTTCCACATGTAGAAGTTGCCTATCGACTTGCCCTTCTGTATGCGCTGCAGGTTAAAATAAGGATAGGGGTCGCTTGTACCTGCCACGTCATAATAGTCTTGACCGACATACTGTGAGTTGCTGAAGTCGACAAACTTGTTGCTCATGGTTGCTCCCACAACGTTGAAGTCGTAAGAGAAATCCTTGGTGGTCACGGCCTTGACGTTGATATCAAACTCGAAGCCGGCGTTCTTCATCGTTCCCACGTTCACGAAGGTCTCGTCGAAGAGGTAAGGAGGAACCGACACCTTGTAGTTGCCGAGGAGGTCCTGCTGCTTGCGGTTGAAGTAGTTGAACGAACCGTAGACGCGGTTGTTGAAGAGCGAGAAGTCGATACCGATGTTCCAGTTCTTGCCTTTCTCCCACTTAAGGTCCGGGTTAACGTTCTTCGATGGACCCCACACCTGGAAATATTTGCCGTTGTAATAATAATAGCCGAAGCCTGTCATGGTGTTGAGCGAGTTGTAGCTGCCGAAGTCCTGGTTACCGGTGACACCATAGTCGGCGCGAAGCTTCAGGTCGTTGATCCACTTGACGTCCTTCAAGAAGCTCTCCTGCGAGATGCGCCAGCCTGCTGACACGGCGGGGAAGTTACCCCACTTGTTGTCGACACCAAACTTTGATGAGCCTTCATGACGGAGCGATGCGGTGAACATGTATTTGCCGTCGAAGTCGTAGCTCACACGTCCGAAGAAGGCGATGAGCTTGCAGTCGTTCTTGTAGCTGCCCATGAGCACCTTGCCTTCTTCCTTGGCATATTCGCCTGAGCCCATATTGTTATAGGTGAGACCGTCGTTGGGGAAATCTTTGTTTTCATTGTTCAAGCCCTCATACTGTGAATATTGGTATGAGTAGCCTGCCATTCCCTTTACGTTGTGCTTGCCGAAGGTACCGGTGTAGTTGGTAAGCCACTCGAGCACATACTGACGC
>OMFC01000808.1_pt1 | contig 15327 bp, 8 predicted proteins | sample 1645531 | NCBI WGS metagenome assembly OMFC01 (sample SAMEA103958112, study PRJEB25191) | human gut metagenome | biome: human-associated habitat [ENVO:00009003]; feature: intestine environment [ENVO:2100002]; material: feces | place: Germany | collected 2013/2015 | reverse complement strand
TAAATATGTATTTTAGTAACAATTTTAATTTTCCTAAGCAGCGTGTTAGTGCTGCCGAACGGAATAAATTTGAATACTATGCCAATTGCTGCGATTATGTTATTGCTGCTGGCAAAAGTATTGCTCGTGATGATGAAGTTGAACAGAAATATGCTTTCCTTAAAGGGGAGATTAATCCTGAATTTTATAAGAAGACTCTTAATCCTTATAATGCTGAGAAAAAAGAATATACTCGTTTTCCAGCTACTATGCGTAATTACGATATTGTTAACGGAGTTATTCGTAGATATGTTGGAGAATATATTCAGAACCCGCATGATTTTATTGTAGGAGCTAATAATCCCGAAGTAGTTCTTTCTCGTGATGCCAAGCTTCGTCAAGAACTTATGCAGATTGTTCAGGTTAAGATAGCTGAACGTATTCAACAGAATTATCAAGCTTTTGTACAACAAGGTGGACAGCCTGAACAATTTAATCCTCAAGATAACTTTGATATTGAAGCTTTTGTTAAGAAATTCAATGAAGATTATATTGATGATATGTCTGCTCAAGGACAAGAGATTCTTGCTGTTATTGATGATTTGACTGATGCTGCTGCTTTATATGCTCGTGCATATCTTGAATGGGTTGCTTTTGGTAGAGTTTATACTTATACCGAAGTAAAAGGAAATCAAATTATTAAACGAGTTGTTTCTAATAGAGATGCTTTTCCTGTTCCTAACGATAACGTTCTTGTTGAAGATTATGATATGTTTGCTGAACGTCGTATGATGACACTTCAACAAATCATTGATGAATATTATGATATGCTTGATGATAAAGACAAGGAATATCTTGATACTTATTATATCAATGGTCGTAATATTTCTCAAGACGACAAAGGGCTTCTTTATTGGGATAATTATAGACAACGTTATCCAGACCGTTGTGCTAAATTTAGCGACAAAGAACGTGAGTATTTTAAAAGCGAGCCGCTTATGGTTCGTGATTTCAATACTAATCTTATTGAAGTTTGGCATGTAGTTTGGCGTGGACAAGTTAAGAAAGGTATTCTTACGTATCAAGCTGGTGGTATTATCGGTGAAAGAGTTGTTGATGAAGATTATAAACTTAATATTGAAGCCGGTGATATTAATATCGAATGGATTTGGGAACCGCAAGTTTTTGAAGCCGATAGAATAGGTACTCGAAACAATGCTGTTTATCCTTACAAATGTCGTCCTATTGCTTATAATCGTAACGGTAAGCTTCCTTATAATGGTATTATGGAGCTTCTTCCCGGTTTTGGTCGTTTCAGTATTATTGATATAGTTCTTCCTTACCAAGTATTTGGTAATATTGTTGCTTATCATAGAGAAATGGCTATTGCGAAGAACAAGTTGAACGTGCTGATGATTGCTCGTTCTCTTCTTGGTAAAGTTCCTGAAGATACTATTTATCGTATGGCTGCTGACGGCGTTCTTTATATCGACGATGAAGACGACCAAGGCATGCTTAAAGCTCAACAAACTCGTATGCTTAATAGTCAGACTTCTGATTATATTACTCAGCTTGGACAACTTCTTGCTGAGAACGAGCAAGCTGCTATGAATAAAGTTGATATGACTCCTCAACGTTATGGCGAAATTGCTAATAGTGCTGGTAAAGGAGTTACTGAACAAGCTATTATTCGTGGTTCTATGGGTAGTGTTATTGTTGAGTTTATGTTTGACCACATGCGTGCCCATGATTATCAACGTGATTTAGATTATTCTAAACTTGCTTGGGTTGATGGTCTACAAACTTCTTATAAAGATAAGAATAATGGACAGCTTAAATATTTTAGTCTTGATGTTAATTCTCATCTTTATGCCGACTATGTGATTATGCCTAAACTTTCTGCTAAAGAAAGAGATAAACTTAATCAATATAAACAGTTTGCGTTTAGTGCTGCACAAAATGGTGATGCTGCTATGGCGGCTGCGGCTATTGATGGAGATAACACAGCCGAGATTAAAAAGGCTATTAATAAGTTCCAAGAACTTAATCGTCAACATGAAGAACACATGAAGCAACTTGATGCTCAGAATGCACAGGCTTTACAACAATATGAACTTGATAAGATACAAGCTCAAGGAGAGCAAGATAGACAAACTCTTAGTCTTGAAAAGTATCTTGATAGTCAGATTGAAGCTGTGAAAGCTATGCTATCCTCTACGGGGGGTGACTCTGCTGCATCTCTTGCTGCGACTAATGCTGCCAATGTTGCTAAGAATAATATTGAGCGTGAGAAAGTAATAAATGAACGGCAAAAAATTGCCAACGATGCTAAAGCTCAACAACTTAAAGCAGCTACTGATGTTTATAAAGCTGATACTCAATATAAAATTGCTAAAGAAAATAAGAATCAATACGATAAAAAATAATCTTTTCTAAAATGTGTTTTGTGTCTATGTGCCGTTATTGCTCGTGAGAGTAGTAGCGGCATTTTTGTTTATAATGCTCTTATTATTAATAAGATGAATCGAATTTGTAAATATTATTTACCAACAGACTTATTTTAAAGCTCACTGTGCCACGCTTCTACGAAAGTGGATAGATTAATCATTTCGGATAAAATCGTTCGATGTGGATAACGGCTGCAAGCGTGGATGCACTTCTGATACGATTTTTGACAGCAGAAATATACCAATTAATCTCCCCCGTAGAGGATACGCTGCTGAACACCATATTATATATATTATACTTTTGTCTTGTAATATTAATCCAATAAAAGATAAAGTTATGCCTAAGATTGATTTTGGTTTTGGCGGAAGTGGTAGTAATGAACCACAAGAACCAATTACAGATTTAGAAACAGGTAAAGTAGTAGATGACCCTACTGGTCAGACTACTGGTCTTGGAGATGATAATAAACCCGTTGATAAGCCGGCTGATAAACCAGCAGATAATACTGATGACAATAAGCCTATCGACGGTGATAAACCTGCTGATGACAACAACAAACCTGCTGATGATAAATTTGGCGATTTAGTTGCTGGTACTGTTATTTCTATTGGCGAAGAATCTTATACTGTTGATAACGAGGGCAACCTTGTTGATAAAGATAATAAGATTTTTAAAGAAGCCGCAGAAGTTAAGGAATATCTTGCTCAATTTGAAGTTGACGAGAATAAAGAAACTCCTATTGATGTTGATTCAATTATCAAAGCTGTTGGTGTTGAAGTTACTGATGAGAACGACAAACCGATTACTTTTGATAATACTCCTGAGGGTATTGCTCAATATGTTAATGAAGTTATTGAATTACAGAAGCAAGAAATTGCTCAAGCTGGAGTTCAAACTCTTCTTGATAAATATCCTATTGTTGCTGACTTTCTGAATTATTACGTAGCTAACGGTAACGATGCTCGTGGATTTGGAGAAGTTAAAGACAGAAGTTCTATTACTATTGACGAAAATAATATTGCACAACAAGAAGCTATTATTCGTGAAGCCTACAAAGAAAATAAACGTCACGGTGATGTTGATGCTTACATTAAGTATCTGAAAGATACTAACGCTCTTTTAGATGTTGCTAAAAGTGAATTGGCTGGACTTCAACAAGCCGATGCCGCTCTTAAAGAGCAGCAAGCTAAAGAAGCTCAAGCCAGACTTGAAGCTGAGCGTAAAGCAGAAGCCGATTACTGGAACGGTGTTAAAGCTGTTGTTGATAGTAAAGAGATTGCAGGTTATAAAATACCTGATACTATCATTATTAACAAGAACGGCAAACAAATTGCAGCTACTCCTAATGATTTCTTTAATTATCTTTATCAAGTTGATGATAAAGGTTATAGTCGTTATGAAAGAGATTTGGCTGCTCGTGATGCAAAGGAACAACTTCAAGACGATTTGCTTCGTGCTTATCTTACTTTTACAGGCGGAAGTTATTCTAACCTTGTTGACTTGGCTGTTACCAATAAAGAAACGAAAAATCTTCGTCTTAAAGCAGCCGCTGCAAAACAAACTACTACCGTTAGAGTTACTCCACCGAAACCAAAGAATGTTGCTAATAATATAGCTGCTGCTCTTGGTTATAGTTAATAACTAAATAAAATTATTCATTATGTACACAATGCGAGTTCTTGAAACTGGGCGTTATGACGATAGAGGATATAGCAATGAAGAAAGTATTGCTAATCTTATGCTTCAAAGTCCAGTTGAAATTAATGCGTTTTTGACTTACAACTATGGCCTTGACGACGACCGTTTTCCTCTTACGTTTATGACCGAGGGACAAGGTGCAAAAGGTACTGATACTGTTGCTACGGTACAGTGGACTTGGAAGACTATGGGACGTATGAAGTTTATTGATTATGTTACTTATTTCAATACTTCCAATGCTAAACCTGGTCTTGGTGGTGCTGAATTTGAAGTACATTTTGCTACTCATTGGTTTATTGAACAGTATGGCGTTATTGCTCCGGACGGAACACAATATCGTATTCAGAAAGACCTTGGTGAATCTGCTTACGGTTATGCTTATATTCTGGCTCCGGTTAATCCCGACCCGACCGCTTATTGCGACCCCGACAATTTAGTTAAAGGAACTTATTGGTCACTTGCTGCTCCTACCGTTTCAGAATCTTATTCTAAGGGTAATCGTAGTAATGCTATGGGGCCAGGTAAAATGACTTCTCAGCTTGAGTTCTTCCGTTTCTCTAAAGAAGTTGCTGGTAATATTTCTAACGTTGTTACTAAATATCAGTTTCAGCAAGGAGAAAGTGGTGGTACTACCAATCTTTGGATTGGCGAGGAAATGCGCCAGTTCGGTTTGAACATGAGAGTAATGAACGAAGAACGGCTGTGGTTATCAACCTACAACAGACTGCCTGACGGTACTATTAAACTTAAAGACCATGATAACGGTAAACCTATTCCTCGTACTGCTGGTATGCTTGAGATTTGCCGTGAAAGTAACTATGATACTTACGGTGAGTTCTTGACGTTGACGAAGCTGGAAAGAACTGTCGGTGACGTTCTTAACAAAGATACCGATGACGGTACAATGGAGATTGTTCTTATGGCTGGTAAGGGCTTTATCCAAGACTTCCAATATGCTATTGAGAACGAAGCTATGAGCAAAGGATTCATTACTCCTCTTGGCGAAAAGAAGATTATGGATAACGGTAACGGTCTTGCTTACGGTAAGTATTTCAACAAATACATTACTCCGGACGGACATATTATTACCGTTAAACATTGTTCTTTCTTCGATAAGGGTACTATTGCCGAAGCTGCTAAAGCTAATGGACAAATTCATCCTCGTACAGGTCTGCCTATTACTTCTCATCAAGCTTGCTTTATTGACTTTTCTACTTATAAAGGCGAACGTAATGTTCGTATTGTTCGTCAGAAAGGACAAGAATATATTGCTAAGGTTATTGAGGGTATGACGCCGATACCTGCTTCTTGGGGTGTTTCTACTTCTAATCGTGCTGCTACCGAAATTGATATGTCCCGTTACGAGATTAAGGGTAGCATGGGATTGCAGGTGAACAACACGACGAAGATGTTCTTGTTGCAATGTAAATTATAATTAACCGTTAAACAGTAAAAGATATGCCTATAATGCAAAATGCTGGTGGTGCTGCAAATAAACAGGAAAACACCGCTCCTGCTGCTCCTACTGAAACAGTAGATAAAGAGAAACCAACTACCACTATGGTAGAAAGAAAACAAGAAGAAGCCGATGCTGCTTATGTCGATATTCGTTATATGGTTATAGCTCTTGCTTCTCATTATTCTTTGTATCGCAAAGCTAATGATAAAGAGCTTGCTGAACGTAACGAATATATCGGTAGCTGTATTAGAAGTTCTAATGCTCTTTGTGCAAACAAAGGTGAACTTGAAGCTTACTTTCCTAATCTTATTGGTGTTTCTCCTAACGACCAAAATTTCGTTAGACGTGTTAAAGAATATCTGAATAATTTTCAGGTTAAAGTTGACAAGCTTGGTCTTCGTCTTAATCTTACTTTCCATTATAATCATTATAAAGATTATCTTGCTTTCAAGAAAAAAGAAGAAGCTATTGAAACCGAATTTGCCCAAGTCAATCGTGGCGATGCTACGGCTCTCAAACGTGCTATTGAGAATAGAATTGTTAAACTCAATGCTCTTGAGTCAACTAAATGGCAATATGGTAATCCGGAAAATGTAGCCGATTATCTTCTTTATCGTCATTGCTTGTTATATTCTGATGTTGCTAAAGACCACTCTCTTATTAACAAAGAGCATATTCGTTTTTATTTTAAAGACGAACAAAAGGAAAACGAGCTTAAAGCTAAGCAACGTCTTGAACTCAACAATGCTAAGCGTAACTTTGTTACTCTTATTGGCAATGATAAAACATTTGAAGATGTTTATGTTCAGTACTGTGTATTGAAGAATAAACCTATTATTCCGTCACTTGCCGAAGACGACCTTGTTAAACAAGAAAATCTTGACTATTTTAGCCAGAAAGAACCTGCTAAGTTTAATGAGCTTTATACCGACCGCAGTATTTCCGTTAAATCTCTAATTGAACGTCTTGTTGCTTACGGTATTCTTATTAGACATCCGCATAGTCAAAACATTGTTTCTGCTAATGGTGATTTTATTGGAGCTAATATGAAAGAGGCTACTGCTTGGTTCAAGAACGCTGAAAATGAAGCTACTGTTGCCGCTTACGAAAATCAACTAAAACTTGTTTAAGTTATGGATATAGAACAGATGCACGTCACGTTCAGAGAAGTTGCTCAACGCATGGGGCTGCAAACTGTTCGTGCTATTTTTCCAGAAGATGTTGATATTTGTCTTAATTTTGCCATTATAACCAAAACTCGAAATATCGTTGCAGAGAATGCTCAAACCGTTAATGATTTAATTGTTAGAGCTAACGCTGACATTTCTCAACTTAATGCTCTGCGTAATCTTGCTAAGAAAGGAGAAGTATCAGGCTCATCCCTTACGGGGGGTGGTACTGAGCTTCATCCTTTTCTTGCTAAGGTTGATAATAACGAAGTAATGTTTTATACTCGTTTTGCTATTGGTTATACTGGTGACAATGCTCTTTACGATTGCCGTATTATTGAAGCTGAATATCTTCAAAGAACGCTTCGAGATTATTGCAATCGTGCTACCAAACAACACCCTGTTTGTGTTGCTGTTTCTATTGACGAGAAACTGAATGTTGAAATATATAATGGTAGTTCTAAGGCTGTTCCTAATATTCTTGTTTACAATTATATTAAGACACCTAATAAAGTTAGACTTGATGAAGAAAATCCTGCTAATAATATAAATTGTGATATGCCTGATTATCTTATTCAAGAAATAATTGAACTTGCTGTTCAGTATTATAAACAGACTTTTACTCGTCCTAATGAACAAAAAGTAAATTAAAATATTATTAATTATGAGACAATTTCTTTTAGGTAAGAACGTTGCTTATCCTACTGCTCTTACAAGTCTTGCCGTTGGTCAACTTGCTTTCGTAGCTCTTGTTTCTGGAGTTGAAACTCTTGACAGCGACGGTACTAAGATTAAGAACAAAGGTTATATTTATCTTGGTAAATCTGATGCCAAAGGTGGTAAACTTGTTGTTCCTATTTACAAGAATAACTTCTCTTATAGCAAAATGGCTTATGTCGCCTCTACTCAATACACTGGTAATTTTACTATTACTGATGTTGTAGCAGGAAGTGATTATACTGTTGTTGTTGTAAAGAAAGGAGTTGGTTTTAATGAACGTAACAAATGGACTGCTACTGCCCGCGCAAAGGCTGCCGATACCGTTGACACTATTGCTGCTGCATTAGCTTCGCAGATTACAGCAAATGTTGGTGCTGGTGTTACTGCTGCTGCTTCCGCTGGTAAAGTTACGGTTACTTCCAAAGAAAAAGGCGTTGATTATGAGCTGACACTTGGCGATGATTTGTTCGGAACTGCTGTTACTCAGACACATGCTACTGCCGCTGTTGCAGATGCTAAGTATATTACCGATTTGGCTATCAAGGCTGCTGCCGATGCTGGTATCGAATATACTTATCAAGATGCTGGTGAGCTGATTTATCCGGACTTCCCGCTTAATCCTTTGGCTCAAGATGATTCCGCCGATACTGGATTTACTGTCTATACAATTCGTTTTGCCGAACCTCGTGAAATGAAGACAGTTGACCAGAGTATTAATCAAATTGTACAAATAGCTGTACCTACTGGTGCTGCCGCTATTGCGACTATCGACAAAATCTTGGCTGCACTTGCTGCCTAACATAGTAAGCAAATAATTTGTATAATACGCAAAGCCACTGTTACTATAAGTATTTATGGTAATAGTGGCTTTTATTGTTTAATGCTCATGACTGAACTCACGCCCGTTATGGACTTTGTTAACCAAAGTCTTAGAAACTATTCTGTTACTGCTGTTATAATATCGAGTTGTGTTTTTATTCTTTATACTATTATTATCAAAGGAATTGATTATTTTCGTCATAAAGACCAACAAAAGCCTATGATTGAAATGGCTAACTCTGTTAAAGAAGTTAGCAATAACGTTGTAAGACTTAATACAATTCTTGATAAACTTTTTCAAGATGCTCTTCATAAAGATGTTGAGAAAAGCAATATTGTAATTGAGCTTTCGTTTTCCAATTTTCAATCAAGAATTGCTCATCTTTGTAGAAACATTATTATAAACAATAATATCGACCTTAATAAGAATCTTGTTGTCGCTAATATCAAACAAACTATTAATGCCGAATATTATAAAGTTTATCATAATCTTTCTCAATATGATATTGATGGTCGTCCGATTTCTTTATTCCTAAAAGAAGAATGGAAAGAAGATTGTCTTAATAATATACTTGGTATTATTTACAACGGTCAGGAAGAAAAAATCCGTATTAATCAAATATATAATATTCTTTATGTTAAGGTTAATGATTGGATAGTTTATATTAACAATAAATATACCGACCATGAGTAACGATAAAAGGCTCGAACGTATCAGTAATAAACTTCGTAATAATATTAACAATGTTGTTTGTAAAGATGTAGATAAGATAAATCTTGGATTTGTTTCTGCCAATCTTTTTGGTAGTTCTTATTTTTATGATGTTATACGTAGTTGTATTGATTACGATATTCTTCTTACCGATAAAGAGAAAGAAAAAATTGATGTAATATTTAATACTTCTGAATATGGAAGATACTGTTTTACATGATATAAAAGTTCCTATTGATTGGGTTTGTACTTATAGACAAATCCAATCTTTGCTTATAGATTATGGAGTATCTGCTATTGCTGGTTGTGATAATGTTTGTAATAACAAAAATAAAGACATTATTCAACTTTGGAACCTTTTTAAAAATGCTGTTTATGTCTATTATCGAGAAGATGTCGATAAAGCAAATCGTATATATAACTTTGTAGTTCGTGGACTTAAAAAGTATACCGATGTTAATGTTGGTACTTCTACTATTCATGTTGAAGATAGCGAAGTTGAAGTTACTTGTACTGGCGATGATTATAAATTTGCTGATACCAAAACAAGTTATAATTTTCAAGCCAATGATGAAAGCCAATTAGATATTCAAGATGACGGTCTTGGGCAAACTCTTTATTTTAATATTAAATCTCAGAAGATTGTTGCTATTGGAACTAAGGAAGAGATTTTTAGTATTGGATATGATTTTGTTCTTAATAATCCTGAAGATGCTACTTGGCTTGGTTATACCAGCGCAAATAATACTCTTATTATTCGTGAAAATAAATCTAAACTTCGTGTTGCTAAATTTAAGTTAGTTCAATATGAAAGTGGCAATATTCTTGAGGGTAAAGTTACTCAAGATGTAAACGATTATACTTATCGTTATACTATCAATGTTGAGCCTACTTCTATTGAAATACCTGCTGAGGGTGGTACTAAAGTTTTTACAGTTGAATCTTATAAAGAACTTGTAGATAGCGACGGTTCTGTAATCGGAGATAAGATTAATGTTCCATACAATGCTTATTCTTCAAGTATTTATTTTAAAGTCAACGGTAATCAAGTAAGTGCCGAAGCTAATACTGAAGAAATTCGTTCTGCTGCTATTATTATTGAGCGTGACGAAGTTGGTGTTTCTGGAAATAAGAAAATTGATTTATATCAAGATAGTCTTAATAAAGAAATTCGATATAGACTTATTGCTACTGTTGATACTAATACTATTGATTCAGACGGAGTTAATCCTGTTACTTTAACTGTTGAATCTTATAAAGAAATCTATGTTAATGGAGTTTCTCAAGGAGATAGAACTGATATTCCTTATACAGCTATTTCTGATAAAGGGCTTCTTAAAAATAATACTTCTGATAAAACGAAATGGTATATGTCTGCTAATGATACTACTAATGTTCGTACAGATAGTATTATTGTTAGACAAATGGAAAGCAATAAGTCTGAAATCATAGATATTAGACAAAATCCTGCTCAAGAAGAAATTAGTTATGTATTTAGTGTTGACCAAGAAAGTTTAACTCCGCCTTCTACTGGACAGAATGTTATTCTTAATATTCAGTCTTATAAACAATATTATATTAATGGTAAACCTACAACTAAAACTCCTATTGGCTATACTGGTGCTGTTGCTACTGGTAATGATTTTATAACTATTCAAGAGGGTTTGCCAAATAGTATTACCGTTGCTCCTAATAGTGGAGAAAGCGAAAGAAGTGGTAAAATTCTTTATACTCAACAAGATAATTCTGGCAAGACACTTGAAGTTAGAATTAATCAAACTGGCGCTTCTATTACTTATACTTATCATTTGAGTATTAATGAAAATGAAGTTCCTCTTATTAATACCGCAGATAGTAAGACTATATCTGTTGAATCTTATCGACAGAAATATGTCAATGGTAGTCCAGAGGGCGGAAGAGAGAATGTTGATTATTATCTTTCTCAAACAAGTGGTAATGCTAATGAAAGTCAATATGGTGGAGTTACTGTAAGTCCTCAAGGTGAATATATTTATATTACTTCTGAACTTAATCAAACTAACGAAACTGTATTTATTCAATATGATGTTATTCAAACTCAAAGTTCCGGAACTCCTAATGTAGAAAAACTTACTATTACTAAAGCTGCTTCTACTGTTGAAGACCAATATTTTATTGAAGCCCAAAGTACTTGGATTGATGTTGTTGCTTATCCTAACGGAGCTTATTCTTATTTTAATATAACGCGTGCTGAAAAGCGACATGTTATTAATGGTAGTGTTACTTCTGTCGAAGATAATCTTCATTGGGAACCAAGTTCTGATAGTGATTGGCTTCATGTTGGTAATCAAAATGAAACTTATATTCTTTGTGATGAAAATACTGTTGGTTCTTTTAGAACAGGTAAGATAACTGTTAGACTTGTTGCTTCTAATGATACTAAAGTTGAGATTACTGTTAAACAAGCAGAAGCTACTTTTAGAACTCAAAGAGTTGCTTATCTTCAACAGCATACATTTAATCTTTCTCCTAACAATACAAGTGGAGAAACTACTTATAGATTAATGTATGAAGAAATTAGAAATGGTCGTATTGTTAACGAAAGTAACGAAAGCAACAATTATCAAGGAAATGGTTTATATTGTTATTCTACTACTTCTTGTGGTCAAAGTTGTTCTGATTGGAATTTTACTTCAAATAGTTATATGAAAACCGCTGGAGTTTCGTTTGTTGGTAGTTGGGGAATGGAAGAACGTTTAGCTGCTACTGGTAATTATCGAACTCAAGACGGTAAATACGAAACATATATTAATGCTACTTTTAGCGTTTATAATACTTTAGCTCTTGCAGAATTTAAAACTGCTCGTGTTAATGATTCTATTTATGACTTCTTCTATCATTATATTCCTAAAGAACTTAAATGTGTTTATACTGATTTAGTTAAAATATTTATTAATGCTCATGGAGATAATTATAAACTTCGTAAAGCTGTTTATAATCTTAATCTTTTCCAATCTCTCATTGCCGCTTACTTCTTTGAAGATACCAAGAAAATTAAGCTCTTCCTTGATTGTATTATTGCTTTTGCTAATAATTACTTTAAAGAGAACGATATTCTTTACGAGTATCGTTTGAATGGTATAGAAGAAAACGGTCATGTTTATCTTGATATTCTTCCTTGTCAAGAGAAAACTGATGTTAAGCTTGAACTTGATGCCAAAACTGGACATCTTCGTGAGATTGATAAATCTGCTAACAAACAAGCTATTGATTTTGAAATTAAAGATAATAATTTAATCGCTGTTAATCATGGATATAGAAGAGAAAGACTTGGGGAAAGCAATAGTAACTGTTGCAAGTCCTGAAATTTATGATGTAACGCAGGCTTATGAAAGACTTACTTATGTTAAGCATAATGGACATGTTTATCTTAGTAAGCAAGATGTGCCTGTTGGTACAGCTCCTACGGGGGGTGATAACGATGAATATTGGCTTGATTATGAAATAGCTGCTGCTTCTTGTCGGCTTGGTCGAGCTTATCGTCGTATCACTGATTGGAACGTTGTTAGACCTACTGGTGGAAGTTATGACAATCCACACCCCGTAGAGGAAGAATGGAGTGCTGAACCTACTTCTGCAAATGGTATTCTTTGGTATTCTGAACGTCTTTTTACAGAAGACGGTCGTAATCAAGATGCTGAATGGAGTATGCCTGCTCAGCTTACTTATACTCTTTATACAGAGTTTTATACTTCTAATGTTGAAAAAGAACCAGGTACTCCTGATACTCATCCTCAAAACTGGGTAAAAGGTTATCAAGAAGGTTATATTTGGCTTGCTACACAAGAAGTTTATAATGGTTCTAAACAAGGTTGGGTAGTTACTCTTCTTCGTGGAACTAAAATTGAAAGCGTTGAAGCTACTGTTGATGCAGAAGTAGGTACTCCTACTGTTGTTGTTATTAACAAAGGAACTGACCTTAATCCAAAGTTTGTATTTCAGTTTACTAATATGAAAGGTGAACATGGAGATAGAGGTAATTATACTTTTATCTTTAATGGAGAAATTAATCCTACTGGAAATAATCAAACTTCTTCTGTTGTAACTCCTACTGGTATTACTCTTGCTGTTGGGGATAATGTTATTGATAATAATGGAGATGTTTATACAGTTCGTGTTATTAGGCCGACTACTTTTGCGGTTATTCAAGATGCTGTTCAAACTATTCGTGGTATTGATACCAAACGTGGAGTTGTTTACATGCGTAGCAATAACGACGCTTCTGTTAAAACTCCGACTGGCGGTTCTTATGATAATCCAGTTCCTACTGAAAGTACTTGGAATACTGAGATTCCCGACGGTTCTGCTAAACTTTGGGTTTCTACTCGAATGTTTACCTCTAATGGTAAGAACCAAGAAGAAGCTTGGAGCACTCCTAAGAATTTGACTTATGTTCAATATACTGAAACTTGGTATAGTACTGTTGAAAATAATCCCGGTAATCCTGATGATAATCCGGATAATTGGAGTAAGACAGGTAATAATTTTATTTGGATTGCAGTTCGTACTATTTATAATGGTAGTAAACAAGAATGGAATATAGCTAAAGTTGTTGGTAAGACTGGCGCTACTGGTCCAACTGGTGCTCCAGGTTCTAATGGTTCTGATGGAGCTGATGGTAAATCTGCTTCTATTAAATCTGCTACTGCAACAGTAGATGCGAATGTAGGAATTCCTTCTGTTGATGTTACTGTTGGTGGTACTGAATTTGAACGTACATTTGATTTTGCTTTTAAAAACCTTAAAGGTCAAAAAGGAGATAAGGGCGATATTGGTAAGACTGGCGAAAAAGGAGATACAGGCGCAACTGGTAAGGATGGTAAAAACTTTACTATTCTTGGATATAAAGATAGTCTTGAACAACTTCAAACAGATGTTCCAAGTCCTGCTCAAGGCGACGCTTATGGTGTTGGTACTGTTGAACCTTACGAATTGTATATCTACGATACTACCAAAGGTTGGGTAGCTAATGGAACTATTGGCGGCGGAACTTCTGTTGATGTTGTAGATAATCTTACTACTGGCGTTGCAGATAAAGCTTTATCTGCTAATATGGGTAAGAAGCTTAATGAAAATAAGCTTGCCATTGGTGATGTTGTTAATAATTTAACAACCAATGATAGCAAGAAAGCTTTATCTGCTGCTCAAGGTAAAAAACTTCAAGATGAAAAAGTAGAAGATGCTCCCAAAGACGGTAGTCCTTATATGCGTAAAAATGGAGCTTGGAGTGCTTATACTCAGATTGAAGAAGTTTATACTTTTGAACCTGATTTAACAACTGACAAAATAACTCAAGAAGAATATAATAAACTTAAAGCTGCTGTTCAAGCTGGTAAAGTTATTGTTCTTAAGCAACAAGGTATTCCTAGTGGATATGTTATGAGCATATCCATATTCATGGAGAATACTATTAATTTAATGTATAGTGCTGGCGATTCATTTACATTACTTAGTATTACTTCAGATTTAAATGTTACTGTTGAGGCTCAATATTGTCTTTTGCCAAATAATACTAAAGAATATGAAGTAACTGGTGATTATAATCCTGCTCATAAAAAATATGTCGACGAAGCTGTTGTTGCTAATTCATATAAAGTTCTTCCCACCGAAGTTCTTGAAATTACTCAGGGTATGGCTTCCGATGATATTTTTGCCAAATTTGGTGGAAAATCCGCATATCTTGATTTTGTTAAGAATACTCCTACTAATTCTATTATACGAGTTGAGGGCGGTGCTCTTTGTGTTGCAAGTATGATTAGTTATACTAATGATAATACAAGTACTCTTGATATTCAGACGCTTGGTCTAAATGCTTCACAATATATAAGAGTTACTGTTAGTGGTGGAACTGCTTCTGCTTTAACAGCTAAATATATTTTTGTAAATGAAAGTGATGTTCTTAAAAAGAATAATACTACCGCTTATACTCCTACACAACATTATCATCCTGCTACAAAAGCTTATGCTGATGATATTGGTTATGGTAAAACTATTACTACCACTGTTGATAAATTTTTAAATACTGCAAATCTTAGTGGAGTTGATGCCGAACAACGAGTAATTGATTTATTTGGTAGTCTTGATATTTTTAAGAATGTTGTAGCTAATATTTTAGCTAATCATGTAAGATATTATTTTCATTTTGGTGATAATCCTAATAATAATTGTGTAGAATTAGGTTGTGTAAATGTTTGGAGAGCAAATAATAATAGTTCTCACGAACTGCATTTTATTATTACTTATTATGATGAAAATAATTTATATACTAATCGTATTTCTATTGT
>OMFC01000803.1_pt1 | contig 15408 bp, 18 predicted proteins | sample 1645531 | NCBI WGS metagenome assembly OMFC01 (sample SAMEA103958112, study PRJEB25191) | human gut metagenome | biome: human-associated habitat [ENVO:00009003]; feature: intestine environment [ENVO:2100002]; material: feces | place: Germany | collected 2013/2015 | reverse complement strand
TTTTATCCCGAATCGCTACACGCTTCAGGCATAACGCCTGCGACACGCAGCCGCTTCTGTCGGAACCGCCGTTTGTAATTCCTTCCGGCTGCGCCGTTCCCTTTTTTAGAACCCGTCCATTTGCTCGGGAGCGCCTTTCCCGTTTTGCCGGAGGGGTAGGCTCCCGCCGTTTTTCCTTTGCCTCCTTTTTTCCCTCCTTTCCCTCGCTATTCTGCCCAGATGGACCTGATGCGGCCGACACCGATGCTTCACGCACGCCTTTTACCCGGCCTTCGTTCGACGGCCCTTCCGCGGACGCAGTGCCAAGGTCAGTCCGGTGGCATACCATCTTTTGCCGCTTCCATGCCACCCGCGGTCGCTTCGCTTACCCCGCCTCGATGTTCTTCCCGGGTTCACGCCGGAACGTGCTGCACTCTTGCCGATGGGCGGTCGGGTCTTTTCAGATCCGCGAATGCCGCTGCTCCCTGTTTTCCCCGCCTTTTCCGCGACCGTTTTCTGTCGAAGTCGCCCCATCGTTTTTCGCTGCAAAGTTAGGGTGCCGACGGGCACGACCTGTCAGATCTTGACCAATGGCGTAGCGGCACAAATCTTCCTTTATCGAGCCTGCGGTTTGGGCCTGCGCCCCAAAATAAAGCGTATTTATGCGCTATCCTTGGTGCATCCCTCTGCTGCACCTACTTTTTAAGCACCGTAAAACTGATTTATTAACTTCTAAAAAACAATCGCAATGAAAAAGATCGAGAACAGTTTCGCAGTAACCGGATTCGTGGCAAAAGACGCTGAAATCCGCCAGTTCACCAACGCAAGCGTAGCCCGTTTCCCGCTGTCGGTAGCCCGTCAGGAGAAGAACGGCGAGGATACCAAGCGCGTGTCGGCGTTCGTCAACATGGAAGCGTGGCGTAAGAACGAGAATGCCGACTCGTTCGACGTGCTGACCAAAGGCACGCTGCTTACCGTGGAAGGCTACTTCAAGCCCGAAGAGTGGGCCGACAAGGACGGCGTGCTGCACAACCGCATCGTGATGGTCGCCGTCAGGTTCTACCCGGCCGTCGAAAAGGAGGAAGAACCTGCGGAGCCGGCAAAGACAACGAAAAAGGGCAAGAAGTAAATCCTGCCTTATCCCGACAAAGCGGCCTTCGGGCCGCTTTTATTTTGCTCATTGCGGTGTCGGTATTGCTATCACTCATTTCTGCCCTTTCTCCGACGTCATTGATTTCCCTGTGCGAAGTTAAGCCGGGCGGGAACCAGCAAGGCGCGTTCCATTTGCGGTTGACGGCCATCGACTCGCAGGCTCGCTCAGGCATGTTCAACCCAAATGCAATCGTCTGTGACTTTCCGCTTCCTCCTTGCCTTGTTCCCTTCTTTCCGGCTTGGAGTTTTGCACGTGAAATTAAATCCCCGTCGGACGAGGTGGAAACCTCCGAAGAGAGGGATGAAAAAGTAAGCCAAACGAACATTAAAATTCAGGAAGTATGAAAAAACAGATGATTTGGTCGAGCATGGACATGCTGGACGACGAGGCAAGAGAGCAGTACCAGGAATTGCAACGGGAGGTGCAGGAAGACGACACGTACACGGTCAGCGACGCCGAGTGGGCGGACGTGGTGTCCGGCTCCCTGACCGATGAACGCTTGAATCTGGATAAAAAAATCGAAGGCGTTATCATCGCGTTCGCCTCGGTGGGCACATGGAGAGGACCGCGGCAAGGGTACCAAATTCTGGGCAGCAACATTGCCGACATCCTGTACTCCCAATGCGACGACGCGGAGTGGTACGGAGACAGCTACAATATCCGGGGGCGCATGATACATCATGACGGCATGAATTACGCTTTGTACCGCATCGCCAAAGATAGAAGCGAGGCGGAACGCATCGCCGACAAGATCTATAGCGGAGAAATCGACGAAGTCGGTTTTCGCAAGAGAACACGTTCCCTCTATCCGTATGTCGCCGATATTTACGGCTGGAAGATCAGGCGCCGCAAGTTGCACGCTTGAAAGTGGCACACGTGACCTTGAAATACCGCAACCGTCCGAAGGATGTGTTGCGGTATTTTGCACTCAAATCGGGGCCATCCTCTTATACCAAACAGTCTGTCTTACGCTGTCCCGACGGCCCGGCTACCCATTCATTGCGCATACGCCTTTCCCTTTTCTATCCGCTTCGCCTTGTACCCGGTTCGCAAGCCGCTTGTTTATTCTGCGAAATTGATTGCCGGCTGCCGGCCCTGTCAAGGACCGCTTTTGGCTGGCTGGCGGAAAATCTTCCTCCCCGGACTAAACGGCGAGTGTATTTTCCGCATCCTCCTTGCCTGGCCCGGCCGTCAATCCCGCAGGCAGAAAAACAATCGGCCTTCGGTACAGGACTACCGGAGGGGAAAAAGAGAAATTTAAATCTTTATAGACATGAACGGAATGAACAAGACAGAAGGAATGACGGTAGAGGAGGTAATGCGCCGGGACAAGAGATTCAGATACATGTTGCTGGCGCGGCTGCAATCGGACTGCGAGTATTACCTCGGTTTCGGTAACAGGAGTACCGGCCGCTTGTGGGCCGGCGATGAAGCGCGGCAAATCGAGTGGATGACCCGACTTTACGACGGTTTTCCTGAAGACGAAAAACCCCGGTGGCTGACCCGTGAGGAGATTGCGGAGTATGCCAACCGGATGCTTGTGGACCGATGAACCCGAAGAGCGAGGCGGCGTAAGGGCTGTCTACCAAAAAACGCAACCGCCGTTGACAGGCGGTTGCGTTTTTCATTGTCCGACGGGGCCGAATGATACCATGCTACCCCTGACAGGACCAGCGTTTTATCCTTTTTTATTCCCCTCTTTTACTGCCTCCAGAAATACTTTGGATGGCTTGAAGGCGGGGATGGAATGGGCTGGAATAACCATCGTCGTGTTCTTCGTGATGTTGCGAGCCACTTTTTCGGCCCTCTCTTTGACGATGAAACTGCCGAACCCCCGCAAGAACACATCTTCTCCGGCGATCATCGTCTCCTTTATGTTTCTCATAAATGCTTCCACAACGGCCTCCGCTGCCGTTTTTTCTACCCCGGTCTGATGTGTGATCAGGGCAACTAACTCGGCTTTTGTCATTTCAGTTCTTGTTTTATGTGAGTTTTATGCGATAACGATATTGTCTTTTCCATGAGATGCGGCATGCGATTCCGCAGTCTAACGGTCGCGCTGATAGTCGCTTTTGCCGAATCCTCCGAGCAGAACCCTCACGATGCCGCAGAATAGATAGAATCCTGCCAATACGATAATAATATCTAACATAGCTTCCGAATTAAAGATTATACCCCATATAAAGATATGCAAAATCGGCGAAAAAGCAATACAGGGTGGCGTTCCCTTCTGTTTTCCCCCGTGTGCCGCCGGTCGGTTATTTTGTCTCGTCCTGTTGCTTTTTGACACGCGGGCCGCTGGTTCTGCCGCGGTTGAGATATACGCCGTATTTGTTGAGTACGCGCCATATTGAGCTTTTGCTGTTAAAGCCGCTCACCTCCCAGATGTCGTCGATCGAATAGCCGTTGTTGTACATATCCACGATGGTTTTTTCCCGTTCCGCCCTCGACATGGCCTTCTTCGTTACCGGTGGCTTGATGGTTTGTTGCAGTTGCATGATATGGCTGGACGACTTGCGTAACACGGCTACCTCTTCGGGCAGGGCCCCGAACATCTCCAGTACCTGGGCTGCCGTTGTATCGGGAAACAGTTCGCCCAGGGTGTCGATTTTGTCGTGGATGGATACCAGGCGCACCACCTTGATCCGGCACAGCTCGACGAGTGCGGCCAGCCCGCGCAAGTCGCGCACGGCGTTGCTGAATTTGGCCACTACCAGTTCGTCGCCTCTGCCGAGGCTTGCCATGAGTTGTTTCCACTGCGGCCGGAGCGCCTCGTGGGCGCACTCTTCCTCGACCACCTGTACACACCCGTATTGTCGCATCCATTCTTTGTCCGCATCGAGCGCGTCATAGGAATTAGCCTTGAATATGTAACCCACCTTTGCCATATCTCTATACACTGTTTAGGATAACGGACACAAAGATAAGATTTTAATTCGATAAAATCATATTCAGAGTTGAAATCCTCTGAAATCATACTCTAAAATTACTCTTTATTGCACTTGTTTTCATTGATAATCATATTGTTGAATATGATATTTGTTTTTATGTAAAATATGATTCCTATTTGCTATCTTATTGAAAATAATATATAGATTTGCGGCTAATGATATGAATTTGGGATATGAAAAATAGAAAATCATATTCAAGATGTCCGGCGCTTTTAGCCGTATTGACCGTCTGTTCGACCGTCTTGTTCCTGTTCTCTTCGTGCGGGAGCGGAAACGGCAAACCGTCGTCCGTGGGCTCGGACGATCCTGCCGACACCTACCGCGGGTACCTGTCCGAAATACGGCGCTTGGACCACCTGACGGCCAAAGAACTGGCGGGACACCTTAAACGGTGGCAGACCGTAAAGGATTCCGTTTTTGCACGCCTGCGACGGGACACGCTCGGCCTGCCTGGTTCCGATGCCTGTAAGGTGTGCGAGGGGATACACGATTCGCTCCGCATCGAGTTCTCCCGTCTGGCCTTGTCGGGGCCACGCACTTACGGGGAGCTGCTCATGCTCAAGGAGCGGCTCTCGCCCTACGCCGCGGACGAGGAGCTGCGCCGCGCGGCCGAAACGGTTCGCCCGTTTTTCGCCTCTCTGGACGGCCATCCGGCCTGTCGTGACGACAGGCGACAGGTGCTTTCGACCTACCGGGCGCTGCTCGCCGAAAGCATCCGCGACGGCATCCACAGCCGCGATGACCTGACCGCCTACATCGCAAGAGAAGATGCCGTCTTTCGGGGCTTCCTCACGCATCTGCACGAGCTCGGAAGCTCGGACGTGGCCGACATCGCATGCGATACCGAACGCTGCTGCTCGCAGGTCTTCCTCGCCGCCGGGCGCGGCGAGATCGCCTGGCGGGATGCCATGCTCTTTCTGGCGATGCGCACGGGCCGCCGGCTGATACAGAACGCCCATACCTGCATCGACGACATCCGGAACCGGCGGGTCAAAACGCCGCAGCAGGCGTGTGCCTACATCTGGATGCTCCTCCAGCCCTATGCTTCCATGGACGGCCTTTGCCTCGCGCTGCTCTCTCCGCAAGAGCGCGAGCGCCTCGACGAGATCGCCGCGCAGACCTCGGCCGCGTTCGAGGCGTTGGGCTCAATTCTGCAATCGACGGGCGACCGACAAGACGAATTGCCCGGAATGCTCATGGAGGCATTTATTCACACGCTGTAAACCTCATTCGCAATGAATATGCTACGACACTTTTATAACGACTTCATGGCGCTCGTTCCGCTGCAACTGCCGCAGTTGATCGACGTGACGACGATGGAAAAGCCGCAGTTCTACGGCGATTACGTGCTGCTTACCTTCCCGCTCCGGGACTCTTACGACCTGGAGGAGGTCATGGATATGTTCGAGGATGACATGGAGCTCATCACGCTCTACCACCATATCCCCATGCGTGTCGGCGAGTTCGGCTATAGTACGTGCGCCTATTCCAATCCCGCCTTCGGACAGATGTTCAAGATGAACGCCCGGACGGAAGAGGACGGCAAGGTGCATGTCGTCGTCGCCACCGTTTACGATTCGCTGGAGCTGATGTACGGCGATCTGTGCCTCGACCTCGAACTCCATGCCCGTAGCGGCACGTTCAAGTACAAGAAGATCAAGGAGGAAGTACTGATGGATTTCCTGTAAACGACCGAGCCATGCGAAACACGTTGTACCGACAGATGGTCTACTGGATCAACATGTACCGAACATGGATAAAGGTTGCCGACGATAACCTCTACAAGGAGCATATCATTTCAAGAAGCGACCGTACCGATTACGTCGTTTCCCGCACGCTGGTGCTCCGGGCGTTCAAAGCGAACGGTCAGTACGCCGAGGGTACGACCTGGGAGATCCCCGAACACGAACTGGACAGGGCGCTGGCCACCCACCGCAAGCAGGACGCTTCGTTCCGGCAGCGCATCAAGAAGGCGGCCATGTACCTTTCCCCCGCGGATGCCGAGGCCATTATCCGCTTGGCGACCTACGGTATTGTCCGCCTGGAACTCGTGATACCGCCCGTTCCCGTGCGTGAAAAACCCTACTACCTATGATGTGGATTGCCGTACACCTCGCCTTTGCCGCACTGCCTTTTGTGCTTACAGCGGCATTGTATAGCAGGAAGCGCCGCTTTCCGGCAGGAGAGGGCGACGCCCGGGCACGCGACGCCAAGGCCCGTAAATTCTACGCGCAGCTCTTGCTCGTCCTGCTGCTCCTGTACCACTATGCCTATACGAACGGACACCCCAGCGGCTTCGGCGTCCTGCTCTCTACCGGAGCGTGTGCCGCATTGTTCTCCTCCCGGCGGACGGACCGGTGGCTGCGCGGTTTGTCCGGCCGGCCGCGGGCCTTTGCCGAGCTCGCGCTCGCGGCCGTGGCTATCGGCTTCGTGCCCGGTCTGTACCCCGTGGCCGTTACTGCCGCCTACTGCCTTTTGGCAGTTCTGTTCTATCCCTCCGCTCGGGCCATGTCCGAATGCGACGGCAAGGAGGTGGAGCCCGGACGGGCGGAGCCTCCCGCAACATCTGCCGTGCCCCATCGCTACGATCATCGCGCAGGGTTGCCGCATGATGCGGACGGCGGCAGCTCCGACATATCCGCACACGATTATCATCAATAATATCGACGAATATGGAAAACAAGAAAAGAATGCCGGCCACGGTGCTGGCACAAATGGAGGTTTTCGACTACCTCAAGGAAAAAGTCGGCGAACGAAAGACGAGAACGGAAGCCTACTGCGACCTGTTGGACAAGGCGATGGCAGGATTCGTCTCTTCGTATTTGAGGCGCCAGGATTATGAACTCCGGCCCTGCCAGTGCCATGTTACCGTTTCCGACCTGGCTGTGGAGTGGCGCTGGCACCGCGCTACCGTCCGTTCCTTTCTGGACACGCTGGAGTCGTTTGGTCTGCTGACGCGCATCCGTCTTCCCAAGAGCGTGGTCATTACCATGGCCGTGCAGTCCGGACAGCCTGCTCCGGCGGACGATGTACAGTCCGTATCCGGCCTTGCCGCGCAACTGCGGGAGGTACTGTCCGATTGGGTGGTCGGCTATGCGGACTCCTCCGCGACCGGCTCGGCGTGCGGACAGCTCGTCCGTAGCGCGATGACCGCATCCGGCGTCCGCGTCGATCCGGATAAGGCGTCGAAAGACGACGATCCGCTGGCGGTCGGAATCCATGCGACGGCTATGGGGTGTATCGCCCTGGCTGCCATGCAGCGCGTGCTGCGCCGGTCGAGGTTCGACGATCGTCTGGAGTTCATGGATTTCTTCCGTCTCGATCTCGGCGGGGAGTGGTCGTCGCTCATCGAGACCTCCAAGGTGCTTGCGGGGCTCATTCTCGATGCCGAAGCGGACGGGACGACCACAGAGCCGGACGCAACGCAAGAGGGCCTCAAATCGTTCCGCAAGTCCTTTCTGGCGCTTGCGGCACACGTACTGGAGGAGGCGGATTGACCCGAAGGCCGGAAACGGAGTTTGTATAACCCCGACAATCCGCCCCTGTTCCGGCCAGGCATTCTGCCGGTTGTAGCGGGCACGCGGGCTTGCCCGCCTGCCACCAAACGAAGGGTGGGGTAGCTCAATACCCCTACCGGCTGACGCCGGCGGGAGCGGTGTCCGGACAAGCAGCAAGCTGGGACACGGCGGATTGTCCGAATCAACGCGAAAAAGTATGGCAAAAGCAAAACAGGTACTCGATGTCCGGGTATCGAAAGGCATCACGACATCGCAGAGCAACGAACATCAGCGCCGTTGGACGGAGAAGGGATGGGAACAGGCGCTCGAAAAGGGCAATTACGACCCCAGCCGGGAACATCTGAACTTCGAGATCGTGTCCGGCAAGGTCCGTCCCGTCGACAAAAGCCGCAGTATTCCTGAACGGATGGCTGAAATATTGGACCGGCGCGGGATCAAGGACCCCAACGAGGGGCTGGACGAACCGAAATACCGCACGGTGGTCAATATCATCTTCGGCGGTTCCCGGGACCGCATGCGCGAACTGGCGTTCGGTTCGCAGAAGGTAAATTTCGATAAGGGGGCGGACAATTCCGACGTCGAGCGGAAGCGCGACATCGAACGCTGGGCGAAGGATGTCTATGCGTTTGTCAGCGGCAGATACGGCGAGCAGAACATCGCCGCCTTCATTGTACACCTCGATGAAATAAACCCGCATGTACACTGTACGCTGCTGCCGATCAAAGACGGCCGCTTTGCATACAAGGAGATATTCGCCGGAAAGGACAAGTACGAGTTCAGCCAGCGGATGAAACAGCTTCATACAGATTTTTTCACCGAAGTCAATACGAAGTGGGGGATGTCGCGGGGACGGAGCGTTTCCGAAACGGGCGCCCGGCATCTCACGACCGAGGAGTACCGCCGTATGCTTTCGGAGGAGTGTACGACCTTTGAGGAGAATATCGATCGCCATCGAAAGGTGCTTTTCTCCATCCAGTCGGACATCCGGCTGGCAGAGCGCCGGGTCAAGGGACTTACCACGATGGTCGATAACCTCGAAAAGTCGAAGGCTGAAAAGCAGGCGCAGCTATCGGCAGCCGAACGCGATCTGGCAGCCAACAGCGACGATGCGGCGGAGCTGGAGATGCTGATCGAGTCGTTGCAAAAGGAGCTGCAAGGTATCGACAGACAACTGGCCGACAAGCAGGGTAAACTACAGGCAGCCGACCGGCAACTCGCCGACCTCAAAGAGAACATGGATGCCGTCCAGCAACGCACGGAGGAGCTCCGGGCGGAAGCCTACCGGTACTCGCGAGATGTCCACTCCAAAGTGGACACGCTGCTCAAAGACGCCCTGCTGGAAGGTCTGGTCGGCGAATACCGGAACCTGTCGGCACGGCTGGACGCTCCGCAGCGGCAACTGTTCGACGACACGCTCGTACAGGCAATCGCGGAACAGGGCGCGGAGGTCATGCACTGCGCGACGATGCTCTTCCTCGGGATGGTCGACGATGCCACTACATTTGCCGAAACGCACGGCGGCGGAAGTGGCGGAAGCGACCTTAAGTGGGGGCGCGACGAAGACGAGGACAACCGCGCATGGGCACTCCGCTGCATGAGGATGGCCAGCCGCATGATGCGCCCGGCCATCGGCAAAAAGCCCAAGCGATAAACGGCATCATCTCCCGCAACGAATGAAAGTATAACAGGTAAAACGATTGGATAATGACAAAACGCATCATCTTTATCTTCGCGGCGCTCTGCTCGTTGCAGGCCCGCGCGAGTGTCCGGCCCGCACAGGCTGACACTGTACGGTACACATCCTTCACCGATGCCGCAGAGCTGCTCCAGCCGGTGCAGCCCACCCATCTCGACGGCGTGATTCTTCCGATGCGCGGAAGCGGCAACTGGTTTGTCGGTATCGCCGGAGGCTCGACCGCCTTTCTCGGTACGCTGCTCGGCTGCGAGGACCTGTTCGGACGCATCGAAACATCGTACAGCCTCGCCGTCGGCAAGTGGTTCACGCCCTCGGTCGGCGCACGGATCAATTACAGCGGATCGCGCTTCAAGGACGCCCGGTTGTCCACACAGAGGTACCACTATGTCCATGCGGATCTGCTGTGGAATGTTCTCGGCCGCGGGTATGCCCGGCAGGAGCAGGTGCGCTGGGGGCTCGTTCCCTTTGCGGGCATCGGCCTGCTGCATCATGCTACGAACGGGCACAACCCGTTTGCGGTCTCCTACGGCGTACAGGGGCAGTACCGCATCTCCCGAAGGGTAAGCGCCGTCGCGGAACTCTCCGGCACGACCACCTTTCAGGACTTCGATGGTTACGGACGCCCGAACCGCCTCGGCGACCACATGCTATCGTTGACCGCCGGATTCACGTTCCATTTCGGAAAGGTCGGTTGGAAACGTGCAGTGGATGCTACGCCTTACATTCGTCAGAATGAGTGGCTCGTGGATTATGCCAATGTCTTGTCCGGAGAAAACAAGCGTTATAAAGACTGGTACGACCGCAACCGACGGACGCTCGCAGAATTGTTGAAAATTCTGGAAATAGAAGGCTTGCTTGACAAGTACGGTCATCTGGTTAATGACGATGAGACCGACCGCCGTCAAGGTTATCCCAGAAATAATTACAGCGGATTGAACTCACTTCGGGCAAGATTGAAAAACCGGCATTGGGATGGAATCTCGCCACTTGATTCTGCAAGTATTATATATGGCAACAACGGAGATGATTCCGAACAACCGGGCATAATCGTTTCTGAAAAGACGGAACTCATACAAGCCGGAAATTGCATCGGGTCGCCTGTCTATTTCTTTTTTAACCTCAATACGGCGCACCTGACGGATGCTTCCCAAATGCTTAACCTTGATGAACTGGCTCGCGTGGCCAAGAAATACGGATTATCCGTGAAAGTGACCGGCGCGGCCGACAGTTCGACTGGAACTCCCGTGCTTAATGGTTCATTAAGCACATTGAGAGCGGATCATATCGTTGCAGAATTAGAAAAGCGTGGCATACCGATCGAACGCATCGTCAAGGTAAGCAGGGGCGGCATAGCTGACCATGTGCCGGTCGAAGCCAACAGGCATACGAAAGTGGAGTTATTCTTTTAGTTTTTACATTAACTTTCATCAAGTCCCTCAATCTATAATCCGGATTGCAGGGACTTTTTTGTGAATGGCTGTCATGACGTTATCAATGAGAGTAATAAGATTATATTCCTGAATCCTGATTACGCTTCGCTGATAATATTTTCTGTCGAGTTATGAAATAATCCGCTTACGAGCACAAGATATTCTGGTAAAATATCATTCTTTCCCCAAAGCAGTTCTATCCCGAAAAGTTCCGAGAGTGTTCGTGTCATATCGAACCCGAATGCTTCAAGCGAGGGACGTACTTTGTCCGGATGCAGGCAAGGACGGTTGCATTTGCGGGCGCATTCGGAATCGGGACAGTATAGGCATTTTCCTACATAGGCGAATGCCCGACCTCCGAATCTGAGTTCCAGTTTCAACAGTTCTTTTTCTACCCTGATTCGTTCAGGCCTGATTAACTCTTGTGATTTGTCTATCGGGATGCCTTTTTCGATAGGAACAATTTTGGTAGCTATAAGATAGGCATACTTGTATTGGCGCAGAAATTCTCCGGTATCGAAATCGAACGGCGGACATCCCCAACTATTACCGTAGTTGGGGCATTGTTTGCAAAATTCGACAAAACGTTTTTCGTCTCGGAAGCGTGAAATGTATTCGTCCACGCTTATATTTGCCGTGAAATTCTCTGTTACATATCCTTTTTTCATTGCTTTACTTTAATGAAACCTGTTATGATATCGAACGTCACGCAATTATTTCGGAAGAGCCGTTCAATGCAGTCGCTCCGACGCATCTCCTCGGTCAACAGAACCGGTTGTCCGGGAAAAGGACTATAAAGGCTATATCGAGTGATGTGCCGGTTTATCGGCTCGAGTCCATTGCAACGGTAAAATATTTGTTTGAGCATGCGCATATAAATCAGATGATTCGAGTGAATAGGTCAAGCTGGTGCAATAACGTGAAAGTAAAGAAGATGCCGATGACCAGGCACAGCGTAATGAGCAACGCATCGAGCACATGGGCCGAGGGTTTCATCGGCCGGTCGGCGTTGCTTCGGACATACTCCCGAAAGAAGATGTAGAGTGCAGGTACGGTACTGCACGCCAGCAGGTAGTCTTCGGGGATGCCGAAGAAGTAGACTTTCGACAGTCCGATCAGCGCCCAGTGGCAGAGGAACATGGCCAGCACGATATTGACCTGCTCCGAGAAGGCGAGCATCAGTCCGATGGTGAAGACCGCCACCGAACAGGGCATGACGGGCGAGGTCATTATGGGGAATTCGTGGCCCAGCGCCAGCGAGCAGAGGGGATATATCAACGGCATGGCAAGGAGCAGGACAGCGAATGCGTTGTGCTGGCCGGTGCGTTCGAGCGAGGCGTGCTTCACCAGCAGCTCATAGATCCATATTCCACCCATTATGGCCCAGAAAAGCGCCAGCATGCCGTGATATTCGCGCGGACGGCAATAGATCATGTAATAGACTCCGGCGATCCAGAAGTTGAGAAACGCCATGAAGAGTTTCATGGCGATCCGTACTGCGGGCGTCGGACGGAGGTAGAGTAGCACAAGCAGCATGGCCGCCACGAGCGTGAAACCGATCTGCGCAGGCCAGGTTGCGGCATTGTAGGCCGCGATCGTGTTCCAAAAAATTTCCATAACCTAACTATTTTTTCGTGTGCGTCGGGTCATCGAGAAAGCCCGGCGTTTGAAGATGAATATCGGCAGCGTGGCACCGGCGGCAAGCAGCGCAATGACACTCAGCGATACGGTGGCATTGAGAAAGAACTGTTGCATGTAGCGCATACCCTCGTCGGCCCGATCGAGCGACTGGAGGAACATGATGAGCGAGAAAACCGTCTTGTAGGCGTAGATGCCCGGCACCATCGGCAGCAGAGCCGGGATGTAGAGACAGGTCATCGGGCAGCGGACACCGCGGCCGAGCCATAGGCTGCCCATACCGATTGCAAAGGCCGCGAAAAGCGATGCGGTGGCGATATCCAGTGCGGCACAGTGTATCAGCGTGAAACGCAAGGCGTGGCCTATGGCGGCAAGCAGGGCGATGCGTGGAAAGGCCCGCATCGGCGGGTCGGAGATGGCCCCGAATCCGATGGCGGCGACAGCGGCGAAGAGTCCGTCGAGCAGAATATCCGTCACGATCATAGCAGCGAATCTTTAACCATTAACAAAGTGGCCGACAAACCGACGGCGATGCAGACGATCAGCAGCATGGCGTTGACCAGCCGGCTGACACCCATAAGGACGTGTCCTTCCATGATGTCGATGACCCCGTTGATGAGCGGCACGCCCGGCACGAGGTACAGTACGCTCGTGGCGAGGGCCGTCTCCGCCGTGCAGTCGAAGCGCAGGGCCGCCGGGTCGCAGATGTACAGGCCGCCGTCCGGGGCGATGCCCTGGAGCACCGCGTGGGTGGAGGAAGCGGTGAGCTGCTCGTTTCTTGTGCTGTGGTAGATCATGGTAAAAAAGCCTCCGAAAAAACTTTTGAAATTGGGTCTTGCATTTCTGATATGGCTATGATACACTGTCCCCATCAAAAAAGCAAGTGTTTTTCTCCTGTGGACAGAAAATATTTTTTTGTCACGCATGAAAAACCCTGCACACAATAACCAAAGCGAAAGAGGCAAGGACTATGTTGAAAGTGTTGAAATTCGGCGGGTCGTCCATGGCGGACGCCCACCAGCTGGAAAAAGTACGCTCCATCGTGGAGGCAGACCCTGCTCGCCGGGTGGTGGTGGTCAGCGCCGCCGGAAAACGGTTCAAGGACGATCACAAGATCACGGACCTGCTGTATCTGTGCCACGCCCACCTGCAGTACGGCGTCAGCTGCGACGGTATATTCGATATGGTACGCAGCCGGTATCTGGAGATTCGGGACGAGCTGGGCCTGTCCACGCCGCTGGAGGCGGAGTTCGACGCCCTGCGCGCCAAGATGGACAAGGGCATCTCCGCCGATGAGCTGGTGAGCCGGGGCGAGTATTTCGCCGCCCGGATCATGGCCGACTGCCTGGGTTTTGACTTTCTGGACAGCAGCCTGTGGCTGCACTTCCGCATGGACGGCACGGTGGACCAGGAGGCCAGCTATCAGGCTCTGGTCCATGCGGCCAGCGGGCGGAAGGTGGTCATTCCCGGCTTCTACGGCGTGCTGCCGGACGGCAGCATCCACACCTTCAGCCGGGGCGGCAGCGACATCACCGGTGCGCTGGCGGCGGCGGCGCTGGACGCCGACGTGTATGAGAACTGGACGGACGTGTCCGGCTTCCTGATGGCCGACCCCAAGATCGTACCCGACCCGCGGCCCATCGAGCGCATCACATACGCCGAGCTGCGTGAGTTGAGCTATATCGGCGCGCAGGTGCTGCACGAGGGCACCGTCTCCCCGGTGCGGGAGAAGAACATCCCCCTGAACATCCGCAACACCAACCAGCCGGAGCACCCGGGCACCATGATACGGGAGGCCTTCGACGACACGGCGGCGGAGCTGCAGGAGAGCAGCATGATCACCGGCATCGCCGGAAAGAAGGGCTTTTCCGTCATCACCATGACCAAGAACGGAATGTCCTCGGAGCTGGGCGTTATCCGCCGGGTGCTGGAGATATTGGAGCGCTATCACATCAACGTGGAGTACATCCCCTCCGGTATCGACTCGGTATCGCTGGTGGTGGAGACAGGCAAGGCCGCGCCGTATCTGTATCAGGCACTGGGCGACATGGAGAAGGAGATCAAGCCCGACAGCCTGCACGTTACCGACGGCATGGCCGTGGTGGCGGCCGTGGGCCGGAAGATGGCCTTCCAGCCCGGCTCCTCCGGCAAGATCTTCGCCAAGCTGGGCGAAAACGGCATCAATATCCGCATGATCACCCAGGGGCCCGAAGAGCTGAACATCATCGTGGGCGTGGACAGCGCCGACTTTGAGAAAGCTATCCGGGTGCTGTACAACAGTTTTGTAAAATAAAGTGCGTCTCCTGCGCCCATACTTCGCCGCAGCGGCTTGCCGTACACAAAGTCGATGCGCCGCATCTGAACGCAGGATACGTCACTTATTCGATATCGAGAAAAGGAGTACATCATATGAAAAAGTATAAAGTTGCTATTTTGGGCGCCACCGGCGCGGTGGGCCGCGAGATGATGAAGGTACTGGCCGAGCGCGATTTCCCCATCGAGGAGCTGCACCCGCTGGCGTCAGCCCGGTCTGTGGGACAGGCCATCCACTGGAAGGGCCACGACCTCCCCGTGGAGATGGCCTGTGACGAAGCCTTCAAGGGCATGGACATCGTGCTGGGCGCGGCGGAGAACGATATCGCCAAGCAGTTCGCCCCGGCCATCGTCAAGGCGGGCGCGGTGTTCGTGGATAACTCCAGCGCCTTCCGCATGGACCCGGATGTGCCCCTGATCGTGCCGGAGATCAATCCGGAGGACGTGAAGAAGCACAAGGGCATCATCTCCAACCCCAACTGCACCACCATCGTTTCGCTGGTGGCCATCAACGCCCTGAACCACGACAGCCCCATCGAGAGCATCGTGGCCTCCAGCTATCAGGCGGTCAGCGGCGCAGGCGCAGGCGGCCCCATCGAGCTGATGGCCGAGGTGGACGCGCTGAGCAGGGGCGAAAGCTACCAGCCCAAGGTGTTCCAGTATCAGATCGCCTATAACGTCATCCCCCAGATCGGCGGCGAGGCCTTCGAGGGCTACACCTCCGAGGAGA
>OMFC01000793.1_pt1 | contig 15509 bp, 11 predicted proteins | sample 1645531 | NCBI WGS metagenome assembly OMFC01 (sample SAMEA103958112, study PRJEB25191) | human gut metagenome | biome: human-associated habitat [ENVO:00009003]; feature: intestine environment [ENVO:2100002]; material: feces | place: Germany | collected 2013/2015 | reverse complement strand
GCTTCACACTTTTCGCACAGCCCCTCTTTCGTGCCGTGATGCGCGTGGCAGTAGTCGGCGATCATGAAGCCGATCGTGTCGGCTTCCTCTTTAAGCGCGCCTTTCTCAAGACGCTGCATACGGTCGTCGGTCATGTCTGAAGCAAAAATATCAAAACACTGTTACGCATGATAGGCACAAAAGATGAGCGCTATCTGAGCAAAATCCGCACAGGCCAATCATTGTGCGGTATTTCGGAATCCTCGGTACGTCTTTAGAATTCCACGCGCCTTTCCGTGTCTGTGTAACCCAAGATTTTCTCTGTCCCCATGCTGCAGTCATTCTGGATGCTGGTGGCGGCTTTCTTTTTTGCCGTCATGAGCGCGTTTGTAAAGCTCTCCTCCGCCGAGACCGGTACCTTTGAGATCGTCTTCTGGCGCTCGCTCATCAGTTTTGCGGTAATCTGGGGCTTTATGCTCGCAAAAGGGTGTTCTCCGCGCACGAACTATCTCACGGGGCACTTAAAGCGCTCTATTCTGGGGACCGTTTCCTTCACGATGTGGTTTGCGACGATGGGGCACCTCCCTTTGGGAACCTCGACGACGCTTAACTACACGGCGCCCCTTTTTATTGCACTCACGGTGATCGTGATTGCACTCAAAAACCGGGAAAAGGCGCCCTGGCTTCTGGCGCTTGCCATCGTCACGGGTTTTATCGGGGTGTGTCTCGTACTGCAGCCGTCGGTAAACGGTGAACAATTTAAGTGGGCGCTTCTCGGGCTTTTTGCCGCTTCCATGGGACCGATTATCTTTTTCCAGATCAAGCAGCTCGGAAACCTCCACGAGCCCGCCTGGCGCATCGTCTTTTATTTTTCGCTTGTGGGCACCATCTGGGGGCTCGGCGGCAACCTCATCCTTGAGGGCGGTATCGGAGGCCACTCCCCTGAAACATGGGGTGCGCTTCTCGGCGTCGGAATCACCGCAGTTCTCGCGCAGGTGTGCCTCACCCGAGCCTACGCATACGGCAACATGATGCTCACGGCCTGCTTTCAGTTTGCAACGATTCCGATTGCCGAACTTATCGGCACGTTCTGTTTCGGCGAGTCGCTTCCGGCAACGGCGTTGACCGGCATGGCGCTGATTCTCGTTGCGGGCTGCGCGGCATCGGTCATCACCAAACAGATGGAAAAAAAACGGAAAAAGAAGGCTTCTTCCGGGCTTTAAGACTCATAGCCCGGATGCCGGTCCGGGCTTATGCATCCGGTTACTTCGTGTTGTTTAAGAAATTTAGCGCCGTGACCGTTTTAACCTCAGCAAGCTCTTCGGGGTTAAGTTTGAGTTCGCCGCTGCGGTAAAGGGCCAAAAGCCTCAGGCCCTCTTTTTTAAGGCAGTAGGACGTAAGCGGATACCCAGCAAAACCCCGCACGCAGTACATGGAAATCGCAAAAACAGCAGCAACCGTAAGGCCCTGCTTCATGGCCGCGGTCTGCATCATCGTTGCCGCCACAATGCCGCCTGTGAGCGGCGGAAGACCCGTGATGACGAGTGCCCGGTCCATAACCTGAGTTTTAAAGCAGAAAATCGACAAAACCAGTAACCACAAGCTCTAACGGCTGGTTTTGACTATTTTCTTGTTGTACTTCTACCGCTGTCCCAGTTCACGGAGCATGGGTACGGCGGAGCGATTGGTGGGGAAGCGGGTGCCGAGGCAGGAGGCAAGTTCCGGCCTCGAGCACACCCGAGGCGGCAGCGATAGGCCGCAGGCCTGCAGGATGTCAGCTTTGTGGTTGCGTGCTTTGCCGGCAACGTACTGAGCACCAAGTTCTTCTTCTGTCAGCAACTCATTTCCTTTGCGCAGCTTCGGGCCAAAGCCGCACCGGTAGAAGGTGATTTGGTTGTCATCGATGATTTGAGCCATCACGGTTGAGTCGTGCAGTTCACGGCACAGTGTGTCAATGCTGATTGGCGTTCCCTGCTTTTTCAGTTTGTCCTGCAGCAGCCTCAGCAGCAACAGGGCCAGTACACAAGCCGTAATATGGCCGTAAATATGGCTGGAAGTCCAGACGTACATCGGGCGCAAGCCGATGTTGGATTTCATGATCCGGAAGCACGTTTCAATCTGATTCAGGCAGTGGTACATCGAGGCGATTTCCTTGCCCGTTTTCAGTATCCGCTCTCCCTTGTCAACCGGCTGATTTACCTCGGCACCTGATGCTGCTCCCCTTGCTTTGGTCTCCTGCTCGTCAGCCATTTCCGTCCGCTCAATGCTGTACTCGTCATAAACAACAGCAGCAAACCCGCAGAGCGCTTTGCGCTCTGCCAAGGCGCTTTCGTCAATACCGGTGATCACCTGCTTCTTTTCCTTAGTGTCGGTGGTGGCGATACCTGCCCAAGCCGGCTTTCTTGTTTTAAGTTCCTGCCCGCTTCTTCTGCGGATCAAATCAGCCCAGATCTCAAGCAATTTTTCATCGCGGCGCTTACGTTTTTCGCTCCATGTCAGAACCAGTGAGCATTTGACTGAGCCGCTCTTGCCGGTGCGCTCCCAGTCCTCAATAACGCGGTATTTGTTGCTTTCAGGATCTTTGTCGTTAATCGATTGATAGGCCGACAGATCAAGCATCTGCTTAAGTGTTTCGTCATTGAGATTACTCACTTTTTGGACCACCAGGTAGCCTAACTCAAGCCGCTGGAGCATCAACAGATTTTCAGCTGAATTGAGTCCTCTGTCGGCAACAACAATGGCATGACCGATGTTGTATTTATCCTTGAGTTTTCTGATGGCGGATTCCATGGTTCTGTACTCGGAGCTGTTGCCTTTGGAAACCTCAAAGTCCATCGGAAAACCATTCTTGTCAATGACCAGAGCAATGGATACCAGCGGCAGATCCGAGCGGTGTTCCTTTGAGGGACCACGCATTCTCAAAAATTCAGGATTGTGATCATCAGCCACGGCATCGATGAAGTCCTGCGGCAGAGTGTCCGGCAGAACGGAGCCGTCATCGTCAAAACACGCTTCCGGAAGCTCTTTTTCTGCGCGGGCCTGCTCAGCAGCAGCCTGCAGTTTGTCCAGAAAATCCTGGTGGTAGTTTTCCATCTCGGCATCTGTCAGAGGCGCCTCAAAATACGCATTGGTGACGTCATAAAAAACAAGCGTGGCTCTGTCAGTACCGTAGTGCTTGTCCATCTGACGGTTGACCCAGTTGAAAATCTCATCCTTGTTCTCTTTCAGAAAATCAAGTGTCCTGTAGCAGGCCTGCAGAGAGATTCCCTGCAGCGGAGCGCCGAGATACTCATCCTGATCATGGAAACCGGCCAACACAGAGCTCGGTCTCATGGCTTTTCTGAAAATCATGAAAGAAGCGGCGGCATTGAAGCTGAACTGCACTTTCTGATTGAGCTTGCTTTGCAGGTAATCAAATTTGCGGGGCAAGCACAAGGTCTTATTCCAGATTTGCTTCAGTGCATAGTGACCATACCGAAGCAGAGGAAAGTCCTCTGCCGGACTCTCACTTTGCCCAAGGACCTGCGCCACCGCTTCGGCCGTCTGGGCCCGAAGGGCTGCAACGGCCTGCTTTTTGCTCGCACGTTCACTGCCGAACTGCTGTTTGAGATTTTCCAGATAGTCGGGATCGTTGGCTGTCAGTTCATCAAGGCGTCCCAGGGTTTTGACGGTGCGGTGCCGCACCCGGCCTTTCTCGTCCCGATACCCTTCCACGAGTTTGACATAGGAGAACTTGCCGTTGCCGCTTTTGGTGATTTTTACGAACATAGTCTGTCCCCAAAGAGACCTTGATTTTCTAAAGAAATTATATCAGGAAAGACAACGGAATACAACAAGAAAATGATTTAGAAAAAGGCACAAAAATAAGAGCCCGTGCGGCTTTACGGGCTCTCAAAAAGTTAGTTTGCTTTAAAAGTCAGGTATTCTTCCCATGTCTTGCCACACATATTTGTGGCCAATTGACATCAGGACCAGCCACGACCATTTTTTTGGGAGAAACCAAATGAATCGAGTCTTCAAGACAAAGTGGAGCGCAGCTCATCAGCAGTACGTCGTGACCGACGAACATCATGCAACCAAGGGCAAGTCCTCGAAGAGCGCCGTCGCTCTCGCCGTTTCCGCCCTCATGCTTGCTGCCGGCAGCGCCTCCGCCGCATACATGGGAGCCGGCTTCCTCACCCAGGACTCCTCCGCTGAATCCGTTCAGGCTGCCGTTGCCTCCTGGCAGACTGCCGAATACAAGAAGGACTGGGGTCTTGAAGCCATGGGCGCCGCCAATGCGTAAGCTCTGGGCTTCAACGGCAGGTCCGTTACTGTCGGCGTGATGGACTCCGGTGCTCTTCTTCAGAAGCACCCGGATCTTACCGGCGACCGTTTCTCCGCCACTCACGTCAAGGGTGAATACTCCACCACTGGCAACCGCTATCCGCAGGGTGCCCTCGAACAGTTCGAAGGTAACTACAAGGCAGGCGACACGTATGACATCACGGGCGACTGGAAGCTCAATGTCAATGACTCCCACGGCACGCACGTTCTCGGCACCGTCGGCGCCAACCGCGACGGCAATCAATTCCACGGCGTGGCTTGGGGCGCCAACATCATCTCCGGTAACACCGGCGGCACCGACGACAGCAACTACGGTCCGTTCCTTGACCCGGGCTACTTCCTCAATGCCTGGACGACCCTCGCTGACGCCGTCAACGAAGGCAACAACGGCCGCGGCGGTGTGATCAACAACTCGTTCGGCACCAACACCCGCATTACCATTGAGAAAAAGCCCACGTCCGACGCCGAAGCAGAAGCCTGGAATGCTGCGCTCGTTGCCCGCGAAGGCGAACGTCATCACACCTGGAAGAAGGATAAGAAGGGCAACTGGCTACTCTATGGTCCTGACAATGGTAACGTGACCGTTCACTTCCCGGTTGACACGGCTGCTCAGTCCGAATACGAATACTTCCTCTTCAACAACGTCTACGGCAAAGATGCCGATGGCAAGCTCAACAAGAACTTTGTTGACTCCGCTTGGGATGCCGTCAAGGGCAAGAAGGTTGTTCAGGTGATGACCACCGGCAACCGCGACATTGCCAACCCGTTCTTCCGTCCGAACTATCCGTACTTCAATCCGGAAGCAGAAAACCAGTGGATCGCCGTGGCTGGTCTGAAGCAGTCTGCCGACGGCAAGAAGCTTGAACTCATCAAGACCTTCAACGAAGCCGGTACAGGCAAGTGGTGGACTCTCACCGCTCCGGGCAGTGCCATCTACTCTTCCGCCGTTGTGGAAGGCAGCTATGTTGAACCTGGTTCTGGTGTAGGTGCCGGCAAGCAGCTCGGCGACTTCACATACGCAGCTTGGAGCGGCACCTCGATGGCTGCACCTCACGTGACCGGCGCCTTCGGCGTTCTGTTGTCCCGCTACGCAGAAATGGATGCGCTTCAGGTTCGCGAAGTCCTTCTCACGACGGCCAAGCACACGAACACTGACGGCTCCATCATGGAAGGCTGGGTCAACACCGACGGCTCGACACCCCTTGACGGTCAGGTTTCCGACCGCATGGGTTGGGGCGTTCCCGACCTGAACAAGGGCATGTATGGTCCCGGCCAGCTCCTGAGCAACTTCGAATACAACATGAAGGGCGGTTCGCTCGACGTGTGGTCCAACAACATCTCCGCCGTGGCTCTCGCTCAGCGCAAGGATGAAGATGCCAAATGGAAGGTTGTTGCCCAAAAGTGGATCGACAATCCGACGCCTACGCTTGACAGCTCCTACACGCCTGAACAGAAGAAGCTCATCGGCGACATCATCCTTACCTCGCCCGACACCCTCAAGGGCATCGGCGACAAAAAGACGATCTCCAAAGCCGACGCCATCCAGTGGCGTAAGGACTACTTCCAGAAGCGCATTGACGCCATCAACGCTCGTACGTACAAGGGTTCTCTCGTCAAGATGGGCGAAGGCACGCTCGTCATGACTGGTAACAACACCTACGAAGGTACGACCACCGTCAAGGGCGGCAAGCTCCTCGCCTTTGCCGAATCCATCGGTACGGACAACAAGGTGACGGTTGAAGGCGGCACGTTCGGCGTTCTGGAAAAGTACGACGACAAGTTCACAATGAAGGGCGAGCTTGAAAGCGCCAAGGCTGGCGCCAAGGAACTCGTCATTGACATCAACAACGGTGGCTCCCTCTACATTGATGCAGCTTCCACCATTGCTGTCAACCAGGTTAACTTCGCTGGCGACAAGAAGGTTGTGGTCGGTCTGGCCGGTGCCAACGCCGATGACCTTCTCGCCATCTACAACGGTGACAACGCCCGCGCAGCTGTTGCCGGCAAGTTCACGGCCAACAACGGTGCCACCGCCTTTGCCGGTCTGACGGCCGACAACGTAGTTTCCGACTCCCTCTTCTTCGAATTTGACTCCCACGCCCTCGCCGGCGGCACGCTCACTGTCAAGATGAAGAAGGCCGACACCACGTTCGAATCCTTCGCCAAGACGGAAAACCAGCGCCGCATCGCCACCGCGATCGCTGCTTCCGGCAATGACCTCACGGCCAACATTCTCGCCGCCACCAATGGCGACAGCGTTACCGCGGTCTACAGCGCTCTGGACGACGACTTCTATGCCACGGCTCGCAACGGTCTCGTGATGAACTCGACCGCCGTCAGCCAGGCTGTCATGGATCAGGCTCGCGGCATGGGTGAAGGCCGCTCCGCTGAAATCGACAACGGTCGTGCCCGCATCTGGGCTGCCGGCATCGGTCACAGGGGCGAAGCCGACGGCACCAAGTCTACGATGGACGTTGACTTCCGCACGGGCTTCCTCGGCGCTGAAGCGATTGTCGTCGACAACACCAAGGTCGGCGCCTTCTTCGGCTATGGCACGTCCGACTACAAGTCCGGTCTGAGCAAGATTGACGCCGATGACATGCACTTCGGTATCTATGGTCTTACCGACATCGCTGACGCCACGATTACGTACGGCGTTGCCTACACGGATGAAGACCGCGACACGAAGCGCGCTCTCAACGGTGCCGGCACGGCTCACAGCGAAAAGGCTTCCGTCCTCCAGGGCTTTGTTGAAGGTGCCTACAACTTCGACCTGAGCGTCGCCAAGGTTTCCCCGTACGTCGGCTTCACGTGGGCCCACGTAAAGGCTGACGGCGCTACGGACGTTGCCATGGGCCAGCAGTTCAAGACCGCAGACATCAAGGACGACATCCAGATCGCCACGCTCGGCGTTCGCACCTCCATGCCGTTCATGATGGGCACCATGCCGGTCGCCGTTAAGGCCGACCTCGGCTGGTCGCACTACTTCGGAGATACCGAAGCTGTTGCCAACGTCCAGATGGGCGCTGACGGCCAGTTCGCCAAGATCGAAGGCAACGAACTCAAGGATCAGTTCAATGTCGGTCTCGGCATCACGGGCCAGGTTGCCAAGCATGCCACGGTTGGTGTGTCCTACTCCGGTGCTTGGGGTAACGACATTAAGACCCACGGCATCTTCGCCAACGTTCGCTTCAACTTCTAAGAAGCATCCTTTTGATGCAAGCTTGACCGCTTGCGGATGACTCAAAACGGCCGGCAGTCCTTCGGGATTGTCGGCCGTTTGTTCATGGCGTTGGCGGAAATGAGCCAATTCAACGAAAGAAAAGTTTCGCTGACCAGGACAGCGGTATTTGTCAAGACAAATTTCCAGTTTTTTCTCCAAAAAACGGGAAAACAGGAACGTCTTGAATTTTATCCCTGGCCGGAAACCGCATTACGCGAAGCGCTCACCAACTCCCTGGCCCACCAGGATTACACCTCACCGATACAAACTACCGTCAATATTTATCCGAAGCGCATTGTCTTTATCACGCCCGGCGGCATTCCGCCGGAAATAACTCTTGATGATGCACTCACTGAGGGAGTTAGCTTCTGCCGGAACGAAAAGCTCGCAGACCTTTTTCTGCGCCTTCGGTGGATGGAAAAAGCCGGTTCCGGTTTTTCAGATATATTCCGTGCCTACGCACCCTATGCCGTCAAACCCATACTGCAGCACATTGTTCGCATTTTCCGCGTTGAACTGCCTAGAACCGATACCCCCGTTGACAGTCGGGCCGGAGCAGTACTCTCCTTTGTCCGAGCAGGCAAAAACGGCCGCACACGCGCCGATATCGAAAACTATTTAGGCGTCAGCCGTCCGACAGCCCGTAAAATCATCGAGGGCCTTCTTGCCTCCGGCGAGCTCATGCGCATCGGAAAAACACGAGCCGTACGCTACTGTCTGTCCTCCAAAAATTCTTAAAAAGTACACTGCGGCCATCCATTTTGAACCATAGAAGAACGGGACTTTACAGAAACCCAAAACTTCTGCCGGCAAAAAGCCCTATGCAACCAACTGATTACAAAGGGCTTCTTCGGTTTCTGTAAACCTTTCTGCCAAAATCTGTAAAGGCCTCCTCTTTACAGATTGGCAGAAAAACGTCAGAGCTTCATGCCGGCTTCGCGCATCGCAGCTTCCACCACCTGTTGATTCGCTTCCGACAAGAGCGTGAGCGGCAGACGGATCGCCTTCCCGATTAAGCCCATACGGTAAAGGGCCCACTTCGGTGCCACGGGATTGGGTTCCACAAAAAGCTTCTGATGCAGGGGCATCAGGCGGTCATTTAACGCACGGGCCGTTTTGATGTCGCCCGAAAGGGCCGCCGCAGCCATCTGATGCATTTCTTTGGGCAAGAGGTTCGCGGTCACGGAAATGACACCGGCCCCGCCCACAAGCATCAGCGCGAGGGCCGAGTCGTCGTTACCGGAATACACTGCAAAATCGCGGCCCCCGGTGGCCGCAGGAAGCCTTCTGATCAGATCAATCGCGCGGGCAAGATCGCCGGTCGCGTCTTTAAGACCCACGATGGAGGGAAGTTTCGCGAGACGCAGCACCGTGTCGTTTTTAAGGTCCGCAACCGTGCGGCCCGGCACGTTATAGAGAATCACAGGAATGTCAACGGCTTCAGTAATCGCCTTAAAGTGCTGGTAAAGCCCTTCCTGCGTGGGCTTATTGTAGTAAGGCACCACCTGCAGGGAGGCGTCCGCGCCCACTTTCTTTGCAAAGCGCGTGAGTTCAATGGCTTCCGTGGTGGAGTTGCCTCCGGTGCCCGCAATCACGGGCACGCGCCCGGCGGCGCTCTTAACCGCACACTCCACAACCGCGTTATGTTCGTCAATGGAAAGCGTGGGCGATTCGCCCGTCGTTCCCATCGAAACGATGCCGTCGGTGCCGGCTTCGATCTGCCAGTTAATGAGCTTTTTATAAGCGTCAAAATCAACCGATTCGTCATCCTTCATGGGCGTGACGATCGCCGTCAGTGATCCGCGCGCAATCATGATTGTTTTCTCCCTGTGTATCGGCGCTTTTGAAAATTCGTATTTTATGCGGCAGGCGTCGCTTTTTTGCCGAGAAGCGCAACGAGTTCGGCAATAACCGGACGCAACTCCCGACGGTCCACGATCATGTCGACGGCGCCTTTTTCGAGAAGCATCTCCGCCCTCTGAAAGCCCTCCGGCATTTTTTCCCGCACCGTCTGCTCGATGACGCGGGGCCCGGCAAAGCCGATTAAGGCATGGGGTTCGGCAATCACAACGTCACCCATAAAGGCAAAGGACGCGGAGACACCCCCCATCGTGGGATCGGTTAAAACCGACACGTAAGGAATGCGCGCTTCACCCAAAAGCCCCACGGCCGCGTTGGTCTTAGCCATCTGCATAAGCGAGAGCAACCCTTCCTGCATGCGGGCGCCCCCGGAACTTGCAAAGGTCACAAAGGGGATGCGCTCACGTAAGGCGCGCTCAACGCCCAGCACAAAGCGCTCACCCACGACGCTTCCCATCGAGCCACCCATAAAGTCAAACTCAAAGGCGGCGGCTACGATCGGTTCTTTTCTCAGTTCCCCGCGCATCACAACGAGCGCGTCCGTCTCATCAGTCTTGGCCTGGGCTGCTGCCACACGCGCCGGATAGGGCTTGCTGTCCACGAAGTTCAGGGGGTTGGTGGGTCTTACCTCCGCGCCGATTTCTTCGTGCGTTCCCTTCCAGTCAAGAAAGGCCTTGAGACGTTCACGTGCGGAAAGGCGCATGTGGTAGCCGCACTTGGGGCACACCCTGATGCTGTCCTTTAATTCGCTTTGATAGAGCACCTGCTCGCAGTTGGGGCACTTCACCCAAAGGCCCGCGGGAATCGGGCTCTTGCGCTTTTCGGTCCCTTCATTGGACTTGGAGGAGATTTTCGGAAGGATACGTGTGAGCCAACTCATAAACTGTCTTGTGTTTTTTACGTGTTCGGGCGGGAGCCAGTGTCCGTCAGAGACACGGACGCATTCAGAGCGTCTCCCGCAGATAAGTTCAGTCATTTTAAGCCGCAAAGCGCGTCAACGCCTGAGATTTTGTCGGTATCAGCCGCAAAAAGTGCCCAACATCAGCCGATTGGATGACACGGAAAGCGATTCTGCCCATAGATTTTTAACTTCAGGCCGCGAAAATCCGGGGCGCCGCGACCTAAAATAAGCGCAACTTTTATTTGAATGCGCCTCCTTACGCCATTTTCCTTTTTCCCCTGCGGTCTGACGCGCATTCCGCACACAAAAATTTATGTCCGACCTTGCCGCTCAGATTACTTCTTTGATGGCCTTAGGGCCTTTTGCAGCCGTTGCCGCCGCAACGGGGTTTACCTTTTCCATGACCGCTCTCGGCGCGTCGTTCGTGTACTTTATCCGCGACACGCACAATCAGTTCATGCAGAGTCTCACATTGGGCTTTGCCGCAGGCGTGATGATTGCCGCGAGTATCTGGTCACTGTTAATTCCCGCGATTGACGCGGCGGAAGCCAGAGGCGACATCGGCTGGATTCCGGCAGCCGGGGGCTTTGTGCTCGGGGTGGCGTTTCTGGCGCCGGAAGGCCCCGTGTGTGACCTCGACAAAACAACACTGCTCGTCTTTGCCGTGACGCTGCACAATATTCCGGAAGGCATGAGCGTGGGGCTTACCTTTGCCGCTGCGGCGTTAACGGGCGACCCCCTCGCCTACTCCGCGGCTGCGGCGCTTGCCATCGGTATCGGGATTCAGAATATCCCGGAAGGCACAGCCGTGGCCCTCCCCTTAAAGGGCTGCGGGTTTTCCGCCAACAAATCGTTTGTCGTGGGGGCACTTTCGGGCATCGTGGAACCCGTTTTCGGGATTCTCACGGTCGCGATCGTTCCCTTTGTGAGTCCCTATCTTCCCTGGCTTTTGGCGTTTGCCGCGGGCGCGATGCTTTACGTCGTCGTGGAAGAACTCATCCCGGCCGCGCACCTTAACTCCCATTCGGACACCGGGACCCTTGCGGTGATGACGGGCTTCTTACTCATGATGATTCTTGATACGTCGCTCGGCTAAAGTCCGGTTAACAATTGGCAAAACAACCGCCGGCGGTGCCCTGCTCGGGCCTGCCGGCGATTTTTTAAAATATCGGATTGTTTTTCAATCTTTTGCACGAAGCCCGTCATGCAGTTTCTCATTGTTGACGACCACACCCTGATTGTTTCCGCTTTAAAGGCACTTCTTACCGCCAAATTTCCGGACGCCGTGATTCACACGGGGTCTACGGCTGATGAAGCCCGGGAACTTGCGCGCACCTACGGCGCCGACACCGACCTCATGATTCTGGACCTCAACCTCCCCGGAGCTCAGTCGACCACCGGGTTACTTGAGGAACTCGTTGCCGCGGAAAACGCAATGAAGATTCTGGTGCTCTCGGGAATCGTTGATCAGCAAAATATCCTTAAGGTCCTGCAGCTCGGGGCCGCGGGCTTTGTACCGAAGTCACTGGACGCCGCGATGCTCACGGCCGCCATTGACTTTGTACTGAAAGGCGGAGTCTTTATTCCGACGAAACTTTTGTCTGACAGCCAGAAGGCCGGGCTTTTAACACAGGGAAACACCGATACCGCCGAAGCTCCGAAAGAGACCGTGCATCTCACCGCACGCCAAAAGGACGTGCTTGCGACGCTTGCGCGCGGGCTGCCGATCAAACGCATCTGCCGGGAACTGAACCTTTCCGAAGGGACTGTGAAGACGCACGTTGCGGCGATCTACCGCGCCTTTGGCGCCACCAACCGTACCGAGGCATTGATTGCTGCGCGGCGCGCGGGATTTCAGATTGACCTCTGATACGTTTTACCGGTAAAGACACTGAGGGCCGAAAAGTTCGGCCCTTTTTATTTTCTGAGACAGTCGGGATTCTCAAGACAAAAAAGGCCCCGCTTCAAATTACTTCGAAACGGGGCTTTTTCAATGCCTGACATGGAGTTTTGAAGCGGCAGAGACTGCTCACCGCTGCCGCGGACCGGCTCAAGCAAAACCGGGACACGTTTCTTACAAAACGCGTGTTCTTCTTGTTTCCGAAAGCGGCACACGGCCGCTTGTCGGAAACCCCGGCTCTTGTTGTTATAACTTTAAAAGCCGGGGGGATCAGTCCGTTCAGATCAAGCAATCAGAACGTGTAGCGGACGTTCGCATTGAACGAATTGTTCATGCGGTCATCGCTGCCGGCTGTAAGACTATAGTTAACACCGGAGGTCCATGCACCGTTTTGAGCAGAGACACCGAGCTTAGCCTGCACCGGGTTGGAGTCAACCACACGGGTGGTCACGTCCTTACCGATAAAGCTCGCCACAGCGTCCTTGTCGCCGAAGGTCGGGACAACGCTCACGTCAACCATCGGAGCAACCTTCCAGGAACCCGTTTCAAAGGTACCGGAGAAGGCAACACCCAACGGCATCTGCCAGACAGTCATCTTGTCTTAGTCGGCGCCGAATTTGCTTGCGTCCATATCGATCGTCGTCAGACGAATGCCGGCATGCGGCACAACGTTGACGGAACCGAAGGAAGCGATGACACGCTGTTGCGGGGAGATAACCCGATTTTCCCCTATTGTTTTTATGCCTTTTTTGCAACAAACGTTGCGCTTTGGCAACGGAAAAGCCAAAGTTCGAATTAAGGAAAGACAAAAAAGAAGCACTGCGCCGACTCAGGGGGGCACACCCCTGAAGCGCGTTTTCCGGCATCTACTCTTCTCCGCGCAACTGCCCCTTCCTTTCAAGCGAATGCGCCGCATAGCCGTAAAGCCAGACACCCAAAAACGTCGCAAGCCCGCCCCACATCATCGCCTGCTCGCCGCAGGCGTATAGCGCGTAGAGGGAATAAACGGACGCAAAGGTCGCAACCATGGTCGTGCGTTTGGCGGTTTTGGTGTCCACAGCGCGTTCGTTTGTTGAGGCGCGGTGCATGATGACGTTCACGGCCGCAAAGGCAAGAAGGTACGGCACGAGGTTTGTGACGACCGCGAGGTCTTTGAGAATATAAAACTGCTGCTCAAGCCGGGGGTCAATCGAAAGCAGTGCCGCCGCGGACTGCAGTATCAGAATGATGAAAATCCCCTTCATCGGGACGTTAAGGCGCGTGACCTGTCCGAAAATCTTCGGAAAATACCCTTCATGCGCGGAGACGCGAAAGACCTCCGAAATCGTAAACTGCCAGCTCACAAGGCACCCGATGCACCCGAGGCACATCAGAGCCATCACGACTTTTCCAACCTCAGGCGAAAAAAGCGTGGCAAACACAAGCCCAAACGGGGCCGTTGAGCGCGAGAGAACGGAATTGTCGACAATCCCGAAACTGATGTTGTTCGCGAGCACATAAACAATGCCGGCACCAAGGGTTGCAAGAACCATAGCCCGCGGCACGCTTTTTTCGGGGTTTTCCACGGCTTCGCTGTTTGCGCACGCGGTCTCCAACCCCAAAAAGCCCCAAAGCGTCATGGAGATCCCTGCGGAGATCCCGTCAAAAAGACTCATGTTCTGGGGATTCCATCCGGCGACGTACCGATCCACCGAAAACCCGCTCCAGCCCATGACGATCAAAATGAGAATCGGAATGAGGATCCCGTAGCTTGAAAGATGTGCGAGCGACCCGATAAAGCGCGCTCCTCCGATGTTCGGAAGACTGCACATCCAGATCACAAAGATGCTCGCCAGGCCCACTTCCAAAGGAGTGAGTTGCACATCAAACAAAACCACCGCATACCCCACGATGCTGATCGCGATCGTGAGGTTTGCGATCACCAGAGACAGCCCGTAGCTGAAATTGGCAATGAAGCTACCCGACTTACCGAAGGCGTAGGCGGCGTAACCGCCAAGGCCCCCGGTCTTGCGGCTGAACATCCCGCACTTGGCAAAAACATAGGCAATCGTTGTGGCCCCCGTGATGGTGACGACCCAGGAGAGAATCGATAAGGTCCCGACTTCCGCAAGTTTCGTGGGCATCAGGATGATGGAGGAGCCGAGCATATTGAGCATCACGGCCATCGTAAGCTGCAGGCAGCTCATCTTGGGCTTGGTCACAGCGCGCGTTGTCATTGTCTTGCCAGTATCTTTCGCAAAGTGAGTTCAAAAGGAAATGCGGCAGAGAAAGCGCCCTGCCGGTTTGATGCGGAGCCTACACGAAGTTAAGCAAAATGCCCAAGGTGTTAACCCGCAAGGTTTCTGCCGCACACTAACTGTCGGATTTGCACCACAAAAGGCCCGCAAAAACAGAAATTTCAGCGTTCGGCTACGGCGCGCCTTAAGGCCGAGGCCAGAGACTCAGCGGTCGCGGGTTTCTGCAGGATGACGGGCATCGCCTGCCCGGCGTTGTCGGGATTCAGACACAGCTGCCGGTAGGCCGCCCGGATTTCGTCTTCGTTTACGGCCGTTAAAAGCACACAGGGAATCTTGCGGCCCGAGGCTTTCCGTACCGTAAAGATGGCTTCCAGGCCCGTAGGCTTGCCGCTTCCCAGGTTGTAGTCCGAAATAAAGGCAGACAAGGTTCCGTTTGTGGCCCGATCAATCACGTCACTCATAAAGGCGTCATCGGGTTCGCCCGAAGCCACCACATCCGCGCCCCAGCTTTTCATCATGAGAACCACCGCATCGCGCACGATCGCATTATCTTCAAGAAGCGCAATCGAGCCCCGGATATCCAGGCCCGAAGCGATCGGAAGGCCGTTACCCGCGGCCTTTACGGTGCTCTCCGTTTCCACAAAGTTCAGATGAAACACAGAACCTTTCCCGACGCGGGAGGCCACACTCACAGGGATTGAAAGCCGCTGCGCAAGGCCCCGGACAATGGAAAGTCCCAGACCGAACCCCTCTTCCATGCCTTCACTGGATTTACCGCGGTAAAAGGCGTCAAAGATTTTTTCGCGATCCGCGGCCTCAATCCCGGGCCCCTGATCGTAAACACCAATCTGGATTTTCCCTTGGGGGCGGCGCCTTGCACCAAGCACAATCTTGGAGCCGGGCTTTGTGCTGTACCTCAAAGCATTACTGATGAGGTTTCGGAGAATCCGGGATAAAAGGAGCGGGTCGGTTGAAATCATCGCGTCCACGGGCCGGATCTGAAAGAGAAAACCTTTGGCGGCCGCAACCGGCGCAAACTCACGGCTTAACTCGTTAAAGAGGTCCGCAATCCGGATGTTTTCA
>OMFC01000792.1_pt1 | contig 15525 bp, 14 predicted proteins | sample 1645531 | NCBI WGS metagenome assembly OMFC01 (sample SAMEA103958112, study PRJEB25191) | human gut metagenome | biome: human-associated habitat [ENVO:00009003]; feature: intestine environment [ENVO:2100002]; material: feces | place: Germany | collected 2013/2015 | reverse complement strand
GCAAGCGTCCCTTTTCGTCGCGCTCCCGTGAACGGACGATATACCCGGCGCGTTCCAGTTCCTTTATGGCTTCCCGGATAGCGTCTATCTTCTCACGGTTGATCTGTGACAGCCCCGCAAGGGTGTAGTCCCAATCTTCGGGCAGGGAGAGCATTTGCGACAAAAGCCCCTTTGCCTTTAAGGTCAGCTCCTTATTTCGTAAATGGTGGTTGCTCATAACGGTATAGCCCTTGTTGCGCTCCACTCGGAAAACTGCCATAGCTTCATCACTCCTTTGGTTGTGGATTTGTTACGCGATAGAACGCCATTTTGCCGGGGTTAGGTATAAATCCCTGTCCCCGGCAGAAACGCACCCGCAAAGCCTTATATAGCAAGGCTCTTTTCGCCCCTACTGCGTAACATGAGGGCATAAAAAAAGCGGCGTTCCTGTTCTCCCGTTAAGGATAGAGAAACGCCGCGTCTGCGTCGTATTCAGTTTTCATTTATTCTTTCTCAATGCTGTGTGCTGGTGGCTGGGCTGGCAGGGTTCCGGGCGGCATATCAAGGCTCTTTCCCTCAAAAGTAGTAAATTGGTAGTAAATTCAGCTTGAAATCCTGCTTGTATGCCCGTAAATCAAGGCTTTTTTGAGATAATCAACCATTTTCACATAAAAATCAAATAGAATGGAGTAGAGCGATTCTATGCTTTGCTTTGGTGCCAGAGCATGGAGCAGCAGAGAGGTGTAATATCGCTGCGTTCCCTCAGGTGCGAAAAAACGCTTGTAGTGTGCCAGTGTACCTTTGATTGCACCTCTGAAATAATTATATAATCTATTGGCTGCGGCCTCAGAATTTTCCGGATTAAATCCGTATTGAAGGAAAATATAATTCCAAAGAGACCCGGAAGTCCCCTCATCTGCTAATTCTGAGGACCAACCCTTCAACAGGTTTATTGTTTCAAGTACGAGTACAGCGTCCTCTCTTACGGAAGTGCGTCCGCCATCTATCAGTACTTTCTTGACGGTTTCGCTTGCGGACTGATAGAGGAGTGCGTCTTCCTTGTTGGTTAACTGGTACTCTCCGGCTAATGGATAGGTTCGAAACACATAATCGGCCAGTTCAAAGGCGGTATGATCGGGGGACAGTTCGCATTTATCTCCACTGTGCATATCGGGTTCGATATACCCTGTTTCTTTCCAGATAAAGCCTCTGTCGGTAAGCCATTGAACAGATGATATGCCAGCGTCTCTTGCGTATCTGCGGATTTCCGCAAACAACGACAAATATACACTAAGGCGAGATTGTTCGGCAAATATCACCTTTTCCGGGAATGCCTTGCTCAATCGGTTCAGGAGCTCTGTTTCGCTCATGCGCATAACATCCACCCACCTTACACATTACTCAAAGCACGAATGGGAACTGTAATATGTAGTGTTTTGTCAATTATAGCATAAAGATGTAACAATCTCAACCATGCAGTTTTGTGAGCTTCGATATATGTGTGCGGATGTGTGATTCATATCTCCAGCATTCCTTGCAGTTCTGCGCTGGCCACCTTTTTGTTCTTATCGAAGGCGTGGGTGTAGATGTCCAGCGTGGTGGAGGGCTGGCTGTGGCCGAGGATGCCTGCCACCGTTGCAACATCCGTGCCGCCTGCGATCATCAAGCTGGCGGCGGTGTGCCGGAGAGAATGGACGTTCAGCTCCTGCGGCAGGCCGTTCTTCTTGAGGATCAGCTTGAAGCGGTAGGTGAAGGTGGTGGGCGTCATAGGGAGCTGCGCTCCCTGACGGCGGAACAGGAAGTCATCAGCGGTCAGCTGCCGCTGGTCATAGGTTTCGGTGATATACCGGCATTCTTTTTGGTACTCCCGCAGGAGACTTTCCATCTCGGCTGAGAAGTACACATAGCGGTCACCTGCGCGGGTCTTGGGTTCCTTAACGAAGATTTCCTCGTCTGTCACCTTGACCGCGTTGCGGCAGATGTGGATGGAACGCTGCTCCCAATCAATGTCGCACCACTTCAATCCGCAGCACTCGCCCCGCCGCATCCCCGTGGCGATGATGAGCTTGAAGTAGGTCTCGTACTTAATGCTCTCGCCCTCCAGCGCGGCGATGACTTCTGCGCCGTTTCCTCGTCCGCGATCTTTTTTTCGCACTTGCGCCCGGCGTAGCGGTAGGTGCGCCAAGCCGGATTATGCGAAAGAAAGCCACCCTCCACGGCATCAGAGAGGATGCTGCACAGCGTAGCGTGCACGCCCTCAATGGTGTACTCGGAGAGTGGCTTTTTCGTTTCAATGCTGGTGACTTTTCGCAGTTCTGCGTAGAAATTCCGGAAGTGCTCCGGCCGCAGCTCGGTGAGCTTGTAGTGACCCAGCGCCGGGAGGATGCGCTCGATGTCCTGCCGGTCACGGCGGATGGTGGACTTCGCCAGCTTGCCGGGAGCGATGTCCGTCAGCCACAGGTCGATGTATTTTGCCAGCGTGAGCTGCTGGACAGGCTGCGGCGTGTGGCGGCATTCCCGCTCAAAGAGGACTGCCTGCTCGTTGAGCCATTTTTTCACCTGCTTGGGCGTTAGTTCCTCCGGCGGATGGACGGTTTTCTGCTGGGGCTTGACGCGCTTTCCGTTGTAGTCATAAGCCAGTGGTTTTGATTTTAAGCCTTGCCGCCGTTATGCAGTCTTCATATCTTGACTATTACCATTTAACGGCTGGTAAAAAAAGGCTGTGGGCCACCCAGATGGGCTCCGCTTTCTGGATCAGCTCCGTGGTCGGAGGCCACCACAATCTCATGCTCAGACGCCAACAGCCGGGAGAGCACCCGATCATCGACCCGGCGCAAGAAAGTCTCCTTTTCCGCCGAATCGTGGCGATGAGCCGCTTCATCCGCCCCGTTGATATGCAGCAGCACAAAGGGGCAGCGTTCCGCCGCTCGCAGGGCTGCCTCTGTCTTGGCGTCCAGATCCGTATCCACATCGCCAGTAGCCCCCTTTACCGGGAAAAGCTCCATGTGCAGCAGCCGGGCAATCCCCTTTACCAACTCCTTGCCGCAGATCACGGCGCTCTTCTGGGGAAATGGCGGCAGTGCTACCGGAACAGACTGCCCCCACAGAAGCATACATCGTTCTTTCGTCAGCAGTCTTTCAAAGGCATGGCGCAGTACCAAGCTTCCCTGCGGGCACAGTGCCCGCTGCCCGCCGGAAGGAATCTGCGTTACAATGTTATTCACAGTATGCGCCATGTGGGGAAATACCAGCAGTGCCTGATAGCCGCCCAGCCGGTAATAGGTAAATGCAGGATCCTCTACCTTTGCCGGGGCACAGCAAGGCATGGTACAGCAGCCCTCTCCATCCAGCGTGTAGCAGCTGCCCCGCAGTAGCAGGTCATCGGGCCGGACGGGGATTCCGGCCCCCAGCGCCTCTACATAGCCTCGGAGATGTACCGGCAGATCCGTTACCCCCAACAGGCGCAGTACGCAGTGCAGTGTTTCCGGTGGGAAGCCGCCGCAGGTATCCACATACCGCACAGAACCCATGGACGCCAGATGGCCATATCGCTCCACCTGAAAGTGGGGATCCGTCATGCCGTCAATCACGCATAATATCCTGCTCAAGTCTCTCCCCCTTTTTCCATTGGAACTTGTTTCGTTATACTTCCCGGCGCAGCACCCGGTAGACAAAGGACATATCCAGTCCGCCGCGTACCACGTCCGCCAGCAGGTCGTACTGCCGTTCCTTGTAGCCGCAGGCGTCAAAGGTTGCCAGCGCGTCAAAGGACACGCCCTTTCTGGCGCACAGTGCTTTCAGGATCGTATCCGTGATGCCCGGCGCGTCAAAAATGCCGTGGACATAGCTGCCGTATACGTTTCTGCTGCCGGTGAGGGCGGGCATCTGCTGCTGACTGCGGCCCATGTGGATCTCGTACCCCTCGTAGGCGAGTCCGTTCAGGCCGGAGAGCATTCCCTCCACACCGTAAAAGACGCCTCGCGTCTGGGTCTGCACCTTTTCACCCCGAAATTCGGTGTCCATCTCCAGCAGACCCAAACCGTTGATCTCCGTGACACCGGCGGCCTCCACATGCTCCGGGTCGGACACGGTGCGCCCCAGCATCTGATAGCCGCCGCAGATGCCGAAAACCAGCGTGCCGGCGTCAGCCGCCTTCAAAATGGCCGCCTCCAGACCGGACTGCCGCAGCCACCGCAGGTCGGCAATGGTGCTCTTGGTACCCGGCAGCAGGATCATGTCCGGCTGGTGCAGGTCACTCACCTGATCCACATAGCGCAGCGACACGTTTCCGTAATGTTCGAAGGGGCTGAAATCCGTGAAATTGGAGATGCGCGGCACACGGATTACCGCGATATCCAAGAGCTTTCGCTCTTTGGAGCGGTCAAACCGCTCGGTCAGGCTGTCTTCATCGTCGATGTCTACGTGGGCGTAGGGGATGACCCCCGCCACCGGGATGCCGCATAGCTGCTCCAGCGTCTTCAGTCCCGGCTCCAGAATGGCCCGGTCACCCCGGAATTTGTTGACCACCACGCCCTTGATGCGGCGGCGCTCGTCCTCCTCCAGCAGTGCCACCGTACCGTAGAGCTGGGCGAACACGCCGCCCCGGTCGATGTCGCCTACCAGCAGCACCGGCGCGTCCACCAGCTTGGCAAGGCCCATATTGACGATATCATCCTGCTTGAGGTTGATCTCCGCAGGGCTGCCTGCCCCCTCAATGACGATCACGTCATACTCTGAGTTCAGACTGTTGTAGGCCTCCAGCACAGCGGGGATGTAGTCCCGCTTGCGGTGGAAGTACTCCATGGCCTGCATATTGCCCCGCACCTGTCCGTTGACGATGACCTGACTGCCCACGTCGGTGGTGGGCTTGAGCAGGATGGGATTCATGCGGGTATCCGGCTCGATCCCGGCGGCCTCTGCCTGCACCACCTGCGCCCGGCCCATCTCGCCGCCGTCCTTGGTGATGAAGGAGTTCAGCGCCATGTTCTGGCTCTTGAACGGTGCCACGCGGTAGCCGTCCTGCTTCAAAACGCGGCAGAGTCCCGCCGCCAGCAGGCTCTTTCCCGCATTGGACATGGTCCCCTGAATCATAATATTCATTGCCATAGTGATTTCTCCTTGCAGAATTGCCGGATGGCCGTTATCAATGCTTCATTTTCCCCGTGAGGCCGCACCGCAATGCGATACCACCCGTCGCCCAGCCCGTTGTAATTCCCACAGCCACGGATGGCGATACCCTGCTGCAGCAGGTCCTCCCGCAGCCCCAGCGGCCCACGGAACAGCAGGTAATTGGCATGGGACGGGCATACCCAGAAGCCCAGCGCCGTCAGGTTATCCGTGAGCCACCGCCGCTCCGTGTGGACGAGGGACAGCGTCCTTTGCAGGAAGTCCCGCTCCGCCAGCGCCGCCACACCGGCACTCTGGGCCGGTGTGGATACGTTCCACGGCGGGGACGCGGCCGCCATGCGGCGCAGTAACGCATTGTCGGCGCACAGGCAGTACCCCAGCCGGATGCCCGCCATGCCGTAGCTCTTGGTGAATGCCTTCAGGATCAGCAGCTCCGGGTGCGCTGCCAGAAGGGACTTGGCGCTGACGCCGTCCTCCGTGAGATCGAGAAAGCACTCATCCAGAAACAGCCGCGCCCCTTGTGCCGCGCAGTATTGCAGGATCTGCTCCAGCAGAGGGAGCGGGATCAGCCGCCCGGTGGGGTTGTTGGGGTTACAGAGGAATACCACCTCCGGTTTTTTTTCCTCTAAGAAGGACAGAAACCTCTCGTCCAAATCGAAATTCTGCGCCTGATGCAGGAAATACCGCTCTACGCGGCAACCCACCTGCGCCAGTCCCGCCCCATATTCCACAAAGGTGGGGGCCAGTTCCACCGCCGTCCGGGGCCGCAGGGCAGCGCAGTATGTGTAGATCAGGTCTGCCGCGCCGTTTCCGCAGAGAATATAGGACGCCGGCACCTGCTCATGGCCCGTGATAGCCTGCACCAGCCGGCGGCAGTAGGGGTCGGGGTAGCGGTGCAGCCGGGGCAGAGCCCGGCACACCGCCTCCAGTACGCCGGGAGGCGTACCCAGGGGGTTGGTGTTGGCGGAAAAATCCAGCGTGATACCGCCGCCGTATACATCGCCGCCGTGTTGATTTTCTGTTTGATACAGCATCTATGTCTCCTTTATAGTGCAAAGGGCAGCTTGACCCCGCAGCTCAAAAGCAGGGTGAGGATCGCTGTGACGGTCATCAGGCGGCACACACGGGGGATGTCCTCGTGGGTGATCTCCCGCGATGCGTCGCCGATATACTCCTTTTTGTGCAGTACACCGTGGTACCACGCATCCCCGGCCAGACGCAGGCCCAGAAGCCCGGCGCAGACAGATTCCGTCTGCGCCGAGTTGGGACTGGCGTGCTTCCGGTGGTCGCGGCGGAAGATCCGCCAGCCCGCTGAAATATCCAGTCCCATCAGGCCGCCCGCCGTCAGCATCAGCAGGGCGGACAGCCGCGCCGGGATATAATTCACCACATCGTCCGCCTTGGCGGGTACAAGACCGATGTTCTTATAGGGCGGCTCCACATACCCCAGCATGGAGTCCATGGTGTTCACTGCCTTGTAGAAAAATCCCAGCGGCGCGCCGCCGATGGCCAGAAACAGCAGCGGCGCCACCACGCCGTCGGAGGTGTTCTCCGCCACCGTTTCCACGGCGGCACGGGTCACGGCGGCATCGTCCAGCCGGTCGGTATCCCGCCCCACGATCATGGAAACAGCATGGCGGGAGGCGGCCAAATCCCCGCTTTCCAGCGCGTCATAGACCTTCATGCTCTCGTCCCGCAGGGACTTGACAGCCAAGATCTGCCAGCACATCACGCTTTCCAGCGCCAGACGCAGCCACGGGCTGACCAGACCGCTCAGCCACAGCAGCAGAGCCGGGACGGCGGTGGATACGATGACCACCGCTCCCCACAGGATGGCGCCCGCCGCCCGCTCGCCGGAGGGCGTTTTGGGGCATATGCACCGCAGCCCCCGCTCCAACACACTGATACATTTTCCAATCAGAACTACCGGATGGGGAAAGCCGTGGGGGTCGCCCACCAGAAGGTCTATGCAAAAGCCGATAACAAGTGCCGCAAGCGACCACATCATGCCGTTTCTCCTCCGCCCTGCATCGTAAAAATATAAATGGGATTCTGTCCGCTCATCAGGTGGTAGCTTCCGGCTTTTCTGTCCCGCGCTGCTTGCAGGGACACCACCTCCGTCTCCGCAAAAGGGAACGCCGGCAGGCAGTCCGTCAGTTCAGCCACGGACTCCAGCGAAACGGCCGTGGCCACGATGCGGACATGAGGATTTTTTGCCAGCAGCAGCGCCACGATCTCGTGCATATTGCCGGCACTGCCGCCGATGAATGCGTGAGTGGGGGCTGGCAGACCGACGCAGGCCTCCGGCGCGCTGCCGCAGACCACCTGTAAGTTTTCCAATGCAAACCGATTACGGTTTTGCCCCAGCAGCGCTGCGGCATCCTCTCGCCGCTCTACGGCGCAGACAAGCCCTTGCTTTGCCTGTAAGGCCATTTCCACCGACACTGAGCCGGTACCGGCGCCGATGTCCCAGCAGACGCTCCGCTCCGTCAGCCGCAGCTTGGAAAGGCACACCGCCCGCACCTCACTTTTGGTCATGGGAACCACGGGCATTCCCTCCGCACTGCGGAGAAAGGCGTCATCCGGCAGACCCGGTGTGACCACCGCGTCGGGATGGGGGTTTTCGATAAGCGCCACGCTCAGAGGGGCATAGACACCATCCGTCAGTTCCGCCGCCGTGCCGCGCACGATGCGCTCATCTGGGTAGCCCAGCCGCTGGCCCACATACACAGAGACATGGCCCAGATCACCCTCTGTCAGCGTACGGCACAGATCGTTGATGCCGCGCTCGCCGCCTACCAGCGCAAAGAGGCGGCTGGTTGCCCGCACCTCCGGCAGAATGTTGTGCTGCCGCCCGTGGAGACTCACCACCCGGACATTCTCATAGGAGGTCCGGAGCCGGGCGCACAGATAGGACAATGAGCTCAAACCCGGCAGCACCGCCGTGTCGCAGCCCTCCAGCAGGGGCAGCAGCTTTTTCGTGCCGCTGAAGAAGCCGGTATCGCCGGACATGACCACCGCGAAGCGGCGGTACTCCCAGTGGGTGCGGATAAAGTCCGCAATATCCTGCGGCGCAATGGCGTCGCAGGTGTGCTGTCCCGGCCGCGCCACAGCCTCCAGCATCCGTTTTGCACCGATGAGACAGTCCGCCGCCTCAATGGTTTCACTGACCTCACGGGTCATAGCCTCCCGGCTGCCGGGGCCGATGCCGACGATCCGCACCTGCGGCCGGACGGTGCAGCCGAACCGCTTACACAGCACATCCAGCACCGCCGCAAAGGGAAGCCCCTCCCGCTGAGGCGGGCGGCCAATGACCACCAGACCTGCGCCCGCCTTCCGGGCTGCGGACACCTTAGCAGGAAAGCCGCCGGCTTCGCCGCCGTCCTTGGTCACCATCCATGCGGCGTCGGCAAACCGCAGTGTGGCCAGATCCATCTCCTCGGAGAAAGGCCCCTGCATGGCGATGATATGGGCGGCCTTCAGCCCCGCTGCGCGGCAGGCCTCCAGCGAGGCATCCATGGGCAGCACCCGGGCGTATACCCGCTGGGTAAAATCGGGGATGCCGCTATACGCCGCCAGTTCCTTACTGCCGGTGGTCAGCAGGATATTGCCTCGCGTACTCTCCAGAAATGCGGCGGCCGCCGCCGCATTCTCCACGCAGACCACATCCTCCGTCTGTTCGGAGGATTGCCGCAGCAGACGCAGATACTCCGTCTCCGTTTCCCGACAGGCTGTGCAGATGCTCTCGGTGATGGAGGTGGCATAGGGGTGGGTAGCGTCGATCACCAGATCGAACCGCATCCTTTGCAGCATCCGGATGATGTCCTCTACCGGGATGCGTCCCGCCAGAATCGTAATGTTTTCCGCCTCCGGCAGCAGCGTTTCACCGTATTCCGTGGCCACGCATACCGTAGCCTGCACCGGCTGTCCGGCCAGGAATTCCACCAGCTCCCGGCCCTCCGTGGTGCCGGCAAACACGCAGATATTACACATTGCGGTATCCTCTGGGTGTGACCAGTTGACCGGCCACCGTTTTGACGACGGCGCTGCCGATCAGCACGGTGCAGAACATATCCACCTCCGCCTCCCGCAGCTCTGCCAGCGTCAGGATGCGGCTGCTCTGCCCCTCACGGCCAATATTGCGCACGATGCCGCACAGCCGCTCTCCCGGCAGACGGCGCAGCAGGATATCGCAGGCCCGCTTCAGGTGGTCGGGTCTGCCGTGGCTGGCGGGGTTGTACAGGGCGATGGTCAGATCCGCCGCCGCCGCGCAGGCCAGCCGCTTTTCGATGGTTTCCCACGGCGTCAGCCGATCGCTGAGGCTGATGACCGCAAAGTCGTGGGTCAGCGGCGCACCCAGCACCGCTGCGGCGCTGCAAGCCGCCGTCAGACCAGGCACCACCTGAATTTCAGGCTCCTGCGCCTCACCCCGCAGCTCATAGACCAGCGCCGCCATGCCGTAGATGCCGCTGTCACCGGAGCAGACCATGGCAACGGTCTTACCGCTGCGCGCCAGCTCCAGCGCCAGCTGGCAGCGCTCGGCCTCCCGTGTCATGGGGGTGGAGTGAAGCTCCTTGCCGGGGTAGCGATCCCGCACCAGATCCACATACACCGGATAGCCTACGATGGCGTCACACGCCCGCAGGGCGGTATCCGCCCGAATGGTCATATCCTCATAGCTGCCCGGCCCGATACCTACTACAATTACCTTACCCAAAGCGCACCTCCCAATGCTCCGCCGCGACGGCGACGGTCACACCGTCCCGCGCTGTTTTTTGTACGATCAGTTTTTCGGCATCCAGCAGCGCCGCCCGCTCACAGACATTGTCCACGCCGGTAACGGAGCGGACGAAGTCGGAGGGAGTGAAGTCACCCGCCACATCCCGCAGCTGCTGCGCCGTGTAAAAATGCACCGGCCAGTTGTTTTTCTCACAGGCGGCCAGCAGGCCTGCCTCGTCCTGCTTCAGGTCGATGGAACAGACGCCGCAGATGGCCGCCGTGTCCAGCCCATTTTCCGCGAACACTGTCTGCACCGCACGCACCACCGCCTCGGCGGAGATGCCCCGCCGGCAGCCTACACCTACCCGCAGTACGCGAGGGATAAGCCGCAGGGTGCGGGCGAAGTGTGCCTTTGTGCGCCAGCCAATGAAAACGCCCAGCGGGCCACTCTCCCCGGCAAACGTACCCTCCGGCAGGGGGGCGGGCAGAGAAAACTGGCTGCAAAGGGGGATATCCTCCTCTAAGATCGCCGCCGAAACCGCCTTGGCAAGCCCCATGTCAGAGATGACGCAGCCGTGCCGGGCAGCCCATGCGTCCACGGAAAATTTGCCGCGGACATCGGTGGCGGTGGTGACTACCGCCGTGGCCCCCAGCTTTTCCGCCAGCTCCACCGCCAGCGCGTTGGCGCCGCCGATATGGCCGGAGAGCAGGGGGATCACAAACCGCCCCGCCTCGTCGATGCAAACCACCGCCGGGTCGGTTTTTTTGCTTTTGACATAGGGGGCGATCTCCCGCACGGCGATGCCGCAGGCCCCCACAAAGATCAGTGCGTCCATGGAGGAAAAGCTCGCGCCATATACCGCCTTGTCCAGCGGCAGAAACTCCGGTTCCTCAAACCGCTCCATGGTGTAGCACACGAACACTGCCTCCGGGAGCGCTGTCATCACCCGCCGCGCCGTGACGCAGCCGCCCCGGCTGAAGGCAAACAGGGCGGCTCTCATTGCGCCCCCTTGCGGAACTCCGTTGTAAAGTTGGGGTGATACAGCAGCGAGCGCAGATAGGTGTCACCCAGACAGTTGCCCACCACGATCAGCGAGGTCTTGGTCAGACCGTTGCCTGTCACCGTCTCGTGGAGCGTCCCCACCGTGCAGCGGAAGATATGCTCCTCCGGCCAAGTGGCCTTGTAGACCACCGCCGCCGGGGTGTCAGCGGTATAGCCTCCCGCCAGCAGCTCGGCTTGCAGCAGTTCGGTCAGCGAGGTACTGAGAAACAGCACCATGGTGGCCTGATGGGCCGCCAGCGAGCGGATGGACTCCCGCTCCGGCACCGGGGTGCGGCCCGGGGCGCGGGTGATGATGACGGTCTGGCTCACATCGGGCAGGGTGTACTCCGCCCGCAGCGCGGACGCTGCGCCGCAGAAGGCGCTTACGCCGGGGCAGACATCGTAGACAATGTCCCGCTTTTCCAGCTCGTCGAACTGCTCCCGCACCGCACCATAGATGCTGGAATCCCCCGTGTGCAGACGCACCGTGGTCTTTCCCTCCGCCTCCGCTTTCTCGATGAGGGCGATAACCTCCTCCAGCGTCAGCTTGGCGCTGTCGTGGATCTCGCAGCCCTCCCTGGTATAGTCCAGCAGCGCCGGATTCACCAGTGAGCCGGCGTAGATCACCACGTCGGCCTCGCCCAGCAGCTTGGCGCCTCGGACGGTGATGAGGTCGGCAGCGCCGCTGCCCGCTCCCACAAAATGTACCATTGTCAGTCCTCCTTTATCCGGCGCAGCAGCTTGGATGCGCCCTTCGTCTCACAAAGATAGCCATATTCCTTGGAAAAGAGGATGGCTCCCGTCTCTATATCACTGCATTTATAGTGCATCATGTCGTCAATGCGCCCGGCCAGCCGGTGCAGCACCGCGTCATAAAGTCCCTGCTCCTTCAACAGCCGCAGGGCGTCGTCACAGGTGGCGCAGCAGAGCATCTCCGCCGCCGCACCGCCGTGCAGCCCCTCTGCGGCGGCACAGGCCGTCAGGATGTCCATGCGGCAGTCGCCGTAGCGGGAGTGGGTGTTCCACATACCGCCCGCCAGCTTTACCAGCTTGCCGATATGACCGATGAGCAGCGCCCCTCTGAAGCCCAGCTCCCGGCATATCTCCAGCGCGTCGCCGATGAAGTTGGAGGTCATCACCGCCGTGGCGGGGTCGATGCCCATGGCACCCTTGATATAGTCTACGCCGTAGTTGCCGGGGGCCAGCAGTACATAATCCGCGCCGCCCTCCCGCCGCTGCCGCAGCTCTACATGGATGGTGTCCACCAGCGCCTGCTCGCTCATAGGCTCTACGATCCCCGTGGTGCCTAAGATAGAGATGCCGCCCTCAATGCCCAACCGGGGATTGAAGGTCTTTTTCGCCAGCGTCTCGCCATCGGGAGCGGAGATTACCACATACAGGCCGCCGGTGTATCCCAGCAGGCCGCAGACCTCCTCCACGGCCTCCTGGATCATCCGGCGGGGTACAGAGTTGATGGCCGCCGCACCCACCGGCTGGTCAAGACCTGGCATGGTTACCCGACCTACACCCTGTCCGCCGTCAATGACAATGCCAACAGTCTCTGTTTTCCGCACCTCGGCATAGATCAGGGTGTCACGGGTGATATCCGGGTCATCGCCGCTGTCCTTCCGGATGGCGCAGCGCACACAGTCCGGGGACAGATAGATGTCCTCCACCGCCAATGCCAGCTCCATGCCCTTGGGTGTCAGCAGGCGGATGGACTCCTTTTTGCTGCCGCTCAGCAGCATCCATGCGGCGGCCTTGGCCGCCGCCGCGGCACAGGAGCCGGTGGTGTAGCCCAGACGGAGCTTTTTTCCGTCCCGTATGATAAATTCCTTCATAACCTACCGCCTGATCTGGTAGAGCATGGCGTTGCAGATGGCCGCGGCCACGTTGCTGCCGCCCTTGCGGCCCCGGGACACGATGTAGGGTGCGGCAGCGGCCCCGATGATGCGCTCCTTGCTTTCCACCACATTCACAAAGCCCACCGGTACCCCGATGATGAGGGCGGGACGGAGCTTGCCGGCCTCCATCAGCTCCTCCAGCGAAAAAAGTGCCGTAGGGGCGTTGCCGATGGCGAAGATGCAGGGCTTAGGCAGGGCTGCCGCCCGCTCCATGGATACAAAGGCACGGGTCACGCCCCGCTCCTTAGCCTCCGCCGCCACGTCCGCGTCCGACATGAAGCAGTGTACCTCTCCGCCCAGCGAGGCGAGGATCGTCTTATTGATCCCGGCCTTGACCATCTGGGTATCGGTCACGATGTCGCAGCCCGCCCGTAGAGCGGCGATGGCCTTTTGCACCGCGTGGCCGGAAAAGGCCAGATTGTCCACATAGTCAAAATCCGCCGTGGTGTGGATGACCCGTTTGATGACCAGCTCATTCTCCGGATCCAGCCGCCGGTCACCCAGCAGCTCGGTGATGATGGCGAAGCTGCGCTTCTCAATGTCCATAGGCTTCATTTGCTCCATCATAGCGTCTCCTTTCTGCAAGCCGCCAAAAAGCGCTGTGCCATGACCGGCTTGGCGTAAAAATGGAAGTGGGGGAAACCCGCGTACAGCGTGTCCGTGGCATACGCACAGCGCCACTGCTTGCCGGAGGGCTTTTCCGCCAGAAAAGCGCTGCCCGGCAGTGGCGTGTCCCAATGGTGAAATTCATGCATCGGCACCTGCTCTCCGGCGCGGCAGAGGAGATTGTTCTCCCGGGCCGTGGCGGTGATATAGCCGAACCGGGTCAGCTTCCCCGTATCAAAGCAGTCCCCCGGCAGCGCACCCACCATGGCGCGGCCTGCGATGGACTGCGTCAGATACATGAAGCCGCCGCACTCGGCGATGCAGGGCATTCCCGCGTGTGCGGCCTCCCGAAGCTGCCCGCGCAGGGTACGGTTTTCCTCCAACTGCGTCGCGTAAAGTTCCGGGTAGCCGCCGCCTAAGTACAGCCCCTGTACACCGTTGGGAAGCCGTTCATCCGTCAGGGGGCTGAAGGGCACCAGCTCCGCGCCCAGCTGCCGCAGCAGGTCGAGACTGTCCTCGTAGTAAAAGCAGAACGCCCGGTCCCGCGCCACGCCGATCCGCACCGGCGCGCCCTTTTCCGGCAATACCGGCGGCGTAAAGCGAAGGGGCGGCGCGGCAGCCGCGATTTCCAGCAGGGCGGCTATGTCCAGCGTTTTTTCTGCCTCGGCCGCCAGCTTGCGCAGCTTCTCTTGCAGGTCGGCTACCTCGTCCGCAGTGATGAGCCCCAGGTGGCGGCTCTCCAGCGTACACTCTGGCAGCCTGGGCAGATAGCCGCAGGCGCGGACGCCCAGCCGGCTTTCCAGCTCCCGCGCCAGCGCACCGTAGCTCATGGCACTGCACCCGTTGAGAATGACGCCCTGCACGTTGTTGTCCGGCGCGAAGTCCAGAAAGCCCTGCACCGCCGCCACAACGGACAACGCCGCCCCCCGTGCGTTCACCACCAGCACCACGGGGCTGTCGGTCGAGCGCGCCGCCTCGTAGGTGCTGGCGCGGGTGGAGGTGAGCCCCAGCCCGTCATAGTATCCCATGACGCCCTCAATGACCGTCACATCGCACTCCTCACTATTGTGCGCCAGCAGATAGCGCATGGTGTCGGGGTCAAAAAAGAACGGGTCGAGGTTAGAGCTTTTCGCGCCGATGACCCGGCTGTGGAACATGGGGTCAATGTAATCCGGGCCGCATTTTGCCGCGCCTACCCGCAGACCCCGCGATACCAGCGCCTGCAAAACGGCGCAGGTGACGGTGGTTTTGCCGCAGCCGCTGTTGGTACCGGCCAGTACCAAGCGGGGGACTTTTTGCTCCATAGCGACCTCTCAATCCGCCACGATGGTGGCAAAATAGCTGATCTCCTCCGGCAGCTGCCGCAGGTCGGTGTAGATCTGTTCTGTCTCCAGTCCGCAGTCCGCCACCATCCCGGCACGCGCTGCAAGACCGTGCCTTTCCAGCGCGTCCACCGTCTCGCGGATGGCTCTCCCGGACTTCATCAGCACCTTCGTTCCCTCCAGCGTGAGCGCACTGTCCATGTCCATGCTCCCCGGCAGGATATGGAGGGGCTCCTCCATGCGGGTGAGGCTGCGCCCCAGCCGCGCCGCCACGGCGCAGAAGCTGGTGACGCCGGAACACATCACCGTTTTAAACCCGTCAGAGCGGATGCGCTCCAGAATATAGTAGGCCGTGGCGTACACGGACACGTCGCCCAGATTGACCATGGCCACGTCCTGCCCGGCCGCCAGCGCCGTTTCGATGGCGGCAGCCGCCGTGCGGTAGCTGTCCTCCCGCACTGCCTCGCTTCGCTCCATGGTAAAGTCCAGCGGCAAGATGGTCTTGCCCTGCGTATCCACCGCCCCGGCGGCGATATCCAGCGCCAGCATCCGCCCGGACTTCATCCGGGGAGCCGCGATAACGTCACACGCCTCCAGCACCCGGCAGGCCTGCCGGGTCAGCAGCTCCGGGTCGCCGGGACCCACGCTGACGGCGTAAAAAACACCTTGTTTTTCCATGATAGCACTCCTTACGGCACAAATTCCAGGCTGTCGAAGCAGGGGTCGTACTTCCCGTGCTCCATCCGGTACAGCTTTGCGATATACTCGCGGGTGAAAATCTCCTCCGGGGTGCCGATGCGGTCGATGCGGTCGCCCGCCACGCACA
>OMFC01000784.1_pt1 | contig 15680 bp, 8 predicted proteins | sample 1645531 | NCBI WGS metagenome assembly OMFC01 (sample SAMEA103958112, study PRJEB25191) | human gut metagenome | biome: human-associated habitat [ENVO:00009003]; feature: intestine environment [ENVO:2100002]; material: feces | place: Germany | collected 2013/2015 | reverse complement strand
CGAATACGCCCAGAAACAGCCAGGAGATCAGGATATTGGGCTGGGTGAACAGGGGCGTCAGGCTGGGCAGACCGTCCGTCAGCAGCACCAGAGGCAGGGAGGTCAGGAAGGCCCACAGGAACACCCGGCGGGTCACCAGGAAGTTGTCATACCGCTCGGTATATTTCTTCACCAGGATGGAGTATACCGCCCACATCAGGGCGGCGGCCAGGGCCAGCAGGTCCCCCAGAGGGCTCAGGTGGAAGGACAGGGTGCCGTTGAGCACCACCAGCACCACACCGGCAATGGCCACCACCGCGCCGATGTATACCAGCTTTCCCAGCTTTTCGCCCTTCCGGGAGAACAGCTGGGCCAGAATCACCGTCAGAATCGGGGACATGGATACCAGAATGCTGACATTAGCGGCAGAGGTGTGGGCCGAGGCAGTATTTTGCAGGAAAAAGTAAAAGCTGCCGCCGGTGATGCCGATGAGGATGAACATCAGCTCGTCCTTCCAGGGGAGCTTCATGGTTTTGGGCCGCAGGGCCCACAGGGTCAGGTATGCAAGCCCCATCCGCAGGGGGATGATTTGGGTGGGGGTGTAGGCCGTCAGCATGACCTTGGTCAGCACGAAGCAGCTGCCCCAGACCAGGATGGTGAACAGGGCATAAATATGCCCCAGGGTTTTCTTTTTCATGGTTCTTCTCTCCTCTTTCTATCCTCGCGTTTGGTTTGCGGACCCGCAAAATGCCCGGCACTGCCGGGCATTTTGCTTGGGTTTAGATTACCTGTGTCAATCCTGGGGCAGGGTGGGGGTCTCGCCGTTCAAAACCTGCTGGATCAGGCCCTTGGCGGTGTTGATCTGTGTGGCGTCGGGCCACATGACCCACAGCTCCTCGCCTCCGGCGGAATAGCACGGCTCCATGCCGCCCTCGCCGCTGACAGAGTAGCTGGTGATGTTCCAGTGAACGTTGTCCCGCAGCTGCATCTGCACCAGGCTGCTGATGTCCTCATAGGTCAGGCTGGTGATGAAGGAGGTGGACACGGCGTCCAGCACCTTCTGATAGCCCTTGAGGATGGCAGGGGAGGAGGCCTTGTCCACGATGGCACGGATCACGGCCATCTGATTCTTGCCCCGCTGGTTGTCGCCGTCGTCAAAGGCGTGGCGCTCCCGGGCAAAGCACAGGGCCTGCTCGCCGTTGAGGTGGTTGATGCCCTTGGTAAAGGTGTAGCCCGCCATGTGGACGCCGTCGCCGTTTTCGTTTGGTACCTCCATGCCCACGGTGGTAAACTCATAGTCAGAGTTTACGTCCACGCCGTCCAGGGCGTCCACGATCTTCTTCAGTCCGGCGAAGTTCACCCGGGCGTAGTAATCCGCCTCCACGCCGTAGAGATTCCCCAGAACGGCGGCGGACTCGTCGATGCCGTACATACCGGCATGGGTCAGCTTATCCCGCTGCCCGTTGCGGGCTAGGGGCACATAGTAGTCCCGGGGGGTGTTGATCAGCAGGATCTGGTGGGTCCGGGGATGGATCACCGCCAGAATGTTCACGTCGCTGAGGCTCTGGATATTGATGTCCGAGCTGCGGGCGTCGATGCCGCTGCAATAGACGACGAAGGGCTGGGAGGTGATGGAAGCGTTGGGCTTGATGGGCTCCAGCTCCTTGGTGGTGCTGAACTCATAGATGATGCGGGTGTCCTGGGTGAAGGTGCTGTAATCGTCCAGTGAATCCAGGGCGGTGAGATAGCCGGAATTGAGGATGATGGCCCCTGCGTTTCCGTCGTACAGGGCGTCCGCCAGGGAGGTCAGGTCTGCGTAGGTGCTGGTATCCACACGGCCGCCCAGGCCGTCCTTGATGTCGTCCAGCAGGGCCTGGGTATTGTTGGCGCTGATGTCGGCGTCCTCGCTGAGAATGCCGAAGGTGTAGCCCACGGTGTCGCCGATGCTGCGGGCGGGATCATCCGCCATGACCACCACATAGGAGGTAGTTTTTTGCAGGTTCTTGCCGGCGATGGCCAGCAGGGCACTTTTGCCGGAGGCGGCGGCCACAGAGCCATACAGCATCAGACCCGAAAGGATCACCGCCAGCAGGCCGCACACCAGCTTGCTGGTCTTGACCCGGCGGATGGGCAGCTGGATGATCACATGGCCCGCGTTGATCAGAAGCAGCACGATCTCGATGAGAATCAGATAGAGGTCCGTCAGCAGCTTGGTGGACATCAGCTGCACCAGCAGCACCAGGCTGCAGATCATCAGCAGGCCCATGGCCGCTATACCGAACCAGTCGGCACTGGTGCGGTATAGCCGGTGCCGTCTGCGGCGGGGCTGTTCTTGTTCGTTCATAAGCGTTTCGTCCTTTCTGTGTTACGGGTTCACAACAGGCGTCTCGCCCCGGAGAACCTGCTGGATCAGGTCCTGGGCAGTGGCGACCATCCGTTCATTGGGCAGGACCACGGCGTACCGGGCGTCATTTCCCAGACTGTAGCAATAGTCGGCGCTGTTTTCGCCGGCAAGGCCGTATGTAGTGATGTTCCAGCCGGACATATCCTGCAGCTGCATCTTCACCAGGGAGATGATGTCCTCCTTGGGCATATTGGTGGCGATGGAGTCGGAGGCGGCGGCCAGAACGTCCTGATAACTCTTGAGAATGGCCGGGGAGGCGGCCTTATTGACGATGCCCTGGATCACCAGCATCTGGTTGCGGCCCCGCTGCATATCGCCGTCGTCAAAGGCGTCCCGCTCCCGGGCGAAGGCCAGGGCCTGGCGGCCGTCCAGGTGGTTCAGCCCCTGCTGGAAGGAGTAGGCGGCGAAGTGGAACTTGCCGCTGCCGTCTTCGTCGGGCACCTCCATGCCCACAGTGTTGAAGGCCACGTCCGAGTTCACGTCGATGCCGCCCAGGGCGTCGATAACGCCCACCAGCCCCGCAAAGTGGACCCGGGCGTAATAGCTCACGTCCACGTTATACAGCTGCTCCAGGCCCTTGATGGACTCCTCAATGCCGTAGAGGCCGAAGTGGGTGAGCTTATCCTTCTGGCCCTTGGAGGGCAGCGTCAGATAGTAGTCCCGGGGGGTGCTGACCAACAGAATCTGGTGGGTGGAGGGGTTCACAACAGCCAGAATATTGGTATCGCTGCGGCTGTTGAGGGGGATGTAATCCACCCGCTCATCGGTGCCGCTGCAATACACCACGAAAGGCTCCCGGGAAATGTTGGCGTTGGGGGCAATGGGCTCCACATCCGGGTTGTCAATGGAGAACCGGTAAATGACCTTGGTGTCCTTGGAGAAGCTCTGATACCCCTCCGTGCCCTTCAGGACGGAGAAATAGCTGTTGTTGAGGATGATGGCGTCCACCTGCTTATTCAGCAGAGCATCGGCCAGCTGGGGCAGGGTGCCGAAGGTTTCGGTCTGCACCTGGCCCAGGCCGTCCTCGATGTGGGACAGCAGGGCGTCGGTGTTCTCCCGGTCCATGGCCTCCAGGATTCCATAGGTATAGCCGAAGGTATCGTTGACGGTTTCGGCCTTGTCATCCGCCCGGACCACCACGGAAACGGTGGTCTTGGCGGAGCCGCCGGAGGTGATGTTGGACAGGAACTTCATAAAGGAGCCGGCGGCGGTGGAGGTGAAGATCATGGCGGCGGAGAGCACCAGGGCCACCACGGAGCAGACCAGCTTCCCGGCCACGCTGCGGCGCACCGGCAGCTGCACAAAGGCGTGCAGTCCGTTGAGAAGCACCAGCACCAGGATGAACACGACGGTCAGCGCCGTGGTCAGCACTCCGGCGTCCAGCACCCGCACCAGCAGGATCACGCTGCACACCAGCATACACACCAGGGCCAGCAGTCCCAGCCAATCTGCCGGGCCCCGGCTTCCGCCCCGGGAACCGTAATAGGATGAATAGGCATTTCTGCGACGATAACTCATGGGTTTTCTCCTTGTTTTTTCTCTATATCTTTTTGCGTGTGCCGCTCAGGGGATCTGAGGCGTTTCGCCGGACATGACCTGGCGGATGAGCTCTTTTGCGGTATTGACGGTGTCCATATTGGGGCGCATGACCCAGGCGGCATCGCCCAGAGCATAGCAATACGAGGTATCACCGGAGCCGGAAACGGCGTAGCTGGTAACGTGCCAGCCGGACATATCCTTCAGCTGCATCTGCACCAGGGCGGCGATGTCGTCGTAGCTGAGGCTGGTGAGAAAGGCGTCGGACAGGGAGGACAGCAGCGTCTGGTAATTTTTCAGCACGGCAGGGGAGGACGCCTTGCTGATGATGGCCTGGATAACGGCCATCTGGTTTTTGCCCCGCTGGTTGTCGCCGTCGGCAAAGGCATAGCGCTCACGGGAGAAGCACAGGGCCGCCTCACCGTTCAGGTGATTCACGCCCTCGGTGAAATCGTAGCCGCCCATGGAGAAGGCCTTGGTGGAATACACGTCTACGCCGCCCAGAGCGTCCACGATCCGGGTGAGCCCGGCGAAGTTGACACGCATGTAAAAGGACGTGTGGGTGCCGTACAGGTTATCCAGGGTCTGCATGGACTCGCCGGTGCCGTAGATCCCGGCGTGGGTCAGCTTGTCCAGCTGGCCGTTGTGGGCCAGGGGCAGATAGTAGTCCCGGGGGGTGTTCACCAATAGGATCTGCCGGGTGGTGGGGTTCACCACCGCCAGAATGTTCACATCGCTGCGGCTGGTGATGTTGATGTTGCTGCTGCGGGCGTCGATGCCGCTGCAATAGACCACGAAGGGGTCCTTGGTCACGTCCACCTGGGCGTTGGTATCCGCCGGGGCGGGCTCCACGGTCTTGGTGGTGGTGTATTCATACAGAATCCGGGTGCGGTCGGAGAAGTCGGCATAGCCCTCCTGCTCCTCCAGCAGGGGGATATACCCCTTGTTCAGCAGGATGGCCCCCACCTGGTCGTCGTACAGAGCGTCGGTCAGCAGGGCAGGGGAGGCGTAGGCCGTGTGCTCTGCCGCTCCCAGCTTCTCCTGTAGCTGCTGCAGCAGGGACTGGGTGTTCTCGGTATCCCGGTCCTCCAGAATGCCGAACCGGTAGCCCTTGACGTCGTCCAGACTCTGGGCCGGGTCATCGGCGTTGACGATGACGCAGGTGATGTCCGTCTCCACGGACTTGTCCGCCACATCGGTGATGGCGTGCTGCACGGAACCAAGAGCCACCGCGCCATAGAGCATGGCGGCGGCCAGCACCAGGGCCACGATGCCGCAGGCGATCTTTCCGCCGGTTTTCTCCCGGTGGGGCAGCTGGACCCAGCCGTGCAGACCGCTGAGCACCAGAAGCGCCCCAACTGCCAGCAGCAGCTGGCCGGTGGGCAGGAACTTGGTGGATATCAGCCGCACCACCAGCACCGCGCTGCAGATCACCAGCACGGCGAAGGCGATCAAGCCGAACCAATCCGCCCCGCTGCGGCGGGGGGAGGAGGTCTTTTCGGTTGTCATAGCGTGTCTCCTTTGCAATGGGATAAGTCGCCGGTGCGCCGCTTCGCAAAGCACACCTATTATAACAGTCTCCTATTATATATCCTGCGGCCGCAAATTTCCATCCCAAATTGTAACAATTTTATGAATTTCCCCATATTTACCGGCCTGCTCCCCGGTTTCATACGGTAAAACGGTTGAAGCGGCGGAAAAAATGTGGTATGATGAACTACACTGTCGGACCCGGCGCGGAACACCGGGTCCGGAATATGAGGAGGAAAACAGATATGAAGGCAGCTCTTGTTATCATGGCGGCCGGGCTTGGCTCCCGCTATGGCGGAAATAAACAGGTGGACGGCGTAGGCCCCGGCGGCGAAATTCTGATGGAATACTCCATTCATGACGCTATCCGGGCGGGCTTCACCAAGATCGTGTTCATTATCAAAAACGATATGCAGGACCTGATGCGCAGCCTCTGCGGCGACCGGATTGCCGGGCTGACGGCCCGGGACGGGGAGCCGGTGGAGGTATGCTACGCCGTGCAGGATTATTCCAGTCTGCCGGCCTTCTATACCGTGCCCGCCGGGCGTACCAAGCCCTTCGGCACCACCCACGCCGTGCTGTGCGCCCGGCCCTATGTGCAGGAGCCTTTCTGCGTCATCAACGCCGACGACTATTACGGCGTGGACGCGTTCAAGACGATCTACGCAGAGCTCTCAAAGCTCGCCGAAAGCGGCGAGGGCACGATGGTCGGATACGACCTCTGCAACACCGTGAGCGAGCACGGCACGGTCACGCGCGGCGTGTGCCATGTGAACGAACAGGGGATGCTCGACCGCGTGGTCGAAACGTTCCACCTAAAGCCCTGCGCTGACGGCAAGATCCGCGACATTCAGGAAAACGGCGACGGCCCGGTCTACGCGCCCGAGACGCCGGTCTCGATGAACTTCTGGGGCTTTACGCCGTGGCTGTTTGAAAAGCTGGACGCGTATTTTAAGGATTTCCTCCGCGCGCTGCCCGACGGCGAGCTCAAAAAAGAGTGCCTGCTGCCGAGCCTGATCGGCGAGCTCATCGACCGCGGCGAGCTCAGTGTCTCCGTTCTGCGCTCGAGCGCGCGCTGGTTCGGCATGACGTATCACGAGGATAAGGAAATGGTGCAGCGCGAGCTTCAGAAATTACACGACGCGGGCGTGTACCCCAAAACGCTGCGCGCGTGAGCGAGACAAATCGAAAAAATCTGCCGCCTCCGGACATACTAAGTCCGGAGGTGATTTTTATGCCGCGAAAAGACCCCGGCATGCCGTATGACCTGGCACCGATGCTCAAGGCGCGCTTCGGCCAGCCGGACGACTGCGCCGATCTTGTCAACAAGTACGGCACCTATAACATCCAGCCGACGTCGGACACGGAAAATCTGTTCCCGCTCATCGCGCCGGGCCTTCCTGAGCAATGGAAGCGCATGGCGGTCGGCAAGAAGGACGTTGAAAACTTGCAATAAAGCAAACGGGAGGGAGACGCGTATCGCGTCTCCCTTTTTCTTCTCCAAAATCCCTGAAACGGCAAGGGAAAATGGGCTTTTTCCCAAAAAGCAAAAAAGATACATACAGGTTCGACAAAAAAGTGAATGACAAAATGGAGAAATTTATTGCTGGTATACAAATTGAGAACGTTGCTGGCACTTGCTTTACTGCTGAATTCGTATAAAGTAAAGGCAAGAGCTGTCTGCCGGGGAAGCGGCTATGAGAGAGACCGCCTTCCGGCCCGACTTGCCAATATGAAGGAGGAGAGAGAATGGAAACCAAAAGTAACGCGAAACTGAAAGCTCTGTTCATCATCCCGTCGATCACTGGTATCATCCTGTTTATGATCCCGGTGAAGAATGCTGACGGCGATTGGACCGTTGTGGTCAAGATCCTTGCCGACATCATCTCGGGCTACATCGGCGGCTTCCTGCCGCTGCTGTGCGTGCTGATCCTCACCGTTTCCGCGGTGATGTCCCTCATTGCGCTGGCAAAACCCAAATTCATTATGAATAGCGACATCATGAAGGAATGCTTCGCCTGCAAACCCATCTGGGTCGTGCTCCGCGTGCTCGCGGTCATCTTCGTGTGGCTCACCTATCTGGGTGTCGGCGAGGAAGACGTGGGTCTCATCGGTATGATCACCGGCGGCGGTCAGGGCGGCTTCGTCCTCTATGACCTGCTCACCACGCTCGTTATCATCTTCGTCATCGCGGCCCTGCTGCTGCCGCTGCTGCTCGACTTCGGCCTGCTGGAGTTCGTCGGCGCGCTGCTCACCAAGGTCATGCGCCCCCTGTTCAAGGTCCCCGGCCGCGCTGCGGTCGACTGCATCACCTCCTGGATCGGCGACGGTACGCTCGGCGTTATGCTTACCTGCAACCAGTATGAAGGCGGCTACTATTCCGCCAAGGAAGCAAGCATCATCGCCACGCTGTTCTCCGCTGTTTCCATCACGTTTACCCTCGTCGTTCTCGATACGGTGGGGCTGCTCGATTACTTCGGCATCTACTACCTGATCGTCTGCTTCGTCGGTATCGTCTGCGCGATCGTGTGTCCCTACCTCTACCCCCTGCGCAAAAAGCCCAACACGTACTTAGTCGAAGGCAAGGCCGCTCCCGACACCCTCCCCGAGGGCTACAAGAGCAACGTTGAGTACGGCATGGACCTCGCCATGAAGCGCGTTGCCGAGCACAAGGGCATCGGTGAATTCTTCAAGAGCGGCGCCAAGAACGCCTGCAGCATGTGGTTCGGCGTTCTGCCCTCCGTCATGGCCATCGGTACTGTCGCTCTGATCCTTGCCAACTACACGCCGATCTTTGAATGGCTCGGCATCCCGTTCCGCCCCCTGCTCCAGCTTCTTCAGGTGCCCGAAGCGAATGCAGTCGCCTCCACGATGATCGTCGGCTTCACCGATATGCTCACCCCCGCCGTCCTGATCGCGGAGTGCACCAGCGAGATGGCCAAGTTTATTGTCGCGGTCGTCTCCGTCACGCAGGTGCTTTACCTCTCCGAGGTCGGCGGCCTGATCCTCGGCTCCAAGCTTCCTCTCAACATCTGGGAGCTGTTCGTCATCTTCCTGGAGCGCACCATCATCAGCCTGCTGATCGTCTGCCCCATCGCGCATCTGCTGTTCTAAAAAGGAAAAGCTTCTTTTCCCTTACTCAGGTTGCTGACCTGAAAGAGTCGAGGCATCTCATCGGGATGCCTTGGCTCTTTCTTTTTGGATTTTATGTCATATGCACAAAAATGACTGTACAACGCACACGGTTATGTGGTAAAATGCGAACAGAGAGACCTCTGCGAGACCAACGCAAATTCCGACGGCTGCGGGTGAGAGCGCGGCCTGCCGGCGAGAGGGAGAAGAGAAGTACATGAAAGTCAGCATCGACAAGTTTTCGAAGGTGCCGGTCTATCTGCAGATCGCCGACCAGATCAAGTCGCAGATCATCAGCGGCGCGCTGCCCCGCGGGAGCGCGCTGCCGAGCGAGCGCGCGCTCGCGCAGATCTTGGATGTGCACCGCAACACCGTGGTCAAGGCCTACAGCGAGCTCAAGAGCGACGCGTGGATCGAGTCGCGCCAGGGCGTGGGCTACATCGTGGCCGCGGCAAACGACGAAAATGACGCGCAGGACGAAAGGGGCGGCGAGGGCGCACAGCCCGGCCGCGTCAACTGGGTCAGCGAGGTGGCGGAAAAGTACCTCGACATGGAAAAGACATTTGACGACCTGTTCCAGCGCTTTACGGACGAGAGCCACTATTCCCTCGGCAGTGGCGTCGCCTCGCGCGAGGTGTACACGTCCGAGCGCGTTGCGGGCGATATCGCGGCGCTGCTCACGGGCAGCGGCCCGTGCCAGTATTTTTTCAGCCCCTATAAGGGCGATAAATTCCTGCGGCAGAAGCTCGTGGCCTTTCTCGGCACGAAGGGCGTGAAGGCGTCCTCGGGCGAAATTCAGATCCTCTCGGAGACGAATCAGGCGCTCGACTTTATCGTGACGCTGCTCGTCAAGCCCGGCGACAGCGTGGTGATGGAAGAGCCGGTGCACCCGGACATGTACCGCGTGATGGAGCTTGCGGGCGCGAAAATTTTGACCGTTCCCGTCGACGAGAACGGCATGAACTGCGAGGTGCTCGAAAGCTTACTCACGCAGACGCGCCCGCGGCTCATCTTCGTCAATTCGAGCTACCACGACCCGACGGGAAACATTTTGTCGCTCGAGCGGCGCAAGAAGATCGTTGAGCTCTCGAACCGCTACCGCGTGCCGATCGTGGAGGAGGACGCGGCGAGCGAACTCGTCTACGACGGCGATAAGCTCCCGCCGATCAAGGCCTTCGACACGACGGGAAATGTTATTTACATCTATTCGTTCTCGCTCACGTTCATCCCGGGGCTGAGCCTTGCCTTCGTCACGGGCAACCGCGATCTGATCCGCGCACTGAGCTACCTCGTCTCCGTGCGGCTGATGGCCTCGGACTGGATGACGCAAAAGCTCCTCGGCATGTACCTTGACGACGGCATTTACTACACGTCGCTTTTAAAATTTCGCGACGTCTACCGCACGAATCGAGATTTGGTATGCCAAAAGCTCGACGAGCTTGCGCCGCTCGGCGTGAGTTATACAAAGCCGAGAGGCGGCGTATATGTCTGGTGCAGGCTGCCGGACGGGGTGGACAGCAAGCGCTTTATCCGCAGGGCCTACAACATGGGCGTCACGCTGATCCCCGGACACGTTTTTTACCCCTGCAAGAACGGCGGGCGCGACCATATCCGCATCAACTACTCCTATGAATCCTACGAGCGGCTGGGGCAGGGCATGGACGTATTGCGCAAAGCGCTGGAAGAAGAGCTGGAGGAATGACTGGCACACGAAATGGCAAAAGCACTGATACATCACAAGCGCCTTTTGAAAGTGTATACTTTACTGCGTAATAACGGTAAAACGATCCGCGGACCGTCGGGAGCTCCGGCGGCACGGACAGGGAAAACAGGTCGGGGTGTACGGGCGGTCGATGAGAGAGCCGCCGGCATCCCGGGAAAGGGAGCACGACTTATGTATTCAGGCATCCATAACTTTTCCGAGATCGGAAAGCTCAACAAGGTGCTGCTGCACCGCCCCGGCGAGGAGCTGGAATCGCTGACGCCCGCGACGCTCGAACGCCTGCTGTTTGACGACATCCCGTACTTAAAGGTCGCCCAGGAGGAGCACGACCGCTTTGCCGAGGTCCTGCGCGAAAACGGCGTCGAGGTCATCTACTATGTCGACGAGGTCGCCAAGGCCATCGCCGACCCCGCGCGCCAGATCCAGCTCGTCAACGACTTTTTGAACATCAGTAAGATCCACGCCAAGGGCCTGCGCGCGAGCATGACGAGCTTACTTCTCGACATGCCGCCCAAGCAGATGGTGACGAAGATGATCGCGGGCATCAAGCGCTGCGAGGTCGCCACCAAGCAGCCGACGTCGCTGATGGACTTAGTCGACGACGACTATCCGTTCGTCTCAGACCCCATGCCGAACCTGTACTTCACCCGCGACCCCGGCGCCTGCGTGGGCGAGGGCATCAACATCCACCGCATGCATACCCCTGCGCGCAAACGCGAGAGTCTGCTCTTAAAGTACATGTTCCTCTACAACCGCGACTTTGCCACGCAGGACAACAAGATGTGGTACGACCTGTCCGACAGCTATTCCATCGAGGGCGGCGACGTGCTCGTGCTGTCGAAGGATATCGTGGCCATCGGCCTGTCCGAGCGCACGACGGTCTCCGGCGCGGAGACGTTTGCGCGCAATCTTCTGCAAAATTCCGACTTTAAGAAGGTGCTCGCCTTCGACATTCCCGAGACGCGCGCGTTCATGCACCTCGACACGGTTTTCACGATGGTCGACTACGACAAGTTCACCATCCATCCCGAGATCGAGGGCCCGCTGAGCGTTTATGAGATGACGCTCGACGAGCACGGCGAGCTCCGCTTCGGCGCGATCAAGGAAGAGCTCAAGGACATTCTGGCCCTCGAGCTCAAGCTGCCCGCGGTCGACCTGATCCGCTGCGGCGGCGGCGACCTGATGGCCGCGCAGCGCGAGCAGTGGAACGACGGCTCGAACACGCTGTGTATCGCGCCGGGCCGCGTCATCACCTATGAGCGCAACTATGTGACGAACGACTTGCTCGCAAAGCACGGCCTCGACGTGCTGACCGTGCCGTCTGCCGAGCTGTCGCGCGGCCGCGGCGGCCCGCGCTGCATGTCCTGCCCCGTCAACCGTGACGACCTGTAAAAAATTCCACCGCAGAACGAGAGAAGAAAGAAGAGCTCATCCGCGCCGGCAGCTGGCCGGGCGGAGGAAAATGGGAGAGAGCCATGAAGAGCAAGCGACAAGAGAAGATCCTGGAGCTGATCGAAAAGTACAATATCGAGACGCAGGAGGAGCTCATCGCGCGTCTCGCCGAGTGCGGCATCGAGAGCAAGCAGACGACCGTCTCGCGCGATATCAAGGAGCTGTACCTTTATAAGGAGCCGATCGGCGGCGGCCGCAGCCGCTACGCCGTGTCCGGCAAAGCCGACCACATCGACAACACGAAGCGCCTGAAGCTCATTTTGAATGAGTGCAGCGTGGGCGTGGACTACGCGGGGATCGTTGTGCTGCTCAAGACGCTGCCGGGGCTCGCCGATGCGGCGGGCGCGGCTATCGACGCGATGAAGCTGCCCGATATGCTCGGCTGCATCTCCGGCAACGACGCCGTGGCGATCGTCGCCCGCGGCGAGCAGGAGGCCGAGCGCCTGTGCTATGATCTGCGCCAGTACTGCAAGTGAACGAGAGAGACGAGATTGAGAGAGGACAGGGGGCGGAGCGATCCGCCCCTCCTGTTCTGTCATAAAACCGATTAAACTGCAAGGTATTTCTGAAACGTGACAAAACTCAACAGGTATTAAAAGTTTTACTGCCGACAAAATTTGACGGGATTCCGCTTGAAGATTATTTTTTGAGTGCTATAATAAATTTATCAATCGAATGATCTGTGCGGCTCGCGAAAGTGGGGCAAAGCGTACAGAAAAAGGCACAGCCGGCGAAAGCCGGTGTCGCAAAGCCACGGGTCTAAACGGCGCAAGCCGCACGACAGCCGGGCTGCCTAAGACGGAGAACTCTCCTTCCTCGGGTCCACAGGGACAAGAGGGAGGATTTTTTTATGAGAGAGAAGAAGTTCGGCAAGTTGTTTTTGACATGGTTGCTGGCAGCCACCATGGTGCTGACTTTGCTTCCTGTCAGCATGCTGGCGATGGACGCGCCGGGAGAGGCGGAAGACGGCGAAGTTGTGCTGGCGCCTGTTGCGGGCGTGGAAGAGGAAGAGGCCGCCCCTGTGGAGGCTACGCCCATGCTGCTGGCCACACCCGCGGCAGCGGACACGCCGATTGCTGTTCCCGAGGGTAAGTTGATTTTTGATAAAGCTAACGGCGTGATCACGGGCATTGATGCGGATTGGCTTGCCAACAATAAGGATAAGCCCCTTTCCGTTACCATTCCTGCGGAAATTAACGGTACGCCGGTGACGAGTATCGGTCAAAATGCTTTTAATGGAAAAAAAGTTGTTGCTGTCGATTTCAGCAATGCAACCAATCTGGAGAAGATCGACAATCAGGCATTTATGCACTCTCCGGTGGCATCGGTTGACCTGTCCAATACTCAGGTAACGGTCATCGGTAAATTTGCGTTTGGTGATTGCAAGTCTTTGGAAACGTTTATTTTCTCCAATACATTGACAAGTCTTGGTAATTCGGACGGCGCTTCCGTATTCACGGATTGCAGATCTTTGAAGGTCATGCGACTGGCCGGTTCTCCGGAAGGCGTCGTGTTTGAGCTGCCGGAAGGCTTAACAACCATTGGTTATCAGTGCTTCAAGAACTGCTTTGCTGATGGAGTAGATGCTAAGGTTATCATTCCTGCCAGCGTAGCAACACTTGGCGAGGGTGCTTTTTACGATGAGCATATCACGCAGATCATCTTTGAGAAGACAGTAGATCCTTGGAAAAACGAAGATTATAGCGGGTACGCTAATAGTGCCATAACTCCTCCGAGTGATTGCGATCGCATCATTGTACTTCCGGACAATAAATGTTTTGCGGCGTATTCTACACAAGTAGGATATGGTTCAAAACTGCAAAAAATCTGCACCTATCCTATAAAGATTACGTTTTCTCCCCTCGGTAAACAAGAACAGCACTTGAACCATGCGCTTCTTGGCTGGACTTATAATCCTGCAACTAAGCTTTGGGATTTCAACAATAACTATAAGCTTCCTGATACGAATGGAGCAACGTCCGGTAATGAGCGCCCTGGCTATGAGTATGTCGGTGGCTGGAAGTTGCGTAGTTCCTATCAGGTATTAAATGAAAATGAAAAGCTTGAAGCTAAGGATAATCCGTCTGATCGTGCAACTGTCAGTGGTGAATACAAGCTTGCTAATCCCACGATCTCCTATCTGGTAGACGGAAAAACCGAAAATGTCGATGCCAACCAGCCCTTCACCGTAACCATCGGTGACGGCAAGGAGCATACGCTCGGCGTACAGGTTTCTCACCCGCTGCTGAAGGAGAATCAGGGCACTGACGAGGATTATGTTTACTTTGAGTACTACTGGTTTGACGAAGTATCGCTCGGGGACGGAAAGAACACTCTGAACGGCCCGAGAAGCACGGAAGAACAGAAGCGCTTTTCTGCCGCAACGAGCAATGTGAAAATTCAATATGTGGACGGCAAGCATAATACCATTCCCATTGCAAAGACGGAACACGCGAGATATGAAGGCAGCTCCTATGAGGGCTATAATGACTACTATCTTGTAGTGGTGTTCGGTTATCATGTTGTGAATGGCAAAAAGGCCGATACGCCATTCTATCTCAGTGCAAATAACGGTATCGGTGTTGGGAACGCCAATGCGACGCATGGACCGCATCTGTTGCAGGTCAAGGTCGATGAAGTGCGTGTCATTACCGCAACCGCCGACGAGCACGGCAAGATCGCCCCCGCCGCGGGCACAATCACCGTACCCAAGGGCAAAAGCGAGACCTTTACCATCACGCCCGATTCCGGCTATCGCATCAAGGACGTGCTGGTGGACGGCAAGAGCGTCGGCGCGGTGAGCACGTACACGTTTGAAAATGTGGTGGATAACCACACGATTCACGCTACCTTTGCAAGGAAGCACACGCCCACTCCCTCTACGCCCACCGTTGAGATTCCTGATGACGATGCGCTCGGTCTGAACACGACGGATCACTTCGCCTATATCGTCGGTTACGGCAACGGTAAGGTCCGCCCGCAGAACAACATCACCCGCGCCGAGGTCGCGACCATCTTCTTCCGTCTGCTGACCGACGACGTCCGCGACGAGAACCTGACCAAGACCAACCGCTACTCCGACGTGGCCGCCACCTCCTGGTACAACACCGCGGTCTCGACCCTCAGCTCCATGGGCATCATCACGGGTTATCCCGACGGCACGTTCCGCCCGAACGCCGCCATCACCCGCGCTGAGTTCGCCGCCATCGCCGCCCGCTTTGATAACGACGGCGACAAGACCGCTGCGAAGTTCAGTGACATCGCAACCCACTGGGCCAAGGATGAGATCAGCATCGCCTACAACAACGGCTGGATCACCGGCTATCCTGACGGCACGTTTGGTCCCCAGCGCGACATCACCCGTGCCGAGACCATGACGCTCGTCAACCGCGTGCTGAACCGCCAGCCCGAGACCGAGGACGATCTTCTCCCGAACATGACGGTCTGGACGGACAACGCGAACCCGAAGGCCTGGTATTACCTCGCCGTTCAGGAAGCGACCAACAGCCACTACTACGAGTTCAAGACGAACTCCCAGTATGAAAAGTGGACCGAGCTGCGCGAGACCCGCGACTGGAAGGCGCTGGAACAGTAAACAAAGCGGAAAAAAGAACGGGAGCACGAAGTGCTCCCGTTCTTTTATGCTTTTTTGAAAACGGCCTGAACAGATCAGACGTTGCCGATCGTCGCGACCATGACGGCCTTGATGGTATGCAGGCGGTTTTCCGCCTCGTGAAAGGCAGCGTTGCGGGGCGACTCGAAGACCTCGTCGTTAACTTCCATGCAGTCGATGCCGTATTTCTCGTAAATCTGCTCGCCGATGACTGTCTCCCTGTTGTGGAAGGCTGGCAGGCAGTGCAGGAAGCGGCAGTCCGGGTTGCCGGTCATATCCATGACCTTCCCCGTGATGCGGTAGGGAGTCAG
>OMFC01000783.1_pt1 | contig 15702 bp, 9 predicted proteins | sample 1645531 | NCBI WGS metagenome assembly OMFC01 (sample SAMEA103958112, study PRJEB25191) | human gut metagenome | biome: human-associated habitat [ENVO:00009003]; feature: intestine environment [ENVO:2100002]; material: feces | place: Germany | collected 2013/2015 | reverse complement strand
AAAGGAATCTCTATAGATACCTACAGCGGCCATACCAAAGTGATTTACAGCCATGATGACAACCTGCTTTATGAGGCGGGAGCCGTAACTATAGGGGAAGCCCTGCCGGGATCACAGATTACCCTCCGCACGGATAATAACGGGATAGATACCAGCAATGAAGACATCACGAAAAAAGCCCTGCATAATTTGGCAGGAAGACTGATTTACAGCAGCTACCCCAAAGGAGAAAAGAACCTGTTGGGTAGAGTGGAGATAGCCGAAGGGCTGACAGCCCAAAGTGTTTCATTGCGAATGGGAAATGTGGAATTTTCGCAAAAGACAGGAGTGGGAGGCTACGGAGGACTGACACCGGTAGAACCCCCGGAAGAAGAACGTATCAACGCTCCTATCGTTGAAACGACCAGCTTGAAAACGGACCATACAGTAAAAGCAGTAGACGCTGATGCGGCAGGAGGTGTCGTAGCTGCCGTGTACCACGATCCTTCATCCCTGACTGTGGGAAATGTGAAAAAAGTAGCAGAATTGCTTAAAGCCGCCAAGGCCAAGGAAGTAGAAGCAAACAACTCTACCGATGAAGAAGAGATACACAGGCTTCTGATGGAAAGCGCAGAGCTGGATAAACAGGCGGATAAGATGTGTGACAGCATGAAGGGCGTGGATGTGGATGTCAATTACCATGACTTGGTATTAAACAGTACTGCGAAAAAGGATGGACAGACCGCGGCGGGTATCTACTTGTTCTCCAAAGTGCAGACCAAGCTGAAGGATATGAAAGACGAAGGCCTGATTGATGAGGATACCTATGCATCTGTGGAGAATAAATTTGCCACCCTGCCCTCTTTCGGAAGTGGCATAAAGCTGTCTGGAACACGTCCGGAAGGATATGTAGACATAAAGGTAAAAAATGATGGGGACGGAAATGCTTACGGCGTGTTGAAGAATAAGGAACAGCCGGTATCCAATTCACCGAATTTCAACCTGGATGCGGATCTGCGCTTTGATGTGGAAGCGGCGAAAGGGGATGCCATAGGGGTTGATTTGGCGGATGGGCTCTATCATTCAAAAGCACGTCCTGAAAAGCATATCTTCGATTTTCGGCGCATACGGGCGGAAAATGGAAGAGCCGTTGGTTATTGGGTGTCTAAGGCAGCGCCTATCAGCAGTTTCCCTCAACTCCGTTTTGGAGAAGAGATCCACGGCGGAAAAGGAAGTATCGGTCTCTACGTGACTGGGGAAAATGTACAGATGACGATTGGCGGAACCGATGTAGACGGGAGAACCGGCGGCATTGCAGGCGGATTTGATGGACATGTGGTGGAAATGGATGCGCCTAATGGGAGATTGGACATCAATGTGGCTAATATCGATATGACAGGGAAAGACGGGTATGCCCTGGTGGTCAGAAACGGAAGTATCGTGAGCGGGCTAGATACTTGTTATAAGGGAAATATATTTATTACCAAAGAAAGTGAGGATAAAAAGCCGAATTTATACATGAGCTTCCATGAATGGCACGGGGTAATGGACAATCAGGCAGAAACGGATCCTGTCAATATAAGGATGAATGGCAGCCAATGGCACAATAAGAAAGTAGGCCGTGTATCTGAAGGTTTTGCCGGTTCCAAAGTATTTAATTTTTCTGTATCAGGGAAAGATAACAGCCTTTTTATGGAAGATGAAAAGCCCTTGGAAGTGCTTAATCGTTTCAGCGGGGTGCTGGATGTTTATTATGCACATGACGAAAACGATGCAAAAATTATTAAAGGAGGCGATCTGGTCATCAATAAGGCGAGAGCCAACAGCATGGTGAGCTTCTATACGGATGCCAATGGTATAGACTTCACAAAAGACAATGCTGTCAATGATGTGCTGAATGCCCTGGCCCACAAGATGGTCTATAAAGGATATACGGATGCCGGAGGAAAAGAACGGAATTTGGCGCTTCTCTTGGGAATTAAGGAAGGGCTGACCAGCCAATCCGCCATCAAAGAAATGCAGCTTGCATCCTTTAATGAGACCGATGGCAGGGGGTATTATCGTCCCGGGGAAATCATAGAAAATGGTCCGATCCGTACTGATACGGTATTGACAAAAGATACCATAACCTGTAGCGATACGAAGACTGCTTTGTTTAAGAGCAGGATGATCAGTCCTATTTCACCAAAGGGGAGTACCCTTACCATTGAAATGGACGGGCATAATCTGAGGGCGGAGGCTGTAGATGCTGATACCCCGCCTGATCTCCGTGTGTCGGGGGTGTATGCCGGAACGGGACAGACCGTCACCATCAATAACAAAAAGGAAACGGGATCACTTTATCTTATGACGGAGAAATCCTCCAGTAGTGGGGGGGTACTCCATGCGGAAGGAGAAAGCAGCCGTATAGAAATCAACACGCCGGTGACAATGGAAGAGAAGGGGTCCAGATCTAGGCCTTTCATCTATGCCGACGGAAAGAATAGCACAGTTACGGTGAACGGTCTTTTGAGTCTGGCGGGGAAGATGGAAACGGACAACATTCTGCTCGATGCCCGAAATGGCGGAACGATCCGGATTTCTGATTTCAATATAAATACGAATACTACTTTGACGAAAACAGAGAGAGAATCTGAACAGGGTGGAAAAGCAGTGGGAAGAATTATCCTTGGCGGCGGTGATTATAATATCATTGATCAGGATCCGTTCAAGGCTTATACGGATGCAAGCTCGGGGTGGGAAGGACGCGATAAACTTATTGAAAAAGGCGGTAAACTTTCTGGGAATGTGAGTATCAATATGGAGCCCGGCGGCAAGGCAGAAGCGGGAAACCGACGGGTGCGGATGATCACGGGTATAGATGAGGTAGATTCATATCGAAATGAGCCGGGAATGCGGATTGGACTCCGGGGAAAAGATTCGTGGTGGATAAATAATAAGGATCGTACGGCCTGGGATTATACATATAAGCCGGAAAACGAGCTTTTTATTACAGACGGAGCCAGTCTCTATATGATAAAGAATCTGTGTGTGTCTGATCTTCACGGAGGTTCCACGGAGCAAGAAGCAGGAAAGATTTATTCATTGTATTATTTGTCCCTATGGATGAAAAACTATGAAGGACACACGGAAATAACCGACGGAGGCGCGACCGTAGTGCGTGCGGAACCGGGATCGGGAATCGTGCTGAGAAAGGATATTTCCGGTCTTGACTGGGAAGATGGAAATGTCCGTGTGGAAACCATGTATAATACGGCGCAATCACTGTCTTATTACGCTTCCCTGCTCGGGGAGAATCACCTTAAAGCGAGGCTGGAATTTGTCAGAGGAAAAGCTGATGATGCTCCTGTGGCGCATACGGAGGAAGTGGTTCTGGATCCGGCAAGCGGAAGAGGATGGCTTTCCTTGAATTATAAGGTGCCCTCTGTTGGAGACCAGCCAGCCGTATTCTATCAGGGGATGGGGGCGTTAAAGAAAAATACAGAAACAAAAAAAATTGAAGATGAGTATCTCGATGCCGGTGTCCTTGTCCGCCCCGGTGAGTACGTGTTCCGAAAAGACGCGGAAATCAGGGGGATAACATGGGATATAAAAGTAGATCCGCAGACCGGCGAATTCATGAAAGACCCCAATACAGGCGATTATATAATGGAACAGAAGGAAATCGGGACGGACAGGGTGGTTAATGCGGGCGGAGCAATAGGCCTTAAGGGGGATGTCCTGATAGACATGGCCGGTCACTCCCTTTCTGCCCATGACATTCGTTATATAGTCCCTGAAGATGTATCATTTTCGTCACCAATAGCGGCTTCCAAAGGGTACCGTTTGGAAATCAGAAATCCCGGGAAGATTTATCTTCATGGAGTGGCGATGGACAAGAAGAAGGACCACGCATTTGCATTCGTGAGTGCATCAATGTTTACCGGGGGTGATGGGGTCGGGAATCCTTGGGATACGAGGCCGGATATCCATATAAGGAATGACACGGATCCTGCCCATGCCCTGACACTTCGGAATACCGGGCAGGAGGTCGATCCCCAATATGCTTTTCATTCCATAGGTATCTATACGAAGAGTCAAGTAAATATACGCAGGCCAGTTATTCGGGTAGACGGTCTGGTGGATATAGAATTTACTGCAGGAAGAGGACTGATGACTGCCAATGGTAATATAACCATAGGGGGCGGCAGGATTGTGACACCTGGCAATTATGCTGTCTATGCAGGCGGCATGGCTGGTCCCTATGTGAGCTATGATTCTAACAGGGGAATTATCAATGTGAATGTCACACCCGATGGGGAAAAATATGTACCATCAGGCAATCCTGTACAAATTGAGGGACATATCGCTACCAATGATCTGACGACTGTGGGACAATACCTTCTGGGATACACAGAAGACTCCGGTATTGTAAATTTGGCACTGGATCGTCCTGATTCCTACTGGAAGGGTCGTGCTTTTTCTACGACAAAAGCTGTTTTATATAGAGATATGGAAGGCGGATGGGATGGGAAGGATAGGATCGAGGACAATGGAAAGATCAATCTGTTTCTTGCAAACGGGGCTACCTGGACGAATGAAGGGGAGATGGATTTCAATAAAGAATACCATAGCGGCATGAAATCCTCTATCAACATCCTCCAGGGCGGAAGCAGTGAAGCGGACAGGGGCATCATCCACCAGAAGGATACCAATGACATACAGATACGCAGTCTCCGGGGGCATGTCCTTGCTTTCTTTGACAGAGATCCGACAGAAGTTGAAAAAATCCTCGGCGGTTCTATTGAAATTACATCCACCGTCAGCGAACGGGATGGGAGCCATGCATCTATGACACTTCGGACTGACAGTGCGGGTCTTACGATGTCTGATACGGCACAGGTGGACAGGGTACTGGGAAACCTGGCAAAGAAGCTGGTCTATAAAGGCTATCCGGAGGGGGGACGAGCACTGGAGGGAGCCGTGGAAATAGCCGAAGGGCTTACCTCGCAGTCGGTCAAGGCAAGTGGATATATTGCATTTGACCATAAGACAGGTATGGGGATCTTAAGCAAGACAAAGCCGGTATATGAAGCCCGTGTGGGAGGTCCTATATCCTCTTCCGTGCTCATCGGGGAGAAAAAGGAAATCTTAGCCAATGACCATGATAACACCCTGTTTTATAATGCAGGCATATATAATGGTACAGATAAGCCTGCCGTGATTGACCTAGCAGGCCATGGACTGAAAATTAATGCAGAAACGACAGAGACCTGGAGCGACGGTTATCTCAAGAAACTGGCGGATAGTATGCCATCCTATACGCTGGCAGGTATTGTAGGATTGGAAGGAACAGATACGCGAATTATCAACGGGAAAGACGCAAAAGTTACCATTGGCGTGACCGGATTTGAGCAGCAGTCCGTATATGGCATCGTAGGGGAAGCGGACAGTCATGTATCCGTAGATGCGGATTTCCAAGTGAATGCGTTGACAATCCAAAGTCATAAACCGGGAGCCGGCTATGACCGTGCGGAAGCGGCGGCTGTTTTGGCAAAGGGAAAGAACAGTGATATTCGTCTGCGGTCGCTCCATATGGATAAGGAAGCTACTACGCATGTATATAAATTCGACCCATTCAAAGTGCCCAGTGGCAAAGCGAGTGATGCGGCCACGCCGAGGAAACTGCTGGACGGGACATATGCTTTTGGCCTGGTGGCTCGTGGGGAAAACAGCAGGATAACCATCGGCGACATCGGTCTGGACCTGCAGGGGACCGGTGTGAAGGCAGATGGTGCTAACAGTGAAATCCGTATCGGAGGAGGGAAACTGACGGTTATTAGAGATGAAACGACCCGGCTGCATGTACTGGAAGCGCTTAATGGTACGATTTATGCAGGAATGAATGAAGCGGGAACGGACGCGTCCGGTGAAGATCTTGCCATTAAAGGTAATATCATGGCCCGTGCGAACAAAGGAGAAAAGGGAATCATCCATCTGGGCCTCGGCAGCGACAAGTCTTCCTGGAGCGGTGTCGTGGACGCGGAGTACATGAAAGGGGATGTCAACCTGTACCTCAAGAAAGGCGGTACATGGACCCATCAGGCAGAAGACCTTGTCTTTGAACCGTACCACTATAAAGGCAGCTGTGTAACCAACCTGTCCGGCGGTCATACGGCAGAAGAAGCAGGAATCATTTTCCAGAAAGAAGATAAACCGATTACCGTGGAAAACTACCAGGGGCATACAAAAATCTTTTATGAACATGACATCGCCGACCCGACAAGGATCATCGGCGGGGACTTCATCGTAAAGAACGCTTTGAAGAGGGAAGACAAAAATGCAGTGGTAGAGGTAATCACTGACCGAAGCGGTCTGGATATCCATTCCGAAGAAGATGTGGAAAAGACGCTGGACAGCCTGGCCCATAAATTGGTATATGCCGGATATGTAACCGGTGAAAGGAACATGGATGCCTGCGCGTTCATTGCGGAAGGTTTGACCGCGCAAAGCGCCGCAAAATGGTTTGGAAATGTGAAGTTTACGGATACGGAAGGCCGTGGAACGGTAGAAAAGGCGGAAAAAATCTATCCGGAAAGCCAGGTAGAAAATCCGATGACCACACCAATTGACGGAAGCAAAGAAAGTGAGGACGCTTACAGTGAAGCAGGCATCTACAAGAAAAATGATGATGAATACCGCTTCACCAAAGACCCGGCCGGTATCCATATCCAAAAGACGCCGTCGGCAGCCATTATCGCCTCTGATAAAGATATCACCGTGAAAGCGGAGGGAGGGCTGGAAATTATTTCCAGTCCGGAAGGTATCTGTGCGGGCGAAGGAAAGACAGCAGCCATCACGGCTAAAGAAGTATCTGTCAAAGTGGAAGATGGACATGCTGTCAAAGCGGATAACGGTACAGTGAATATCACCGGAAACCTTGCTGCTGAAGGAAAAGACGGAATCAAGGCGGAAAATAACGGTGTAGTCACCGTAAACGGCAAAGTGGATATCACCGCGGAAGATAAAGCGGCGGAAGCGCTTGCCGGAAGCAAGATAAACCTCAATGGCGGCGGTTTCATGCAAGGCAAAGTAAGGGCTGACAAGGGAAGCGTCAGCGGTGAAGGCATAGCAGTCCGTGGTGATATCACGGCAGACAATGGAGGAAGCGTCACCTTCAATGGAGGAAAGGTCGGAAGCGATCTTGTATCCGGTAACGGGACGGGAAGCCGGATAGAGCTCATCGGCGGCGGTTACAGCATTAAAATGCTCAAGGCCGATAATGGCGGTATCATTACCCTGAAAACGAACCCGGACAGCCTGAGTGAAATCAAGGGGATCCATTCGGGAGAAGACTCTGCTGTCAACGTAACCGTAGAAGGCGGAAACAGCAAACTGATCGGCGATGTAACAGGAACCGGCGCTGTGAAGCTGGACATTGGAAACAACGGTACCTGGACAGGAAAGAGCAGCAATGAAAACACAGATGCGACAGTAAACAGCACATGGAAAAATACAGGGAAGTCGAAACTAAGAAAACTGGGCGGAGACGGAACTGTAGACATGACCCAATCAGGAGAAGGAAAAACAGAAATAGGAGAATACAACGGGAACCTGACCCTGATCTACGCCCATGAAAATGCGAACCCTGTAAACATGAAAGGGAATAATTTCCACATTGGCAAAGCCGCAGAAGGTTCCAAAATCAGAATGCTGACGGATAACGCGGGCCTGAACACCTCTTCAGAGAAAGCGGCAGACAAGAACCAAGTAAGTGCAGCCCTGAACGCATTGGCAGGAAAACTGTACTATGAAGCCTATGTGGCAGGAGAAAAGAACCTGGAAGGGACAGTAGAAATTGCGGAAGGACTCACGGCGCAGTCGGCGACAAAGAGACTGGAAACCATGACCTACAAAGCAGAGACAGGCCAGGGACAATATCTCTATACCCCTGCTGTGGATCCTAACCCGCCCATCATCTACGGAGATAAAGAAACCCAGATGATGAGAGGGAGCAAGACAGCGATGGTATCCGCTATCCTTCTGTGGAGAGCGAATAACAATGACCTTGAGAGACGGATGGGAGATATAAGGCTGGGGAAAGAAGAAAACGGCATCTGGGCCAGATACCTGGGCGGGAAGAACGAACTGGATAAAAAGAACGCCAGCTTCAAACAGACCTACAACATAGCCCAGGTAGGTTATGACAAGAAAAAAGGAAACTGGACAATCGGCGCAGCCCTGGACTACGGAACAGGAAAAGACACCTATGCCAATGGAACAGGGAAAGAAAAACTGGCAAGTTTGGCATTGTACGGAGCCATGCAGAAAGAAGACGGACAGTACCTTGACATCATCCTTAGAGGAAGCCGGGTGAAGAACGACTACACCGTATACAACGAAATGAACCACCGCCTGGACGGGAAGTACAGGACAAACGGCCTGTCGCTGAGCATGGAATACGGGAAGCGGATGAAGAAAGAAAATGGCTTCTACATAGACCCGAGCATTGAACTCACCGCAGGGCACTTAGGAGGAAAAGACTATGACGCCGTAAGCGACTATGCAGGGGGGAAGAAAATGCACATCCACCAGGACGGAATAAACAGCGTGATAGGGAGAATCGGACTGGGGATAGGAAAAGAGACAGAAAGAAGCAACCTGTTTGCGAAGATAGCGCTGGCCCATGAATTCGGAGGGAAAGTGAAGAGCATCTTCAGTGCGGAAAACGAACCGACGAGCGGGACAGAAGTAGACCTGAAAGACAGCTGGGTAGACGTAGAAGTAGGAGGAAGCTGGCTGGTGAACAGGAACACCTATCTGTACGGAACCTACACGAGAAACTTCGGGGCTGATGTTTCCAGCAAGTGGAGAATAGACGCAGGCATCCGCTTCAGCTTCTGAGGATGATGAACGCTTTCGAAAGGGGAATGGAACAAAACTTTGCTATGAGAACTGAATAAGAAGAAACGAAAGGACTGCTTTCCCGGGTATGGGAAGGCAGTCCTTTTCAGTTTATCTTTTTCTTCATCACAGTAATAGATCCTTCGCTTGCGTTCAGGATGACGTCTTTCGTCTCTCGTCATTATGACGCTTAACGTTTTCTGTCATTATGACGGCTTCCGTACCCCGTCATTAGAACGGAGGTAAGAATGCTGTGTGAGAAAGCAGGTAAACGGCAACATGACATTAAGTGAAGAATCTATTATTCTGATGACGCCTTACCGGCTTCCTCATCACGGTAATAGATCCTTCACCGACGCTACGGATGACGTCTTACCGTCCGCCGTCATTCTGAGCAGGGGTAAGAATATCTTGTGAGAAAGATGGGAAGCAGCAATATGACACTGAGCGAAGAATCTATTTACTTTTATGACATCTTACCGGCTTCAGTGTGATGGTAATGGATTCTTTGCTGGCCTTCCGGATGACGTTTTGACATGAGTGACACTTTACCGGTAGGCAAAAAGCGGTCGGAATCCCGGCAGGGATTTATCGTCCCTTGGTATCCAAGATGAAAGAAAGTTTAAAAATAATGAAAATAAAATTACCATAAGAAGAAAAGAAAAAGTAAAAATTATTTGCAAATAGTATATGCCTTATGATAATATAATAATATCTGAACAACCTTTGTTTGGAACAATTTCAGAGAGAAGACAAAGTCGAAAGGCTTTTGTGGAGAATCCGGTGGAAATCCGGAACTGTCTTACAGCCGTGAAGGGTGAGAAACCCCAGTCGGATGCCGCTTGTTTTCAATTTTCTAATGACCTGCAGGATAGGGGGCAGTAGATACTTGTACATTCGGTAACTGTCTGGCTTGTCCCGCAGATTTTTATTTATCCCAAATGCCGGCAGGATAGTAAATAATCAGCAAATGTATTTAAAAATCGGAGAGATCATTCATGATCAAACTAAAGGATGAGATTAAACGGGTGGAAGCGGTAAAAGGCAATGTTGTTCCTGTCAGCAAACAGTTATATCTGAATTTACTGAAAGAAATCAAATTATTGCGTTTTAAAGCCCATATGGCAAATGACTGGAATCTTCCTTCGAAAGAAAAGGTGTACAGGGATATCACAGAATTATTGTTTGAGTTCTGGCGTGACCAGAGGAATGGAGCGTACAAAATGGCGGAGAATAAGAATACGGTAAAAGCGGAAACAGCAGTGCCGGAAGTGAAGGTAGGAGTTGAAAAGGTAGCTTTGTTTAAGAAGCATCTGGAAGATGCGAAAATCAGCGGGTTCGGTATTCAGGATTTTAAGGATGACGTACATTCCCAGGCTTTCCGCAGTAACCTTCCTGTAGCCGGACAGAACCTTCCTTTCATGATTTTGTTTGATGACAGTGTTTACACGATCATCCAGGTACAGGTGGCGGCAGCGATTGTAACAAAAGAGAAAAAGGCGACCGTTTGTGAAGAGCTGAATGCGTTGAATGACCAGTACCGTATGCTGAAATACAGTGTGGATGAAGCCGGCAACGTGCTGCTGACCTGCTGTATCCCTGCGGGGCTTGATCATTTTGATGCGCCGCTCGTTGTGGCGATCCTGAACCAGATCCAGGGGCATTTAAATGCGGTGTATCCGACAATTATGGAAAAGCTCTGGAAGAAATAAAGAGTGAAAGAGACGTGTATTTTATTTTAGAAAAGAGGTTTACATATGAAAAAGGTTCTTATTTCTATGATGATGGCAGCTGCTTCTCTTGGAATGATGGCGCAGGCTGACGCAGCGTCCGGTTATGTCAATGTGGAGGATGTCCTGTCTTCCACGCCGGCTTTTATGCAGGCAGGGAAGACTGTGGTTTCTGAACAGCAGAAATTACAGAATCAGTTCAATGAACAATCTAAAAATATGTCAGATAAGGATAAACAGGCACTCGGACAGAAACTGAACCAGCAGCTGGCACAAAAGGAAAATGAAGTCATGGCTCCCATCCAGGCAAAATTCCGGGCGGCTGTGGAGAAAGCAGCTAAAGATAAAGGCGTAGATATGGTCATCAATGCAAGAGACGTTATTTATGGCGGTATCGATCTGACAGATGCTGTAAAAGCAAATATGAAATAATGACAGAACGATAAAAGAGTATCCGGTGGGATTGCTTCCCCGGGATACTCTTTTTGCATTTTTTTAAGAATTAATAACATTGGATGGGGGTTAAATAAATCCACAAAAAGTTACAAAATAAAATTGAATATGTAAAAATTCTATGATAGAATTCAATTAGCTGATAATTAAAAAAACAAGATAACGGAATCTAATAACGGGGAATCCGGTGAAAAGCCGGAGCTGTCTCGCAACTGTAAGGGAAGTCGGCCTGCTGTGGTCCTTTCACAGAGGGGCAGGCAGACAATGAACCGAGCCAGGGTGCCGTTTGTATTTCATCATCAAAAGACTCGCGAGGCATGGGCCGGATGAGAGATGGGAAAACGTTTTCTCATTCTGATTTGGCTGTGCCTTTTTTATAAATGTAACTTTTATGGCCGGCGGAATGCCGGGAAGAAAGGAAGAGGAAGCGCAATGGGGATTTTTGATTCGGCAGTAGGATATTTTATTCGCGGAGGCCTGTGCATGTGGCCCTTGCTGTTTTGTTCGCTGGCGGTCATCTTTCTGGCAGTGGAGCGGTATATGTATTACCGGCAGGCGATTTCCGATACGAAATTCGTTATGCTGTTCTGCAAGGAAATGACACGGGGGAAAGTTTCTGAAGCGGCGGAACTGGCGGAAGAGGCGGCAGGCAGCGCGGCAAAACTGGCAAAGGATATTTTGTCTGAAAAGGACAGCCTTGGCCGGTCTCTTGAATCCGTCACTTATGAAAAGACAGACCGTTACCTGAATCAGCTGTCGGCGCACCTTGATTATCTGGGTGTTATCATCGGGCTTTCTCCCATGCTTGGGCTTTTAGGAACCATTACCGGTATGATGGGAACCTTTTCATCCATGACGGGACATTTGCAGAATACGGCAGGTGTCACCGCCGGATTGGCGGAAGCGCTGATTACGACTATTTTCGGATTGGTGATCGCGATTACAGGTATGCTGGTACATGCTTATTTAAATACGAGGTATAAAAAGGCGACGCTTGATCTGGATGCTGTGGCGGATGCACTTATCTCCGGATTGTCCGGGAAATAAGGGGGTATCATGAGGAGAAGACCGAGGCAGGCGGATAAAATGCCTGAACTGATGATCAGCCCTATGCTTGACCTTATATTCCTGCTGCTTGCATTTTTTATCATCAGCACGATGTACATGACGGAAGTGAGGACAATCTCTATTGCGCTTCCCGTAGCACAAAATGCGGAGGTCGTGCATAAGGGCAGCAGTCTCGTCACTGTAAGAAGGGACGGCAGCTACTGGCTGGATGATAAGAAAATGCCTTTGGATACAATTGTGGCGGAAGTGAAGAAAAGAAGCGGTGCCGATGAGAATTATTCCGTCGTCATACGTGGGGAGAAAGAAGCGGCTTATGACAAGGTCATCCACGTTCTCGATCAGTTTAAAGCATCTGGTATTACGAGGTTTGGGTTAGCAACGGAGCAGGGGGAAAACGGATGAATGACCGGCAGAGGTATGCGGTTGGTATTGCCGCTGCTGTCCTTGTTCATTTATTTGCCGTCGTCATGCTGGGACTGTTTGGCGTGAAGTACATGGAAGTTCCGTTTCGTGGGGAAGTATTGCAGGTATCGCTTGATGCGGGCGGCGGAAACCGGGGCGGGGGAGGCAGCAAAGGGAGAAAGGCGCCGGCGGCGAAATCATCTGAAGCAAAAATCAATGATGCTGCTGAACCTGTGGAAATGCCTGATGAAGAAATTAATGAAAAGGCAGCGGAAGAAAAGCCGGAGCCGCAGGACAGGGCGGATAAGAAAGAAACAGCGGACACGGCAGGTATGTCTGCTTCTGATGCCGCGGCAGGAAATGAAGGGATGAATACACAGGGCGGCGGAAGCGGCAGCGGCGGGGAAACGGGAGACGGGGACGGCACTGGTACAGGTGACGGCAGCGGAACCGGAACCGGTACCGGTGAAGGTGACGGCAATGGAAGCGGGCCGGGAGCCGGCGTTCCTATTACGCCGCCGACAGTGATAAATAAAGTGCTTCCTGTCTATCCGCCGTCTGCAAAGATGAAGGAAACGACGGGTATTACTTATGTAACGATTCTGGTCAATGCATCGGGGACGGTGGATTCCGCTTATGTGGCGCAGGGGTCAGGAAGCAGTGTCTTAGATGCGGCGGCGATCGATGCGGCTTATCAATGGACATTTTCTCCTGCACTTGATAAATATGGGGTGCCTGTCCCCTGCCGGATTACATTCCCGGTAGAATTCAGATTGAATTGAGGAAATGCTTTTATACCAATGATTAAGATACTGGCATGTTCCGCTTTACGTGCCTGCCTTGTATGGCAGGGCCGTGAACTGCATTTTATCATGCTTTGCGGTATGTGGATTACGCCTCGGTTTGTTTGGCGCCTGAAAATAAAAAACGATTATTTTTTTAAGGATATACCTATGCTATAATAGGACAAGGTATATCTTTTTATATTTTTCGACATACCTTATTGAATAATAGAAGGAATTAGGATGTCAGCTATAGAAGAAAAGCTGGAAGTTGTGAAAAAGCGGATAGCGGCTGCGAAGGCCCGTTCTCCTTACAGGCAGGACGTGACTCTTGTGGCGGTGACGAAGTTTCATCCATTGGAAGATATGGAGGAGGTTCTCCGGCTTGGCGTGAAAGAGGTGGGAGAAAACCGTGTGCAGGAATTGGAAGACAAACGGAGCCGTTTGAAAATGCCTGTTGTCTGGAACCTGCAGGGACATCTTCAAAAAAATAAAGTGAAAAAGGCAGTGGCGGCGGCTGATTTGATCCAGTCCGTAGATTCTGTGGAAATCATGGAAGAGATAGATAAACGGGCCGGGCAGGCCGGCAAAGTGCAGGATGTGCTTCTGGAATTTAATATTTCCGGAGAAACAAGTAAGTACGGCCTGCCGCTGGAAAGTCTGGACGAAGCTGCAGCGAAGGCGGGAATGCTCCCGCATATCCGTGTAAAAGGTCTGATGTGCATGGCGCCTATGGTGGAGGATGTGGAAATGACACGTCCTGTATTCCGCAGGGCTCATGAAATGTGGGAAGTACTGAAAACATATTTTCCTAAAGGACAGGTTTCTGTTTTATCCATGGGGATGACCCGGGATTTTGAAACGGCAATAGAAGAGGGCGCTACGATGGTACGCGTCGGCACCGCCATTTTTGGCGAGCGGAATTATGCAAATGGGAAAGGAGAAACAAAATGAGCTTACTGGATAAATTTAAGGAACAGTTTACAGATCGTGATGATGAATACGAGGATGAAGAATACGAAGAAGAGGGGACTTCGATAGATACGGCGCAGCCTGTTCCTCCCCGTCCGGCAGCAGGCCGTGCGGCAGTGGCGACCCGCCAGGCGAAACCGTATACCATGGTGGTCGTGAATCCGAAAGACTATCAGGATGCCGAAAAAATCGGGAATCATCTGAAGGCTGCCCGTCCGGTCGTAATGAATATGGAAAAGACTGATGCCGATGAAGCACAGCGTATCGTGGATTTTATTCAGGGTGTGATGTATGCTTTGGACGGGCGCATTGATCAGGTTTCTGAAAATATTTACCTCTGCGCGCCAAATAATATGAGCGTGTCCCGTGAGAATTTTGCGGCATTTCCGGAAGCGGAAGCCCCCGCATGGGACTCGCAGGCCCCTAAGGCATAATGTCATTTTTTTCGAAGATCTCCGATCTGTTTTATGATCTTTTTGTTACGGAGCCGGAGGAAGAAGAATATATAGATTCTACGGAAGAACATGGTAAAGGGGCGGATCCCCGTATGGCAGGCGCGCTGCCTGCGAGGGCTGTCCGTCCGTTGGATGCTGTTATCTTCGTTCCCCGCGCTTATAGTGATGCCCGCCGTGCGGTGGATGCCATGGAAAAAGGACTTGTAGTTCTCGTGGTTCTTGACAGCAATGTGGATGATGAAACGGCGAGCCGCTTTGTGGATTTCATGAGCGGTGCCGTTTATCTCGGCAAGGGAGAAGTAGAACTTCTGAACGGGCAGGTGCTTTTGTGCGCGCCATCGGCGGTGCATATTGAGATGGACAGCCTGCCCCGCCTTACGGGGATTCCTTTGTGGAGAGGTCCGGGCGTATGAAAAAGATTATGATGATCGGCTGCGGCGCTATGGGTAGCGCCATACTTTCAGGATGCCTTTCCAAAGGCCTCTGGACGAAAGAAGAAGTATACATTAAAGCAAGCACGGAAAAGTCAACGATGGAAAAGGCAGAGCGATATGGCGTATCTGCAGCTTCTCTGAAAAATATCGGAGAAGCGGATTTTGTCCTTTTGGCAGTAAAACCCGACATTATCCCTTTTGTTTTGGAAGAAATAAATCCGTACTGCCCGAGGCGGGTGATTTCTGTTGCGGCGGCAGTGACAGCAGCGACCTTGGAAGCCGGCCTTCCCGAAAAGACGCCGGTGATCCGTGTCATGCCGAATACTCCCGCTTCGGTCGGGGAGGGTATGACAGCCATTACAGCAGGGCGGTACGCTGACGAGGATTTTATCGAAACGGCAAAAGAAATATTTTCCGCCCTGGGGAAAGCGGCAGTGGTTTCCGAACGCCAGCTTGACGAGATGGGCGCTTTATCAGGAGCGGGACCGGGATACGTTTTCGTGATTATTGATGCATTGGCGGATGCCGGAGTGCGCGCGGGACT
>OMFC01000777.1_pt1 | contig 15798 bp, 9 predicted proteins | sample 1645531 | NCBI WGS metagenome assembly OMFC01 (sample SAMEA103958112, study PRJEB25191) | human gut metagenome | biome: human-associated habitat [ENVO:00009003]; feature: intestine environment [ENVO:2100002]; material: feces | place: Germany | collected 2013/2015 | reverse complement strand
CGAGCACGCCGCCGCTGCCGCCCAGAATGAGCGACACCGCGTCGATAAGCCCCGAATCCACGCTGATCTCACGCACATCCACTGCCGCGCCGATGCCGAACGCCGAGAAGAGGTAGATGGCCGCGATGACGATGCCGCCGGTCACGATGGACTGCGGGATCTGCTTTTTCGGGTCGCTCATGTTGTTTGCGTACGTGCACACGACCTCAAAGCCCAGGAAGTTGAAGATGATGACGGAGATATACGAGAGGCTGTTTAAGTCGAACGACGGCAGAAATGTCCGCGCCGACATGTCGTTGACAAAGCCGTAACGGCTGATATACCACACGCCGAGCCCGCCGACCAGCAGCGCCAGCACGATCTTGATGACAGCGCTCACGTTCAGGATAATGATGCTGTCGCACACGGGATAGCACGCGATGAGCGTGACGATCCAGATGAACAGCAGCTCGACCACGAGCGAGCCGAATGTTCCGAGGCTCCGCCCCGTGATGAACGTGATGAGCTCGGGACACATCACCGCGAGCGACGCCATCCACAGCGGGAAGTTGATCCAGTAGTACCACGAGGCACGCGCCGCCCACTTGCCGTCCGGATACGCCGCGTGGATCCAGTCATAGAGCCCGCCGTCTCCCGCGTAGGCCGTGCCGAGCTCGGCGGCGATGAGGCCGTAGGGCAGCAGAAACGCCAATATCATAAAGATCCACCAGAAATACTGGCTGTTGCCGATCGACGCGACCGGCGCCGCCGCCTCGGCGACAAACACCACGCAGATGACCGACAAAATGACGTCTGCGAGCCGGAATTGATTCTTCTCCATGGCTTATCTCAGCTCTTTTCCGCTTTCGAAACGCCGCAGTAAGCCTCGACGCAGCCGAGCTTGTCGCAGAGCACTTTGTCAAGCTCCTCTTTCGCCGCCGCGATCTGAAGACCGCTCGGCTCCTTGCGGCAGCGTGTAAAGTAGACAAGAAGGCCGCGCATGGCCGTCAGGCGGTTGCCTGCCTCCTCCCAGCAGAGGGAGGCGTCGCTGTCGGCGACCTCGTCGGTCACGTCCTCGCCGCGCGTCGCGGGCAGGCAGTGCATGAATTTGCAGCCAAGGTTCCCCAGCTGCATCAGCTCGCGGTTGACCTGATAGTCGTGGAAGACGCGCACGCGCTCTTCCTTCGGCATCTCGTTTTCGTAGAGACCGTACCACACATCGGTATAGATGAAGTCCGCGCCGCGTACGCTCTCGCGGTCATCGGTGACAAGGTAGCTGCCGCCGGAGAGCGCGCAGTTCTTCTTCATGATCTCCTTGTGCTGCTCATTCAGCTGGTGGCCCTGGGGGCCGTACTGGACAAAGTGCATGCCGAGCTTCGTCGTGATAAAGCCGAGCGACGCGCACACCTGCGTCGCGTCGCCCACGAACACGACCTTGCAGTCCTCTAACTTTTTCCCCTGCGGAAGGTTCTCCATGATCGTGCAGAGGTCGCCGATCTCCTGCGTGGGGTGGTTGTAGTCCGACATGCCGTTGATGACGGGGATGGTGCAGCTTTTTGCGAGTTCTTCGATCGTCTTGTGCTCGATGACGCGCGCCATCACGACATCGACAAGCTTTGAGAGTACCTTGCCCGTGTCGCCGATGGTCTCATGCCCGCCGAGCTGGATCATACCGGGGCCTAAATACTGCGCGTGCCCGCCCATCTGACTCATCGCGGTCTCAAACGAGACGCGCGTGCGCGTAGAGGACTGCTGGAAGATCATGCCGAGCGTCATGTTGCGCATCAGGGGCGGATAGTAGCCCGCCTTAATGGCCTTTTTGATGGCGAGCGACAAGTCGATGATGTCGAGCAGTTCCTGCTTTGTGAATTCATTGGTGTCGATAAAGTCTTTTTTCATACGATTCCTCCGACATTTCAAGTTGCTTTTTGCCGCGGAGGCAGACGCCGCGGCGAATGCTGCGCTTAGTGTCTGCACTTTTTTCCAGTTCATGCGGAAAAAAACTGTGCAACATGACACAAATCACGCCGCATTCCGTCGCTGCTGTGTATTTTACATAGATTTTACAATTCTCCTCTGGCAGTTTTGACATTTGGCGCGTAAACTATTACTTGGTTATAAATAGGGTCTCAAAAAAGAAAAAAGGAAAGATAGAAAATATGGATATTTTCAATGTGCTCACGATGATCGGCGGGCTGTGCCTGTTCCTCTTCGGCATGAACCTGATGGGCCAGGCGCTCGAGCGCCGCGCGGGCGGCAAGCTCCGCTCCCTTCTCGACAAGATGACCGGCAGCGTATTCGCCGGATTTTTAACGGGCCTTGGCATCACGGCCATCATCCAGAGCTCGTCCGCCACCACGGTCATGGTGGTCGGCTTTGTCAACTCGGGCCTGATGACGCTGCGTCAGGCCATCAACGTCATCATGGGCGCCAACGTCGGCACGACCGTCACGGCCTGGCTTTTGAGCCTTGGCGGCATTGACTCCGGCAACTTCTGGATCAAGCTCTTAAAGCCCTCATCCTTCACTCCCGTCCTTGCGCTCATCGGCATCATCTACTACATGTTCTGCAAGGACAACAAGAAAAAGGACACCGGCATGATCCTGCTCGGCTTTGCCACGCTCATGTTCGGCATGGAGACGATGAGCGGCGCGGTCGCGGGCCTCAAGGACGTCCCCGCGTTCACGAATCTCTTTGTTGCCTTTCAGAATCCCCTCCTCGGCGTGCTCGCCGGCGCGCTGCTCACGGCCATCATCCAGTCGAGCTCCGCGTCCGTCGGTATTTTGCAGGCGCTCGCCGTCACGGGTTCTGTGAGCTATGCTGCGGCCATTCCCATCATCATGGGCCAGAACATCGGCACGACCGTCACGGCCATGCTGTCGTCCATCGGCACGAACAAAAACGCCCGCCGCGCCGCGGTCGTTCACCTTCTCTTCAATGTCATCGGCGTTGTCGTGCTGCTGACGGTCTTCTGCATTGTGCGCGCGGCTTTTGCGCCCGCGCTGCTGGATGAATCCGCCACCATGGCGGGCATCGCCGTCACACACTCGGTCTTCAACGTCCTCTGCACCGCCATGCTCCTGCCCGCGGGCGGCCTTCTTGAAAAGCTCGCCTGCCGCATCGTCCCCGACGATCCCCAGACGCAGGGTGAAAAGACGACCGAGCTCGACGAGCGTCTTCTCCCCACCCCGTCCCTCGCCCTTCGCCAGAGCCGCGCCGTCGCCCGCGAAATGGCAGACTGCGCCGTGCGCGCGCTGAACAACGCTCTCACCGCCCTTGACCACAACACGCCCGAGCTCGCCCAGAGCATCCGCGACGATGAGGAGCTTTGCGACCACTATGAAGATATCCTCGGCACCTACCTCGTCAAGCTCAGCACGCAGAAAATGGGCCGCGACGAGAGCGAGGAGGCGACCGAACTCTTAAAGACCATCGGCGACTTTGAGCGCATTTCTGACCACGCGGTCAACATTCTCTCCTCCGCTGAGGAGATGGAGCAAAAGGGCCTCACGTTCTCCGGCAGCGCCCTCAACGAGCTCGCCATTCTCACCTCCGCCATCCGCGAGATCCTTTCGCTCTCGCTCAAGTCCTTCTCCTCGCAGGACGTCGCGCTCGCCCAACAGGTCGAGCCGCTCGAGCAGGTCATCGACACGCTCAAAGAGCAGATGCGCACGCGCCACATCCTGCGCATGCAGCAGGGCCATTGCAGCATTGAGGCTGGCTTTATCCTCTCCGATCTTCTGACCGACCTTGAGCGCACATCCGACCACTGCTCCAACATCGCCGGCTGCGTCATCGACGCCCGTGCGCATAACCTCAACCTGCACGAAACGCTGCGCCAGGCCAAGACTGCCGACGGCAGCTTCCAGCAGACATACGAATCCTACGTGGAAAAGTACCAGCTTCCTGTTCCGTCGTCAAACGTGTAAAAAGCGGGGCGCTTGCGAGCGCCCCATTTTTGCTATTTTCTTGCTTGTAAAGCGCCCGTTTCCCTGCTATACTACGGTCATTAGGTTATTTCCGCGCAAACTGTCAATTTTGCGCGGTAGGAAAGGATGATACCATGGACCCGATTTATGAGATCGAATTGCAGGACTGCCCCTACTGCCGCGGCACCGGTACGGTGGAGGATGAGCAGGGCTGGTGCGTTTATGTCACCTGTGTCGACTGCGGCGCGCAGACCGCGCACGCAAGCTACGAGTCCCCCGAGGAACGTCTGGCCGCCGCGCAGCAGGTCGCGCACCTGTGGAACGTCGGCAAGGTTCTGAACCCCGGCGTCGGCGACTGATTCGACTGGAACTGCATAAAAAGGGCGGAAGAAAAGCATCTTCCGTCCTTTTTGCGCTCAACCGCCGTTTGAGCGCGCGAAACTCCCCCTCCATTGCGCGTTTTCCTGCAATCGGCTATACTGAACTCATCAAGGACGTCCGCACTTTATAGAAACGGAGTTTTGCCTTTATGAACATCGACATCGGCAGCAAGATCAAAACGCTGCGCCTCTCCAAAAGCATGACGCAGGAGCAGCTTGCAAAAGCCCTCCACGTGAGCGCGCAGGCCGTGAGCAAGTGGGAAAACGGCAAGAGCTACCCCGATATCCACAGCCTGCTCCTGCTCAGCGCCCTCTTCGATGTTTCGCTCGACCAACTCATCAAAGGAGATTTGGAAACCATGAAACAGGAAGTCAACGCCGCCGACGTCAGGGCCATGAACCGCGACGGCATCATCTACACTGTTCTGCTCGCCGCCACGATCATCCTGCCCGCGCCGCTGCTCAAGTGGTTCGGCCTGTACGGTCTCATTCCCGAGCTTTTGCTCTGGGGCAGCGCGATGTACTTTGCCCTCCGCCTCGAGCGCATCAAAAAAGCAAATAACGTCCAGTCCTACAAGGAGATCTTGGCCTTCAGCGAGGGCAGAAAGCTCGATGAGATCGAGCAAAAGGTCGAAGCGGGCAAGCGGCCCTATCAGAAGCTTCTGCTCGTCCTGCTCACCGCCGGAATCACACTGCTTGTCGGCATGGTGCTCAGTTGGCTGCTGCTGTAAGCAAACATCACAAAACCCGCCCCGACGCAAAAGTTATCCACGCACAAGGACAACATCAATGACCGTTTAGAGCAATGCCAAATTAAGGAGCGCGATTTACTATAAATCGCGCCCCTTAAACTTTTTCGACAAAGTTTTTTAGTTTTTCTGTAATACACAAGCTTTTTATGCGTTTTTATGTTATACTACAAATGCCTATAATTCCCTCTTGCTATTAGGACGAACTATTTTACCAATAGAAAGGGGTAATTTCTATGGCACAAGAAAAAGCTGCTCTCTCCAAAATTGCTGGGGGCAACTTAGCTCACATGCTTTGGCAACGCTGCATTTCCCAAAAGGAGTTTGCGGCAATTGTTGACCGCACTCCCCGTACGGTTCGACGCTGGATGTATGAAGGAATTCCTACTTTGGATGATCTTCAGACCATCACAGAAGCGCTTGGTGTGAGCGTAATGGACATCCTCTCTGATTCAGAGGATGTCCATTATTTTTATATGAGAGGAAATCTTATGTCCGTATTTGGTAAAGTACTACCACGATTCGACCACATATGCTATAATGATTGGTAATATCGGCAAATGCTTTGTTGGGAATATTGTTATTTTTATAAATAGTTTTCTCGGCATGAAAGTATTCCAAACTACCATACAGAAAATATCACGTCTGGTGCGGGGGGATAACTATGTCTTTTGAAAGCATAACGCAACAAACACAAAGCAAATATGCGCTCAGAGATACTATGAAAGCAAGTTCTTGTGCAATTGAAGACTGGGACTCTGCAGTAAAGCTATGTTATGTTTTATGCGCCAACACACCATTTATTGGGGAGTATATACCATCAGAAGACCAATTCCAAGATATTGTAACAGATGGGAGAAAACTATTTTCCCGACTTATGTCACAAAGTATGCAGTCATTATCAGAGTTGGAGCAAAAAGAGCTTGTCTGTGCGGCAATTTTTTTGACACAAAGGATAGACACGCTGCGGAATTCATCTGAAGATGATGGTCAAGTGTGGGAGGACATTCTGTCTGGATTGGGCTATGATGAATTGCAACTGCCTCCGTCTTGGCAGAGTTGCTATAAAAAGATGACGGAGCTGATTCGTGCGAATGTCCCATACTTTGCTGAGTACGGGCAAAAATACTACAACACACTAAGAATTCAAGCGCTTACGCCAGCGGATTCTATTAGTGAGCTATTTGACATCATCTATTCTTTTTATCGAAACAACTTGGAGTGTCAATATAATAACACTGATAATGCATTTGAAATCCTAACAGAAAATATTCAGAAACGCCTTAGCAACGATGCCAATAATGATGATGCGCAAATAAGTTTTGGCTCAGGGTTCTGGAGACTAAAATCTAGCCTAAAGTTTCTCCTTTCTCATGAACCAATATATATGGCCGCTGTCTGTGATGCTATTGCCGGCAAAATGGATATGCTTTTACGGGGTGATACCCCTGCGATAAACAAAAACAATCGCTGGGATGTGTTACTTCAAGAATGGTTTAATAAAAAAACAGCCACCGAAAAAAAGCAGATGCAAAATGTGAGGCTCAGACAGGTCAATGCAAAAATCGCATCTAAACGTGAACAGATACACCCTCAATACCGTTTGGAAAATGAAAGCATTTTTATTTGTATTCCAAGCATTCGCTTGCCCGAAATCACACAACGACCTATCTTAAAATTATATCAAAATGGTAACTTGGTTGCGGAACGCACGCTATCTGTTTATGGTAATGAGATGTGCTACACAACTAGGGAATACAATTTATCCCTTATAGATCTGGACTACATTTCGTGGGCTGATCCTTTAAACTTTCGGCTCCAACTCTACTGCGCAGAAAATAGAATCTATGACTCTGCTTCATGCTTATTCCGGGAATATATAGTCTTCAATTCTTTTGGCCTTGAGAGCAATATTGAGCGATGCACAAATGGCCAAATTCACCTGTTAACCAGCAACCATGATATAGTTGAAATTGATGACCCTAAGGATCGATATTGTGATTTATCCACAAAAGGTACTTTCAAACTATTTGTTATTTCACTGATTTCCGCCCAAAGAATCGTTGTTAATCATATTGACATTCTTTTATCTCAATCAAAAAAGAACAACCTCAGATGTTATTTTTCGCCCATGCCAATCGACGGGATTCAATTATCTCAGGAAGGAAATGAGTGCCTTGCCTTTAGTAAATCCCCTGTACTACATATTATCCTAGACCCTAAAGATGCCGCGCAAAATTATCAACTCCAACTCGAAAAAGCGAGAACTCACTCCCTATATGAATTCTATGATAGTCAGACAAATTCAATTGAAATACCACTTCCCAGTGCAGCCAGATTCTTGCACAATATTAGAATCAAGCAATTTCAAACCGGGAAAATAGTTGCTGAATTCTGTTATATGGTTTTGCCTAAGTTTTCGTTTCAGTTTTCCAACCCGTTCTTTCTGAATCGTTCTGGCGAAGTTGGAAGCGTTAAAATCAGCATGTCTGGCACGACGATACAACAACGATTCTCACTTATTGAGAATCAAACAGAAATAGATGTGTCTTTGGGAAATCAAGGCCTTTGTTGCAAATTAGCAGTCCCCAAAATCAATATTACAATAGATGGTGAAAACGCACTTTATTGGCCCGAGCATATATGGTACAAAGCAATACCACAAACAACATTTTTACAAATCGAAGCCCCCGAGTCTGTATCAGTTCGCCCTATGCTTGGACCGTTGCCACTCCAACACTTGAAGAATAAAAAAATATTTGACCTCGGGAACCAATTAACAACCATAGATGGGAGCAAAGAAAGCTTGCTTCTTGGGATGTTGATTCAATGTGATGGGATAGTAGTGCAGAAAAAACTCACAGAGATACACTTCAAACCAATATTTCTCGATTCACCGATCACTCGAGAGGGTTCTGTTTTGACATGGGATCCAAATGGAAAGTACATCGGTGACAGCGGCCCGGAATTTCAGATTCAATTGGAAAACGACGAGTCGCAGGAACCATGGATCTACTGTGAAACGCTGAAAAAAGATGTCATGGAGCGCAACTTTAGCTGTGCACCAGGACGATATGAGTGCCGTGTATATTTAAATGGAGCCAAGCAAACATCTCCTTTCCAGAGAAAGCAAGATCCGCAATTACTTTGGAACACCGTATATGAGATTATAGCCAAACCTGAAGAAAGCTTTGTTAATGAGCGTGTATATTTGACAAGAGCACATTTTTGGTCACCCGAGACGGGACACGATGAAACCGCATCTATTGCAATAAATGATGCTATTATCGTTGACATACAATATGACGGCTTTGATGACTATGATGGTGCCATTGATCACGCTGATCATTTCTATACGGGTATTCTATCATTCAAAACGCCTGACGGTCGTTTACACTACATGAATCGGGGAATCTCTTTCGATTACGAAACAATCAATCCAATCCGTTTCTGTGTGGAACATGACCACCTCTTGGTTTTTAATGCAGATGGTGACAAACTTCAGCTAAATGCAAAACTATTCTCACAAAACAAACGTGTACGTATTTTAAATCGAAAAGAACTGTTTTCGCAGGAAGAAGCTCGGCAATGGCTACCTATTGCCGATTCGTTCGAATATAGAGAGGAATACGATATATGAACAGATTCAACCCAATTCTTGCATCTGATAATCTGAAACAGAGTTTCATCGACTACATCGCAACATCGTTTGATATTGCGGATCCTTATTATGCCCAAAAGTTACGCGAGGAACTTGAGCAGGATGGCTTTGTAGCGAAAGGACCCTATTTGGATGTTAGTGGCTCTTTTAAAGCAGGAAAATCACTGACAGAGTTAATGGATGAAGGGGTCGCAAGTAAATTATTTTCGCAGCTTGAGCCTATTGATGAAAAAGATCGCGAAATCAAATTAGAGCGTCCACTCTACCTACACCAGGAGCAAGCGTTAAGAAAGGCAAATGAGGGAAACAACCTTGTTGTTACAACGGGTACTGGCTCCGGTAAAACGGAATGCTTTCTTATTCCTATTGTTAATGCACTCCTGCGTGAACAGGAACAAGGAACCCTCGCCGATAGCGGTGTGCGGGCAATTATTATTTATCCGATGAATGCACTGGCCAATGATCAAATTAAGCGTATGCGCAATCTTCTGCGCAACTATCCCGACATTACTTTTGGGCTTTATAACGGCAATACAAAACATACGCAGAAAGAAGCGCTGGCAGAATATCGCAAAATTCATGCAAAAGACGATAATTTCACAAAAGAGCCGCTTGAAAACGAATTGATCTCTCGTGAAACCATGCAGCAGACTCCTCCACATATTTTGATTACAAATTACTCTATGCTGGAGTATATGCTGCTGCGGCCAAAGGACGATAAAGTCTTTTCTAGCGCGAAATTACGGTATATCGTTCTGGATGAGGCCCACATCTATAAAGGTACAACCGGCATGGAAACCTCCATGCTGATGAGACGGTTACGTGCGCGGCTGAAAGTAACCGATCAGGTTCAATATATCCTGACGAGCGCAACGCTCGGGGGAAAAGAAGCAAATAAAAGCATTGTTGAATTCGGGCAGCAGTTATGCGGATTAAATTTCAAGGAAGAAAACATAATTCGTTCGGTTGATGCCAGCCCTGTAATTGAAGAGCGGAATATATATCCGGTAGCATTTTTTGGTGACATTGCAAATGGCTTGCTGTCTGTCAAAGGGGCATTTACAAAGTATGGTATACCGGACTTTGCCCCGAACGGCAATGACGACGAAAAGCTCTATAATTTTTTACTTCATAGCGACCTCTATTACCGTTTTCGTGAAGCAACTCGGACCCCAAAAACAATATCTGCAATTCACTGTGATTTAGGAATCTCTAAACAAGAATTAATTGATTTTGTAGCCGTATGCACACGAGCGGAAAAGGGCAACGCAAACCTCATAAAAGCACGCTATCATTTCTTCGTTCGGGCTTTGGAAGGTGCATACATTACGTTGAATGAACCACGCCAGCTTTATCTCAGAAGGCAGGAACACAGCAAAGAAGGCCAGCGGGTTTTTGAAATTTCCGTGTGTCAAGACTGTGGGCGAATCGCTATCGTTGGGAAAGACGAAAACGGTTTTTTTCAGCAGGTGGCAAGGAAGACCGAACGCGACCCCAAAGAATGTGATTTTTATTTGCTGTGGGATTCTTCTATTTCTGGTGAAATCAGTTCTGACGATGAAGATGAAGTGGCTGGCACCGACCAAGCCGAGAATCTTGGTAAAGATGACTTTGTGATTTGTCCTCAATGCGGCCGGATTGATGCAAAGGCAAATTTACACTTTGGCCCTATCTGCAGTTGCGAAAACGTCAAGTATGTTTCGTTAAAGCGTGTTAGTAGAACCAAGGAAAAGAACATCGCCAAATGCCCTGCTTGCGGTTATGGTACATTTCGCAGTTTTTATTTAGGTGCTGATGCAGCAACTGCTGTTTTGTGTACAGATTTGTTCGAACAACTCCCAGATCGAGAAATTGTCACCGTAGCAGATGTGGCGCAGCCAGAAGCAAGGCCGCTGAGTGGACCATTTGCAAAGATTGCATTCAGGCCCAAAGAACCTGAAACAAAGAAGAAGGAGAAGCAGTTTCTGTGTTTCTCTGATAGCCGCAGTGAAGCCGCTTTTTTTGCTAATTATCTTGAGAAATCCTATGAAGAGTTCCTGCGTAGACGCGGAATTTGGCACGTGGCAAAAGAAATGCAGGCACACGGCGAATACTCCCTATCTGTTCCGGCGTTTGTTGATCGTCTTGCTAGAGTCTTTGAAAAAGAACAGTCTTTCCGCCTGTGGAGTCCGGACGGAATCCGTGATGCAGACAGCCTTTCAGAAACAAATCGGCACAACGCTTGGAAAGCCTTGCTCAATGAACTCTTTAACGGCAGACGTGCCACAAGCCTTTCCTCTATGGGGCTTATCTCTTTTGAATATACACGGAACGACCCTTGCGATAACTACGATCTCCCTACATTTTTTGAAGGTACCTACAATCTGTCCAATACAGAAGCTCGCAGCCTCCTCGAACTTATTATTCTTGATGCATGCTATACGGGGGCACTTAACGCTGGGGAAGGAATGACACTAAACGACGAAGAACGGGAGTATATTTTCTTTACGCCCCAAGAAAAACACTTGATCCTCTGTAAAAGCAGTGAAACTGTCGGGCGTGCAAATCTGATGGGCTGGGCCGCACGGGCACGTGAAAATGGAAAGAACGCATATTACCCAAGCACTCGCTTACAGCGACTTTGCATTGCAACCGGTATGTCGGAAGATGATGCAAATCAATTCTTGAAAGACTATTGGGAGAATGTTTTTGGGCAAGAGAAGAATGCCGAATATGCGCTCAATATCTGTGATTTTAGAATTCGATTAAATGCTGATCCTGCTGTACATACATACCGCTGCAGAAAATGCGGACGCATCACAGTGCATAATGTCAAAAATCGCTGCGCTATCATGCGTTGTGATGGACAGTTAGAAGAAATCAAAGATCCACAAACCTATTTTAACGTCAACCACTATATGAAGCTCTACGGCAGCGATAAAATGCAACCTTTACAGGTGAAAGAGCATACTGCACAGCTTTCTAGAAATCGGCAGACACAATATCAACAGGCATTTGTCGATGGGAAAATCAATGCACTAAGTTGTTCTACTACATTTGAAATGGGTGTTGATGTTGGCGGTTTGGAAACGGTATGCATGCGAGATATACCACCGAGTCCTTCCAACTATGTTCAGCGTGCTGGCCGTGCTGGTCGTTCATCACACTCAGCGGCGTTTGTTATGACATATGCAAAGCTCTCGTCTCATGATTTTACATATTACGAGAATCCAGAAAGTATCATTTCTGGCAAGATCTCTGCGCCTGTTTTTTCGTTGCAAAATAAAAAGGTTATATACCGGCATATTTTTGCTGTTGCGTTAAGTGAATTTTTTGCGAAGTACCCCGAAGTTTATAATAGAGATAATGCGACCGTATTTCTTAATGGGGACGGTTTTGAAAAACTCAAAGATTTTTTGGCATCGCCTACTAAACGACTTATAAGCCTCCTTAAAAAGTCTGTCCCGCTCGATATGCATCAGCCAATGGGAATTCATGATAATTCATGGGTTGATGAGCTCATCGGCGAAAATGGCATTCTATCGTCTGCAGTCGAACGCTATAAACGGGAACTGGCCGAGTTAGAAAAAGCGTGGAAACAATCTCAAAGAACGAATCCAGAACGTTCAAGCGGCCTTTATCGAGAGTTGAAGCAGCTTCGGTGCGCAGATGATGATGGATATAGTAGGAGCCTAATTGATTTCTTAGCCAGAAACAACATCCTTCCCAAATATGGATTCCCTGTAGATACCGTTGAACTGCAAATAGCAGGGAAACGCAATGGGAACAGCAATGAGGATTTGACGCTTGCGCGTGACTTGCAAATGGCAATCGCGGAATACGCACCTGGTTCTGAGGTCATTGCAGATGGGAAATTATATAAGAGCCGATACATCAGGATGGAATCGGTTCAAAAGCGAACCGCAGCATACGGGTATTACGCAAAATGCAAAACTTGTGATGAATACAATTTCACTCGCAATTTGCAGGTCCGCACAACGGGACAGGAATGCATATCTTGCGGCACAAAAATACCAGGAAAATCATGGATTAAAACAATAGAACCAAGGCTAGGTTTTATCACCGACAAAGCAGACGCAAAGGAGGCTCCGATGGCAAGGCCAGAGCGTGATTACAAGACAGAAGATTATTATATCGGTGATCAAGATCATGATATCATCAAAAGGAAAGTTTTCTCGTTTGATGGCGCAGAGGTGGAATTGCAGTCTACCGCAAATGATTCACTTGTCGTAATTGGTTCTGCGCAGCATAGGGTATGCCCTATTTGCGGCTGGACAAGCGACGCAAATGGCGTATTAAAAACTAAGCACAATACCTCAAGAGGCTATCCTTGTAAATACGAAGGTGCCGGTGATTCACTGTATCTTTCTCATGTATTTAAAACAGATGTTGTGAAATTGACATTCTTTACGTCCGATGCGGCTGACTATAAAACCATGCTTTCCGTCATGTACGCTCTGTTAGAGGGATTGTCCCGAGAACTTGAAATTGAACGCACGGATTTAAAGGGGTGCCTACATCAGCAAAGCTGGAGCGGGAGCAGCAAGCTGCTATTTTCCATTATTATCTATGACGCAGTTGCTGGTGGCGCTGGTCATGTGCGTAGGTTGGTTACGGATGACGGTGCGGCTTTCGCCCGTGTTTTGAAAGCAGCATATTCTGTTGTACATAATTGTAGTTGCGAGCCATCCTGCTACCATTGCCTCAGAAACTACTATAATCAGAAAGTGCACGACCACCTGGATCGGCATGTTGCGGCTTCATTTTTGTCGAATTGGCTGGGTAAATACACTCCTGTCGAACTACAAGAAACAGAAAAGGAAATTTTCACTGATGTTTCCTCACATACAGCGCAGCCTATTGCGATTCAGGGTGATACTTATGCTAACGACTATTCTTCATGGAAAGAGGTTTTTTCCGTTAGTGGATTTGATGTCGCCATTGGACAAGCATGGGACGCCGCTGGTATTTCCCTAGAAGCCCTGATTTTGCCGGATGTTCATGTGGATGATGTCTATGTCGAACCCTGCTTCGCGTGGGAAAAGCAACGAATTTTGATCGTTGATGCATTGGATGCCGATGTTCAAAACATATTGAACAACAGTGACTGGTTGTTGATGGACATACACACATCCCCAGAAGAACTGAGTATCAAGCTGAAAGAAAGAAGTTGATAGAAATTGGCGATTATGATTCCCAGCATGGAAACTAAGGAAGATTTTAATGCTAGTGGTGGGGAACTACTTCTCTACGAACTCCTTGCTCAGCTCCCTGATGATTATTATATTTTCCACTCTACGCGCTGGAACGAAAAGTTGCAGAAATCTGCATACTCTGGTGCTCACAGATACGTACAATGGGGAGAAGCGGATTTTACAATTTTTCATCCCGTGTATGGCTTTATTGTCTTTGAAGTAAAAGATGGACAGATTGCGTTTAGTCGTGAGCGCGGATGGATTCAAATCAACCGCTATTCCGGGCATGAAAAAATAATTGATCCGATGGAGCAAGCTGAGCGTAGCAAATATTATTTTCTGGACCAGATAAAGCGGCGCTTTGGTGGCTCCTCTCCCTATTCGTTTTGCTCTGCAGTTTGGTTCACATCGGGTGACAAAGCTTGCGTTGATGGGGCAATGCCGCTAAATTACAAGGAAGAAACTGTCTTATGGAGCAATGACTTGCAGTCTCCCACCTCTGCAGAAATGGCCATTCGAAAAGTTTATCGTTATTATGACGTGAAGCATGTTGTACCCTCAAATGAAACCACGGCAAAAGTCCTTGACACGTTAGCTCCGGAATTTGGCGTCTTTGAGAGTATCCGAAGCAGGATGCTCTCAACAAAAGCTATGTTCCGAAAGATGACCGCGGAACAAATGTATCTGTTGGACTATCTTGAAGAGCAAGAAGAAGCTGCTATTCACGGTGTTGCCGGAACTGGAAAAACCGTACTTGCGGTGCAAAAAGCTAAGTCACTCTCTGAAAGCGGCCCTGTTCTTTTCCTTTGCTTTAACCGCTTTCTGAAGAATCATCTGCAAAATGCATATTCCGCAGAATCGGGCATTGCTTTTTATACGCTAGATGGCCTTCTGACGAAATATACAAGTAACTTTAGTCAAAGTCCGAGTGAGCGAACAGAAATGATTACTGAGTTTCTTATGGACTGGGACCAGTATGAAATTCCTTTTTGCCATATCGTAATTGATGAAGGACAAGATTTTCAAGACGAACACTTGCAACTCCTTCACGCCATTGCCAGGTCAAAAAACGGATGCTTTTATGTGTTTTATGATAAGAACCAGTTTGTTCAGGGGGTGAACTATGCACAATGGCTTGACCAAATGGAATGTCGGTTGGTGCTTTCGCGGAACTGCAGAAATACAAAAGAAATTGCTATTACATCAACTCGCCCCATCGGTCTTGAAGAAAGCCGCATAAAGATGCGCCGTGAATTTGATAGTTTCAGCACATGGAAACCTAAACTATTCTTTGTTGATGGCAAAACCACGCTACAAGAATATCTTGCCAAACTAATAAAAAAATATACCGCTGCGGGTATCAAAGAAAAAGATATTGTCGTTCTATCAATGAAGCCAGAGGGGAAATCTATGCTTCAACAATCAGATCTTTGCATTTCTGGGAAATACATACTGTCGCGTGAGCCAAAAGAAAACTCTATTTTCTTTACAACTGTTCGAAAATTTAAGGGGTTGGAGGCAGAGGTAATTATCTGCATTGACATTGATAAAGAGACTTTTTCCTCTCCTCAAGAACGCAATGTATTTTATGTTGGAACATCGAGAGCAATGGCGTACTTAGACCTACTCTCACTTAGTAGTCCGGAGGAATTAGCCACTGCGATTGACGGTGGAGAAATATATAGTAAACGTCCCCAAGCAATTAAAGCAGTCAGAGATTGCCTTAAAGTCAAGATTGCTTCTGCGTTTGATTTAACAGACGATATGGACTCATGACAAAAAGTATTTGTGTTCATACAACCCTGTATATCTAGAATTTAGCAAGTAATTTCCTTCCTCCAACGCCGCCTATGGCGGCATTGACGCAAGCATCGCATTTTGATGTCAAAATACTGCTTGCTGGGG
>OMFC01000766.1_pt1 | contig 15992 bp, 7 predicted proteins | sample 1645531 | NCBI WGS metagenome assembly OMFC01 (sample SAMEA103958112, study PRJEB25191) | human gut metagenome | biome: human-associated habitat [ENVO:00009003]; feature: intestine environment [ENVO:2100002]; material: feces | place: Germany | collected 2013/2015 | reverse complement strand
ACAATCTATCCGGGAAATCTCCAAGGAACCCCTTTGTCTGCTGACTCCCGACTCTGCACAGAAAACCAAGCAATTGGTGATTCTGCAAACAAGTGATACACATAGCCGCATTGAGCCCATTGCCGTAAATGCTGCCGACCGCTATGCCGGTATGGGCGGAACCGTGCGCCGGGCCACCTTTATTAAAGAGGCACGCAAGGTGAACCCTGATCTGTTGCTGTTCGACTGTGGAGATATCTCTCAGGGAACTCCTTACTATAATCTGTTCCAGGGAGAAGTAGAAGTCAAGATGATGAACCTTATGGGTTACGATGCCATGACGATTGGTAATCATGAGTTTGATTTCGGTCTGGAAAATATGGCACGTCTGTTCCGTATGGCAAACTTCCCGGTGGTATGTGCCAACTATGACGTAACAGGTACGGTGTTGGAAGGACTGGTGAAACCTTATACTACTTTCAGCCGCAATGGATTGAAGATCGGTGTCTTTGGTCTTGCTCCGAAGATGGAAGGATTGGTGCAGGCCGATAAATGTGAAGGTGTGGTTTATAATGATCCGATAGAAGTGGCACAGAAGACGACGGATCTGCTGAAGAACCAGGAAGGTTGTGATGTCGTTATTTGCTTATCGCATCTGGGTTATCAGCTTAAAGGTGCTCCTTGTGACGAAGAACTGGCACAGAAAACAAATAATATTGATGCCATATTGGGCGGACATACCCATACTTTCATGAAAGAGCCTGCTATTTATTTGAATAAAGACGGTAAGAATGTACCTGTGATGCATACAGGAAAAAGTGGAATTTATGTGGGAATGTTGAAACTGACACTTACAGAAGAAGAAGCCCAACCATCATCTAAGTAATACATAATAAAAATGAAGAGAACAATTCTCTTGTTGTTGGCTATCCTTTTATGGGGTGGCACATCCTTGCTTCATGCCCAGGCAGAAGCCCCTTTTCTACCTTCAGCGGCAGATGCACGTTGCAAACAGTGGGTAGATTCCGTATTTTTCGGTTTGAACCTGCAAGAGAAAGTAGGGCAATTGATTGTCACCACCTTCCCGGCCAAGGAAATCGCCAAACCCGAAATCTTCCCCAGCCTGCTCTTCTATTATGGCATGTTGACCATCACTGCCACACGCGGCAGCCGCTTGGTATTGAGTATCCCCAACTATAATGTGCGCAAACAGTATTACGAATTCATGCTGGAGGAGTACCAGGACAAACGCCATATCAACCTGAACAATTTGATGGACCTGTTCGATGAAATGGCTTACGAAGGCCATTGGCGCGAAACACTGGAATTCATTGCCCATGCCTACAAGGAAAATTCATCTGTACGCAGTGCCATGGAAGGCGAGCGAAATATACAGGGTTTCTTCACCGCCTACCTCAGCGTAAACGCTTATTACCTGATGGCTCCGGAAATGGAACTGAGCCACGGTTACTGCGACCTCTTCCTCATGCCGGACCTGATGCGCTACGAGGTGAAGCATAGCTATATTCTTGAACTGAAATATCTGTCGGTGAAGGACACGGAAGAGAAAACCCGGACGCAATGGCAGGAAGCGGTGAAACAGATTAACGAATATGCTGCCGCACCCCGGGTACGGCAGTTGGTGCAGAACACGAAGCTGCACTGTATTATCATACAGTTCCGGGGATGGGAGCTGGAGCGGATGGAAGAAGTGTAGGCCTCCTGTTCAAAACAACATGACAGTACAGATGAAAATTCATACAGGAAGTCAATTCACATTCAGAATCACTCTTTTATAAGACTTTAGATTAGGCGTTCCATTATCTGTAAGTTCAAGTATCAAATGTAACTGTTTGCCCGGATTATCCGGTACAATTATCTCCGCCCTCTTCTCATCGGCGTGCTTTATAGCCACCTTTGTTTGCACACTGCCTGCTTCCCGATATTGCCACCATTGGTAAGACAATGAATTTTTATCAGGGTCAAATGAAGAAGAGGCATCCAGTATTATTTTTTCTCCCGGCCGGACTGTGCGTACACTTTCTCCCAATATCCGGGCAACAGGTTGATGATTTGCCTTTGAATATTCATCAGCCACGCACCAGTCGGCACGAGCCGCCCAGTCATTTTGTATAGCAGGCAACCAACGCTGGAAAGTATAATGCGAATCCGGCACACCGTTTTTCAAATCATTCCCATCTTGCATGTGATTGCCATTTTTATACTCCGGGCGTCCTCCCCATCCTCCTAATGTATAGTCTGTATGCTGTTCAAGTCCATTACGTATAAGAGGCATAAAAGAAGGAGTATCCCCCTCACTGGTATATTCCTGAGGATAGGCGGCACAAAGTGGTCCGTGCCCATTCTTAATATGGTCAGCCAACCAAGGTTTATCCATGATTTGTTGCAACTCTTTTGAATTTTTACTAAGTCTGTTTTTAAAATAATAGTCCACACTCATGTAATCCCATACATATCTCCATCCTCCATCATGATCCGGTGCGCCCGATTCATAAATAATGATTTCAGGAAGATTCTGTTCTATCCATTTTCCACCGCCGTCCTGATACCAAATACAATATAATCTGGCTTTTGATACCGCTTTTGCCCATTCTGCAGCAGAATATTTCTGCTTGATCTGCCATAAGGCATTGGCCTGGGTGTTGGCTCCACCCCATGCTAAAATATGAACAGGCCTCGGATCAGAACCTTATGATGAGCTGTGCCCCCTCGCTATCAGACAGTAAAGGAGGCAATTTATGCAAGTCCTCTCTGTTCTCATTACCAACCGCCAAGACACTTAGCAGATATTCAGCATCGGGATAATCGGGATTATGTTTCCTCAAATTAGGCAGACATTCCGCATATTTGGCAATTTGTGATTCGATCCATTTATCTTTACTATGTCCGTCTTTCTGTACCCCATTGACTTGAACAATGCCTGCGACATCATAATCAGAAGAATACATAAGAAAACGAATCATAGAACTTTGATCGTCAATCTCACCATCCGTAGTGACAATAACCCGGGGCTTCTCCTGCTGTCGGGCAACAGCAGATAACATTGACACAAACAAAAAAACAATACAGCATAAAACAGGGGGCATTTTCATATTACAAACTGTTAAATTAGTAGGCCAACACATTCCAAAGATCTCTGATACGTTGTTCGGGGTCCCATTTGCCATTGAATGTCCACTTGGCGGTAACGCCATAAAACTCCGGAGCATTCTCCGCCTCCTTTAAATTATCGTTTAACCAGCCACTATGCCCTCCTTCACGGGTACAACCATAATAATAGGTACGTAGCCCCCACGGACAGGGATCAAGCACTTTATCCGAATAAGCATAATGAATATTCCCGTCAAGCACATTCTTCGACATTTTACATTTGATGAGATAAAACTGGGAATCATGATGATAGCGTCCTAAAAGTGTCGGTGTCTTAGCATCAAATGAAGAATTGGTAATAACCAGTTTCTTGTTCTTGTCACCTCGTCCGTCATGCCAAATCATGGCACGGCTATCACCATAAAAATGGCAGCGTGTGGCATAGCACCATCCGCGAGGACAAAGAAAATCCACACCCGGACAACGAAGATAGAGATCGGCATGATAATACATACCATTGCTTCCGGGCGCCCACAAGGAAAGGGCATCGTTTCCATCGGCCCATACATTACTGTTGATGATGATGGTACGAGTGGCACGTCCAAAAATCGCCATCTGATGGATGGTCGTATTTTCAATGGCAGTTCCGTAATTGTTGTAAACAGTCAGTCCGCTAATAACACAATCATCCGCACCTTCCTGCAACACAATGACACCATTGCCTACCGGACGTCCATGATATTCCGTGATGGCACGTGTCTGGGCTGTTTCAGCCAAGACAATCCGCGTACTGTCACGGTTTTCCCCCACCAAAACAATATTAGGCCTGTCAATAATCACTTTTTGATGATACGTTCCGTTCAGCAATAAGATTTTAAAAGGTTCTGTCGGAATTTCCGGAGCCTTTTCAATAGCTGCCTGAATACTCTCTCCCGGCTTTACCACCACATCAAAAGCCGTACGCTCTGCCATGGGACGACGATACATTTCAATAAGCCCGTTTTCATTCGCTCCTTTGGTTGCCAGACTGATTGCCACCTTATGCTTCGGATCATATTTGTCCGCCCATGCATTGTATATGGCAAAAAGCTCAGCCGGTCTGCTATTGTACCAACTATATCCGTTACGACGTTCTGTTCCTATTTCTTCCAAATGGCGACGTGGCAGCCCATCACGGTCACATACATACGGTTCACAATATTTCAAATCATAATAACGCGCCCAAATAGGCTTGGCTTGAGGATCTTCCACAAGACGAGTATCCCGCTCACCATTTGCCAGCACGATACGCTCGCATTTCAAACCGGTAAGTTTATACCTGTCAAACCATTTCATGGCTCCGTGAACCGCCCGCTTCACGCGTGCGTCAGGTGCAGGTAATTCCATGAGCAGACGCACAATCCCGGCACTCTCCGCCGAACAATAAGACGGCAACTCATACGCACGTGCCGGTGCAGGCTTCAATGTTTCCCTATCATTCTGCTGACACCACACAGAAGGTTCTCCATCCTTTATAATTTGTGTAGCCAGTATACACTCTATTCCTTTATTAAAGGCTTTTCCCAAACGTACACACAAAGCCTTGTCTATCAAATCATCCTCATAAGGCGCTTTGTGATTCATCATATCACGTATCATATTCAATGTATTGACAATGGCATCGTCATTGAAAGTAATATGTATCTGATAACCACGCGGACCGGGCCAAAATTGCGGCCATCCTCCGTTTTCGTATTGACCACTCAGCAAATATTCCACTCCCTGGAGGAAAGCATCCCGATAACGTATATCCTTAGTCTGCCTATAAAGACGGGCTAAAAAAATCATCTGGGCAGTTGTGGCATTATTATCTATCGTAGAATCATCACGACGTGATTTATCCTTTATCACTTTAGCCAGCTCTTTATCATTCATGCGGCGGGCCATATCTATATTCTTCGGCCAACCGCCCGTACAGCGTTGAAAAGCCAATACATTTTCAGCAATCCGCCGAGCTTCATCTGTCAGAAAGAAAGAATCCTGCTCCATACGTGCTATTTGTTTCCATTCCTTAGGATACGACTCATTATCCTTTTTATGAGCTCTTTGCTGCGCAAAGGAGCCGGTTACCATGGCAAAAGCCATAAAGCCAATAAACACTTTTTTGAATGTATTTTTCATTATTCCTATATGTTTTGATAAAAACCAGCAAACAAAATTATGCGTTTTCCAATCTGAATACAGAGAATATTTGGTCTTTTTCAGGCAGATTTTGCACAGACACTGCTCAACCGACATAATTTCCATCAATGAAAACACGGAATTACATAAAAAAGCAGTGCTATGGACTTGTCCTCCATAACACTGCCACCTATATTTATTATAACTGACAAACTCCTACAGCTACAAACCTCACTCCTCCTATTTTATCTCATCCCACTTCGGTGGATTCACCTGCATCAAATGACGGACAAAGAAATCATACCGCTTATGTTCGCCAAAATCTTCCCCCATTGTATGATGCGCTCCGGGAATCACGACCAATTCAAAATCTTTATTCGCCTTAATCAATGCATTGACCACCTGCATGGTAGAGGCAGGATCTACATTATCATCCAGTTCTCCCACCACTAACATCAAAGGACGACTCAACAGATGTGCATTTTCCACATTAGACCCTTCCTTATATTGATCTCCTACCGGATAGCCCAACCAAAGTTCATTCCACCAAATCTTATCCATACGGTTATCATGACAACCACAAGCCGAATAAGCCGCTTTATAGAAATCAGGATAAAGCAAAACTGCATTTGTAGATTCCTGACCACCGGCAGAACAACCGTAAATACCTACCCTGTCCACATCCATATAAGGATATTTCCGTGCAGCCGCCTTCATCCAAGCAATATGGTCCGGCAGACCGGCATCTTTCAAATTCTTATAACATACATTCTCAAAAGCACGCGAACGGAAAGAAGTTCCCATTCCATCGACCATTACGACGATAAAACCAAGTTCGGCCAAGGAAGTCATATTCCAGTCATAAGGACGGAAAGTCTTCGGAACATACTGGTCTCCGGGACCCTGATAAATGTATTCGATAACCGGATATTTCTTGTTCGGGTCAAAGTTGGTGGGACGGGCAATCAATCCCCACATATCCGTCTTGCCGTCCCGCCCTTTGGCAACAAACACCTCCGGAGCTTTCCAGCCTTCGGCCTCCAAAAGAGTTATATCGGCTGTTTCCAACGGCATCACCACTTTGCCATCCCTGGCACTACGTAACACAGCGACGGGAACCTTGTCCACCATAGAATAAACATCTACCAAATACTTCATATCTCCCGAAAACCAGGCACGGTGCATCCCTTCTTCGGGAGTAAGACAGGTAAGACCTTTGCCATCAAAACCGATGCGGTAATAACGGATGAGATAGGGGTCTTCACCGGCTTCCATACCATTTGCCGAGAAATAGATCTGACGGTTATCCTCATCTACCCGAAGCACTTCGCGTACATACCACTCTCCTTTAGTAATTTGATAATCGGGCTGTGCGGTAATACGGTTGTACATATAAAGATGATTCCAATTGTCACGCTCACTCATCCATATCATCTGCTTGCCGTCTTTTAAGTCATGACGGAAATGACGGGTATAATTCACATATGTATCGCTGGTTTCTTCTACCAACGGGCGCACTTTTCCCGTTTCGGCAGAAAGTTCAAGTACTCTGTACACCTGATGTCCGCGCTGGTTATATTCAAAAGTCACGGCACGGCTGTCGGGATTCCATTCGGGACCATATACTTCATATTGTCGGTCGAACAATTCAGTAGAAGGAATAATGCTTCGTCCGCTTTCCACTTCATAGATGCAGGGCACTTTAAAAGGAAGTTCGTCTCCCGGCTTCGCATACTCCTGTTTGTGAAGCTTGGGCTGAAGCTGATCAGCCGGAGAAGATTCCACATAATAAACATAGCGCTTTTCCACCGGACGGATCTTGCAGGAAGCCACCTTCTTACTGTCCGGTGACCAGCGGATGTAGGCTGAATAATAATTACCCAGTGTCCCGTCCAAGCTCAGTTGCTTTTCTTTTCCGGTAGCCACCTCCTTTACATAGATATTCTGATTTTTAATAAATGCTATCCATTTACCATCAGGAGACGGAACCGGCGATGCTGTCTTCTCATCATCCACCTCCATCCAATGCTTTTGCTTGGGAGGGAGAGGAAGCGCCCCTTCATTGACCAGCTGATTTTTCCGGGATGCATACATCCAACGTTGATTATTAAACACAAAGTGTAGCGTATCCAATCCCTTACTGACCGACAAATGCCCCAATGCAAGAGCTTCCGGCTTGACCTCTTTTCCGGATGCAGCACCCAGCGCCTTTGCCAGACGATGAGAATCAAACAATTCTTTTCTAGCTTTCTTATCCGCATCCACAGATACATACAGGCGGCCGTCCGGCGTATTCCGCACATACCAGAATTGATGCGTACCCTCTATCCATTGCGGATTGACATTGGAATAGAAAACTTTGTCCGCACTGAATTTCTCTTTCAATGCATAAGCACGCCGATAATCATCAGCCGTACCTTGAGCGATAGCCATGCCCCCACTAAGGAACATGGCTACCAGCCAACCTAACTTACCAACCTTCATTTTGAATTATTCTATTTCACTTCCCATTCAAACAAACCCGATGAATTATCGGCCGGCTGAACAATCTCCAGTTTTACCGCTTTTGTCTTTACCGGGTCAAAATTGACTGTATTCCCCGTACCTTTTTCCACTCCATACTTATCCGCTCCACTCACCGGTTGCCACTGACCTTGTGCATCTTTATAGTACACCTTCCAACTTTGCGGTATGCGGCATCCTCCCCAAGGAGCATCATCATACCAATATACGGTAGCACTGGAAACAGTCGCTTCGGACGGAAACTCGTAGGATATCCATTCGGTAGTTCCCTGTTTGGGCCACCAATGGTAATAGGGTACGGAACGGTCATTCTCATCTTTCGGTACCAGACGGTCATTAATGGCGGAGATGGATTTCACCTTATGCGAAGCATCCACTTTGCTTTCCGATGCCAGCGTAGCAGGCATAGTCGGACGAGAAGCACTTAATTCCTGAGGCAACCATACAGCCATAGCGCCTGCTCCCCGGTGTGCCCATGCATAGTAAGGAATCAAAGTCAATTTTACGTCAGTAGCGGTCAGACGGCCTCTATCGTCATAACCCAGAATCTGTGCATCTGTTTTCAATTGGTTAATACCATACAGCAAATCCGGCTTTTCAACGACCTCAAATTCCGGAGTACGATTCATAAATACACTCAGCACATCAAAATCATTATCCGGCCATTCCGCACAATAGACTATCGGTCCACGTTCCACAGCAATACGTCCACGATCTGCTTCCACCTTATTATTGGCTTTTACTGTGCGAGGCTCCATATCGAAATGAACGGCTACCTTATCTCCTTTCTTCCAACGGCGGTCTATGCAGAAATAACCATCTTTAAGCTCACTCTGCACCGGTTCCCCATTTACTTTCACTGTATAGCTCAAACGCTTTCCATCCGAATAAGTGTACAGGTCACTGGGAACTACCTGATTACGCACCCATCCCGGAATACGGATTTTCATTGTAAACTGTCCGGCATTGTTCTTGTTGACGCCGATAGTAACTTCTCCGTTCCAAGGATAATGAGTAGTCTGTTCTAAAGAAACAGCCTTACCCTCTACCTTCAAATTCGAAGTATTGGACATGAACAGATTAACATACACGTCCTTATCTTTCACCGCATACACATATCCCGGCAAAGAAGGAATGAAACGACAGATATTGGACGGACAACAGGCACAGCCGAACCAAGGCTGGCGCTGGTGCTGCCCGATGCTTTCCAACGGATTAGGATAGAAGAACCCGCCACCGTCCAGGGACACGCCCGAAATAAGACCATTATATAAAGTACGTTCCAGCACATCATAATATTTTGCCTCACCATGAAGCAGGAACAAGCGGTAGTTGACATACACATTACCGATAGCCGCACAAGTCTCACAATAAGCAGACATATTGGGCAATTCATAGTTCTTGCCAAAAGCTTCCCCGTTACTGGTGGCGCCGATGCCACCGGTGATATAATATTTCTTGCCCACAATGTTGTCCCAAATACGGTCTATGGCATGGATATAAGCCGTATCTCCCGTCAATGCGGCTACATCTGCCATACCTGCATACATATAGGCAGCGCGAACAGCATGTCCCACAGCCTCATCTTGTTCCACTACCGGCTTATGCGCCTGACTGTATTCATCCGTACGGGTAGTATATCCGCGCTGGTCCAAAAAGAATTTGGCTTGATCCAAATATTTCTGTTGCCCTGTTACCAAGTACAGTTTGGCAAGGGCCATTTCGGCAATCTGATGTCCCGGCACACGGATTTGTTGCCCTTCGCCCGTACCTATCTCCCGGCATACACAGTCAGCATAACGGATAGCGATATCAAGGAAATTACGTTTTCCGGTAGCCTGGTAATGCGCAATAGCACCTTCTACCATGTGTCCCAAATTATAAAACTCATGACTCAGTTCCTCCACCTTCTCCCACCGTTTGCTTCCTGCCCACTCATGCGGATGCTTCGGGTTCATGGTACGCGAAGTATAGAGATAACCATCCGGCTCCTGTGCCGCAGCGACAATAACCAGCACACTATCAATATACTTAGCCAGTTTTTTATCCGGATAGGTCTGTAACAGATAACTGGCACCTTCTATCGTTTTGTACACATCGGTATCATCAAAAGCCAGACCGCCTACTTTAATGGTATCACTGGGATGGGCGGCATTGACAAAGTTAGTATAACGTCCTGTTTCCTCGCATTTGCTGAACGCCAGAGGAATCGTTACTTCACGGCTGGCATTCAACCGTTGCCCCCAGAATGAATCGGTTACTTTCACCGAAGTGAAAGGTACAGGTTCGATAGGATAGCCGTGCGACTGATTTTTTACTTGCGCTGTTCCGCCTGCTACGGTAGCAGTCAACAGAGCAGTGACTAAAAATTTTTTCATGGTTCTATCATTTAATTGTTTATCATAGTTTTTGCAAAAATACATATTCCGGTCATAGGAAAAGGGTGAATCACTCTTTCAATGGTAGATATTCATCCCATAATTTCAATGAGTGCAGATAACCGGTAAAGGGCCAGTCTCCTTCGGCATTGCGTCCCAATGTGATGAATTGTGACGGTTTCACCAGCAACTGGATATCTTTTTCACTGACTAATTTTCCATTGATATAAACCTGTTCCATCCGCCCATCAAAGCAGATATAGATGTGCTGCCACTTTCCTGCCAATTCCTTCATGTCCTTATATCCTGCATCTTCATACCAGCCATAGTGATTGATTACTCCGCAACGAGGTTCCGTGCCGTTAACCAACATGATTTTCTCCAATTCATCATGCGAGGTAGTAAAATCGGCCACGCATTCATTTTCACTAATGGAATCATTCAGTACCCACGCCTCCAAGGTATAAGGAGCATTATCCTGCAAAGTGGCAGGAAGCATAAAACTGGAAGTATAGACCTGAGTACCCTCAAAATGAAATGCCTTTTTCCCTTTCACTTCTTTCACAACGAGAGGTAATTTCCGGGTTTCAAAATACCCTTTTACTCCTCGGTTTTCCAAATAAGGAACCGTATCGTTTACGGTAAAATCATCAGCAGAAAGACTGACCACCAACCCATGTTTCTGCTGATCGGCTACAGGCAGACGCACGATATCCGTTTCCGCATCGTATGCCTTTTCCGCTGCTTCCTGTTTCCAATTGTAGTAACGGAAATTGGTAATGACCAAAGGTTCGGTGGAACTATGCAGCGTAATCGCTCCTGATGAAAGACACGACTCCGCTTCATAACTCTGCCATTTACCTGACCTGTAAACCAACCCACTAACTGTATGCTCTTTGGACGAGGAGAGTAACGGATGACTATACTCCAATGTAGTTCCCGGTTCCAGTACCAACGCATCGCGTCCACCGATACGCTGTGTGCGTGCCGAACCTTCCTTCAAAGTAAAAGCCCCTCCCAGCATCCCTTCATTGTTCTGCCATTCACGACCATTCCAATCGGCAGCGGTAAGTCCCAGCCATTGTTGCGGAGCCGATGCTTCCACCCCATCAAAGATTTTCAAATTCCAGACCGCCCCGCCAAATCCGTTCTTCTGTCCTCCGGTAAAGGTAAGGCGGACATAACGAGCCTTCACCTTGCCAAAATCGACCATCGGGCTGCCTGCCAGACGATTATTCCGCTTATCAGCGAAAACAGACCAATGCTTGCCATCGACAGAAGTTTCAATTAAATATTGATAAAATTGTGTGCCATACTCAAATTGAGTCCAGATAGTTTGTATTTGCCGAACAACACCCAAATCCACTTCTATCCACTCCTGTCCCATTCCACGAGGACGCCATAAAGTTCCGTTATTATCATCTACAGCATATTCGGGACGGAAATCGGCATCATAAAAAGAAGAAGCCCTCACCTTAGCACCCAATGCCAGATTTTTTGATTTCACTACAGAAGATGCCAATGCACCTATTCCGTCATGAGTGGGAATAAGGGATTTAATACTTCCATCTTCGGCAAACTCCATACGGTCCACACAAAGCTGACGATGAAATCCGCGGTTGGAATGCGGATTATCATGACGGTGATAGACCATATAATATTCATTGCCTTCTTTCAAAACGCTATGATGTCCCGGCCCATGAATTGTTCCATCGGCATTGGTTTCAAGAATACATCCCCGATAGGTGTACGGCCCCATAGGCTTGTCCGAAGTGGCATACTGCACCCGATAGGTGTGGTCGTGACAGGAACCCGAAGAATACATAAAATAATAGATCCCCTTTCGTTTCATCACAAAGGGCGCTTCAAAAAAATCCGTGGCTTCCGTATTTGGAATCAGACGCGTTTCAGTAAAACTCTTCATATCGGAAGCCAGTTTTCCGGCTCCGCAACCGAAACCTTTATAAATCCCCCAAGTCCCCCAATACAAATATACAGAACCATCATCATCCACAAAGGTCTGCCCGTCCAATGTAATGGCATTCGTCACAAAACGGTCGGGTACAAGAACAGCCTCACTTTCACCCAATATATTTTTCCAAGGGCCGCGCGGCGTTTCACTGACCCCACAATGAATCATACAGGGCTGACAATAAAAATAATAATAATTCCCGTCCGTATGCTGCATCACATCGGGAGCCCATATCCAATGACTGTCCGGCCAGTTCATGGGCATCAACGTCCAGTTCACAAAATCCTTGCTGGTCCACACCTGTGCAGGACCGAAACCGGCCCCACTGCCATCCGTAGTGGCATACATATAATACGTATCGCCAAACTTCTTCACCGTGGGATCGGCAAAATATCCGGGAATAATGGGATTCCCCGTACCCGAAGCATTAAAAGGCTTCTGAGCAAAACCTGTAGCAGCTCCCAACAATAAGGAAGCAACAACCAATCGTATCTTATTCATCTCTATGTAGCAAAATTCTATTTGTCCCTGCGACGCTTATTCATGCACCACATTATGAATGGGAATTTCTATCTCATAAAAATATTCCTGCAACAATCGATACATATCCGGATCATACGTCTTCAGTTTCGTGCGGCGGTTCACCCAGTTATGAACTCCGTTTGCAGGTTCGGCATAGCGGTTACAGTTAAAGAAAGACTGTACGCATTCGGCAAAGTATTCCTCTTTATTGCTCACCGCATACGTCTTTTCCCACAGCCCTTTCCGGATTGCATTCTGACGAAGCGCCTCCAAACGCTCATTAAAGTCTGGCTCCACTCCCACTATACCTACCGTATGAATAAGGTGAGCGAACTCATGAATCAGGATATTCTCACCTACATATTTATCCTGCGGCAATGCCAGCAGATTCTCTTCTCCGCAACTGGATGAAAATTCATCTTCCGGTGCTCCGCCAAAACCACGGGCACGCCAGTTCCAATATTTAATGCTGTCCTCACAATTGCAGATATGAGCAAATTCCGGCAAATCGCAAGTTTCCTCATCTTTACCGATTATCATGACGTGGCAGCCTTTCTTCACCATGTGTGCCTTCACATCCGGACGTTTTGCCAACATCAAACTGATGATATCACAGGCTTTCAATAAGGCCTCATCGCTCACCTTTCCAGAAGAGGTGACATACAGACCTTCTGTCTCTATGTATTTCTGATAGAAAGAAGGAATATTTTTCCCTTCAGGAATACCGGTAACCTGTCCGTGAACAGGGCAAAGCTCCAACTTCATAGCGAATCCACCTCCCGATGCCAGATGCAAAGTCAACCGGCTGTCTTTATTTATGCAGATTGTTTCTTTCCGATAGTCCTCGGCCTGCTTGTTGGCATTCACACCGTCTTTAAACAAAACAGCCGTATAAGACACTCCTTCGGGAAGGAAAGAGAAATCGAGCTGCACATCACGTTCATCCCAATTGGTCATACCACCGATATACCAGTTCACATCCTTCTTACGCACTGTTACAATATATTTTCCCAACTCGCCCGAAGCAATAAAAGTAGAATCCACCTCCACAGGCAGAGAAGCTATGAAATCCACACATTCCTGCTCATTCAGATAGTTGGTAGGCGCATCACACAACATGGTAAAAGGAGAATCGTGTACAATATAGGCAGCCAGCTGATGACACCGGGTTCCCATGCTGGCCGGTGTGTAATACATGGCGCGCCAATCCGCCTTCGTAGCATTGCGCATAGCTCCCGGCGTATAATCCACCGGTCCCGCCATCATACGGATATAGGGGAAAGTAACATCATAAAGAGGCATATTATTCTTGATATCCGTCCATTTCACCTCTTCCATGCCGAACACGCTTTCAAAATTGATAATATGAGGGTAGGTACGGTTGATACCTGTCGGTTTGTAAATGCCGTGCAGATCAAGGGTTAATTTATACCGGGCTGTCATCTCAGCGATGCGATACACCATTTCGACGGCAGTCTGATCATCACGATCCAGGAAATCCACCTTAAAACCTTTGATTCCCATATCCGCATATTTCTTACAAGCTGCTTCCAACTGGCTGTCGAGTACATTAAACACCGTCCAAAGCACTATTTCCACCCCTTTGGATTTGCCGTATGCTATCAGTTCCGGCAAATCAAGTTCGGGAATAACGGTCAGCATATCCCCGCTCTTCGGATCATACCATCCTTCATCCAACACAATAAACTCCAATCCGTTCCGGCTGGCGAAATCGATATAATATTTATACGTATCCATGTTGATACCGGCTTTAAACGGCACTCCTTTCAGATTCCAGTCATTCCACCAATCCCATGCCACTTTGCCTGTCTTTATCCATGAGGTATCACCGATACGGTTGGGAGAAGCCAGAGCATAGACTAGGTTGTTGACCGGCATATCCGTATCCTTCTCCGTAATGGCCAACACACGCCACGGATAGGAACGGGAGCCACGGCTACGGGATATAAAATCGGTAGTTTCAGTTACATATTCCTGCTTCCGCCAAGGATAAAAGTCTGTTTTAGCCGGATAAGGAGCAAAGACACCTTTCAATCCATACTTTCCCTGCTGTGACTGCACAAACATGCCCGGATAAGCTTCCAAATCTGACTCCAACAGGGTCAGTTTTACGCTGCCGCAATCCACAGTAACCGGAAGAAAAGCCAGTTTAGGCTGTGCTTTTGACAGAGGAGTGATGTCATAGACATTCTGAAAGGCCATCGCCATCGGTTGCTTGTCGTTTGTGGTATAAGGGAGATAGGCGGTATAATCTTCTTTAAAATTAAACTCGGCCTGTTCCTCCTTTATAATGATATCCGAAGATTGTGTGGTATAGAATCGATAGGCGACTCCCTCATTGTATGCACGGAAAATGATTCCGAACCCGCCTTTCAGCTTCAAGTCGAGTTCGTTACCTGTTGCAACGAACTCCTTGAAACGGTAAAAAGGTGATTCTATGTTATCCTTTATCTTTTTCCTTCTTTCCCCTGTGATACGGGGAGTTCTACCTACTATAGTTCCGTCTTCCAGAACCAAAGCTATATTAGAGTGTGAGAGAATTGTGTCATTTCCATGCATCACTTGGTAGACCAGTTCGTTTCCGGCGCTGATTTCCACTTTCAATGTTCCATCGGGTGAAGAGAGTACATATTTCTTTTCCTTGGCTGCAAGTGAAGCATTTCCAATCAATAAAAGCAAAGATAAAATTGCAAGACAGAGTTTCTTGTTGTTTTTCATAATCTATCGGTTGTATACGTTGTTCACTTGCAAAGTAAAATAAAAAAATTACAAGAAAGGGAAGATATAATATAATGTAATGGCAGAATCGTCCAATAAATCTCATTTTATGGATTTGACAGTTAGGCGGTTGTACTATTCTTCCATTTGTTTAGACTATTTTTTTATCACATTATTGGAGATGGGTTCCGGTTATTTTTATCTTATAAGGCCATTGTGCATCTTCTTTCCCGTATCCGGGATTCATCCAATGTTCCGTCGGGGCTCCCATAACAACCAGCCACAGATGGGTCAATGTTCCGTCCTTGGGAGCGACATACCTGATCACTCCTTCCGTATCGTTTCCTGTTTCCCCGTAGACGGATTTCCCTTCCCGGGTGACGGCGACAAAACCGTACCGCCAGCCGGCTCTTTCCGGATGGACGGAGTTGTAACCCTTCCTGCCCGCCTCGCCACGGAACTCCACTTCCACGACACTTCCCGGCCGGGGGAGGGAGAGGGGAACAGCGTTGAAACCGTAATTCTCGGGACAGTTCTCGGGGGCAATCCGGTACCAGCCCCCTTCGGACGGGGTCATCCTGCAGGTGTATTGGTTCGCATACGGACGT
>OMFC01000739.1_pt1 | contig 16278 bp, 12 predicted proteins | sample 1645531 | NCBI WGS metagenome assembly OMFC01 (sample SAMEA103958112, study PRJEB25191) | human gut metagenome | biome: human-associated habitat [ENVO:00009003]; feature: intestine environment [ENVO:2100002]; material: feces | place: Germany | collected 2013/2015 | reverse complement strand
TTGAACACCTCCGTGAATTTCTTGTTGAGGCTTGTCTTCTGGTTGTTGTTTATGGCGGTGATGATGCTCTGCTTGTTGAACGGCGACAACGCGGAGTCCACCTCTTTCATCTCAGCCTCTATTTCGGGTTGTAAGTCCTTGGCGTATTGGTACGTGATGCTGTAAGTGGTGCCGAAGATGAATCCGGTGTCGTGCTGGTATGGCGTGGAGCGTTGCTGCCAGATGATGGCTACCGAGGCCACTATCAAGACAACGAGGAATGCGGCCTTGACGATGTTTTTCTTTTTCATTATAGTGTGTGGAATCTAAGTTTCACAGGTTTACCATCAGCTCGAACGAGCCCCATATCCTCGACGAGCCTTGTTTGCCGAACCCCGGCACGTACCAGGGGTTGCCGTAGCCTCCGTCCTTGTGGGCTATCCTTCTTCTGTACCTGAATGTCCAGCCGAGGCTCACGGGGCCCACTATCTTGGCCTCGGTGCCGAAGACGGCTTCCATCCAGTGGTATTGCGCCTTCACGTCGTGGAGGGAGAACGGCACCTTGTCGCCCCAAACGGGGTCGGTGACGTTGGGTCGGTCTATGTCGAACTTGAAGCTGGTGAAGGCGTATCTCACGCCGGCGAAGAGGCGGTAGATGTCGTGCTTGTTCTTCATGATGTTGAAGTCCATGCCTACCTTCCAGTATGGCGCCGAGGTCTTGTAGTGGGTGCTTGTGGAGAGGTCGGTGTTGTCGGCCTGGCCCAATCCTATCTCCACCACGGGGAAATACTTGTCCTTGAGGTTGGCCCTCACCCCCGCCTCGTATTGTCCCGTCGACGACAGTCCGCGCTGCACGGCGCCCATGAGGTCGGCCTTCACCTGGATGCCGCGCCACAAGGGTATGGAGTCGTCGATGGCTTTCATGCGCAGCTTCAGCTGCTGGTCCTTGGAGAGACGTTGCTGCCCCGTGCCTTGCGGGCGTTGCGCCGTGGCGGTGAGGGCGAGCAGCAGCAGGAGGCTACTGGCGACTCTCCTTAAAATAGATATAGAAATGCTGTTGCGAGGCATCATAGTTGACGAAGTTGTGATGAATGACCACCGAGTCGATGGCGTGGCGCGTGTATGTCACGTTGGTGATGGTGTGGAAATAGTTCACTCCGCAGTCCACCGATTCAAAGTGTGGGGTGTTGGTCTTCTCCACCTTTATGGTGTCGAAGAGGTTGTTGGTCTGCATTACGAGCACGTCCTCCGGCCTGTTGTAGCTCATGGGCAGCGAGAAGGAGTCGGTGTTCTCCTGCTGGTTGATGAGCACGGAGTCGGAGTCGCCGCTTATCATCGTGGAGATGGTAAGCATGTCGGGCAACGTCGTCACGGGCCCACGAAGCACGTATTTGGCGTAGACGGTGTTGTTGAGCGGACAGTCGATGGTTGAGCATGCCGCCAATGTCGCCACCCCTATTAAAAGATACAGGAGCCTCCTCATTTTTCAGATGGTTTCTTCTATCTGGTAATCGTTGCGCTGCGGGTTCTGCCTGCTCACCAGGTCGCCCAAGAATCCCGCCACGAAGAATTGCGAGCCGAGGATGAGCGCCGTCAGGGCTATGTAGAACGAGGCGTGGTCGGCAAGCAAGTCGCCGTAGATGCCGTTGCAGAGGGCGATGGCCTTCTCCACGATGAGCCACACGAGCGAGATGAAGCCGATGAGGAATATCATCGAGCCTATGAATCCGAACACGTGCATTGGCTTCTTGCCAAAGCCGCTGAGGAACCATAGGGTGAGCAAGTCGAGATAGCCGTTGAAGAAGCGGTTGATGCCAAATTTGGAGTGACCGTATTTCCTGGCCTGGTGGTGCACCACCTTCTCGCCTATGCGGTCGAAACCGGCGTTCTTGGCGAGGTAGGGTATGTAGCGGTGCATCTCCCCGTAGACCTCTATGTTTTTCACCACGTCCTTGCGGTAAGCCTTCAGGCCACAGTTGAAGTCGTGCAGGTTGTGCACCCCGCTTATCCATCGTGCCGTGGCGTTGAAGAGCTTGGTGGGTATGGTCTTCGTCAGAGGGTCGTAGCGCTTCTTCTTGTATCCCGACACGAGGTCGTAGCCGTCTTCGGTTATCATCTTGTAGAGGCCGGGTATCTCGTCGGGCGAGTCTTGCAGGTCGGCGTCCATGGTGATGACCACGTCGCCGCAGGCTTTCTTGAACCCGCAATAGAGGGCGGGGCTCTTGCCGTAATTGCGGCGGAACTTTATGGCGTGTATGTTAGGATCCTTGGCCGAGAGCTCCTTTATGACCTGCCACGAGTTGTCGGTGGAGCCATCGTTGACGAAGATAATCTCATAGCTGAAGTCGTTGGCTTTCATCACGCGCTGTATCCACGCGTGAAGCTCTGGCAACGACTCTGCCTCGTTGAAAAGTGGTATGACTACGGATATGTTCATTTTTCTTGTTGTTTCTTTATTGGTTGGCGCCTCTCCTTGCCGTGCTTCTTCTCGTTATCAAGGCTATGGGGAAGCTCATGAAGAATCCCATGAAGATGTTTTGCATCATGAATACGAAGGCTATCTCCACGGGCGACAGGTCGCCTATCATGGCTATGGATTGTCTCAATCCCTCGACGGAAACGCCCTGGGCGCGGTAGAACGGCTCAAGGGCCTTGATGCTGGATAGCAGCATCGACACCAGCGCGCCATTGTCGAGGAAGCGGAAGTAGACATACTGTGCCACGGCGAAGAGCATGGAGGCGTAGAAGAACGTGAAGACGGAGAAGGCCAGTGCCCTGCGAAACGAGATGACGCCTTGAAGGGCATAGTCGCGAAACTTCACGAGCCGCCAGCCCACGAAGAATGGTGTCGCCATGGCAAGCAGGCTGCCCCATGAGGAAGCCGGGTCGTGGACGATGATGGCGAACGACGCTATCCATAGCAGGAAGAGCAAAAAACCGTCCTGACGGGCAAAGGCCTTGAGCTGTATTAGAGAGATGACGTTTATCATATTTCGGGTGCAAAGGTACGCATTTTTTAGAGGTAGACAGGGTGGGGAAGTGGAAAAAATATGTTAAATATTGCTTTTTCAACATGATATTATTTTCGTTATTCCGTAATTTGTCTTACCTTTGCATCCGCATTTGAGAAAACCCCTCAATATGACATGGGCAAGTCTCTTACGGCCAGCTCCCTCGGAATCCCCCAGGACGGGAACGTAGCAAGGGTACTTGGTTGTAGCGGCGCGATAAGAATCGCTTGCCCACCCGCCTCTTTAGCTCAGTTGGCCAGAGCACGTGATTTGTAATCTCGGGGTCGTTGGTTCGAATCCGACAAGAGGCTCAAGAAAATCCGGCGCGTCTCCTTATGAGGTGCGCCGGTTTTTCTCTTTATATGCACTAACTTGTTTTGTGTCACCTCCTTTTTCGGTCTCTTCTTTTGCCTTTACCCAGAATATTCCTTGTTCTTCATTTCGTTTCAATGTATGAACAATACTTGGCAAGCAGGTTCTTCAATGGGCAATATGCGATTGGTTGGAATACCACGGTGTGGTACTCTCAATACCACGGTGTGGTACTCTTAATACCACGGTGTGGTACTCTCAATACCACGGTGTGGTACTGCCTGTACCACGCCTTGGTACTCGCCGTACCAAACCGCGGCGAAAATCTGGTACGGCGCGTGGGGGGGAGAAATCCTCGTGCGCTCCAATAGCGTACAATCTTTTAAACATCTTGTAATGAGTGGTTTATATTGCCATATTATAAATGAAATAGCAATCGCTATATTAGAACAATTTGCATGAAATAGCTTGATTTATAATGATTATCGCAAAATTTAATGTATATTTGCGGCAAAATTCGGTTAATTTATGAAACTAAACAAGATAAAAGATGTCTTAGATAGCAAGGGAATTTCAGCAAGTATGTTGTAGAACTTCTGATAATAAAATATTGTTTGAATATGGGCATAAGCAAAGAATTAACAGAAGAGGACATCAAGTTCCGCTATATCAACGAAGCCATCACAAGCAAGGGATGGTCAAAGGATAGTATATTCATGGAACAGAAGGTTAAATTTACTGACGGTCAAATTAGCCTTCACGGTAATCTTGTGCATAGAGAGAAACCGAAGTTTGCCGACTATGTGCTTTATGCAAATAAGGCTACCCCAATTGCCATTGTAGAGGCAAAGGATGCAAACCACTCTGTTTCTCATGGATTGCAACAAGCAATGACTTATGCCCAAATGCTTGATGTAAAGTTTGCATACAGTTCAAATGGTGAAGGTTTTGCCGAACATGACTTCTTGACAGGCAAGGAACGCACTTTTGCCATGGACGAATTTCCTACAAAAGAAGAACTTATCGAAAGATATAAAAGTGAGGCTAACGATGGAAACGGACTTAATGAGCAAGAGTTGTCTGTCATTGAGCAGCCTTTCTGCACAGGTCAGAACATTTTTCCGCCACGATATTATCAGCGCAATGCAGTAAACCGCACAGTTGGTGCCATTGCCAAAGGACAAAACCGTGTGCTCCTTGTCATGGCAACTGGCACTGGCAAGACATATACTGCATTTCAGATTGTATGGCGTTTACTTAAAAGTGGTTTGAAGAAGAAAGTGTTGTATCTTGCAGACCGCAACATATTGGTTGACCAATCCATACAGCAGGATTTCAAACCATTAGAAAAGGTAACGCACAAGATAGACTACTCAAAAGACAAGAACCACTTGGAAGAATTGGGTTCTTATCAAGTGTTCTTTGCACTCTATCAACAGTTGATTGGACAGAATGATGCCAAAAACTATGAGGAGTTGTTTCCTAATCCAGACTATTTTGACCTTGTTATCGTTGACGAGTGTCATAGAGGTAGCGCAAAGGATGATAGCAATTGGCGAAACATCTTGGAATACTTTTCTTCGGCTACTCATATAGGTATGACTGCAACACCTAAAGAAACAAGATATCAGTCAAGTATTGGCTACTTTGGTGAGCCTATATATACATACAGTCTTAAAAACGGAATTGAAGACGGTTTCCTTGCTCCTTTCAAGGTTATCAACATCACAACCAACATTGGCGATGAGTGGAGACCGACAAAGGGACAAAAGGATATATTCGGCAACGAGATAGAAGACCGTATCTATAACAACAGCGACTATGACTATAACATTGTCATAGAAGACCGCATAAGGGAAGTTGCGCAAGAGATAACCAACTATCTGAAAAGTACAGATCGCATGGCTAAGACCATAGTGTTCTGTGCTGATGAAACTCATGCGGAACGTATGCGTATGGCTTTGGCTAATGCCAATGCTGATATGTGCAAGAAAAATCCTGACTATGTGGTTCGTATAACTGGCAGTGACGAATACGGAAAAGGCAAGTTGGATTATTTCATTTCTGTTGCCGAGAAATATCCAGTCATAGCGACAACAAGTAAGTTGCTTTCAACTGGTGTTGATTGCAAAATGACAAAACTGATTGTGCTTGACCAACAAATCGGCTCTATGACAGAGTTTAAGCAGATTATCGGTCGTGGCACTCGTCTTCGTGAGAAAGAAGGAAAGACATACTTCACAGTAATGGACTTCCGCAACGTGACACGATTGTTTGCAGACCCAGATTGGGACGGACCGATTGAGATAGACCCGAATTATCCGCCCAAGCAGAAAGAGCCTACGTATGTTCTTCCTGAAGACGACGAACCTAAAAGTGTGACAGAACCAGACCCTGAACCACGACCGAAGCCGATTGTTGCCAAGGATGGTTGTCAAGTGATGGTCATTAACAAGGTCGTTTCGGTCTATGATACAAACGGCAAGTTGCTTCGTACTGAAAGTATTACCGACTATACTAAGAAAAGTATCATAGACACATACGCTACGATTGATACATTCACTTCCAAGTGGCAAGAAACCAAGAAAAAGTCAGACATTGCTGAAATGCTTAAAGACAGTGGTATTGATCTTGCAGCATTGAAGCATGACCAAGATATGGATGATGTTGATGATTTCGATTTCATCTGCCATATAGCCTACGGCAAGAAAACACTTACACGACATGAACGTGCCGAACAAGTGAAGAAACGAGACATGTTCAGCAAGTATGGTCAGCAGGCACGACTTGTGCTTGAAGCCTTGTTGGATAAGTACACCAAGGAAGGTGTGTCAGAATTGGAAAGTCTTACAGTGCTTGAAAATGACCCATTCCGCAAATTGGGTTCAAAGGCAAACATCGTGAAGTTCTTTGGTGGCAAGCAAGGCTATCTTGATGCCGTAAAGGAACTGGAACAAAACATATATAATATAGCATAAAATAAAAACAAAATATGAGTTTGTCAAATTTCGTAAAACGAGTTCGCAATATAATGCGCAATGATGCCGGTATCAACGGCGATGCGCAACGCATAGAACAAATGGCGTGGATGCTGTTCTTGAAAGTCTATGACGAGAAAGAGAATGATTGGGAGTTGGACGATGATGATTACAAGTCTATTATTCCAGAAGAATGTCGTTGGCGTAACTGGGCGCATGACGACGGAAGCGGCAATGCCTTGACTGGTGATGAGCTTCTTTCGTTTGTCAACAACACATTGTTTGTGAAACTCAAAAACATAGAGGTAACACCAACTACCCCTATCCGTCAGGCGATTGTAAAGACTACATTTGAGGATGCCAACCAATATATGAAAGATGGAGTTCAACTTCGTCAAGTACTGAATGTGATTGATGGTTTGAACCTTGGTGACTATGAGGAGAGTCATGCTTTCGGTGAGATATACGAGACTATCCTTAAAGAAATGCAGTCGGCAGGTTCTTCTGGTGAGTTCTACACCCCAAGAGCCTTGACCGAGTTTATGGCAGAGATAGTCAATCCGCAGATTGGTGAGAAAATGGCAGACTTCGCTTGTGGTACAGGCGGCTTTATCACCAGTTGGTTGGGTGAATTGGACAAGAAGGTAAAGACTGCTGAAGACCGCAAAGAGTACAATCAGTCTGTATTTGGCATAGAAAAGAAACAATTCCCGTATATGCTATGTGTGACAAACCTGTTGCTGCATGGCATAGATACACCATTGGTATATCACGACAACTCACTTACAAAGGATGTTCTCAACTATACAGACGAGGACAAGTTTGATGTTGTTTTGATGAATCCACCATACGGAGGTAATGAAAAGGCCGACGTGAAATCTCACTTTCCTTCTGATATGCGCAGTAGCGAGACAGCCGACCTCTTCATGGTGCTTATCATGTATCGCTTGAAGAAGAATGGTCGTGCAGCGGTCATTGTCCCAGACGGTTTTCTTTTTGGAGCGGACAACACAAAGATAGCCATCAAGACCAAACTGCTCAGAGATTTCAACTTGCATACCATTATCCGCTTGCCTGGCAGTATCTTTGCACCTTACACTTCGATTGCCACGAACATTTTGTTCTTCGACAATACCTGTGCGGATGGTGCTCCAGAAGGTTATTCTACAAAGGAAACGTGGTTCTATCGTTTGGATATGCCGGAGGGGTACAAGCATTTCTCCAAGACAAAGTCCATGAAGTCGGAACATTGCGACCCAATCCGTGAGTGGTGGAACGACCGCAAGGAAATCATCATTACCGATGGAGACGAGAAATCTCGTTGCTATCCTGTTAAGGAACTGATAGATTCTGATTGCAACTTCGACTTGTGCAAGTTCCCGAAAGAGGATGAGGAGATTTTGCCGCCAGCCGAATTGCTTGCCGACTATTTCAAGAAGCGTAAGGCTCTTGATCATGAGATTGATAAGACATTGGCAGAGATACAGCGTATATTGGGGATTGAGGTGAATGTGGACGAATTGTAATATGTGGGACGCTGTCCCACAAATTCAGATTGATATAAAAGGTGAGACATTGTCTCACTTATTTGAAATAGGAATTTTGGGGACGTGTCCCCAAAATCTGATAATAATACAGAATTATGGCAAACGAAATAACAAAGACTTCGGATAATATTGAAGACCTATTTAACAAGGTGTCTGGTCTTATAGAACAGGCAAGGTCTTACGTGAAGACTTCAGTCAATACTGCTGAGGTCTATACCAAGTATTATATTGGTAAATATATCGTAGAGTACGAACAAAAGGGAAATGTTCGTGCTCAATATGGTAAGCAAGTTATTAAGGACTTGTCTAAAAAGCTAACAGGTCGTTTTGGAGAAGGATGGTCTGCTGATATTTTGGAAAAATGTCGGAAGCTATTTGTCGTATATTCAAATTCCGCAACAGTGTCGCGGAAATTGAATGTACAGGAAAAATCCGCTACAGTGTTGCGGATTTTTGAAAAAAAAGTAACTGATGCTCCAAACTTTGTGTTGTCATGGTCTCATTATTTAATTTTGGTACGTATTGACAATGAAGCAGAACGCAATTTCTATGAGATAGAATGTGCAAGCCAACATTGGAGTGTTCGACAATTGCAGCGTCAAGTGGGCAGTTGCCTCTACGAACGATTAGCTTTGAGCCGTGACAAGGACGAGGTCATGCGTTTGGCAAAGGAAGGTCAAACTATAGAGAAGCCTTCTGATGTTATCAAAAGTCCTTTGACCTTAGAGTTCTTAGGATTGAAGCCAGATGCCACTTACTCAGAGTCAAAGTTGGAGAATGCCATTATCAGTAAGATGCAGCAATTCTTGCTCGAATTAGGGAAAGGCTTTCTGTTTGAGGCACGACAGAAACGTTTCACTTTCGATGAAGACAACTATTATGTGGATTTGGTTTTCTATAATAGATTGCTGCAATGCTATGTCCTTATTGATTTGAAAACAGATAAGCTTTCTCATCAAGACCTTGGACAGATGCAGATGTATGTCAACTATTATGACCGCTTTGTGAAGCAAGACTTCGAGAAACCAACCATCGGCATTTTGCTTTGTGAGAGTAAGAACGATGCTCTTGTAGAGTTAACTTTGCCAAAAGACTCTCATGTCTATGCTTCTGCTTACCAATTATATTTGCCAGACAAGGCTTTGTTGCAAGCCAAGGTGAAGGAATGGATTGCAGAGTTTGAGGAAAACAATATTGAAGAAGAATAATATAAGATTTGTGAGACGCTGTCTCACAAATTCATTACCAAGTTGGTGACGAATTAAGCAGTACCAATTACAATGAACGGAAAGCAATTAAAGAATAGCATATTACAATGGGCGATACAGGGGAAACTTGTACCGCAAGACCCTAATGATGAACCTGCAAGCGTTTTGCTTGATAAGATTCGTCAGGAGAAAGAACGCTTGATCAAGGAGAAAAAAATCAAGCGTGACAAGAACGCATCCATTATCTACCGTGGTGAGGACAATTCCTATTATGAGAAGATACTTGCTACGGGAGAGGTGAAATGTATTGATGAGGAGATTCCATTTGATATACCACAGGGGTGGGAATGGTACAGAATGCAAGATGTTATAACTTTTGTAAATGGTAGGGCATATAAAAAAGAAGAGCTATTGCCACAAGGAAAATACAAAGTACTTCGTGTTGGTAACTTTTTTACAAATAACGAGTGGTATTATTCAGACTTAGAATTGCCAGAAGACAAGTATTGCTATAATGGCGACTTGCTTTATGCATGGTCTGCTTCTTTTGGTCCTCAAATATGGAATGGAGATAAAACGATATTTCATTATCATATTTGGAATGTCAAGTTTAATTCAATGGTTTTGTTTAGAGAATACTTGTATTATTTCTTCTTGTTTGATAAGACGCAAGTAAAAGCATCAACAACAGGAAGTACTATGGTTCATGTTTCTATGGAGAATATGAAACCTCGCTTAATACCAATTCCACCTGTAAATGAACAAAAAAGGATTGTACATGAAATAGAAAATATTATTCCTCTAATTGAAAGATATGGAACATTTCAAAATAAAAAAGAGACTCTTGATTCAAATATAAAAGCATCTCTTAAGAAATCTATTCTCCAAGAGGCTATACAAGGCAAGCTCGTACCTCAAATAACAGAAGAAGGCACAGCGCAAGAACTGTTTGAACAAATAAAGACAGAGAAGCAGAAACTCGTAAAAGAGGGCAAGCTAAAGAAGTCTGCCCTCAACGATTCTGTTATCTTTCGTGGTGACGATAACAAGTATTATGAGAAGATAGGGAAAAAGTGTGTGGATATAACAGATGAAATCCCATTTGATATACCTGAAAACTGGCAATGGATAAAGTTAGATCAAGGTATTTCTTTGTTGTCTGGCAGGGATTTAGAACCCTCACAATACAATGATTTGCATCATGGGATACCTTATATTACAGGAGCAAGCAATTTTGTTAATTCAAATTTAATTATTAATAGATGGACAGAAGCACCTATAACAATTTCTAATAAAGGAGATTTGCTTCTTACTTGCAAAGGAACAATTGGTTCTATGGCATTCAATGATATTGGACAGATTCATATTGCGAGACAGGTTATGGCTATAACATCTTATGGTATAGATTTGAAGTATATCAAGTGTTTTTTGCAGAGTAACCTTAGTATTCTTGAAAAAAATGCAAATAGTATGATTCCAGGAATATCACGAAGTACTTTGCTAGGCATGCTGTTTCCTCTGCCTCCATTTAAAGAGCAACAACGCATTGTTGCTCAAATAGAAAAACTATTTGAGCAACTGCATTAATTCTTCTACTTTTTCAACAATACGCTTTTGTTCCTCCATCGGAGGTAGCGGAACAAGGTAGCTTTTGACGGTTTTCGTTGAAAGCTCCTTTTGTTTTGTACTGCCATCAGATTTATCTTCTATAACAGATTGAACAGTATTGCTTGCAAAATAATAATACAAGTACTTAGAAACGACATATTGTTTGTAAGGACGAATAACTGTAACGTGACTGTCAGCCACAGCTAACTCATAAGGGTTCAGTCTTTTGTAATATATAGCCATTCTTCCTAATGTACCTAATCCAGTAGAGTTCCACATCAAATCTTCATCTTGCAAAATATACTCTTCTTTATAAGACGAAATACTCTGTGGCTCAATGAATTTTGCCTTTTCTATTGAAAATCCTGACCATTGATTACATTTTTGAGCAACCACTGGATACTTTTTTATTAGACTATATTTTGGTGATTTTCCTCTATGAATAAAAGAGCAAATATCATAAAGTCGTACCCATGCCCAATTTACTGGTATATCAAAAGGAATTTCATCGTCAATACATATAGTATCCTCACCAGATTTCTCATAGTACTTGTTATCGTCACCACGAAAGATAACAGAATCGTTGAGAGCAGATTTTTTGAGTTTGCCCTCTTTGACGAGTTTTTGTTTCTCTGCCTTTATCTGTCCAAGCAGTTCTTGCGCTGTACCTTCTTCTGCTATTTGCGGTACAAGTTTTCCTTGAATTGCTTCCTGTAAAATGGACTTTTTTATTGTATTTCTTATACCAAAATTTAAAATATCCAATTCGCATTGAGCCTTATCATACTGAAATACATATGTATGTACTTTTTCCAACTTCTTGACTATTCTGAATTGTTCTGTAACAGGAGGCATTGGTATAAGTGTATTCATTATATTGGATGCACCTAAATTCCCTTGATTTGCTGTACCAGTTTCATATTGAAAAACTTGATGCAATATAGTTTCTGCTTTAAGAACTTTATTTAGCCACAAGGCTATTGGACTATATATAGCACGCAAACAACCGACTCTTTGATTAAAATACATATTGGAATGATCTGTATCAATCAATACAGTATAAAAATAATCTCTTTTCTTTCTCGTTCCGGTCATAGTTACAAGAATGTCATTCTTTAGACATCTAAAACGCACTGTATCTTGAGCTAATATCTCGTCTATAAACACAGGATTTACAGATTTGTTTATCGTATCATTTTTTATATTACCAAGTCGAAGAACTTGATATTCAGATTTTTCCAAAAATGAATGACTATCGTATGCATACCCTCCTATAAAAATAATAATATCACGTAATCTGCACCATTCCCACCCCTGCGGTATCTCAAACGGCACTTCCTCATCAATGCACTTCACCTCCCCCGTAGCGAGTATCTTCTCATAATAGGAACTCATAGAACAATACCATGCCTATTTATTAGGACAACTTTATGTTTTACTAATAAACGAATAGAAATGGAATTAGACAAATTTGAAGAGTTCCTAAGCCAAGGCAATATGGCTAAGAACACGATTTCGGCATATCTGTATGCCGTAAAGGAGTTTGGCTCTCGACACAAAGAGTTGAACAAGAGAAACTTGTTGGTTTACAAGACCTACTTGATTGAGACTTACAAACCAAAGACGGTGAATCTCCGTATTCAGGCGTTGAACAAGTACCTTGTATTTGTGGGCAAGACGAAACTCCGCTTGAAGTCGGTCAAGGTGCAGCAACGTTCGTACTTGGAGAATGTCATCAGCAATGCCGACTACACCTTCTTGAAGAACAAGTTGAAGAAGGAAGACAATTTGGAGTGGTACTTTGTGGTGCGTTTCTTAGCTGCGACAGGTGCCAGAGTGAGCGAACTTGTGCAAATCAAGGTTGAGCACGTGCAAGTAGGTTATTACGACATCTACACCAAGGGTGGCAAGATACGGCGTATCTATATCCCCAAGACATTGCGCACGGAAACAGAAAAGTGGTTGCAAACACTCACCCGTACAAGTGGCTATCTCTTTCTCAATCGCTTTGGCGAGCGCATCACGACAAGAGGCATATCACAGCAGTTGAAGAACTATGCGGTGAAGTATGGCTTGAATGAAAAAGTGGTGTACCCTCACTCGTTCCGCCATCGTTATGCCAAGAATTTCTTGGAGAAGTTCAACGACATTGCCCTGCTTGCAGACCTTATGGGGCATGAAAGCATCGAAACGACACGTATCTATCTGCGAAGAAGTAGCTTGGAGCAACAAGAAATCGTAGATAAGGTAATCACTTGGTAAAATGCCAATAAAGGTTTATAGAAATAAGAGTAGAAAGAGATGTTGCACTTGGCATCCCAGATAGCCTTGGTCACACAGCAATCCCGACAAATCTATTTTATAGTTGGTCGGGAGTTGCTGCTCCTTTTGGATGAACATGGTCATGTAGATAGGAAGATAAGTAACCTTGCCCACTTGTTGCCTTGCTAAAAACGCTAACCAAATTAGTACTTTCGGTGAAGTTGATTTCCACAAAATGCTCGAAATGCTCATACCCCAAGCGTCGGATAGAAAAGGTTTTTCCTATTTGCCGAGCTCCTGTGAGCAATAATGCCTTTTTGTTTTGTTCGAAAAAGTGCTCTAAATAGCTATCTATCTTACGTTTAATCATGTCTTTGTCCGTTTTTCCAAGGGGGAATAGGTCTGTTTTGTCCGTTTTTCCAAGATTTAACGTTCGGTAACTCTTTGGCTGACATCTACTATGATAGCGATAAGGGTATCCTATTTTTTCCGCTTCCCCAGAAACGAAATGAGCAGTAGGGCACATGAAAACCAAAGTAGGAGAAAAACGAAGAGGTTTTTCCCCTGCTTTCGTTTTTCTCCTACAAGAGTTCAGAATGCTCGGCGTGAGCATTGGTATGACATGGGATGTTTATCCCGACGCTACTCGTTTTCCGGGTCGTAGATGGTGGTCTTCACCTCTGTCACCGACAATTCGGCGAGCGCCACCCAGTTGCTTCCCGACGTAGAAGAGTCGATGCGGAGCCACAGGTAGCGGAAAGGCTTGCTGCTTATGATGTGCGACGACTCGTAAGAAGCCGCCTTGTCGCCCGGCAGACCCGACATCACGTCGAGCTGGAAGGCCTTTGACAGGTCGTCGGTAGTCTGGCCGAACGCTTCCGAGCCGAGGACGGTGATTTGCTTCGGGTTGTCCTTGTTGTTCTGGTTACGGCAGATGTAAGAGAACGTCACGCCGTAGACCTCTTTCTTCAAGTCGACAACGATGTAGTGGGGGAATGGCGATGGGTTGGACCAGCTCATGTGGAAGTAGGTGCTCGCGTTTCCGTCCACGAGGTCCTTGAGCGGGCCTTCCGAGCTCTCCTGGTCGTCGGTCCAGAGGTCGGCACCCGTCAGGGCGATGGCGTCTCCCAGGCCCGCGTCCTTGACGGTGGGCTTCACGGCACCAGCCTGCGCGCTCACCGTGAACGGCGCTGTCTCGCCACCGTCGCGGCTCACGAAGGAGAACTGGTAATTCAAGGCCCCGTATTTGGCATAGAGGCCGTCGATGACGATGGAGTCGGCATAGGCGCTGGCGTCTTTCACCACCACGCCCTTCTGCGGGTCATCGTATTTCACCTTCACGTAATAGTAGTCGGGGTCGGAAGGCTTAGTCCAGTGGAAGACCACCTCGCCGGGTTTGGCTACTGAGGTCACGCTGCCTTGGTCGAAGACGGAGCTGGGCACGGTCTTGTCGTCGTCGGAGCACGCCGTGAGGCCGGCGAGGAGCGAGGCGGCCAATAAGCTATAAACAATTTTCTTCATTGATTCTGATTTTTGTGAGGTTAAGGTTAATACCCCGGGTTCTGGACGATATGCGTGTTCTTGTTGATGTCGTCGGTCGGGATAGGCATGAGATAGTTGGCCGGCGAGGTGAACTTGCGCTCAAACACGATGTTGCTGAGCTTGGCGAAGCCAGAGAGAGTGGTCGCCTCGATGTTCATGCCTTGTGCTTTCACGTTGAAATACTTCTCGGCGAGGAGCCAGCGGCGCATGTCCCAAAAGTTTTGGTTCTCCAGGTAAAACTCGTTCATGCGCTCGTTGCGCACGATCTCGCGCAAGCCGTCTTGCGTGTTGGCCTTCGACGGGTCTTTAGAGAAGTTGGCCCAAGCCACTTCCACCGACGGAATGCCGGCGCGTGCGCGAACCTTGTCGATGTATTTGCGCGCCGTGGGCAGGTCGCCCGTCTCCACGCAGCACTCGGCATAGCCCAAGTAAAGCTCGGCGAGGCGGATTATCGGCCATGGGCGCTCGTGATAGTCGCTCAGTCCGCTGGCCTTCTTCGCAATGTCAGGATCCACGAACTTCTTGTTGAGGAAGCCCGATGGCGCATAGTTGTTGGAGCGCAGGTTGTTGGCGTTTTTGCCACGGCTGCAGTTGCCTCCCACGACGAAGCTGGTAACGAGCTTGCCGTGTGAGCCGTCGGAGAAATTCTTATAGTCGGCGTCGTCGGTGTAGGCACCGTTGTTGCTCGCGCTTAGAATCTCGTAGAAACCGTTTTGGAAGGCAATCCACGAATAGAAGCGAGGCTCACGGTCCAGGTCGAAGCGCATGGTCTGGCGACCAAGGCAAGCCTCGTCCATGTGGGCTGAGTCGACGGTCACGAGCGACCAAGGCCGCGAATAATCCAGGGTCTTGTCCTCGTCCATCGGCAGGCCGTTCTTGGTGTAGAAGCGGCTCAGCATGGCCACCGTCGGTGAGATGCCGTTCCACGAGTTGTCGCCGTTCTTCCAGTTGAACGGCATGCTCTTGTTTTGCAAGCCGTAGGCACCCTCACCACGTGAGTCGGCGAAGATGACCTCGCAGTTGGCGCCTGCCGTCTCGCCCTCCTGCTCATAGTCGGTGTTGATATAGCGCAGGGCGCGTACATACGGGTTGGCGGGGTAGCCGTTGGTAGAAAGCTTGTAGTCGCCACGTGTATAGAGATGGTAGCCGGCGGCTTCGGCGGCGTCGATGGCCTCCTTATAGGCGTCGCGGGCCTTGGCCCACTTGTTGGCGTCGTAGGTGAGCGGCATGAGTGCGTTGCCGTCCTTGCCCTTGAAATCGGCGTAGAACTTGCTGTTGCCGTTGAAAAGCGGAGAGGCGGCATAGAGCAGCGTCTTGGCTTTCATGGCCTTGGCCGCCACGCTCGTGGCCAGTCCAAACTCGCTCGACTGCGTGCCCGTGCGGGTAGCGAAAAGTCCCTTGGCAGCTTGGTCGAAATAGTTGACGATGGAGTCGACACACACGTCGTAGGAAGTGCGCGGCAGATAGTTCTCAGGGTTCGTCTTGGCGTCAGGCTTCGTGGTCACGAGGATGATAGGTCCATAGCATCGCGTGAGCAGGAAGTCGTAGTAGCCCAAGAGGAACTTCACTTGCGCCTTGTAGTCGGTGCGGTCCTTGTCTTCCAGTCCGGAGAAGTTGCCGCCCTTGTTGAGCTCCTCCTCGAAGGAGAGACACTGGCGTATGCCTTGGTAGAGCGTGTTCCAATATGAGATGACAGGGCTCGAGGCCGTGTAGTTTCCCTTAGGGAATGCGGCGAACGTCTCATGCTCGAAGGCCGTGACCACCTCGTCGCCCGTCAGCAGGTCGAGGGAGCTCGTGCCGTTGTTGGGCTGGGGCAGGTAGCCGTAGCAAG
>OMFC01000700.1_pt1 | contig 16996 bp, 8 predicted proteins | sample 1645531 | NCBI WGS metagenome assembly OMFC01 (sample SAMEA103958112, study PRJEB25191) | human gut metagenome | biome: human-associated habitat [ENVO:00009003]; feature: intestine environment [ENVO:2100002]; material: feces | place: Germany | collected 2013/2015 | reverse complement strand
TGAACGTTGCTTACCTCGGCAACCTTCACACCTGAGAGGGTGTAAATCTTCACTGAGCCTGCCTTCTGAGCTGCTACAGTCTGGTTGATGCCTGTTGAGACAGTCTCATTGGTCTTACCGGCAAGGTTATAAACTGCACCGTTTTCGAATTCCAAATCCTTTGTCTGCTGACCACCGCCGTTGTTGAAGATGATCTTAGTAGGAGCAGTTGTCAAATCGCCATCATACTTCCACATCCAGACATCCAAACCATTCTTCTTCACACCGATCTTGGTACAAGCTACACCTGGCCAGTTACCACCAGTAAAGTTGTCTGTACCATTCCAAGCCCAGCAGTCAACCTTACTCCAGTCAGCAGGAGCGAGGAAGTAAGCGAAGATACCTGTTGGAGTAGGAATAACTACCTCTTTAATCTTGTTGAAGGTAGCGGTACCAGTCTTAGCCTTATCCTCTGAATTAGTTGCGCTCCAAGTTACAGTCTTGCTCTCGCCTTCCATCATGTCAGCACCGAGAGTGAAGGTAACTGGCTTGCCAGGAGTCAGACTAACCTGCTGGCCATCGCCAATCTTATACCAACCGCTCTTGGCATTGTCGCTCAATGTAGCTGTTACAGTAATCGTCTTCTCGAAGTCACCACCGTTAGGACTCAAAGTAACCTTGGCTGTTGTGTTGACAGGAGCATCGAGCGTCTTGACATTTGAACCACCGTCATACTCCAAGTAGATATCACCTGTGATACCAGTGATGTCACTTGACTGCTTGTCATTACCATTATTCAGAATCACATTGAAGCTCTCTACTCCATCGAAAGTCTTGTACCAGTAGTTGACACCACCAATCTCTTCAGGACCATCCATGGTCTTACCGTGCCATGCACCTGTCAACTCCTTAGCTGGAGTACCAGGAACCCAAGCATAGATAGTTGGAGCCTTGTCTGCCTTTACATATACGGTGATAGATGCGTTAGGATCCACCTTAGTGAAGGATACAGAACCATTCTTCTCACTCTTGTCGTTCTTAGCATACCATGTTACAGTCTTGGTCTGCTTGAAGTTCATGTCTTCACCGATAGTGAATGTCTTGGTCTCGCCAGGAGCCAACTCTTCCTTGTCCTTACCTTCTACCTGGAACCAACCAGAAGTTGCCTTACCGCTAAGGCTTACCTCTACAGTAACAGTATTGGTGCGGAAAGTACCACCATTCTGAGAGAACTTCAAACCAAACTCATTAGTCTGTGGCTCAACCCATGTTGTACCATCTTCCTCATGACCATCATAAGCCTGATCAGCCTCTGACTTAGACTTAGGAGTCTCATTATAGATGAAAGGACCATCCTCACCTATCTGACCGCCCTTCCAGTCCTTCACGAGAACACGGAGCTGACCCTGAGTAGCAGGAGCATCAACGGTGATAGTAGTACCTGTGTAAGTCTTGCCTGTTACCACGTCGGTATAAGTACCATCAGGGCAATCTGTGAATGTTGCGCCACCATTGATGGCTACGAGTGCATAGCTGTCATTCTTATAAGCACGCTTGAAGGCGATACCGCCATCAGCAGGAGTACAACCATCGTCGGTCCACTGACCCTTACGCAAAGCTGGAACAGCCTGACGAATCTTGTTCAGACGGATGAGGTGCTGAGCGACATCATGATTCAATGTAGCAGCCACATTGCCTGTAGCTGTGTAGTCACCGAAATCAGTTGCTTCTACATCACCAGTGAGGTAACCACCGAAGTAAGCACGACCAGTTTCTGAAAGAGGACCGTGAGGACCTCTGTCAATCGGAGCACCGCGACGGAAACCAACCTCAGAACCATAATAGAGACATGGAATACCACGGAAGGTAAACATCAGAGAGAGATTCTCTGCCCACTGAGCATCATCACCAGAGAAACGGAATTGGTCGTTGGTTTGCTGAGGACCGTAGTCGTGGCTATCAACATATACCACATTATAGGTAGCATCATTATATCTCTTGTCACCTGACTTTGCCAAACCGTATGCGGCGGCAGCATTACCGAAGTTGTAGTGCAATGGGAAGTCGATCACATGGAAACCACTTGCCTGAGAATAGTCTGGCTCATGCCACTTACCATTCACCATAAAGGTATTGTCGCTTGTTGGTGTTGGGGCATTGTCTGACTCACAGAGAGCCATCTGATGGTCATCCACACCTGTACCGCCATTGGCTTTATCAAAGAGTACCTGTGTATCCCAGTATTTCTGGCTGCCATCCCATTTGTCGAGCAAGTCCTGTGGAGCCTGCCATGTGTAATAATAGCAAGAGAGGTTATCCTGACCACGGTATGTGACATCACTGTAACGGGCACAAACCTCACCATACATAAAGAAAGGTGCCTTGTTCAATCGCTTGTCCTCATACTGCTTACCGAGGGCAGTAAACTGAGGAATAAACTGCTTGCAGAAGGTAAGACGTGAGATGTGACCGGATGTATCGATACGGAATCCATCCACACCCATCTTGATGAAGCTGCCGTAGCACTTTACGAGATAATCTGCTACGTAGTCGTTCTCGGTGTTCAGATCCACGCAGTCGCCTGCAATCTGAGCCCACCAGCGGTTAGGATAATCCCAGTTGAAGTCACCAAAATGGTGCCAGTAGTTGTGAACATCCTCGTTCTTACCACGGACGTTCTTCAACAGGCCAAGACGACGCTGATACTGCTCATAAGGGACACTTGTAAGGTAGTCGGAACCCAACTTCTCCTCGTTAGGAATCATACAAGCATTGATGAGTGCCTGAGTTTCCAAGTCGGTATTACGGTCAAACTCCTTGCAGAGTGTCTGCTCACCGAAGTTACCGGTGTGGTTGAGCACGATGTCGAGGATAATCTTGATACCCTTTTCGTGTGCCTTGTCGATGAGTTCCTGGAACATGGCATCACCGTCCTTGCTGCCATCGCTGCTCTGATAACGGCAGTCAACATGCTGGAAATCCATGGCATGATAACCGTGGTAGTCATAACCGGATGCGTTCTGCACTACTGGTGTAATCCAAATGGCAGTAAAACCGAGTGCCTTGATGTAGTCGAGCTTGTCGATGACACCCTGGAAGTCGCCTCGCCAGCAAGGGTCTTTTGTTTCAATCTGCGCTGACTGGTTGTCCCAGCAGAGCACATTGTTACCTGTATCACCATCGTAGAAACGAGTGGTCATCATGAAATAAATACTTTCGTCTCGGAAGTCAGTACGATTCGCTGTAAATACATCGGTAGCCATCGTCTGCATGGAGACCAACATGAGCATAAGGACTGCCCATAGCCTAAATGTAAATTTCCTCATTTGATAGACTGGTTATTTAATTTTTAGTTAGTGATGAATATCTATGTTAGTTAGTTGATTGCTAATTCCTTCACTTTAAAACTCCTGGCAATATTTAAAGCTGTTGCCCTTACAGGGCGCATTGCTAATTGACATTATACCCAGGGCGATGCCCTGGGTTGTTGGGGCGGTAACCTGTCGCCCTGTAAGGGCAAAAGCTTTAAAACTCCTGGCAATATAAAGCTGTGCCCTTACAGGGCGCATTGCTCATTGCCTTTATACCCAGGGCGATGCCCTGGGCTAAGAGCTTCTGCCCTTACAGGGCGTGCTGCTTATAGGAGCTTTTGGGCCTTAGGCCCATACTTAAACCACTTGCGAGCCTTCAGTTAGCTTACTTATGCAAAGTTAATGCAAACCGAATGCAGAACATCAAGCTTGCTTGAATGTTTTGCTGAGGTGCAGCTTAACTTATGCAAAAATACTCATTATATATATATGGTGATAAAATATATGCTTAAAAGAGCGAATATTTACATGCAATCGATTGCACAAATATCTTAACATTCTGTACCCACATAATCAAAAAGAGGACTGCATCTCTGCAGCCCTCTTTATTGATAATAGTGATAAATTTAACTAATCAAACAAACCCTTAAATAATTTTACATTATTCACTTATTTCTTATAGCCTTAGTCCCATGGCGATTTGCCCTTTGGCCAAGGAGTGTCATCGAAGAAATCATCTGAAAAATCATTCTTCTTAGCACAAGAACCACCGTCATCATTTTGATCCATAACAAGACCACCAGTAGAGGTAGATTGCAAGATGGGGTCTAAGACTGCAAAACAAACTGAAACACTTGGTTTTATATATATCTTTTTCATTTTCATATTCGATATCACGTTCAACATTCTACAATCTATATTCTTATTTGACTACAAACTTCTTGCCATTGTGGATATAAACACCACTCGTTGTAGGTTTCTCTACCTGCTGACCACTCAGAGTGTAATACTTACCATCATGATTCTTAACTGTAGTGTTCACCACCTCATCGATACCTGTTGTACCATCAACATTGGCAAAGTCGAAGAAGAGTGCTGGAACTTTCTTAGCTCCAGAAGGAGTGTAGTCATCATGTCTTACTCCCAAGTCCATTATCTTAGCATCAGCCTCAAGGATAGGCAAGTAAGCACTGTTGTTATAGAAAGAGCCTGTACCTTTAGAAATCCAGAAGCCCAAGAGGAATTCATTATCTGAGTAGCCTGTTGTAACACCCAAACCCTTTTTGGCATTAAAGAAACCGAAGAGATAGTTGTAGTAATCACCTGTCACACCATTATACGTGGTATGATCCATAGTATGAACCACCTGAGCTTCGATGAGCGGCTTCAGAAGATTAGTACCTTTATAGTCGGCAGTAGCTTCGGTAGAGCTATTATACTCTTTAATCGGAATCACCATGGTGTTGTAAGAAGTAAGCGAAGCACGCTCAAACACTTGAGCACCACCTTCTATCTTGTCATACGTATTCTTGGTAGCCAAGATTACACCTGTGTTAGAAGGAATTACGTTCTTTTTACCTGTAGGATCGGCATTAATCTTCTTGAGAGAGAACTTCACGATACGTTTATCCGTATCCACTGTTTTTCCATCTACTACGAAAATATCTACATCCTTAGAAATCTCCCAAGCCTTAACCGCACTCCAGGTTCTGAAATACTTATACTCACCTCTATTGAGAATGGTACGTTTATTGTTTACGTCCTTGTAAACCACGTCATTGAAGTCACGCAACTCCAACTCCCTGTTCTCAGAGATGGTGTAGTAGTAGTCGGTGACAGGGACATTATCACCATGACCATTATCAATATTATAGGTATAGAAGTAGAGACGTACAGTCCAGCGACCAGCAGGACGGTTCCAGATGATATCCCATTTTTTGTCTGAATTAGATCCATCTTGAGTATAGTTCACCTTGTTAGGATCGTAAGAAGTTGCTGCATGACCTTCGCCATTACCAGTATAACCTACCTTTGCCTTTTTGTTGTTATCGGTATCAGAATCCTCGTACCAGTTGATATTCTTATCGTGGTTGCCAACAAATCTAAACTTTGATTTACCATCATCAGCGACTGTTGTCACGAGCGTCACCTTATAGCACTTCTCTGTTTCATCGTATGTCATATCGGCTGCTGTAGATGCATAATCCCAAGAGCCATCGGTCTTGAGTGTACCAGGAATAGCGTCACCTACCATAGATACAGAGGTAAGTTTCACACGAGTATCCTTAATAATCACCTCACCACGAATACCAAGGTGCTTATCAGTTTTTGCCTTATCATTATCACATTTAGAAGGGTTATACTCAACGATAGTAGAACCTTGCTGAGTAGAAGTTGGCTTCATTGGTCCTTCGTTAGGAGAGAACTCATTATGCTTGGTATTAAAAGCATAACCTCCGTTACCCAACAAGAACAACTTATTAGTGGTAGGACAAGTAACAGCGTCGCCATTAGGCGAAAGGGTGCCATATTTAGTTTTTGTGTACGCAATATAACCATCAGATTCGTTCTTACCCACTACGTAATTGGATATAACGTAATATGAATGTCCAGTAGAGAGATCGACAGAAGCAAAGAATTTATTACTAAACTGCTTAGGGTTTTTCTTGTATGTATCGTATAATGGCATGGCTGTCGCATTCTTAGCATCGCTAATAAAGAAAGCCACACGCGTGTTACCAATATGCTTAAACTCCCACTTAGATGGCTCGCCTGTTGTTTTATCCACAGTGATAAACACCTTGTACATACCATCAGAATAGTTGCCTGCGTCCTGATTACGCGTTTGTATATCCCAATAGTTGTGGTTGGTACCCTCCTCAAATGTATTAGAACCTGTAAGACCCAATGCACCTGTAGTACCATCAGTACCAGGATAAGTTCTGGTAATTCCTGTATTACTACCAGGACCATACACCTTCTGCTTCTTACCAAACTCATCAACACTCATCACCTGAGCATGAGCAGTAAGAGAAGCAGGAATCTCTACCATATATACAGCATTACCTTCAGTATCATTCTTCTGCTGCTGGAACTTGAACACAGCATCATCATAGGTTACATGTTCCCCGCTGAAGGTGAAGAAGTTTCCTGCAAGATAGTAGCCTTGGGTATAGGTACGTTTAGGGAGAGGATTATTTTTAGTTGTGTCAACACTTGCAACAACAGTCATCTTTCCTTCATCTGTTACAGTGATAGAATAGATAAAACCTGCCTTCAACGTTAAGGCTTTTGTTCCTTCTGTTGTGAAGGCGATATCTGATGTGGTTCCAACTGCATCAATAGTTTTAGCAGTAGTCAAACCATAATCTGCGCCACCGATATTAAGAGTAATTGTTGCATCAGAAGTTGCACTGCTCAAATCGAGAGTGTACTTTCCGTTAGAACCTGTCACCTCAGTAGAACCATTCAATAATTTAATTACCTTAGTAACGACCTCAGAACCACCCTCAGAGTATTTAATCTGCTTATTCGTTAAATCGAAAATCAAAGTATAAGACTTACCCTTTGTCATGGTAAGTTTCCATGCATTACTACTGCCTTTAATCGCGCTTGTTAATTCCGTTCCTACAGGAGCATCGTTAGTTTGAGGTTGATACTGCTGTGATCCAATCTTTACACGAAAATAAAAATCGGCTGATTCTCCAGTAAAAGTGTTTGTGTAGTCGGCATCGAATACATATTCGTAGGTTTTACCATCGGTTGTTGCAAATGGACGACTTGTGCCAGTATCCCATGTACCAGTAAGTCCACCTATGAGGTACAGCTTTTCATAAGTCCCAGTCTGTGCCATCATTTTCAGTGGTATGCTCATTAAGAAGCATAACACCATCATCATTAGTGTAAATCTTTTCTTCATATTTTTATAGTTTTAAACTTTATGTTTAGCTTTTAGTTAACTCGTCATTTCCTGTAGGTTTTACTTTCCTTGTTTTCCAAAACCAAGGAATTCCATCGGAATGGATAACTACATTGTTCTTAATTGAAAGAATAATAAGTTAGTTAGAAACAACAATTTTCCTTTGCTCAATATTTTGTTTAATGAATTGCAGTCCTTTCCTGCAACGCCCATAGGCGATTTTTTTGGTTCACTTTTCTTTTTCGCTGCAAATATATAAAAAATGTAAAAAAGCAAGATACGAATACAAGGTATTTTTTTGCGCAAAAATTTGTGCAAACGATTACACTGGCATTCATGTCAAAAGGTGCGCATGTAAGGAAGTTAGCACATCTAAAATTCCGCTTTCAGCTGCTGCATCTGCTCCGCCGACAGACCAGTAATTTCCATCACCGACGCTGCATCCATTCCCTTTGCCAGCATCTTTCTGGCAATCTCAAGGCTTCGCTGCTCCATGCCTTGTTTCATACCCTTCTCCATGCCTTCAGCGATTCCTTCGCGCTTGGCTGTATCCACGGAATTCTTAATGTCACGATAAGCCTTTTTACTGGCTTCATACTCCCGCATTTCCAGCGGAGAAAACTTGGCTATCTCTGCTTCCTCGAAGAGGCGGTCGAAAACCTTGTCGCACAGTTCTTTAGGTCGTTGACTAAGCTTATAGAGGTTCTTCAGTGCATAGAGCCACTTTTCGTAAAGCGTCTGCAACTCATCCAGCTTCTTATCGAACTTCGCAATCTCGACATAAATGAACTCAAGCTTGTCATAAAAGACCTTGTGAGTAGCAGTGTCGCACAACTGCACATGATGGCGGATTTTTTCCTTGTCGAAGGCATCGTCGTTCATGCTGAAATTGAGCAACGCAACGGTATAGACATGATTCAGTTTGAAATCCCAGTCATCCCCCTTGGGTGCCTGTTCTCGAATAGGAAATGTGGAATAGAACAGGGAGCGGTCCTTGAAATACGTCTGATAAGCGTTCTGCATCTCAACGATGAACTTCTCACCGTTTTCGCCCTCACAATATACATCAAAGATGGCTCTGCGGTCGGTGTAGACATCGCCCACATGCTCCGGGTTAAGATACGACACATCCTTCACAACCTGTTTACCATTAAACAAGCTGTTGAGAAAACAAATCAGCAAATCCTTATTGGGAGCCGATCCAAAAATTCGCTTGAAACCAAAGTCGGTTAGCAAACTAATATATCTTTCTTCTACCTGTTCCATTATCGTTTGTTTTCTAAATTCTTAGGCAAAGATAGCACTATCGAGCGCAATGAAAGCTATCTTTCAGATTACCCAATGCAGGATATCTTATACAAAATTACGTTTTTATTTTGAAACCAACAAGGATTTATCTAAGAAAGTTGCTTCAAAAATCTGAGGTTTAACCTTCTGTCACACTGGAATTACAAAAAATGTGGGTGATGTGAGGTGGTTTGTAGTAACTCCATATGCCTTTTAATCCAAGGACGTGACATTCTGACAGGCATGGTAGCACGAATAGAGATTACACCAAATGGCAATATCTCGGCCAGCATCCATGAAGGTGGGTACTGATTGGTATATGTCTCTTTGAAATACCCATAAAAACAAAAACGACCCGCACATTTGAGCATCGTTGAGAGGCTTGGCGGGTTCTCGTGCTGCAAAAATACGAATAATTATTGATAACACAAACTTTTCAGTAAAAAAAATAACATAAAAGTCGATATCTTTGACATATTTGTATCTAATAATGTTAAATCAGGACTTAAAATTATATTTTACTACCCAAACAAAGTGGTTTTCAAGTTCAGAAATTATAGAAGCTTTAAAAAACTTCCTTCCAATCTACCAAACCCTTTCCCCTATCATCCAACTCTATGGCGAGGGCGATGACCTTGCGCTTGTCGGCCTTGAAAGGCTCGGCATACTGCTTGGCTCTGATTTGCTCTGCTGCAGCATCCACACCACCATTGTCGCTCAACTTCAACTCCAGAACGTAGATATATTGGGTGGTTTCCACCACCATGTCTATCCTGCCCGTAGCAATCATCTTTTCCACTTCCACCCTGCAACCGATGGCATTGAATATGGTGCTCATAATCAGGCGGTATCGCTCCTCCATGTCCATACTGGCGAGCTTCTTGTTGCTGTAGGGCACATCCGCAATGAGGGCTTTCAGGCATTTCATGGCCTCGGGAAGATTGCCAAGCTGAATGGCAAGCAACAAATCTGATTGAATTGATTGGATATCAGAGTTGCCTCGCAGAGTCAGGGCAGGCAACACAGTCTCATAAAGCGCTTGTCTTACCTCACTGTTAGGGAATCCCAGAATATAAACTCCCATCTGGTAACCCTTTATCGTAAGGTAACCGGACTGATAGAGAAACAGTTCTGCTCCACCACCTGTCACATCAGAGGTCTCGATGGTTTGGCGAAGAATGGTACAAGGGTCAAAATTACGTAGTTTGAGTTCCATATTATCCACAAACTTAGGCAACATGGAGGTTGCACCTGATGAAGCCCAGTAGTTCTTCAGGTCAGAATCTGACAGGGCATTGATAAGACTGAAGGGATTGAATACATCCACCATGTTGCGGCGACTGAAATGATAGCCATCATAGTAGGCTGTCAGTTGTGCCACAGCTTCGTCGAAAGTCCAACCTTCGTATTCAGCCAATTTATTGATTTCCGGCTTGAAATCACGCAAGACTTCTTCCTTGGTAATACCGCAAATGGCGGCATAGTTTGGCTCAAAACTGATGTTGCTCAGATTGTTGAGTACAGAGAAGAGAGAGATTTGCGTAAACTTGGTGATACCTGTGATAAAGACAAACTTCTCGTATTTGTCATCTGCCTTGAGGATGGCAAACACCTCACGATAAACAGCAGTACATGCTTCATGCTGCGGAGTTTTCCAGGAATGTTGCAAGGGCGAGTCATATTCGTCGATGAGAATCGCCACCTGAAGCCCGGTTTTATTGTATGCAGTCTGAATGATAGCATCAAAACGGTCGGCAAGAGAACTGTCCTGCCGTACTGCAATATCATACTCCGACTCAAGTTGATGGAAGGCATTGTCCAGATAGCTCCGCACACTTTCCGGTGCAGCTCCTGCACGACTCATATCCAGTCGGATGACAGGACGCTTCACCCATTCTGTCTCCATCTGCATGATTTTCAGTCCCTCAAAGAGTTCCTTCTTGCCTAAGAAATAAGCTTCGAGTGTATCAACAAGGACAGATTTACCAAAGCGGCGTGGGCGGCTCAGGTAATTATACTTTTTATCTCTGTTGGCAAGATGCCAGATGATATCTGTCTTGTCAACATACAGGTATCCACCCTCTCTGATTACCTCAAAAGACTGGATGCCTACTGGCAATCTTCTATCGTTTATCTCTACCATCTTCCAGGATCTTTGGTTTACAATTGTAAATTTACGATTATTTTCTCAAATTGCCATCATTTTCTCTCTTTTTTCTGGATAATTCTTTTAAAGTTAACAGGTTGCGATGCTGCTTGCAATGCGTCTGAGAACAATTCCCAGTTTTCATGTAATCTCATATGATGTTCCAGTTTCTTTTATTTGATAATACTTTGTCAGAGATTGGCAACTTGTAGCTGGTCACTCCATTCAATGTTTTACTAATGACTTCTGTTACAAGTCCCACACTCTCATAGATGGCTCCGAGCAAAGCTCTTACATAAGGTGTGTATGCCAAAGACAGCTCTATCAACTCTTGTTTTTGTTCCTCAGAAAGAGCAACTATTGCTTTGCGGATGTTTGTCACACATTCATCTGGTGAAGTAGCAGGAATCTCCTTTATAAGGCGCAAAGCATCCAATATTCTAAGTAGTGGAATATTGCTTGATGTTATGGCATTCTCTTGTAACAAAAAAGATATTTTCACACCATTCCTTGTGATAGGTCTCCGATATTTATTTGTGCCGACAAGGATGGATGAACTTATCTGTGTTGTCAACCCCATGGATGCAAATGCTGTAGTTCCTGTAATGTAGCCAACAATCTTACCATTTTGCTCCAAAAAGTCCTTTACTAGTTCAGAATCCGCAGGCTTTAGATTTCCAAAAATAGTCTTCTTCGGAATATAGTATTTCCCCTTTGCTATCTTTTGCAGCTCACCTTGGAGCACAAGACGGTTGAGAGCTTTGGCGAGTGCTGGCTGATACCGCATCTCCACCCCAAAGTCTCTTGTAGTCAACACAACCCCAGCAGGGGTCAATGACAATTTTTCCTTTATAAGGCTTGCTATTACCATATTTATCTCCTTTATTCGACTGCAAATTTAGTAAAAAGTCTTGTTTTTTACGTAATAAACTTGACTTTTATATATTCCTTTAACCATTATAGCCTAATATATACCTCAAATTCTGCACATAAAAGCTGTTAGCCAGCCGATTTTATTAGTTTCTTTTATCTAAACTTAACATCGCTCAAACTAAGAATATTACATTATATTTAGTGCCGTTTTATGTAGTTGCGATACACTTTTCTGCACTTATTTATATAAGCTATAACTTGTTAAAAATCGACCTAACCTAACGAAGCGCTTCATTAACACCTAATAAAGCGCATCATTAGCACCTAATAAAGCGCATCATTAACACCTAATAAAGCGCATCGTTAGACCTCTATAAAACGCATCGTTAAAATTCATACATTTGCTTCCTTTTTTATCCCCTTAAACTCAGCTCCAAAAACTTGTCACATAATTGGTAAACGCCTTCATCTTGCGTAATAAAGTCTCTGTCCAGTAAGGTCTTGACCGCTCCTTGCACGGTGCTTGCACCAAGATGATACTTCTGCAAAAACTCTTGCGACATCAGGGAAGAAGGCTTACCTTCCAAAGCGATAGCCGTGAGCACCTGCTTCTGTTTGGATGTCAACTGGTATATCAACGCTTGATAGGCAAAGCGATGCTGGGCAAGTATGCCATCAATCGCAAACTTAACATCATCTTCTTCCAACGACGGCTTGTCGGTGATGGAAGTATAAAGCATATTGAGAACATACTGGACGTACCATGTAATACCATCGAAACGATGATATAAATAAGCAAAAGCCTCAGCACTAATCTCCTTGTGATTTTTGGAAAGATGATGATTGGCAAAAGCCAAGTAAGTCTGCTCATTGATAGCCTCCAGTCCCATGATGCTCGAACTATGATAGAAAGGACGAGACTGAGACGTAAACATCAAAGCCATCATGTGACGCTTGGAACCAGAAAACACGAAGTTGGCGTTATGACAATTCTGTATTCGCTTACGCAAACTCGCCTCAACGGTTTTCTCTGGATAGTTTGCAACTGTCTGAAACTCATCTATCGCCACCAGACAAGGTTTATCTGCCTGTTCGAGATAAGCGAAGATCTCGTCCAAGGTAATTTCTGGTGTCTGTATATCACCAATGCCAACACTCCACTCTGGATTTCCATTGATATCAAAGGAGATGGTGGATTTCAGAGACTGGAGCATATTCAGGAAAAATTCCCACACTTTCCTGCCCTTTGGCTTGAGTGCCGTCAGGATTCCCTTGCCCAGCGCATAGACGAATTCGTTCAAATTCTTCGTATCATAAATATCAATATAGATGCAATGATACTGCTCACGGATGTTTTCCTGCTGAAAACAATTATAAATCAGTCCCGACTTACCCAGACGTCTTGGCGCAATCAACGCGACATTGCACCGATTGGTCAAATGGCGGGTAAGAAGAGCAGTTTCCTCTACCCTATCACAGAAATATTCCGGCAAAAGATAGCCTTCAATAATAAAAGGATTTAACTGTACCATAAGCATTTACATCATTATGGGTTTTGCGTAACGAAGAATTCATAATGCAAAGATACGATGAATATTTGTAAACGGCAATTATTTATCGGAAAAAGTATCGAGCGTACAAAAAGAGGGTTGCATCACTGCAACCCTCCTTAATAACAATAGCAATTAATAAAACCGAATTTACTAAGCCTTAATTATATTTACAATTCTAACTTTACTTAATCACAAACTTCTTGCCATTGCAGATGTACATACCTGGAGCCAAGATGTACTCAGCATCCTGAACGTTGCTTACCTCGGCAACCTTCACACCTGAGAGGGTGTAAATCTTCACTGCGCCAGCCTTCTGAGCTGCTACAGTCTGGTTGATACCTGTTGAGACAGACTCATTGGTCTTACCGCTGCGGTCATAAACTGCACCGTTTACGAAATCGAAATCACCAGTTTGGTTGTTACCATTACCATTATTGTTGAAGATAATCTTAGCAGGAAGTCCAGTCATATCACCATCATACTTCCACATCCAAATATCCAAACCATTCTTCTTCTCACCAGTCTTGGTACAAGCTACACCAGGCCATGCACCAGCATATTCGTCACCACCATTCCAAACATAAGCGTGAACATCACTCCAGTCTGAAGGAGCGAGGAAGTAAGCGAAGATACCTGTTGGTGTAGGAATAACTACTTCCTTCTTCTTGTTGAAGGTAGCAGAACCTGTCTTGGTTACATTTTCAGCATTAGTTGCACTCCAAGTTACAGTCTTGCTCTCGCCTTCCATCATGTCAGCACCGAGTGTGAATGTAGCAGCCTTACCAGGGGTAAGAGCCACCTGCTCGCCATCACCAATCTTATACCAACCGCTCTTGGCATTGTTGTTGAGGGTTGCTGTTACGGAGATAGTCTTCTGGAAGTCACCACCATTAGGACTCAAAGTAACCTTGGCTGCTGTATTGACAGGAGCGTCAATCTTCTGAGCATTTGCACCGCCATCATACTTCAGGTAGATATCACCTGTGATACCAGAGATTTCACCAGACTGTGCACCGCTATTATTATTCAAGATGACATTGAAGTTATCTACGCCATCAAAAGCGTAAGTCCAATACTTTTCGCCATTGATTTCTTCAGACTCTGTCATCTTTGTACCAGGCCAATCGCCTGTCAATTTCTTAACAGAAGAACCTTTTGACCAAGCATAGATAAAAGGAGCATTTTCTGCCTGTACGTAAACCATGATAGTAGCATTAGGGTCCACCTTCTTGAAGGTCAAGCTACCGCTCTTTACTTTACCGTCCTGGGCCTCTGCGCTCCACTCAATAGTCTTGGTGTCGCCAAAGTTCATACCTGCGCCAATGGTAAGGTTCTCACTCACACCAGGAGTCAAGTTCACCTTATCCTGACCTTGTATCTGATACCAACCAGACTTAGCGTCTTCAGAGAGAGTAACTGTCAGGTTAATAGTCTCAGTACGGAATGATCCACCAGCCTGTGAGAATAAAACGCTTGCTGGCTGAATAGGACCCTGCTCGTTCCAAATTGTACCAGCCTCCTCATTACCATCATAGTCTTGACCGTCCAGAGACTTGGCTGTTGTATCGTAGATGAAAGGACCATCCTCACCGATCTTGCCATCCTTCCAGTCCTTTACGAGAACACGGAGCTGACCCTGAGTAGAAGGAGCTTCTACTTCAATAGTAGAACCTGTATATGTCTTACCAGTTACCACGTCGGTATAAGTACCAGCTGGGCAATCTGTGAAAGTAGCACCACCATTGAGGGCTACGAGCGCATAGCAATCCTTAGTAGCACGCTTGAAAGCGATACCATTCTTACCTGTTGCCTTACAACCATCTGTTGTCCACTGACCCTTACGGAGAGCAGGAACAGCCTGACGGATCTTGTTCAAACGGATGAGGTGCTGAGCTACATCGTGATTCAAAGAAGCAGCTACGTTACCTGTAGCCTTATACTCACCGAAGTCTGTTGCTGTTACATCACCTGTGATATAACCACCGAAGTAAGCACGACCAGTTTCAGAAAGAGGACCGTTAGGACCTGGGTCGATTCTTACACCACGACGGAAACCAACCTCAGAACCATAGTAGATACATGGAATACCACGGAAGGTAAACAAGAGAGAGAGGTTTTCAGCCCACTGAGCATCTGTACCACCGAAACGGTTGAGATCGTTTGGACCTGGACTGTAGTCATGGCTGTCAATATATACTACATTGTATGTAGCGTCATTATAGAGTTCGTCTTCCGCTGAAAGACGGAATGCATCTTTAGCTGTATTGTAGCTATAGTGCATTGGGAAGTCGATGACATTAAAACCACTTGCCTCAGAATAGTCTGGCTTATGCCATGCACCATTGATCATCTTGGCATTTTCGCTCTTCTTGTCACCAAATGTTTCCTTACCGCAGAGTGCCTGAGGACCGATAGGACCAGAACCCTCTGGCAATACCTGACTGTCCCAGAAGCTTTGGCTTCCATCCCACTGATTCATCAAAGACTCATCAGACTTCCATGTATAGAAGTAGCAAGAAAGATTAGCCTGACCTCTGTAGGTTGCCTCGTGACCACGGGTACAAACCTCACCATACATGAAGAAAGGAGCTTTATTCAATCGTTTATTCTCGTACTGCTTACCGAGGGCAGCAAACTGAGGAATGAACTGATGGTTGAAAGTGAGTCGTGAGATGTGACCGGAGGTATCGATACGGAAACCATCCACACCCATCTTGATGAACTGACCATAGCAATCTACGAGATACTTAGCTACCTCGTCGTTCTCTGTATTCAGGTCAACACAGTCACCGGCAATCTGCCCCCACCAACGGGATGGATCATCCCAACCGAACTGACCATAATGATGCCAGTAGTTGTGAATATCACGGTTCTGACCATCCATATTCTTCATCATGGTAAGACGACGATGGTATTGATCTTTTGGAAGGATGGTCAGGTAGTCACTACCCAAAGTTTCTGTAGGGGTCATACAAGCATCGATGTAAGCTTGGTTGCGAAGTTGTGTGTCACGATCGAACAGCTTGCAGAGCTTCTCCTCACCGAAGTTACCGGTGTGGTTGAGCACGATGTCAAGAATGATCTTGATACCCTTGGCGTGAGCTTTGTCGATGAGTTCCTGGAACATCACGTCACCACTCTTACCATCACTGCTCTGATAGCGGCAGTCAACATGCTGGAAATCCATAGCATGATAGCCGTGGTAGTCATAACCGGATGCGTTCTGTACGACAGGAGTAATCCAGATGGCAGTGAAACCAAGAGCCTTGATGTAGTCGAGCTTGTCGATGACGCCCTGGAAGTCACCTCGCCAGCAAGGGTCTTTTGTTTCAATCTGCGCTGCCTGGTTGTCCCAGCAGAGCACATTGTTTTTAGGATCTCCATCGTAAAAACGCGTGGTGATCATAAAGTAAATACTTTCGTCTCGGAAGTCAGTACGATTCGATGTAAATACATCGGTGGCCATCGTCTGCAAGGAGACCAACATGAGCATAAGGACTGCCCATAGTCTTGTAGTAAATCTCTTCATAAGATTGACTGGTTATTAATTTTTAGTTAATGATGAAAATGTCTATATCTAAGTTCTGTTAGCTTACTCATGCAAATTTACACATTATATATATTTGATGGGGAAATATTATGCAAAAAAAGAACGAATAAACGTGTACAAACGATTACACACAAATCTTGACAAACAGCAGACAGAAAAATAAAAAAGAGGGTTGCATCACTGCAACCCTCCTTAATAACAATAGCACTTAGTAAAACCAAATTTACTAACCCTTAATTATATTTACAATCTAACATTACTTAATCACAAACTTCTTGCCATTGCAGATGTACATACCTGGAGCCAAGATGTACTCAGCATCCTGAACGTTGCTTACCTCGGCAACCTTCACACCTGAGAGGGTGTAAATCTTCACTG